>OFHG01000071.1_pt1 | contig 46426 bp, 40 predicted proteins | sample 1521931 | NCBI WGS metagenome assembly OFHG01 (sample SAMEA2468438, study PRJEB22500) | soil metagenome | biome: Glassland; feature: Farmland; material: Clay | place: Australia | collected 2013-01-31 | depth 0.55 m
AGCGTGTGGGGAGAGACGTTCTTCCCGATACCGGCCTTCACGGTGTAGAATTTGATCCGTTCCCAGAACATCTGCCGGGTTATTCCTCTTCGTTTCGAACTGATGAACATCAGGTCTGAATCCCTGCCGTTCAGCAGCGCTTGACGGCCGCCGGCGAGGTAGTCCTGGATCGCGGAGATCGCGATCTCGCCCATCGGCACCGCCCGCTCCTTGGACCCCTTGCCCATGACGATGAGACAGCCGCGTTCGAGATTGACGTCCGGAATTCTGAGCCCCACCAGCTCGCTCACGCGAAGTCCCGTTGCGTAAAGCAGTTCAAGCATTGCTTTGTCCCGCAGTCCGATCGGTTTCGACGGGTCGGGCTGGCCGAGAAGCGTGTCCACGTCCGTTGAAGAGAGCGTCTTCGGCAGCCGTTTCCAGCCCCGCGGCGTCTCCGTATTGACCGTCGGGTCCGTGGCTGACAACCCGTCGGTGATCAAATATTTATGGAACCCCCTGATCGCAGACAGGCTGCGGGCCGCCGACGGCGTCGAGATCCCCATGGATGACAGATGGGCCATAAAAAAAGCTATATCCGCTTGAACGACCTCATCCGGTCCTTTTGTCTTCATGAACAGCAGATACCTGCGCAGGTCACGGTTGTAGGATTCCAGGGTGTTTTTGGCGAGCCCCTTTTCCACGGCAAGGTAGTTCAGAAATCGTTTGAGCAGCTCTTCTTCCATGGCATTTTCCGGACGGATGAACTTCTGATTTGATTGTATGTTAAGAGAAGCGAAAATGCAAGACAGGAGAGACAAATGCGCTGGCGGAGTGATAGGGTCACGGAAGCATCTCAAATAACAAGGCCCAAATTTCGCATAAAATCCAACAGCTCAAATTCGCAATTGCGCTTTGGATTTTGGAAAGCCAGTTCTGCCGGTTCTATACGATAAGCCCGAACCGTTTCATTCTTCTTCTGAATGCGTCCCGGGGCATCTTGAGCAGCTGGGCGGCCTTCGTTTGGTGACCCTTCGCCATTTCGAGGGCTTTTTTGACCAATGTCAGCTCCACCTCTTCAAGCGAAAGGCCCGTTTCCGGAATGACCAATCCGTCCGGCGGTACAGGCATACCCGGCGCCGCAGGGGCGGGGGTGGGCGTCGTCTTCAGCATTTCCCGGGGAAGGTGTTCGGGCAGGATCTCCTCGCCGATTTCAAGGATCATCACCCGCTCGATGACGTTCCTGAGCTCCCGCACATTTCCCGGCCATGAATAGGCGAGCAGGACCTGTTCGGCTTCCCGGGATATTCGTTGAACATTCTTGTGGCCTTTTTCATTAAAGGAGTCGATAAAGTGCTTTGCAAGCTGGATAACGTCCTGCCCGCGGTCGCGAAGCGGCGGGAGAGAGACGGGCACGACCTGAAGCCGGTAATAAAGGTCCTTTCTGAACCGCTTCTCGCTCAGAGCTTGTGAGAGGTCCTGGTTCGTGGCCGAGATGAGCCGTACATCGACCCTTATGTCCTTCACGCCTCCCACGCGCTTAAAGGTCCTTTCTTCAAGGATCCTGAGCAACTTGGCCTGCATGCTCACATCCATATCGCCGATTTCATCGAGGAACACCGTGCCGCCGTCCGCAAGTTCAAAGAGCCCCTTTTTGGCGGTCTTCGCGTCGGTGAACGCTCCCTTGTCATGACCCATGATTTCGGATTCGAGCAGCGTAGCGGGGAGCGCCGCGCAGTTGATGGCCATGAACGGTTTCTCCGCCCGTACGCCGGTGTAATGAATCGCCTTGGCAGCCAGTTCCTTGCCGGTGCCGCTTTCGCCCTGGATCAAGACCGTGGCGGCGTCGCTTTCGGCGATCCTGCGGATGAGGTCCCTCACCTTGGCCATACCACCTGAATCCCCGATAAGAGTATCGGCTTCTGCCCGGCGCTCGAGACTGAGCTGCTTTACCCTGGTCCTGAGCGAACCGGCCTCCAGGGCCTTCCTGATCGCAAAGGATATTTCTTCGAGGTTGAAGGGTTTACTGATATAGTCATACGCGCCCAACTTCATGGCTTTGACCGCGCTCTCAACCAGTCCATAGGCGGTGATCATGATGACCATGAGCCCCCGCTCCCGCACCTTGAGCTTTTCGAGCATCTCGATGCCGGTCATTTCCGGCAAGCGATTGTCCAGAAGAACGATGTCCGGAGCGTCTTCGGCGATACGTTCCAGCCCCTTTTCAGCGGTGTCCGCGGTGGTCACGTCGTACCCTTCCTTCACTAAATGCTGTTCCAGGGTCCAGCGGATAAGTTTTTCATCATCTATGACCAGTATCTTGTACGGCATCTCGCTCTGTTCCTCTTATGCCTTCACGTTCTGAGGATAAGGGAAACTTATCGTGAAGGTGGCGCCTTTTCCGGGGGCGCTCGTAACGTTTATTTCGCCATCATGCTGTTCTATAATACGCTGCGTGATCGAAAGCCCCAGCCCCGTCCCCTGCTGGCGGGTCGTAAAGAAAGGTCCGAAGATCCGGTTTAGGTTTTCAGCAGAGATCCCTTTCCCCGTGTCACTGAACACGATCTCCACCGACCCCGGTGCGTCTCCTGACGGTTTGGTCGATCTTGTTTCGACGATGAACTTGCCCCCCTCGGGCATCGCCTGGATCGCGTTCAGCGCAACATTGATCAGCGCCTGCTGGACCAGGTCCGGGTCCAGCGTAAGCCAGGGCAGGACCGGCGCCAGTCTTCTCTCGGCGAGAATTGAATTCTTGGCGAACTGCGGCGCGAGAAAATCGAGGAGCTTCCCGATCAGTTCGTTGATATCGACGAGCGTCATTTTGGGCTCCGGCGGCCGGGCGAAGGACAGCAGGTTCCGCACGGCCTTGTCCATGCGATCGACCTGGGAAAGCACTTCATCGAGCACCGCTTTTTTCTGGTCCCCGACAAGCATGTCCTTCTTGATCACCTGGATCACGCCGGCGATTCCCGCAAGCGGATTTTTGATCTCGTGCGCAATACCCGCCGCCATCTCGCCGATGGAGGCGAGCCGGTCGGCCCGCTTCATCTGTTCATAATGGTACCGCTCCACCCGGCGCCGCGCCAGTTCGAGCTTCGACAAAAGGGAGTTGAACGCCATACCGAGCCTGCCGATATCGTCGGAGCTTTTCACCTCCGCCCTGGCCTCGAGCCCCTGCTCTGCGCGCTCCATGGTAATGATCAGGTCCTGTATAGGGCTCGTAACTAAGTGGGTCAGGAACAGCGAAAGGGATATGACGAGAATCACCGTTACGCCGAAAGCCCAGAGGAGCATGGTCTTGATCAATTCACTTACTTTTTCCTGGGTCTGGCCCATGGAAACGTCCACCGCCAGGATGCCGTTCAGTTTCACGATGGAGCCGTGGCAGTGGAAACATCGTTCGTCATTCGGGATCGGAAATAACACGGAGAAGATCCCTTCATCTCTCCGCTTGATCGGCCTTTTAAACCGGTCGGCCAGAAACCACTTTTCCGTCGTTGCGTCGACCCTCCTGCCGATCATCCAGCGTTTTGAAGATTTAAGAATTACGCCGTTCGGGCTGAATATCCTTACTTCGCTGATGTTGTGATACCCGCCGACCGCCTCGAGGATGTGCTGCACCTCCTTGCTTTTGCCGTCGAGCATGGCGTTGGCAAGGCTCCGTTCTATCGTGTTCGCTATGATGAGGATGTTGTCCTCAAGGGCGTTTTCCATCTGCGCGCGCTGGAACCCTATATTGATCCACGTGCCGAGTCCGATGGTCACCACAAGAATTGCGGAAATCGCGATGATGATCTTGCTCTTGAGGCTCGATACAATCCTCATCCCGCGATCACCTTCCCGACGAGGCTCTTGACATCTCCGGCTCCCTGTTCCGCCATGACCCGCTCCATACCGGCGAGCACGTCGAGTGTAGCGCGCGGGTTGACGAAGTTTGCGGTGCCGACCGCCACTGCCGAGGCGCCGGCCAGGATGAACTCGAGAGCATCCTCTCCCGTAACGATGCCACCCATACCGATGATCGGGAGCGATACGGCCTTTGCCGCCTGCCAAACCATACGCACGGCGACCGGCCTGATCGCCGGACCGGACAAGCCGCCGGTGCAGTTTGCAAGGCGGGGCCTCCTGCAGCGTACGTCGATCGCCATGCCGAGCAGCGTGTTGATGAGCGACAGCCCGTCGCACCCGGCATCGCGCGCCGCCTTGGAGAATTCAGTGATATCGGCCACATTGGGGGAAAGCTTCGCGATGAGAGGAAGCTTCGTGACCTTCCGAACTGCGGAGAGCAATTCGAAAGCGGACTTGAGGTTCGTTCCGAACACGATCCCGCCTGCCTTCACATTGGGGCACGAGATATTCACTTCGAGGCCGGAAATGCCGAGAACGCCGTCGAGCCGCTCCACGACGCCGACATACTCTTCGAGACTGTAACCGAACACGTTCACGATCACCGCGGTATCGAATTTCCTGAGATAGGGAAGCTTTTCGCTCAGGAACACATCGACGCCCGGGTTTTCGAGCCCGATGGCGTTCAGCATGCCCGAGGGCGTCTCCCAGATGCGCGGCGGGGGATTGCCCTTGATAGGCTTAAGCGATATGCCCTTGACGATAACGCCGCCCAGTTTGTTCAGATCGACGAACTCCGCGAATTCCTCGCCGTAGCCGAACGTGCCTGACGCGGTCAGCACCGGGTTCTTGAGCTTGATCCCGGCGAAGTCAATGGAAAGGTCGGGCTTCTTGAATTGGGAATTCGGAATTCGGAACTCGGTTTTATTTTTGTTCCGCATTCCGCACTCCGCATTCCGCATTTTTATCGTAGTTCAACACACACGCCATAGTTAACGCCTAATGTTCTTGATAGGCAAAATAATTTGCGAAGACCAATCTATCTCCCGCGCATCGAACACCGGCCCTTCCTTGCACGCCCGCCTGTATCCGCCTGCCCTCATCGGAATCGAGCAGCCCATGCAGGCCCCGAGGCCGCAGGCCATGCGTTCCTCCATCGAGACGTAACACGGGACAGAATGTTCAACAGCGAGCCTATTCACTGCCGCGAGCATGGCATGGGGTCCGCAGGCATAGATCACCAGATTTGACTTTTTCTCCGTCTTCGATAAAAATGCATTCAGGATGTCAGTGGACGTGCCGCGAGCGCCCCTACTCCCGTCTTCGGTCGCGATATGCACCCTGGACACAACGTCCCGGAAACTTTTTATGATGCCAAGGGGCGGAAGGCATTCTTTGTTTTTTGAGCCGATGAAGAAATGAGCGCGAGGGCCGGCGCGCTGTGCGAGAAAATGCAAGGGAGGAAAGCCGCTTCCGCCGCCTACCAGGACCGGCGTCGTGTCCTTGCCCGGCATCGGAAAGCCTTTTCCGAGCGGACCGAGCACACTCAGCGCATGCCCGGCCTCCCTGCCGGTAAGCAGCTCGGTCCCCCTGCCAACGACGCGGTAGACTATTTCTATGGTTGATCGTGAGGGAACGGATGAGATGCCGAAAGGGCGGGCAAGGAGCGGGTCCATAGTATCTGATACCCTGAGCATGACAAACTGGCCCGGAATCGCTGCTGCGGCCGCTTCCGGAGCTTTGAGGATGAGGCGAAAGAACCCTCTGCCGGCGGGTATGTGCGACAGTATTATTGCCTTGTGCAGCCTACTCGAAGGCAATCGCGATCTCCTGAATTTCGTATTCCACGGTCTTGACAGGCGTCTTGATCGTCACGACGTCGCCGACCTTGTGGCCGATGAGCGCCTTGCCCACGGGAGACTGTACCGATATTTTCCCCTTTTTAAAGTCCGCCTCTTCCTGGCCTACGAGCATGTATTTTTTGATGTCTCCCGAGTCCGTGTCCGCGAGCGTCACCGTTGCGCCAAACACCACCTTCTCGTTCGAAAGCTTCGAGACGTCGATGATCTGGGCATTGGCAAGCTTGTGCTCCAGCTCGCGCTTTTTGGCGTCGAGATGGCCCTGGCGCTCCTTGGCAGCATGATATTCCGCGTTCTCCGACAGGTCGCCGTGCGCCCGCGCTTCCTCGATGTCCTTGATGTTCTTGCCCCGTTCGACCTTGACGATCCGGTCGAGCTCGGCCTTGAGCTTCTCATAGCCCTCTTTGGTCATGGGGATCTTCTGAGTCATGATGAATGATACTCCTGAATGGATTTCACCTGCAAAAGATTTTTCTTGATCGCCGCAATGCCCCGCACCGCGGCCTTGGCCGCCGATATCGTCGTAAAGTAGGGGATCCCCTTCATCAGCGTGGTGCGTCTGATGGAGTAGGAGTCCTTCTGCGACTGGGCGCCGTGGACCGTATTGATCACCAGGTCTATCTGCATATCGGTGATCTGGTCCACAATGTGCGGCCGGCCCTCGGTCACTTTGTTCACGGTGTCGACCGTGATGCCCCGCTTCCGAAGATACTCCGCGGTACCCCGCGTGGCCACGATGGTGAAGCCGGCCTTCTCCAGCCCCTGCGCCACGTCGAGAAGGCCCGCTTTGTCCTTGTCTTTTACGCTGAGGAACACTCGTCCCGAGACGGGCATGGGATTGCCGGCCGCCATCTGGGACTTGGCAAAGGACATGCCGAAGTCCCTGTCGATTCCCATCACTTCTCCCGTTGACTTCATCTCCGGTCCCAGAAGCGTGTCAACGCCCGGGAACTTGGCAAAGGGGAATACCGCTTCCTTCACGGCAATGTGCTTGATGCTTACCTCTTTGGTGAAGCCGAGTTCGGAAAGCGTCTTGCCCGCCATCACCCGGGCGGCAAGCTTGGCCAGGGGCACGCCGGTGGCCTTGCTCACGAAGGGCACGGTCCGCGACGCGCGGGGATTCACCTCAAGCACATAGAGCCGTCCTTCCTTCACCGCAAACTGGATGTTCATCAGGCCGACGACGCCGAGTTCGAGTGCAAGCGCCCGGGCCTGACGGTCGATTTCCTCGATCACGCTCTTGGTCAGAGAGAACGGCGGAAGCGAGCACGCCGAATCGCCGGAGTGCACGCCGGCCTCTTCAATATGCTCCATGATGCCCGCAACGACCACCGTCTTGCCGTCCGAGATCGCGTCCACATCGACCTCGATGGCGTCTTCGAGATATCTGTCGACAAGCACCGGCCGCTCGGGCGAGGCCTTTACCGCCCGGGTCATGTAACCCCGCACGCTTTCCTCGTCGTAGACGATCTCCATGGCCCTGCCGCCGAGCACGTACGACGGGCGGACCATGACGGGGTAACCGATGCGGTTCGCGGCCTCCACGGCCTCGTCGCAGGACACGGCCGTACCGCTCTCCGCCTGCAGGAGGCCGAGCTTGTCGAGTAAATCCTTAAAGCGTTTCCGGTCCTCGGCCCGGTCGATGCTGTCCGGCGTCGTGCCCAGGATGCGAACGCCCTCTTTCTCAAGGGGCACCGCAAGCTTGAGCGGCGTCTGACCGCCGAACTGCACGATCACGCCCATGGGTTTTTCTCGATGTATAATATGTAAAACATCTTCAAGTGTCAAGGGTTCAAAATAAAGACGGTCCGAGGTGTCGTAGTCCGTGCTCACCGTCTCGGGGTTGCAGTTCACCATGATGGTCTCGTACCCGTCGTCCTTGAGCGCGAACGCAGCGTGCACGCAGCAATAGTCGAACTCGATGCCCTGACCGATCCTGTTCGGCCCACCCCCGAGGATCACGACCTTTTTCCGGTCCGTCGGGTTCGCCTCGCACTCGGCATGCGGACTCCCTGTGGCTGGCGCATCATTCCGCACTTGATAAAACGGTTTCTCATACGTTGAATACAGATACGGCGTATGGGCTTCGAACTCGGCGGCGCAGGTGTCCACGGTCTTGAATACGGGCGTGATGCCGAGTTCATAGCGCGCTTTGCGCACCGTGTCCTCCGTGGTCGTGAACAATCTGGCGAGCCTGCGGTCCGAGAAGCCCCACTCCTTCGCCCTTCTGAGCGGATGGTCGAGAGAGAGGGACTTGTCGTTCAGAATATGCGCCCCCTGGTCGCGAAGTTCCTTCTCAAGATCGACGATCTGCCTGATCTGGTGCAGGAACCACGGGTCTATCTTCGAGAGGCTGAAGACCTCATCGACGGTCATGCCAAGGCGGAAGCCGTCCGCGATATACCAGGTCCGTTCCCAGTTCGGCACGCTGATCTTCTGGCGGATGTCGGCAATCTCGTGTTCGCTCTCCCCGTCGCGGTCGCGGCGGGACTCCAGGCCGTAGCGGTCGATCTCGACCGAGCGGAGCGCCTTCTGGAACGCTTCCTTGAAGGTACGGCCGATGGACATGGCCTCGCCCACGGACTTCATCTGTGTCGTGAGGGTGGCGTCAGCCTGAGGAAATTTTTCGAACGCGAAACGCGGGAACTTCACGACCACGTAATCGATCGTGGGTTCGAACGACGCCGGCGTGGCCCGGGTGATGTCATTCGCGATCTCGTCGAGGGTAAAGCCCACGGCGAGCTTGGCGGCGATCTTGGCGATGGCAAAACCAGTGGCCTTGGACGCAAGCGCCGAGCTCCGCGATACGCGCGGGTTCATCTCTATCACAACCAGCCTGCCGCTGTCCGGGTTCACGCCGAACTGGATGTTCGACCCGCCGGTGTCCACGCCTATCTCGCGGATGACCTTGAGCGACGCGTCGCGCATGAGCTGGTATTCCTTGTCCGTGAGCGTCTGGGCCGGCGCCACGGTGATGCTGTCGCCGGTATGGATCCCCATGGGATCAAGGTTCTCGATGGAGCAGACGATCACGACATTGTCTTTCATGTCGCGCATCACTTCGAGCTCGTACTCCTTCCAGCCCACGACCGATTCCTCGATCAATACCTGCCGGACAGGGCTTGCCTCGAGACCGCGCGTGATCAGCTCGGTAAATTCCTCGCGGTTGTACGCGATGCCGCCGCCGGTCCCGCCGAGCGTGAACGCCGGGCGGAGGATCGCGGGGAAACCGACCTTTTCCAGGATCTCGCAGGCCTGCTCCATATTCGTGGCGAACCCGCTCTTCGGTACTTCAAGCCCGATGCTCTCCATGGCCTTTTTAAAAAGCTCGCGGTCTTCGGCTTTCTTGATGGCCCCAAGCTTGGCGCCGATGAGCTCCACCTTGAACTTTTCGAGCACGCCCGTTTCTGCAAGCGCGACCGCGGTATTGAGTGCGGTCTGGCCGCCCATGGTCGGCAGGAGCGCATCGGGCCGCTCGCGCTCGATGATCTTTGCCACGACCGCCGGAGTGATCGGTTCGATGTAGGTGCGGTGCGCCATCTCCGGGTCGGTCATGATCGTGGCCGGGTTCGAATTGACCAGCACGATCTCGTAACCCTCTTCCTTGAGCGCCTTGCAGGCCTGCACGCCAGAGTAGTCGAACTCGCAGGCCTGGCCGATCACGATCGGCCCAGCGCCGATGATAAGAATTTTTTTAATGTCTGTTCGTTTCGGCATCTAACCCTTCCTTAAATACGATCCAAAGTCAAAAGCTGATTTTAGGACGGAGACACGGAGATCACAGAGAGAACTTAATTCTTTCATCTACGTCTTTATGACTTTCTCTGTGTCTCAGCGTCTGGTTTGGATTTAATCAAAGTTCTTGAACCCAGCCGTTCTCCAAACCGTACTTTTCCATGATCCTGCATGCATCATTATATTCAGCCGCTGTTGTCCTTCGGGACAGCTCCTTGTGCTCGTTCGCCTTGTAGGCCGGGAAGTACTGGGACATGAGGCTGATGTATACGTCCCTGGAAATCTCCTCTGCCAGGAACTTCATTATACTTTCGGTCCCGGATAGTCCGTTCGGCAGCACCAGATGCCTGATGATGATTCCCCGCTTCGCGATGCCGTTCTCGTCACACACGAGATTGCCGACCTGGCGGTACATCTCCTTGACTGCGGCTCGGTTAATCTCCGGGTAGTGCGGTGCTATCGAATATTTCAGCGCTGCCTTGTCGTCCGAATATCTCATGTCAGGGAGATAAATATCCACGATCCCGTCGAGGAGCCGGAGGGACTTCACCGCTTCGTAACCGCTCGTATTATAGACGATCGGCAGATTGAAGCCCCGGTCCCGGGCAATGCCGAGCGCTTTCAGTATCTGCGGCATGAAGTGCGTCGGCGTCACCAGGTTCAGGTTGTGACACCCCTGCTCCTGGAGCCAGAGCATCTGGCAGGCAAGCTCCCCCGGCGTGCGTTCTGCGCCGTTCCCAAGCTGGCTGATGGGATAGTTCTGGCAGTACAGGCACCGGAGATTGCAGTTCGTAAAAAAGATAGTACCCGAGCCTTTTGTGCCCGAAAGAGGCGGCTCCTCGCCGTGATGAGGGCTTGCGCTTGAGATGACCGGGTTCAGCCCCGACCGGCAGAAACCGAGTTTGTCGTTCTTCAAACGGTTCACCCCGCACTCGCGGGGGCAGACGCGGCAGGCTTCAAGCAATTGATAGGCTGCCTCAATCCGGTTGTTTAATGCATCCTGAGAAATCGAGTCTAACATGGAAACCTTCAAAACTACTTTACCGCAGAGTGCGCAGAGTTCGCGGAGAAAACCGTATTCAAGATTTAAAATTCAAGAAACAAGATTTCCCTCTGCGTGCTCAGCCTGTGCCCAGTGCTTACGAGTGCTTCGCGCGAGTGCAGGGTACGATCTTCGCGGTAAAATTTACCTGGCTTTTTGCTTCTCCATCATATCCACGAACCGCTGGAACAAATACCTGCTGTCATGCGGCCCGGGCGACGCCTCGGGGTGATACTGGACGCAGAAGGCAGGAAGCGTCTTATGATGAAACCCCTCGCAGGTCTTGTCGTTCAGGTTCATGTGGGTCATCACGACCTGGTCCTTTATCGATTCCATATCAACGGCAAAACCATGGTTCTCGGCAGCGATCTCTACCTTGCGTGTCGTAAGGTCCATGATCGGCTGGTTGCCGCCATGGTGGCCGAACTTGAGTTTGTACGTTTTCCCGCCCAGAGCAAGCCCCAGAAGCTGCTGGCCGAGACAGATGCCGAATAGGGGCTTCTTGCCCAGCAGCTTTTTGATGTTCTCGATGGCGTACGTGACCGGCTCGGGATCGCCGGGACCGTTCGACAGGAACACCCCGTCGGGTCTCATTGAGATCACTTCTTCAGCCGGCATCGTTGCCGGGACAACCGTGATGTCGCATCCTGCGCTCGTGAGGAGACGAAGGATGTTTCTCTTGATGCCGTAATCATAGGCGACAACACGATACCGCGACGACGCCTTTTTGCCGTAACCGGTCTTAATATCCCAGTCAGTTTCATCACATTGATAGGATTTCTTGCACGTAACGTCCTTCGCCAGGTCGAGGCCGCTCATCTTCGGCAGCTTCTGCGCTTTTGCAACCAGACTCTCCGGGTTCATGTCTTTGGTCGAGATGACTCCCGGCTGTGCGCCGAAATCGCGAAGATGGCGGGTGAGCGCCCGCGTATCGATGCCCTGGATGCCGACGATCTTATTGTCGGCAAGATACCGATGCAGGGACTTCTTCGCGCGCCAGTTGCTCGGGATGTCCAGATACTCCTTTACGATGAAACCTTCGACATAAGGCTTCGCGGACTCCACGTCCTCGTCATTCACGCCGTAATTGCCTATCTGCGTATAGGTCATGGTGACGATCTGGCCTTTGTAGGACGGGTCGGTCAGGATCTCCTGGTACCCGGTCATGCTCGTGTTGAACACGATCTCGCCCGAGGTCTCACCCTCCGCGCCGAAGGAATGCCCTTCGAACACCAAACCGTCGGCCAATGCAAGAATTGCTCTTTTCATACGTTGATAACCCTTATTTACCGCAGAGAGCGCTGAGCACGCAGAGGAAATCCTGGTTCTTGAACTTTAAATCCTGACAGACCTTTTCTCTGCGATCTCTGCGTTCTCTGCGGTGAGAATTTTAGAATTTATCTCTTACTTTTCCGTTTATATCCACAACTTCCGCGCTCATCTTGTCACCGTCCACCGTTACCAGAACAAAGTGGTTAAATCCTCCGTATTCTTCTTTATCATATATCGGCGCTCCGCCTCCGCCGGTGATGATGTAGAAAATTCCGTCGACGGTCCGTCTTTCATAATAATGTTCATGCCCTGAGAACACCGCGTCCACCTTGAACTCGGCAAAGAGGGCGTCGAGCATGTCCCTGCTTTCCGGGTACTTGTCGAGACTGTCGTGGGCGTGATGCCCCTTTCCCAGGTCGGTATACAAGGGGTGATGCAGAAACACGAATTTGTGCTTCTGGGTTGAATTCGCGAGGACCGTTTCGAGCCATTGTAATTGTTCGCCCATGATCCTCTTCTCCTGGTCATCGATAAACGAGTCGAGGACGATAAAAAGGGAGTTGCCTGCCGTGAACGAGTAATAAAGTTCATTGCCGGGAAGATCGACCTGCTCCTTGTACGTTTTTTCGCTGTGCGGCATCTTGAAATAGGCATCGTGGTTACCCACCGTCAAAAAGTACGGCACCGTTATAGGCTTCGACAGCTCCCAGAACTTCGCCCAATCGCGTTTATTGCCGGGAGTCGTTATCATGTCCCCGGTATTGACGACGAAATCAGGCTTGCGCTCCATAATCATGGCGACAAGCTTTCTATATATATCATCGCCGGAGCGATTGTCGCCCAACACGACAAAACTGAACTTCCCCTGAATTTTTTCTAGCGCAGCAAGCTTCTGTTGAATCTGCTGGTCCTGTGCGGCGATCCCATTGCTTGCCGACAGGAATAACAGCAGGAGTAATACGAAGAAGACATGCCACGGTCTCTTTGCTTCTCCATTCCGCAATCCGCATTCCGCAATCCGCATTTACAGCTTTCCTCCCACGATCGTCTGTACCGCCCTGCCTTTGAGCTTCCAGCCGTTGAAGGGCGTGTTTTTAGATTTTGATTTGAACTGGGCTGAATCCACGGTCCATTCGATATTTGGATCGATGATGGTGATGTCCGCATCTGCTCCAGCAGAAAGCGTACCCTTGTTCAAGTTTAGAATTTTAGCAGGATTAGAACTCATCCTGGATACGACATCATTCAAGGTGAGCGTACCTTCCAGAACCAGCTTAAACGAAAGACCAACCGCTGTCTCAAGGCCAACGACGCCGAAGGACGCGTAATCGAACTCGCCGGATTTCTCATCCATGGCATGGGGCGCATGGTCCGTTGCGATCACGTCGATAACTCCGTCCTTCAGGCCCTGTTTGATCGCGGCCACGTCGTCCGCGGTTCGGAGCGGCGGGTTCATTTTCGCCATGGTATTGTACCCCCGCACGGCTTCTTCGGTCAAAGAAAAGTAGTGGGGGCAGGTCTCGGCAGTGACCTTCACTCCGCGGGATTTCGCATCGCGGATAAGCCGGACGGATCCCACGGTGCTCACATGAGCGATATGGAGCCGGCAGCCCGTAAGCTCGGCAAGCGAGATGTCCCGTCCGGTCATCACGTCTTCGGCTGCGCGCGGGATGCCCCGGAGCCCCAGCTCGGTCGAGACAACGCCTTCGTTCATGACCCCTTTGTCCGAGAGAGAGCTGTCCTCGCAGTGGGAGATCACGAGCAGGTCGAAGATCTTCGAATACTCCATGGCCCGGCGCATGATCGCCGAATTCATCACCGGCTTGCCGTCATCCGAGACCGCGAAACAGCCCGCTGCATGAAGCTCGGCCATCTCGGTCAACTCCTCGCCTTTCGAACCTTTGGTGATAGCGCCGATGGGGAAAACCCGGGCCCACGCGTTTCTGGCCTGGGCAAGGATAAACTCGGTGACGGAGCGGCTGTCGTTCACCGGGTTCGTATTCGGCATGCAGCAGACCGAGGTAAACCCGCCTGCCCTTGCTGCGGCCGTACCGGTCGCGATCGTCTCTTTATATTCGAACCCTGGCTCCCTGAGATGAACGTGCATGTCGATGAGGCCGGGCACAACGAGCTTACCCGAAGCGTCGACCGTCTGCGCGCTGTTGGCTGGGATAGTACCCGGCTTCCCGAGCTTGGCAATCTTGCCATCAGCGACGAGTATATCGAGCTTCCCGTCAATCTTGTTCGCAGGATCGATCACCTGACCGTTTTTTATAAGAATGTTCATAGTGCCTTTTCTATTCATTTTAAATTCCACACCCCGCACTCCGAAGTCCGCACTTTCACGCTTCCGCCTTACTCCCTCCGGACAGCAGGAACATCACCGCCATCCGCACCGCCACGCCATTGGTCACCTGATCGAGAATGACCGACGAATCGTCGGCCACATCAGAGGCGATCTCCACGCCGCGATTCATGGGTCCCGGGTGCATCACGACCACGTTCTTTCCGGCGCGATCGAGCCGCGCCTTGTTCAACCCGTACAGCCCCGCGTACTCTCGCACGCCCGGGAAGAGCCCGGCAGCCTGGCGTTCGAGCTGGAGCCGGAGCATCATCACCACATCGGCCCCCTCGACCGCCTTGTCCATATCATAAAAGACCTGCGCGCCCATGCGCTCGGTCCCCGGAGGGATCATGGTCGGAGGGCCGCAGAGCCGCACGCGCGCGCCCATGGTCGTCAATCCGTAGATATTGGACCGCGCCACACGGCTGTGGGCGATGTCACCCACGATGGCGATGGTCAGTCCTTCGAGCTTGCCGAGCTTCTCGCGGATCGTGAACATGTCAAGGAGCGCCTGTGTCGGGTGCTCGTGGAAGCCGTCACCGGCGTTGATTACGGAGCTCTTGAGGCGCGTCGATAGAAATTCCGGGGCGCCTGAACAGGAGTGGCGAACGATAATGATATTGCATTTCATGGCCTCGATATTCCGGGCCGTGTCGAGGAGCGTCTCTCCCTTGACCACGCTGCTGGTCGAGGTAGAGATGTTTATCACGTCAGCCGAGAGGCGCTTGCCGGCCAGTTCGAAGGACGTCCGCGTCCGCGTACTGGCCTCGTAGAACAGGTTGATCACGGTCTTGCCGCGAAGCGCGGGCACCTTCTTGATGTCCCGCTCGGACACGTCCCTGAACGTGGCTGCCGTATCGAGGATGAGTTTTATCTCATCAGCGGTCATGCCTTTTATGCCGAGCAGGTCTTTGGAACGTAAGCTACTCATTGCTCGCTCTTACACCCCCTGGATTCCCGCTTCCGCGGGAATGACGTTTTCTATTCCGCATTCCGCACTTCTCGGCTACTCGCCGAGAATGACGACCTTCTCTTCCATCCCGTCCTCAGCCAGCATCACTTCAACATTCTCCTTTGCCGAGGTCGGGAGATTTTTGCCGACATAGTCCGCGCGGATCGGCAGCTCCCGGTGTCCCCGGTCCACGAGCACGGCGAGCTGAATGCGCTGGGGCCGGCCGTAGTCCATGACGCTGTTCAAGGCCGCCCGGATAGTCCTGCCCGTAAAAAGCACGTCGTCAACGAGGACCATGGTCCTGTTCTGGATATCGAAGGTAATGTCCGTGGCCTGCGGCACCGGCTGGGACTTGCGCGTTGCCAGATCATCCCGGTACATCGTGATGTCCAGGCTGCCGACCGGCGGTTCCACGCCTTCTATTTCCTTTATCTTGGCGGCGAGACGCTTCGCAAGGTGTACGCCGCCCCGCTGGATGCCGACCAGGACGAGGTCTTTGGGGCCCTTGTTCTTTTCGAGGATCTCATGGGCGATCCTCGTCAGTGCCCGGTCGATGCCGGTTTTATCCAGGATCAGCGCTTTTTCCTTGTTGTTCATAGCCTTAGCTCCCGCATCCGATGAAAAAAAGCACAAAAAAACCTTCTCCCCGGATCGGGAAGAAGGTGCGTGTATATTGAGTGAGCGCTATTTCGCTGTTAAATTTTTTCATTCGGGGACCCTTCCTGGCCTCTCAGGACCAGACTTAAAGAGAGTTTCCGTAACAGCAATACAATACTCTAACTGCCGCGGTTCTGTCAAGATTTTTTTTGCGCACCGCACGCGTTCCATTCACCGGCGAAGACGCGGCGCCCGCTCACTCATGCCTCCTCACGATGAGTACGGCATTCGTACCGCCGAAGGCGAACGAATTCGACATGACCGCCCTGAGAGGGACTCCAGTCCTTGCTTTTCCGGGCACATAATCGAGATCACACTCGGGATCGGGCGTTGTCAGATTCATGGTAGGCGGAACAATCTGATGCTTGAGCGCGAGTACCGCGGCAACGAGCTCTACGGCCCCGGCCGCGCCGAGGAGATGGCCATGCATCGACTTGGTAGAGCTGACCGGGACTGTATAGGCGCGTTCTCCGAACACTTTTTTGATCGCCTGGGTCTCCACGACATCATTTACCACCGTGGCCGTTCCGTGTGCATTGATGTGATCGATTTCACCCGGCTGCATCCGCGCCTCTTCCAGGGCGGACTCCATCGCCAGGGCCTGCCCCTCCAGGGAGGGTTTGGCAATATGGGAAGCGTCCGCGGTTGAACCGTAACCTGCAACTTCCCCGTAGATACGGGCGCCCCGCTTCATTGCCCGCTCGAGCGATTCCAGGACGAGAACTGCCGCCCCTTCACCCAGTACAAAACCCGTCCGATCTTTTGAAAAAGGTCTGCAGGAAGTTGAAGGATCGTCCGCTTCGAGCGCCAGGGTCCCGATCGACTCCCAACTCATGAAAAGCCCGAACGTAAGGAGCGCTTCGGTCCCTCCGGCAAGCATGATATCGGCATAGCCATGCTTGATCCGGCGGAAGGCCTCCCCGATCGCGACTGCCGAAGACGAACAGGCGGTAGAATAGGTAAGGCAAGGGCCGTTCAGGCCGCGCTCGATCGAAATGTGCGAGGCTGCGGCATTATTCATCGCCTTGAGCACCGTGAGCGGATGCACCCGCCTGGCATTCTGCAGGAAGAGCTCTCCATAGGATTCTTCGAGGGTCCCCGCCCCTCCCATGCCGGTACCTAAATACACCCCGCCCTGTCTCTTCTCTTCCCCGGTGAGCTCCAGGCCGGCGTCTTGCCACGCCTGCGCTGCCGCAACCACGGCAAACTGGCTGACCCGGTCCAGCGCGCGTGCGATCTTTTTCGGGAAGTACTCCTCGCCATTAAAATCCGCCTCTGCGGCTATTCGAACGGACAACCTCTTGTCGAAATCCGCTGACAGTCTCCTGATCCCCGATTTCCCGGCCGCGAGGCTGCTGAAAAAGTCTCCGCACGTATTGCCCAGCGGGGATATGATACCCATCCCGGTAATGGCCACCCGTCTCATCCGGGGGCTCCCTCGGATCCCTGCTGCGCGCGCCGCTCAGAGACCAGTCGATCGATAACATCGATCATGTCTTGTATGGAATTGAGCGAGACTTCACGGTCGGGAATCTTGATGTCGAACTCCTTTTCGAGGGCGAACATGAATTCAACCCTGTCCAGCGAGTCGAGGCCGAGGCTTTCGATGGTCGCTTCCGGCTTTAATTGTCCTTCCTCAAAATCGAAGTTTTCGAGGTACAGTTTTTTTATGCGTTCCAGGGTCCCCACGTTGTGATTTCCCCTCCTTTTCACATGACCGGTTGAAAACAGGGCGGAACCGCCTGCAAATCGCATTGCTGCAGCAAGACCTCAAAAGGCCGTCTTACAAGCCAATTTCTTCGTTTGTTATGGTCAAGACCGGAGACCGGGCGGAGACATTTTCATAAGAACCTCCGACGTCGTCGCAATGATGATAAAGGCATAATAGAAGGCATATCCGCGCTTTTTTCGTCACGCTGACCGGCTCGTATCCGGCCTCTTCGAATTGTTTTCCAGTGTGTGTGTTTTAGGATAAATAATATCATCTTTTGTCAGGCACTCGCGCAGCCGCAGCAGACCGAGAGAATGAACGCGATTGCGAAGACGAACGGACTCATTTTTTCCATCAAGACGTCCGAATCAGACGGGGCGGCATTCATTCTTTCTGTTCGCCTAATTTCACGTTTACGGGATGGATCGTATATCCGCCTCCTCCGAGCAGGTCAATGACAACACCGGGGAAGATCCAGAGAATGTTCCCGAGAATTGTCGATCCGAAATTCAGAGACTTGTTGAGGTAAAACTCATCTTTTAAATTGCCCTTCGTGAAATAGATCGTATCAGCATTTCGTTTTACGCGCATGGTGCACGGCGTAACGCATTCCTCCTTGCCAACCCTTGCCGTGGCGCCCGAAGGGGCCGTCGTAACCGACAGGTCCTGCGACTCTCCGTGAATGATCATTCCACACCCTTGAAGAAAGAACAGCGTTGCCGTCAATAACATGGTTGCCTTTTGCATCGTTCACCCTCCCCGTATCGTAAAAAATTGAATCGCGACGTGGACATTGCCGCCGGATATTGCCCGGACACGGTGAAAGAATAAAACAACCGGCTTCCCCTGTCAATGTTTTTGCGGACGGGGTGCCACAGTCGTCGTTCCGGATCAGTAATAGATATTCACGCTTGCAACGGCATCCGTGCGGTACTGATTAAACGATTGTTCGCGCTCCACCGTCACTTCAAGCGCCGTGTTGGTTGCGAGCCTCACGCTGTTGCGGAAGATACCCGCAAAGGTCCGGTGCGTATCTCCCAAGGGATAAAAAAGCGTCTTGCCGGAGAGATTCAGCTTCCACGCGTCAGTGATCGAAAAGTAGGTGCCGGCGGTCAAACCGGCCCCGGCGGTCCAATCGTGGCCAAAAGCACGGGACAGCTGCAGATCCGATTCCAGCATAACATAAGAAAGGCCGAAGAGCCTGCTTTCATATGCGGCCCCCCCGGCGGGGTTCAGGCGAAACACGAGGTGTTCGTCGCCGTCGGCCAGGAGGCTCCGGTCGAAGCCGAGAACCACCTTCCATGAAACGGGTCTGAAAAAAAGATCGCGTGGCGCCAGGGAAAGAATATCCAGCAGCCGAAAGCTCTCGAGTTTAACGCTTGCCTTGTCGGTATAGTCCCTGATATGGACATCGAAAAAATTGATTTGCGCACCCTCCACGAATCCTTCCGACGGATCCATGAGGTCGTGGTAGGCGGCGCGCCAGGACAACTCGCTGAAAAACTCGTTATTGCGAAAACCGGCCCCGGCGCCGATCCTGCCGGGAAGATGCCCCTTATCGGGCGATACGGGCGGCGTAATAGCCGCCGCGGCATCTTCGCTTGTCCCGCCGAGCGCGCTCCGTGCATTCAAGATGGGGAGAAACCTGCCGAGGTATTCGTCTTTCCCGAGATCTTTGCGCGAGTAGCGGTATTGAACAACCTCCGTCGCCAGGTCGAGCACCTTCCTCTCATCTTCGACCGGAAGGCCGGTTTTGGCAATGTCGCCCGGCTTCAGCGTGTTATTCACCACGTCCAGGGCAAGCCTCCGATCATCATCGCCCATGTCCGACTCCTGAGCCGTGATCCTGGTGGCGAGAGACGGCCGATACGTTATCCGGCCGACAAGCCCGCTTTCCTCGATGACCCGCACCGTATCGGAGGGAATCACCCAGAACCGGAGCCGTTCACGGAATTCATCTACCAGGTGAACCGAGGGACGCGCGGCCTCAAGCAGATAAAGCAGATTATAGGAGCAGTTTTGGGTAAAGAAATAGTAGTCCGAGTAGATGTCTCTGAGTTCCCAGATGTGCATCACCATGCGGCGCACTTCCTGCTCCGAAAGGTTGAGTGAATACTCCCAGATATCACGATGTTCTATATGGTTGTACTCATTCACCTTCACATAGTAGGGAAGGATCGAATAGTAGCCTTTATAGAATCCGAAAATTCCCTTGAACGCATACAGAAATCCGTTCGTATCATCGGCCTTGGCCGCGTAATTCACTGCATACGTAAGAAGCTCGCTTTGGTAGGGGCTGTCAATCCTGATCAGCGTATGGCCGAACATGGAGGCAGGACCGTTGCCGTGGGCGGCGGGAAAAACGAGCGTAGCAGACTTCGTCGTGATGTTTGCCATCGATTCTTCATACTTGGCGCACTTCACGACAGGCAGCTTCGATTCATCGATCTTCAGTTTTTCCCTGAGCCACGCATAGCGGGCAACGAATCGGCACTGCGGGTGATCGTCCCCCATGGCGGGGTCGTCGAACAGTCCTTCAATCGTGGCCGTGAGCTCGGCGGAAGGATCGGTCTTGCCGTTTGCAGCGAGGAAAAATCGCGGATCGTCGACGAGGCTCTTCCTGCCGCGCCCGGCGGGACGGTAATGCATCAAAATGTCCCAGTACCTGTCCGTTGAGAGCATTTTCCCCGCTGCATCGGCGATCAGAGCACCGCGGTAGTCCGCTTCCCCTGCCGCAGCAAGCGCCGGAATGAAGAGGCACGCGATTGCAATGCATAAAAAAAGGTATACAGAGCGCTGAACTCTGTATACCTTGCGAACAGCTGAAATCACCATTACGCCTCTTAGTTCGCAGCTACTAAAGCAATATTGTCGACCACGTCGGCGAGAACAACATTCTCAGAAGGGAAAATGAACGAGAAGTTCGCCTGGAGCTTCTTATACAATGCTAGCCGATCGGACACGGGCACTTCCATGATCTCGGAGAAGGTATCGAGCGTTTCGCCCTTGCCCTGGGCAATGTCTTTCGCCAGATTGTCCATGTTCGCAACAACGAATTCCTTCATCAGTTCATTGCTTGCCCTCTTCTTGTGTGTTGTGGTCCTCGGTTCTTCGCAGCCGAGCGTGCCCGACGTGATGCCGAAGGTCTGGTTACCGCAGAGGCTATTCAGGAACGTTGCTACCAGCTGAATCGGGCCCGGCTCATCGCCGATCACCATCCCTCCGAGACCACAGCCGCCCGCACCATAGGGCTTCGGCTCAAACGCAAAAGCAGAGCCAGATACGACCAACACCAATGAAGCAACTACCACTGCCAGCACGACATTTCTCATCATCTTTTTCTCCTCCTTATCAATGAAGTTCAAATCGTCAGAAGATTTAATCATATTTTCCCGCCGTTGTCAACCTCTTTGATCATGCTGTCCTGTGGGACGGGAACAATTGCACGGCGGTGTACGACAGCCTGCGCGTTTCGCATTTTCCCCGGCGTAAACGGCATGATGCATGATCCTTGTGCATTCCAGCCTGATGCAAGTCTTTCGCGCAGATACAAGGCGAGCCGCGTTCTGACCGATTCATCGGCAAGGGACCGTATGTGCCCTTCCGGTTCCGTTATCCAGAATTCTTTCGGCTCTAAAGCGGCATCGTACAGCAGTCTGCCGTGGTGAACCGGAACGATGGTATCCTTTTCTCCATGGATAATAAGAAGGGGGACCGGTGAGACCCGCCTGATCCACTTGACCGGGCTGTAATCGTCATTGAACAGGAAGGAGAACGGATACTGGAACGGCCACGTTATCCAGAGTTGCGCGAGCTTTTCACGCGCTATGCGCCGGTAATCCGAAAACGCGCTGTCGATCACCAGAGCGGCGATACGGTCTTTATAGGGAAAATTCGCGACCGTATAGACCGCTATCGCGCCGCCGAGGCTCTGGCCGAGAACGACGACCCGTTTGCCATCGACCTGAGGCAGGGACAGAAGAGTTTTAAGGGCCGCTTCCGCATCGAGATGGACGCCCTGTATGCTTGGGTTGCCTGTGGACTTGCCATATCCCCGGTAGTCGAAAATGAACAGGTTAAAGCCTTCCTTGACCAGCCAGAGAACGCCGTTCACGTGCGTGCTCAGGTTTTCGGCATTGCCGTGAAGCACCAGGACCGTCCCTTTAGCATCCGGCCCGCCGCTGAAAAACCAGCCATGAAGGCTTACTCCGTCCGACGCCTTGAACCAGATATCCCGGGGAGAAAAAAGTTGCGCAACCGGATTGTCCACGAGCTGCTTGCGGGGATAGAAAAAAAGAGACATACATCCCGTGCTGCAAAGAAGAAAGATCAGCAACAGGGGAAAAATAATTTTTTTCATCGAACGATTCGTGTTTGTCATAGCGCAGCGTCCGGCGCACCTTGAAAGCTCTATCCGTGTACCTTTTTGAGCAGCCACGCCATGTTCTGTCCCAGGCTCTTCATGGTCTGTACGCCTTCGGCGTCGTTGTTCACTTCGCCCGGCTGCCGGCCGATGCCGATGTTCCAGTAGCTCGATCCCGGGATGATCATTTCATTGATGGAAAAAAAATAATTCAGCGAATTGAAAACATGGATGCCGCCGGCGCGCCTGACTGCCACCACGGCAGCGCCAACTTTGCGCCTGTACAGGCCATTGTTCGCCCGCCCTACCATGCCGCATCGTTCGATCACCGCCTTCATGCTCGCGGACACATCGGCGAAATACGTGGGCGACCCGAGCAGAATGCCGTCCGCTTCGACCATCTTCTGAATGCATTCATTGATAATATCCTTTTCCACGTTGCAGCGCTTGTCTTTTTTATCGAAACACTTGAAGCAGCCGATACAGCCCTGGACCGGTTTTCCCGCCAGCGAATACAACTCGGTCTCAATGCCTTCGGCCTTCAATTCAGCGAGCACCAGGTTCAGGAGAATGGCGGTATTCCCCTCTTTACGCGCGCTGCCGTTAAATGCGATAACTTTCATAAATAGCACCCTCTCTTTCTATCCATCGAACATATTTCAGATACGGCTTGCGCTTCAGTTATAGCATAATTTCACGGAATTGAAAATCGGATTCTTCCGTGCAGGCGTCGCCTATTTTTTACAAACGCCTTTACAATGTCCGTCCAAGCGACTAGAATTATGAATTATGACTATGAGGTGACTGATGATCGAACTGAAAAACGTGACCAGGGCCTATTCTCACGGAACCAGAACGATCCTGGCGCTCCACGGTATTTCCCTGCACATCAAGGCAGCCGAATTCCTTTCCGTGATGGGGCCTTCGGGCTCGGGAAAGAGCACGCTTCTTAACCTGATCGGAGGCCTTGACCAGCCCTCGTCGGGCGAGATATTTATCGCCGGGAAACCGATCCACGGGATCTCCGACGATGAGCTCACACTCATCCGCCGGCGGCGCGTAGGCTTCATCTTCCAGTTCTTCAACCTCCTTCCCATCCTTACGGCGGTGGAAAACGTGGGCCTTCCGCTCCTGCTCGAAGGCATACCCTTCTCGAAAGTAAAACCCAAAGCAGAAGCGCTGCTCCGGAAAGTAGGGCTCGCGGAACGCACCGAACACCGGCCCGAGCAGCTCTCGGGCGGCGAGATGCAGCGCGTGGCCATCGCGCGCGCGCTGATCGCGGACCCGGCCGTGCTCCTTGCCGACGAACCCACGGGCAACCTGGACACGCGGACGAGCGTCGAGATATTCCAGCTTCTCAAGGGCCTTCACCATGAAGGCCAGACCATCGTGATGGTGACCCACGACCCCAAAGCCGCGGCTTACGGCACACGGATCGTCACGCTGAGGGACGGCGGCATTGCCGAGGACACGGCAGCAGAATAAAAGGAAAGATCAACTTCTTTAACACTGATTTATACTGATTTTAATCATGAAGGATCATGCTTTTTCATAGGCTTTCGCCATAAAATCCGTGCCAAAATGAATCTACTAAACCTTCTCGAACATATCAGTCTCCGGCGCATCCGGCTCCAGAAGGTTCACGCTTTCATGACCGTCGCAGGCATCTGTTTGGGCGTCGCCGCGATCGTGTCCATCGGCATCGTGAACAAGAGCGTCCTGCGCTCGTTCGAGGACTCGATAAACCGGGTGACTGGCCGCGCGGCCCTTCAGGTCACCGGCGCTGCCTCGGGTTTCCCGGAGAGCATGGTGGAGCGCGTCCAGAGCGTTCCGGGTGTCGAGTATGCGGTTCCGGTCATCGATACCCAGGGGATCCTCATCGGCGCAAAGGAACGCTCCCTCATGATCCTGGGTGTGGACGTGCTCCAGGATGGCAACATCCGCGATTACAAACTCTCGGATGAGAATGCCGATATCCCGGACCCGCTCCTCTTCCTCGCGCGGCCGGACTCTATCCTCCTTACGAAAGAGCTGGCAGGGCGCGAAGGAATCAGGATCGATCAGACGATACGGGTCCAGACGGTCAGGGGCATCAGGACCTTCCGCGTGCGCGGCCTGCTCAATCCGGAAGGCCCGGCAAAGACCATGGGCGGGAACATCGCGATCATGGATTACCCGGCGGCCCAGATGGCCTTCGGGAAGGAAGGACGGATTGATCGCATTGATGTCAGCCTCCTCCGGGGGGAAGACCTGGAGACCGTGCGGGAGCGGATCAAAAAGGCGCTGCCGGAAGGATACAATGTCGTAACGCCCGAAGGCAGAACCAGACAGGTTCAGCTTCTCGTGTCCCGGTTCCAGAAAAACATCAACCTTATCAGTTTCATCGCCGTCTTCGTCGGAATGTACCTGATCTACAATGCCGTTTCGATCTCGGTTGTGCAGCGGAGAAAAGAGATCGGCATTTTGCGCGCTCTCGGTACGACCCGAAAACAGATCATCTCCCTGTTCCTGAGCGAGACCGTTGTCCTGGCGATCATCGGCTCCGCCATCGGCGTGGGTGTCGGCATCCTCTTCGCCCGCTTCGCAGTCGGAGCGGTCACCCGGGCCGTCTCCGAGCTGTACGTCAGAACGTCCGTCACTGATATCGCAATCTCCTGGACCGGACTCGTCACGGGGTTTGTGACAGGCATCATTGCCAGCCTCGGCGCCGCCCTGTTCCCCGCCGTGACGAGCACCCGGATCAGCCCCATCTCGGCAATACGGTCCGTCCCCTACTTGGATGACGGATTCATGTCCCGCGCAAAGCTCAGGATAACGTCTCTCCTCCTTGTTTTCTGTGCCCTGACGCTTCTTTTCCTTTATACAATCATTCCGGCATCGCCCGTTATGCATACTACGACAACGATGTTCGCGGCATCGATACTGCTCCTGCTCGGCATCTCCCTCGCGACACCGACCGTGCTCCAGGTTTTCCTCGCTTTTTTCCACCATACGGTCTCTGCGAGGGTCGGGGTGGCGGGAAGACTGGCCGGACTGAACCTCCAGAAGAACATCGGAAGGAACGCAGTCGCGGCAGCAGCCATATTTTACGGCATATCGGTATTTGTCAGCTCAGCCGGGATCATCTACAGCACCAAGCAGTCGGTCCTCGAGTGGATAGATTCGTACGTGCGGGGAGACATCATCGTGACCTCCGGACACCCCATCGCCTCAACAGGCGCCCAGAACATTCCCATGCCGGTCGAGATGTGGAAAGATATCGAAAAAGTGCCGGGCGTCCGATCCGCCGATCCTTTCAGAAAAATCTACGTCGACTATCGCGGAAGGCGGATATTGCTCCTCGTGCTGGATATTGAACGGAGAATGAAATACAGCCCGTTCCTGATAGCGGACGGAAACCGGGCGGACATGGAGAGACTGCTGCCGGGCGGGAACTACATCACAATGAATGAAGCCCTTTCCGGGCAGGAACACCTTAAACCCGGCGATACGATTACGCTCCCGACGCCCCAGGGTCCGGTTGCCTTTACCATAGCCGTCATTAACGTTGATTACAGCTCCGATTCCGGCTCGATCCTCATGGACATTCATACCTACCAGCGTTACTGGAAGGAGTATCTGGCCGATTCCTTCTCGGTAAAGGTGAAACCGCAGGCAAATGTCCAGGCAGTCCGGGACGAGATCGCGAGAAGGTTCGGTAACGAACGGAAGCTTTTCGTGCTGCCTGCAAAGGAATTCCGGGACGAGATCAGCAAGGTCATCGACGAGGGTTTTGCGGTAAACCACGCTGTCAATGCGATAACCCTGCTCATTGCCGGGCTCGGCATCATCGTCACCCTGCTCGCGTCCGTGCTCGAGCGCACGCGCGAGATCGGCATCCTCCGCTCCATCGGTATGCTCAGGAGCCAGGTTTCCCGCGTCGTTGTCCTGGAATCCATGTTTCTCGGCATCATCGGCGGATCCCTCGGTTCGCTCGCAGGAATGATAATCGGATGGATGAGCCTGGAAGGCTTCCTGCGCGGCGACTACGGCGCGAGCATGCGCTATCACATCGATTTTTCTTCCGTCATCTGGGCATTGATCTTATCAACCCTGCTCGCGGCCCTGGCCGGGGTCTACCCTGCCCAACGAGCGGCAAAGACCAACATCGTGGAGGCGCTGGCGTATGAATAACGTTAGATCGCAGATTTCAGATTTAGGATTGCAGATTGCCGATTGTAAATTGAAAAACAAACGCTATCACTTGGGTCCCTACATTCCCAATCTCAAATCGACAATCTCAAATCGACAATTGCGACGACGATTTACAATCGAACTGATGACGATCATCCTCCTCGGCATAACAATAACAGCGTCGCCCTCTTTCGCCCTGTCCGGACGCGAAGTCTACGAAAAGGTCCACGAGGTCCGTTCAAAAGCGCTCGACAGGAAAACCGAAGCCGTGATGGTGCTTTTTGACAAAGGCGGCGGCAAGCGGACCAGGACGCTGACGGAGTACAGCAAGAAGGCCGATCCCGAAGCGTACAAGGTCCTCGTGGTGTTCAAGTCCCCGCCCGATCTTAAGAACGTCGGATTTTTGATCCACGCGCACACCTTCTCAGACCGCGACCTCTGGGCCTACTTCCCGGAATACAAACGCATCAGGCGCATTGCCGCAAGTTCGCAGGACGACTCGTTCTTCGGGTCGGATTTTTCCTACGACGATTTTGGCGGCCCGCCGGACCTCGATGACTACACGTTCAGCATCGAGAAAGAGGACGTGATCGACGGCAAGCCCTGTTATGTGGTTGAAGTGACGCCCAGGATACATCGCAAGTATACACGCTACATTGCCTGGGTCGCAAAAGACCTCTGGATACACGTGAAGATCGACTATTATCAGGACAACAACATTTATCGAACGGGAGTTTTCACGGATATCAGAATCATCGACGGCATCCCGACTCCCTTCAAGCTCAACATGGAGAACAAAAAGACCGGCCACCGGACCGAACTCACGATCGAAAGCATCCGGTATCATACTCATTTCCCGGACGATCTTTTTTCACAGAGGTCGCTTGAGCGGTCGGGGAAGTAATTTCTGTTTGAAATACGCTGTGAATATGATATTCTATGCGTGCGATTAACTCTGATGAAGTCGTAAAAAGTCTCTTCGGCCGTCATTGCGAGGAGCGAAGCGACGCGGCAATCTTGATTTTTCAGACGGTTGCAAACTACGAGATTGCTTCGCTACGCTCGCAATGACACGTTCGCTGACTTTTTACGAGACCATCAATATTATTTAGGATTAAAGCTTCGGATTCAGATATCCTTACGAAAGGGAGTTTTCCATGAACTGGGCGCACGTGCATCTCATGATAAATCACATTCCGGTCATCGGCATTCCCGGCGTCATTCTCCTGCTTGTCTATTCCCTGGCGCAAAGGAACGAAGAGGTCAAGAGGGTGAGTTTCGGCCTGTTCGTCCTGATCGCGCTCATGACGTTTGCCGTGTTCTTTACCGGCGAAGCGGCGCAGAAGGTTGTCAAGGGCCTCCCCGGCGTTACGGAAGCATATATCGGCAGGCACGAAGAGATGGCCGACTACACCTTGGTACTGGTGGAAGTTCTGGGCGTCCTGGCGCTGGCCGGACTGGTATTTCTCCGTCGCTTCGGCCGTATCCCGAACGTGATCGTCGTGCTGGTCCTCGTGATGTCCCTGATTACCGCCGCTGTTGCGGGACTCACGGCCAACCGCGGCGGTCAGATACGCCACACGGAGATCCGGAACCACGAATAAAGAAGTGTGGAGTGCGGAATGCGGGGTGAAATTCGACAAACCCCTTTACCGTGTTTATCTTATGAACTGAATTTTGGAGGTTGTATGGCGCACTTGATGAAAGGCGTGGAGGTTTCCTCGAGGATCACGGCGGCGGTCGGAGAGGAGACCGCGAGACTGGCGAAGCACGGCATCAGGGCGGGGCTCGCGCTCGTGCTCGTGGGCAAGGACAGGTCTTCTTATATGTATTACCAGGCCATCCAGAGCGCGGCGGTCCGGGCCGGGATCGATATCTATAATCATGCGATGCCTGCCGCGGCATCTCTGAATGAGCTTCTCAATCTGATCAAAACGCTGAATCATGACGAACGCGCGAACGGCATCCTGGTGTTCATGCCGCTCCCCCGCCACCTTGATACCCGGAAGGTCGTGAACGCGATCGCGCCCGAAAAAGACATTGACGGGCAAGGAGCTATTTCCGTCGGGCGTCTCTCTGCGGACGAGTCCACGCCCCAGCTCTTCGAGCCGGGCTTTACGCTGTCCGTCCGCTCGACCTTTCTTCCCTGCACGCCGTACGGCGTGATGAGGATGCTTGAGCACTACGGCATCGACCCCAGGGGCAGGAAGGTCGTTATCGTGGGCAAAAGCCTCGCCGTGGGCAAGCCGCTTGCGATGATGATGCTGATGCGGGAGGCCACGGTCACCGTGTGCCACCGCGAGACCGGGGACCTCGGCGCTGAGACGAGGCAGGCCGATATTCTCTGCACGGCGACGGGGAGGCCCGGCCTCATCAAGGCGGACATGGTAAAAGAGGGGGCAGTGGTAGTGGACATCGGCATCACCGTTTTGCCCGAAGGCGTCACGGTGGGGGATGTGGATTTCGAAGCAGTCTCGAAAAAAGCGTCGTTCATCACGCCGGTGCCCGGCGGAGTAGGCCCCGTGACCATCGCAATCCTTCTCAAGAACACCGTGATCTCCGCCAAGCGGATGGTCGGGGTGGGGTAGGGGAGTAATGCCGTCAGGAAGCAAAAAATTAAGAAGTAAGGAGTGAAAACAGGAAAAGCAATGAGAGAACTTCTCCTTATCACGGTTGAGGGCCGGCAGTACGGCATCTGGAAGGACGAGGTCCTGTCCGTCAGGGACCTCCCGTCCCTTCACCGTATTCCTCTGAGTCCCGCCTGTATCGCCGGCATGTCGATCATCGATGACAAGACAGTGCTGCTGGCGGACCTCCCGGTTTGCATCGGCCACGCTCCCGTTGAGGGAAACGGGTCCGGCCGTGTTCTTCTCATGTCGGTTCGGGAAAAGATCGCGGGGTTCATCGTCAACGGCGAAATCGGCTCTCTTCCGGTCCCTTCGGAGACGGTGTTCGCCGTCCCCGCTTATCTCGCGACGCCGGTGGTCGATACCTGCGCGGTCCATGACGGGGCGCCCGTTCCCATCGTCAATATGGCGGCGCTCTCCGGCCGGATGCTCGAGGGTGGCGACCCTCCCGCGGCCGGTCTTGAGATATCCGGGACCCGGTCTCAGGATGCATCAGCATTGGAGCGTGTCAGGACGATCACGCTGGGCAATGAGCTCTACGCGGTGTCCGCAGCGGACATTGAGGAAAATTCGGCAATGCCGGGACCGATAGCCGGGCTGGCGTACGTTCCCCGGTACGTAAAAGGGATAACGTATTCCCGCGGCCGTATTCTGCCGGTCATCGACCTGTCGCAGCGCATCATGCGGCGGAAAGCCGCGGAGGGGGCCCGCATGCTCATTGCCGGCGTCGGCGCTTCGGAGTTCGGACTTCTCGTTGACGATGATAAGGGGACCGTCGAGGCCGAAGACCTGACGATCAAAACGCTGCCCTCTATCGCGCAGTCCTCCTGGCTTTGTTCTGCGCTGGTGCGCGCCGGAGAGATTGTGCCCTTTATCGACCTCACGGAGCTTTTGTCCGCGCGCTCCGAAGGAGCCGATCCGAATCCGCCGGGGCGGCGCTTCACGCCGGATTCAGCGTTCCCCGCTTTATTCAGCAGGGCCGAGGTCGATGTCGTGGAGTTCTCCCTGCTCGGCGTTCGTCACGCGCTGCCCAAGGAAGAGGTGGAGGACGTCATTGGTTTCAAGACCTGCCGCGCGGTCCCGGGCGCGCCGCAGATCGTGATCGGTGTGGCCGCGCATAACGGCGAGCTGCTGCCGGTCCTCGATCTCGAAGCGGTCTTCGGCAGACGATCGCTTGCCACTCCTGCATGGCGGATGATGCTCGTGAAGAACGGCGATTTCCGCGCGCTGGTCATTTGCGAGGTCGTATTCGGAGAACGGCGGCTTTTGCTCGACATCCAGCGCGCCGTGCCGGTCATGCTTCCGCACCGCGTCGTATACGGGTGCTACCTCGACGAGGACGCCGTCAGGCTGATCTTCAATGTCGAGGCCGTTGCCTCACATTTAGAGAAGTCCCTTGCTCGGGAACTGCTGCCTGCGTTGTCCCGGGAAATGAGGGAAACGCCGTCGAAGATCATTCCTTCGCTTTTGGATGAAGGGGCGGAAGCGCGGTCTCAGACCGAAGCCGCGACGTCAGCGCCGGCTCTTGAAGCAGGACCTTTTGCCGCGGCGGCCGCACCGACCGAGCTCGCGGAATCCGGGAGCGGGGAAGTATTCGCGGACGAGGATGCCAAAAAACTCCAGGAAGTTCACGAGACGGTTCACGATGAAGTAAAACAACTGACGGTTGAAACGATCCGACCGGTCGCGGGACCGGAGTCCGGAGAAGCGGCCTTCGCGCATGCACAGGAACCCGAGCATGCGGCCGAAACACAGGAGACTGAAAAGTCTTCTGCCCGGATGACGGAAGGAGCTGCCGAAGCCGCGGAAACAGGGAGTGTCCGGGAAGACGTCGGCGATTCGGGTAACGAGCCTGCAGACGTGCGGTCGTCTCCTGAAGAATCAGTCCCCCCGGAGGGTGAAGAGACAATGATTGGGCAAGCACTGCCCGTCCCTGGGCAAGGGTCGGAAGAACCATCCAGAGAAGAAAGAGCGGTTGAGGATAGAGCCGGAGATGAACAAACGCCAATGGAGCCGCCTGCCTTGATTCAGCGCACGCAGGAACCGACGATTTCAGATGCCGCGCCCCCGGCCGGACCGGAAGCTGCGCAGGCAATATCAGAAGCCACATCAGTTGCGAGCGACGAGACGCGCGAGCCCGGCCAAACGCATACCATTGACACAGAACCGGCATCGCCCCTTTTCGAACATCAGCCCGTTGTTACTGCACGCGGGGAGAGGACGCAGGCCGGCGCAAAACCTGCTCCCGACCATGCGTGGAGACGGAGGCTTGTTTATGGAACGATCGGAGCGGTACTGGTCGCGACATTCTATTTCTTCGTGAGTATCCCGAAGCCGGAGGCGGTAAGGCAGGGGAAAGAACCGATACCGTCGACATTAGAGCAGGGCAGGGCTAAGAACGTAACGCCGCCGCGTCCCGTTGAAAGACAGGAGACGCCGCTTGTGCTCGAGGTCCCTGCAGACAGACCGGTGAATATCGATGTTTACCTTGTGGTCGAGGGTGACACGCTCTGGAGCATTTCAAAGCGCTTCACGGGGAACCCTCTCAACTATCCGCGCATAGCCGGCGAGAACAGGATCGCAGACCCTGATCTCATCTTTCCGGGTCAGAAGATCCGCCTGAAGAAGTAACACTGCGCTCGCTACGTCCTTGAGTCGGCAAAATCGCAAAAAAAACTCCCTGCCGTTGTTGCGACAGGGAGTTTTTGTTCTCGTTTGTTCTGTCTGCCGGTTACTTCGGGGTGACCTTCAGCTCCAAGGAATTCGCCGTCGAGCCGACCATTTCGACGGCAAAGGTCCCGAAGTCTTTGAGCAGCAGTTCGTCGGACACGGCTTGCGCGCTGCCTTTGACATCGACCGAGATCTTTGCCGTATTTCCGCTGAAGCTCCGCTCACGCAGGTCTTTGATGCTGTGCACCTGGTTTCTGAGAACGTCTTTGAACTTCACGAACTGGGTCTTGTTCAGGCCAATGACGGTTATGTTGACCGATCTCGTGCCGCCCGCTTCCCGGGAATAAACAGCGAGGATCTTGCCGGCCATCTGCCGCGCGGCGTCATTGGCCGCCTTCTTGAGGGCCTCGATCCCGGCCGTCTCACCGGTAATGTGCACCGCGGCGCCGTGCGTGGTTGCGGAAGCGATGATCTGTCCTGTGTCCGTCCGGATCGCCCTCACCGAAAGGTCCGCCTGCGCTGATTTCATACCCCCGCCGATGTTACCGTGTAACTTGGAGACTGCCTTGCCGACGATCACGACCTCCGCGTCCGCCTGGTGGCCGAGCGTTCTGGCCTGTTCAGCGGTCAGGTCCCGGGTCTTGTATGCCGGGGTCACTTTGATCTCTTGTGCCGCGGTCTCATGGTCGATGAATTCAAAGCCTTTTTGGGTGAACACGTCAATAAAGGCGTTTTCCACCACGCCGATATCGGTCCGTTGTCCGTGATATCCCCGCCACCAGGCGTACCATTCATGGCCGATATTCCGCTCCGCGATCATGATCATGGTCCTGGTCCTGGGTTTGTGCCTCTGCCCGAGGAGAATGCCGATGCCCGAGAGGTCGTCGGCCAGATGTCCCAGAGAGACCTCCGCGTTGATCCGGACGCGCAGCAGCGTGTCCTCAACGGTCTCGCCGGCGATACGGTAATGCTTGATGTAACCCTTGGCTTGGGAAAGGATCTTGTCGCTGATAAGCTGGTAGTTCTCGACCCGGGTCTGCGGGTCGATGAGTATGCCGATTGCCTGCTCCACCGCCCGTTTCTGGGCGTCTTCGAGGGCCGCGTCGCGGGCCATGTCTTTTGCTCCGCCCTGGATTTCCGCCACGCCCTCAGCGGTCACCGTCTTTGTCTCCTGGGACCACGCGGGGGAACATGCAAGGAATGCCGAGAATAATATCGTGAATTTGAAAATACGGAACATGGGAGTTACTTCCTGCTGATAGAGATAGGGAAACTATATCAGAGCCGTCCTGTGCGGTCAAGACGGAAGGCATCACTGCGTCGGCACCGCAATGGCACAGGCGTGAATTTTCTGGATATTTTTTAAGATAGATGATAGAATTTGAAAAATCAGGTCTTGCAAGGAGTGACGCAGTGCCGAGGCTGTCCGTAAACATCGATCATATTGCCACGCTCCGGCAGGCGAGAAAGGGCGTCGAGCCCGATCCCGCCGCCGCGGCCGTGCTCGCCGAGCTCGCCGGCGCCGGGGGCATCATCGCCCATTTGCGCGAGGACCGGCGGCACATCCAGGACCGCGACCTGCGGCTGCTTCGGGAGATCGTGCAAACGAAGCTCAATCTCGAGATGGCCGCGACGGAAGAGATGCGTCGCATTGCGCTCGAGGTGAAACCGGATTTTTCCACGCTGGTCCCGGAGAAAAGGGAAGAGCTTACGACCGAGGGCGGCCTGGAGGTCGCTTCGCGGACCGAGTTCATGAAATCCTATATCGCCCGGCTGCGGCAGGCCGGGATCACGGTCAGCCTGTTCATCGACCCTGATGAAAAGCAGATCACGGCAGCCCGGGAGAGCGGCGCGGACTGGGTGGAACTCCACACGGGCGCTTACGCGAACGCAAAGGCCGGCAAGGACCGCGACCGGGAATTCGTGAAACTTGCCGAAGGGGCGCGGCTCGCGGCGAGCCTGGGCCTGCGCGTGGGCGCGGGGCACGGTCTGAATTACGTGAACGCGCGGAGGATCGCGGGTATCCCCGGGGTGGAAGAGCTGAACATCGGCCACAGCATCATCTCGCGGGCCGCGCTCGTCGGGCTCGATCGGGCGGTGCGGGAAATGAGATCCTTAATTGCAAATTGACAGGGAGAATTTGAAAATGTGCGATGAGCACAGGAGTGAGCCATGATCATCGGCATCGGCGTCGATCTGGTAAAGATAGACCGCATCGACAAGGCAGGGAGGAACCACAACGGATTTTTGGAACGGGTCTTCACCGAGCGCGAGCGCGGGTATTGCTCCCGGCAGAAATTTCCGGCCCAGCACTATGCGGGTCGGTTTGCGGCAAAAGAGGCGCTGCTCAAGGCCATCGGCACCGGTTGGAGCGCGGGCGTCAGGTGGACGGACATGGAAGTGCTCCACGGCGAGGGCGGCGGCCCGATCGTGAACGTTTCCGGCAGGGTCAAGGACCTCATGGACCTCAGGGGCGTCAGGCAGATCCTGCTCAGCTACTCCCATGATGAAGGCTATGCCGTGGCGCAGGTGGTGCTGGAGGGGTAAAAAGAAAAAAACGGCAAATTTAGAAAAACAATTTTCAAATAATACACGAGCTGCAAATTTCAGGAAGCAAACGCTTGAGATTTTGGCAGGGGAGTTGATGTTTGTTTGCTCTTTGGGATTTGATGATTGGTTTTCCGCATTATGAAGATAGCAACCGTCCAACAGATCAAAAACATCGACCGCAGGGCGATCAGGGACTTCGGCATTCCGGGTCCGGTCCTGATGGAGAACGCCGCGGCTGCGGTCATGGCCGAGATGGAGAAATTCTTCGACGGTCTGGCCGGCGCGCGGGTCGGCATCCTCTGCGGCAAGGGCAACAACGGCGGCGACGGCCTTGCGCTCGCCCGGCGGCTCAGTATCCGCGGCGTGCCGGTGCGCGTCGCGATGCTCGCGCCCTTCGGCGCGGTCACGGGCGAGGCGAAGGTCCATCTCTCCATTCTGCGAAAGATGGATGTCGAGATCGCGCAGCATGCCGGGACTGACGCAATTGCCGACGTGGTTGCCTGGTCCGACATTCTTGTGGACGCGCTGCTCGGCGTGGGACTCTCAACGCCCCTCAAGGGCGCCTACGCATTTGCCGTGGAACTGATGAACGCGTCGGGCAAGCCCCTGGTTGCCGTCGACGTCCCCACGGGGATCAACGCCGACACGGGCGAGGTCATGGGATCGGCGGTCAGGGCGGACCTGACGGTCACCATGGCGCTCCTCAAGCGCGGGCTCGTGCTCCATCCCGGAGCGCGGCATGCGGGTACGATACGGGTCGCCGACATCGGCATCCCGTCCGAGGTCGCGGACAAGGAAAAGATTTCAGCGAGCCTTTTGACGCGCGGCTCTGCCTGGGGCCTTATCGATCCGAGGCAGCCGGATTCCAACAAGGGGAACTTCGGGCACGCGCTGGTGGTTGCGGGTTCGCTCGGAAAGGCCGGCGCAGCGGTCATGACCGCCCTCGGCGCGCTCAGGGCCGGCGCGGGGCTCGTGAGCGTGGCAACGCCGAACAGTCTGGTCCCGATAATCCAGCAGCACGTATTCGAGGCGATGTGCGTTTCTTCCGCGGAAAGCATCGACGGCACGCTCGGCATCGGGGCCGAGGACGAACTGCTCAAGGCCGCTGCGAAGATGAGCGCCTGCGCGATCGGCCCCGGACTTTCGACCCATTATGAGACGGTCCGGGTGGTGCGGAATTTCGTCCAGCGACTCACGGTCCCCGCGGTCATCGACGCGGACGGGCTGAACGCACTCGTCGGTTCTCTCGATGTGCTCGGAAAAATAAAGGCCCCGCTCATCCTGACGCCCCACCCCGGTGAAATGGGCAGGCTGCTGGGCATTTCCTCCCGCGAGGTGCAGAAGGACCGGATCGGCGTTGCCGGCGCTTTTGCGGTGAAATATAAGGTAACGCTCGTACTCAAGGGCGCGGGCACCGTGGTAGCGGCCGCTGACGGCAGGGTCTTCATTAATTCAACGGGGAACCCCGGCATGGCCACGGGCGGAACCGGCGATGTGCTGAGCGGCATGATTGCCGGCCTCTTGGCGCAGGGATATCCGCCAACCCAGGCGGCGTGTCTCGGCGTATATCTCCACGGTCTGGCGGGCGACCTGGCGGCGAAGGAAAAGGGTGAAATGGCCATGATCGCCGGGGACCTGATCGAGAAGATACCGGAGGCAATAAAAGAAATAGCCGATTCGGCCGCGGATGAACACGGTTAAAATACTTTACGTACCAACATCTTTAATTTTGAGTCAAGTTCTGAAAAGTCAAAAGCATTCACCGCAGAGACGCCGAGACGCGGAGAAATTATAACGAGTCCCTGGGTTTTAAAAAATTAAAAATTTGAAGTTCTCTGCGCCTCCGCGTCTCCGCGGTTCAAAAATTATGGTTTTACTTCATCGGTCTGAGGCGTTGCCTCGTTAATATAATTACCCGAGGTGTGAAGATGCTTACTGCGAAAGAAATCATGACGAAAGACGTTGTAACGGTGAAACCTGAAACTTCCATCGAAGAGCTGTCGTCTCTTCTCGTACAGAACGGAATCAGCGGCGTGCCGGTTGTGGACTCCTCGGGCGCGCTTTACGGCATTGTGACGGAGAACGATCTCATCAGCCGGAACAAGCGGCTCCACATTCCCACGGTGGTAAGTTTTCTCGACGCGGCCATCTACCTCGAAAGCTCGAAGAAGTTCGAACAGGAGGTCAGGCGCCTGGCCGCAACGAAAGTCGGCGATATCTGCGTCCGCAAGGTGACCACGATCACGGAAGACACGACGGTGACGGACATCGCCACGATCATGGCCGAGAAAAAGGCGCATCTCCTTCCGGTGGTCAAAAACGGCAAGATCGTGGGCATCGTAGGCAAGCGCGATGTGGTCAAGGCCGTGGCGCGGGGCTGAATGATGTTCAGCGTGATCACCGCGAGCCCGGAGCAGACCTGGCGCACCGGCGAGCTGCTCGGGGCGCGGCTCGGCCCCGGCGATGTCCTCTGTCTTTACGGCGACCTCGGCGCGGGCAAGACGAGCTTGTCCTACGGCATCGCGCAGGGACTCGAGGTCAAGGAACACTATATAACGAGTCCGACCTTTACCTTTGTGAATGAGTACCAGGGGCGCGTGCCGTTTTATCATATCGACCTTTACCGTCTCAAGGACCCCGAAGAACTGGTAAACATCGGATTCGAGGACTATATCGGTTCCGACGGCGTAGCGGTGATCGAATGGGCCGAGCGCGCGGAAGAGGAACTCCCCGCGGAGCGGCTGAGCGTGTATCTTAACTATGTTGACGAAAACAGCCGCGAGATCGGTTTTCTTGCCGAGGGAGCGCGGTATCAAGAGCTGCTGGATGCTTTAAAACAGGATCTGAGCCAGGAGCTGCCCTCTCTCCGGGGACGCTGACGTGAAGCGTATGAACATGAGCGCTATCCCATGAACAAGTTCGGCATCATCGCAAAAAACATTCCCGAAGCGCAGAAGGCGGCCAGGAAGCTTGCGTCGTGGCTCGAAGCCCGGCGCAAAAAGGTCTTCATCGACAGCGATACCGCCGTGGCCATCAAAATGCCGGGCCATGAGAGGTCCGAACTTGTCTCGCTCGTTGAGATGCTTATCGTGCTCGGCGGCGATGGAACGCTCCTTTCCGCGTCACGGCTTGTTGCCGACGCGCACCGTGACGTGCCTATCTTCGGCGTCAATCTGGGGAGCCTGGGCTTTATGGCCGAGGTGTCCCTTGACGAGCTGTACGACAACCTGGAAAAGGCGATTGCGGGCAAGCTCGCGACCGAGGACCGGATGCTGCTCTCCGCGAGCGTGATACGCGACGGGCGCCGCGTGGCGCTGTACCGGGTGCTGAACGACGCAGTGATCAACAAGGGAGCGCTCGCACGCATGATGGAGCTCAAGATCTCGGTGAACGACGGGCACCTGACCACGCTCAGGGCCGACGGACTCATCGTCGCGACGCCCACCGGCTCCACGGCCTATTCGCTTTCCGCGGGCGGTCCGATCATCCATCCCACGATCCATTGTTTCGTGCTCACCCCGATCTGCCCGCACACGCTTTCGAACAGGCCGATCGCCCTGCCCGACACCGTGACGGTCACCGTATGCCTTACCTCGCAGAGCGAGGACGTGGCGCTCACGCTCGACGGCCAGATCGGGTTCCCGCTGATCCCCCATGATGTCGTGGAGATAAAAAAGTCTCGGTTCAAGATGAAGCTGATAAAGCATCCCTCGAAGAGCTATTACGAAATTCTGAGGACCAAGCTCAAGTGGGGGAATTAGAATTAAGTTCGGAGTTCAAAACGCTTTATAACATTACCATGGATGAGATACAGCAGGAATTCCTGGACATCGTAACACAAGTGAGGGGCCATCTTGAGTACCAGAGGGCGCTTGGCGTGAGCGCAGTCGAGACGGTTGCGGCGAAGGCCGTGCCTCCCTCGGCAATCGCTGTTTCCCCGGCGGTTAAGCCGGCGGCAAAAGCACAAAAAGACCCTGAAGCACAAAACCCTGCTGCGGCCAAAGCAGGCGGTCTTTCCGCTGTCCGCGACGATCTCGGGGACTGCACGCGGTGTAAACTCTGCAAGGGCAGAAAGACCATTGTGTTCGGCGAGGGGGACCCGGAGGCCGTGCTCGTGTTCGTGGGCGAGGGGCCGGGGCAGGAAGAGGACCAGCAGGGAAGGCCTTTTGTGGGGGCCGCCGGTCAGCTCCTGACGGACATCATCGTCAAGGGTATGAGGCTCGACCGGGAAGACGTCTACATTTGCAACATCGTAAAATGCCGGCCGCCGGGCAACCGGAACCCCGAGCCGGATGAGATCGAGGCCTGCGAGCCCTTCCTCATAAAGCAGCTCCAGGCGATCAAACCGAAAATGATCATCGCGCTCGGAAATGTCGCCGTTAAAACGCTGCTCAGAACAAAAGAAGGGATAACAAAGCTTCGCGGCACGTGGAGGACCTATCAGGGCATACCGCTTATGCCGACCTTCCATCCTGCGTATCTGCTCAGAAATCCATCGGACAAAAAGCTCGTTTGGGAAGACATCAAGAAAGTCATGGTCGAGATGGAAAAGTTAATGAAAGGAAGCAAGGAGTAAACAGTAAGCAGAAAATTTATCTGCCAACTGGTTACTGCATACTGTCTGACTAAACCTATGGACAGACTCTGGGCGCCCTGGCGGATGGGGTATATCGTGAACAACTCGAAAGATCATACGAGCTGCTTTCTGTGCGAGGCGCGGAAGCAGAATGACGACCGGAAGAACTATGTCCTTTACCGCGGACGGCATTCATACGTCATCATGAACCTCTATCCGTACAACAACGGCCACCTGCTGGTCGTTCCGTATGCGCACGTCCCGGACATGAACGCACTGTCGATCGATGCATTGACGGACCTGATGAAGTGCACCCAGGACTCGCTCAACGCGCTGAAGCAGGACATGAACCCCGAGGGGTTCAATATCGGCATTAATATCGGGAAGGTCGCCGGCGCGGGCCTGCCCGAACACATGCACATCCAGATCGTCCCGCGCTGGACCGGAGATACGAGCTATTTAACGGTCTTCGATGAAACGCGCGTGATGCCCGAGCTTCTCAACGGGACCTATGACCGGCTGAGGCCGTATTTTGAAAAAATCGAAGATTGAATTTTCACCACGGAGACACGGAGAAATAAAAAAACGCGGACGCGAAATTCGACTCTCAACAATATTTAAATTCGAACTTTGTTTTTTTTTAGTATGTCGAGTTTTGAATCTGGAATTTGAATTATCTCCGTGACTCCGTGGTAGATTACTTTTTCAGCCTCAGGATTCCATGACCGACTTAACCCCCCTCATGAAGCAGTACCGCGAGATCAAGCGCCGGCATCTGGACGCGATCCTGCTTTTCCGCATGGGCGATTTCTACGAGATGTTCGACCAGGACGCCGTGACGGCTTCCAAGGTCCTCGAGATCACGCTCACGGCCCGGAACAAGTCCAAGGGCATCGAGACGCCGCTCTGCGGGTTCCCGTACCACGCGGCGGAAGGGTACATTGCCAGGCTCATCCGGCGCGGCTTCAAGGTGGCCGTCTGCGAGCAGGTGGAAGACCCGAAGCTGGCGAAGGGGATCGTGAAGCGCGAGGTGATCCGGGTCGTTACGCCGGGCACCGTGCTCGATTCAAACCTGCTCGACGCCAAAGACAACAACTACCTCGCCTCCCTCTACCCGGCAAAGGACGGCTTCGGGCTCGCGTTTCTCGACATCTCAACGGGAGATTTTTTTACGGCAGAGATAGGGGGGGCCGGCAATCTTGCGGAGCTCGACACGATGCTCGCCCGCTTCACCCCCCGCGAAATCGTCCTGCCCAAGGGGCTTGACCTCGACGCCGGGCTTTCAAGCCTGCTGCAACAGTACACCCAGGCCGTCAATGCGTACGAGGACTGGACCTTTGACCGGGACACGGCCCTCCGGACGCTCCTCGATCATTTTAAAGTCGCCTCGCTCGAAGGGTTCGGCTGCAGCGGCATGAAACACGGCGTCTCCGCGGCCGGGGCCGCGCTCCGGTATATCGAGGAAACGCAGAAAACGGGACTTGCCAACATCCGGCGGCTGCAGCCGTTCCTCAGCCGGGAGTATATGGTCCTCGACGCGGCCTGCCAGCGAAACCTGGAACTCGTGAAAAATATTTACGACGGCTCGTCCCGGGGCACGCTCCTGTCGGTGCTCGACTTTACGGTCACGTCCCTGGGCGGCAGAAAACTGCGGGAGTGGCTGTTGAACCCGCTTCTGGATGCGGGTGAGATCGAACACCGGCTCGAGGCTGTGGCGGAGTTCAAGAATGACCATCAGCTCCGATCCGGACTTCGCACGGCGCTCGGCACGGTCTATGATCTTGAACGGCTCATCAGCCGTGTCTCGCTCGGCGCGGCGAATGCGCGGGACCTGATAGCCCTCAAGCAGTCTTTTACGGCTTTGCCGGGCATCAAGCGGTTGTTGTCCCCATGCGAAGCGAAACCGGTGTTCGATATGGTTTCCGGGTGGGACGATCTTCAGGACGCGTTCGAACTCATCGATAAGGCCGTCCACGACGATCCCCCGTATACCCTGCGGGAAGGAAGGCTGATCAAAAAAGGTTTTGACGCCGAACTGGACGGCCTGCGGTCCGTCAGCTCCGAAGGAAAGGGCTGGATCGCCGGCATCGAGCTGCGCGAGCGCGAGCGCACGGGCATCAATTCGCTCAAGGTGAGCTATAACAGGGTGTTCGGATACTATATCGAGGTCACGAAGACGAACCTGGCGAACGTGCCCCGGGATTTCATCCGCAAGCAAACGCTCGCGAACGCCGAGCGGTTCATCACGCCGGAACTCAAGGAATACGAGGAGAAGGTGCTCGGCGCCGAGGAGAAGATCCTCGACCTGGAGTATCGCCTGTTCCAGCAGGTGCGGGAGTCCGTTGCCGGCATGTGCGTCAGGATCCAGGACATGGCGCGACGGCTTGCCGTTCTCGACTGCTTCGCCTCGCTGGCCGAGGCCGCGGCCAAAAACAATTATGCCCGACCGGTCATTCTTGAGAGTGACGTGCTCAAGATCAGCGAGGGCAGGCATCCGGTGCTCGAACGGCTTTCTCCGGAGGAGCGGTTCATCCCGAACGATACGCTGCTCGATTGCGAAGAAAACCAGCTCGTGGTCCTTACCGGGCCGAACATGGCAGGCAAGTCGACCTATATGCGGCAGGTTGCGGTCATCACGCTGATGGCCCAGATGGGCAGCTTCGTGCCCGCGCGAGAGGCGCGGGTGGGCCTCGTGGACCGGATCTTTACGCGTGTCGGGGCGTCGGACTTCATCACCCGGGGCCAGAGCACCTTCATGGTCGAGATGAACGAGACTGCGAACATTTTAAACAATGCTACGGACCGGAGCCTTATCATCCTCGACGAGATCGGGAGGGGGACCAGCACATTCGACGGTATCAGCATCGCCTGGGCCGTGGCCGAGTACATCCACACGAAGCTCAGGGCCAGGACCCTCTTTGCCACGCACTATCACGAACTCACCGAGCTCGCGCTCACCATGGACCGCGTGAAAAACTATACCGTGGCCATTAAAGAGTGGAACGACCAGATCATTTTTCTCCGCCGCGTCGTCGAAGGCGGGGCGGACAAATCCTACGGCATCCAGGTGGCCCGCCTTGCGGGTCTTCCCCAGGCGGTGATCCAGCGGGCCAAGGAAGTGCTCGCGAACCTCGAGAAGGCCGAGTTTAATGATCTCGGCGAGCCCGTGGCAGCGCAGAAAGAGCGTGAGACGGGAGGGGTGAGGGTGAAAGGAGAACAAGACGAAACCGCGGAATCCGCCGAGCCGCAGTTGGGGCTTTTCGCGAGCGACGCGGGGCTGCTCTTTAAAGCGATCGCCGACCTGGACCTCGACAGCATGACCCCGCTCGACGCTATGAACAAACTGCACGATCTGAAGAAGAAGGTAAACGGAGGCGGCACACCGGAATAAGAGGTTCTTATGCAGGATGACACTTTCATGGGGAAATTCCTTGTTGACACCTTGCCCCTGTTTCTGGTAGTATCGTGCCACTATTTCGTGATCGAAAGGAGCAGTTTCGTCAATGCAGGTAATTTTAAGGGAAGATATTGATAAATTAGGCAAGATCGGCGATCTGGTGAAGGTGGCGGACGGTTACGCCAGAAACTACCTCGTGCCCGGCAAAAAGGCGATCGAAGCCACGCCAAAAAACGTCCATGCCATGGAACATGCGAAGAAAATGGTTTCTGACCGTCTCCGTAAGATGAAGAAGGAAGCGGCTGCCGATGCCGAGAACATCAAGGCGCTCGCGATTACGATCAAGGCCAAATCCGGAGAAGAAGGCAAGCTCTTCGGTTCCGTGACGTCGATGGACATTGCCGAGGCCATGAAGGCCCAGGGCGTTGTCATCGACAAAAGAAAGATCGTCCTCGATGAACCGATCAAGCGGTTGGGGGACTTTACGGTCACCGTAAAACTGCATGCGGACGTTACGGCTGAATTCAAGCTGTCGGTTATTGCGGAAGAGTAGGCTCCAGCTTACCGGTAAACGCTGATTCGTAGCCCTAGTAGTATCCCTGCAAGGCTGGTGCATGCACCAGCCTTCGTTTTTCCAATCCCTGTTTTCCCGAGGGCGTTCTTATGTCCGTTCAGTCTGAAGTGTCCCTTCAAAAGCTCCCTCCCCAGAACATAGAGGCCGAGCAAATGGTGCTCGGCGCCATTCTCATTGAAAACGATTCCATGAACAAGGTCATCGATTTCCTGTCTCCGGACGATTTCTATAAAGAGACGCACCGGCGGATCTTTATGGCCATGGTCGAGATGTTCGAGACCGGGGAAGCGATCGACCTGATCACGCTGACCGACGCGATTCGCGGCAAGGTCGGCCTTGAGGCGGTGGGCGGCGCCTCCTATCTTGCCTATCTCGTGAGCCTCGTCCCCACGTCTGCAAACATCAAAAACCACGCCCGGATCGTGCGCGAAAAAGCCGTCCTGCGGAAGCTCATCCATACGGCCACCGATATCATTACCCAGAGCTACGATGATTCGCGCACGGTGGTCAATATCGACGAACTCCTGGACCGGGCGGAGAAGTCGATTTTCGAGATAGCCCAGAAGAAGATCAAAGACTCCTTTGTTTCCATGAAGAACATCGTGGGCCACAGCTTCGCGATCGTCGAGCGGCTTTACGAGCGCAAGGAGATGGTCACGGGCCTTCCCACCGGCTTCGTGGACCTCGATGAGAGGACCTCAGGTTTTCAGCCGAGCGACCTCATCATCGTGGCCGGGAGGCCGTCGATGGGCAAAACGGCGTTCTGTCTGAACATCGCCGCCCACGCTGCCATCGAGAAGAGGAAGTCCGTCGCGATATTCAGTCTTGAAATGTCCAAAGAGCAGCTTGTGCTCCGCCTCCTGGGTTCCGAGTCGCGCGTGGACGCGCACAAACTGCGGACCGGGCACCTGTCCGAGCGGGATTGGCCCGCGCTTTCCAATGCGGCGGGCCGGCTGGCGGATGCGCCGATCTTTATCGACGACACGGCGGCGATCTCGGTGCTCGAGACGCGGGCAAAGGCGCGGAGGCTCAAGGCGGACCACGGCCTGGACCTTGTCATCGTCGACTACCTCCAGCTCATGCGCGGCAGGGGCGATGAAGGCAGCCGCGAGCAGGAAATTTCGAACATCTCGCGTTCGCTCAAGGCGCTCGCCAAGGAGCTCCAGGTCCCGGTCGTTGCCCTTTCCCAGCTTAACCGGGCGGTGGAGACCCGGCCGGGCAAGGAAAAGAGGCCCATGCTGGCCGACCTCCGCGAATCGGGCGCCATCGAGCAGGACGCGGACGTGATCTTGTTCATTTACCGGGATGAGGTCTATAATAAGTGCGAATGCGCCTTTGACGGCGAATGCATATGCGGCAGGAGGGGCGTTGCCGAAGTGATCATCGGGAAACAGAGAAACGGTCCGATCGGAAAAGTCGACCTGACGTTCGTCAACCGGTACACGAGATTTGAAAACGCTGAGAAGAGGTTCTGAATCTGAATAAGAGCAAAAGAAAAATTCCAAATCTCGAATAAGCATCATCCATCATCCATCATGAATTATCCGTCCATCTTCCTCGCGAGCAGTCATCCATCGTCCATTAGTAGTCCATCAGCTTAGCGGAGGCGGTCATGATTCGTCAACCGGCAGTAGCGGGCCATTTCTATCAGGGTTCTCCAGAAGCGCTCAAAAAGCAAGTCGCGTCGTTTATCAATCCCGATGCCGAACGGAGAAAAGCGCTCGGCATCCTTTCGCCGCATGCGGGTCTGATCTATTCCGGCGCCGTGGCCGGAGCGGTATACTCGGGCATCGAACTTCCCGATACGGTTGTGCTCATCGGCCCGAACCACACGGGCTTGGGCGCGCCGGTCTCGATCATGTGCAAAGGCACATGGGAAACGCCGCTCGGTACCGTCGATATTGACGAAACGCTTGCCCGCGCCATCTTATCGAAGTCACCCCGCATTCATGAAGATTCCCTCGCCCACCTCAGAGAACATTCCCTTGAAGTCCAGCTCCCGTTCATACAATATTTCAAAAAAAGCTTTAAAATCGTCCCAGTCCAGATGCTCGACACCAGGCTTGATACCTGTGTCGATGTAGGAAGGGCGGTGGGAGAGGCGATTAAGGACAAGATGAGGACGGAGGGCAGGGGGAAGAGGGAAGAATACAAATCCGCAATCCGCAATCTGCAATCTGCAATTCCACAGGTTCTCATCGTCGCCAGCTCGGACATGAGCCATTATGAGCGGGCCGCAGCAGCAAAAGAAAAAGATTACAAGGCCATCCGCCATATACTGGCCCTGGACCCCGAGGGCCTGTACTCTACGGTAAAAAACTTCGGCATCACCATGTGCGGCTATGGTCCTGCCGTTGCAATGCTTACAGCATGCAAAGCCCTCGGCGCCTCAAAGGCGGAACTCATCAAGTACGCGAACTCCGGCGATGTAAGCGGGGATTACGAGCAGGTGGTTGGCTATGCAGGCATTGTTGTTATGTAATTAGTTACACAGCTAGGCACTCCGACGCTATTTTAAAACGTGCACAAGACTATAACTCTTTAAAAATTAAATGATTTATTCTGGCATCGGCATTGCAACTGTTTTATGAAAAATCTGACAGCAACACTGACTGAGTCTAAACCTAATGGTAAAATTTCACGTCATATGTCCTCAATGCGGTGTGTCGGTAATTACTTCGCGGCTGGAGTCCCTTGTGTGGGAGCGTTGCCCGGGATGCAAGCGTCATATCTGGGACCGGTATGACGCACTGATGGCGGACGTGGTGCCTGATGAACCGTCCCGCGTCCGGGGCCGGAACGTTCGGATCAACAATTGACCATGCTGTTTGCAATGAGAGGAATACGGATGAAAAAAAAATTTCGGCATTCAGCAGGAGATTTGAGCATGAAGATAAAAATAACGGTCGGACTCTGCATCTTGCTTTTTTCATTCGGCCTTCAAATCGCCGGGGCGGCGGCCATGAATGATTACTGCGTCACGCCCCCTTATATCGGGGCCGCCATCGAGCCGAACCTCCTGCTCTACATCGACAACTCCGCCAGTATGTACGATCTTACGTACACTGATCCTACTACCTACAACTACTGCGCCAATAATCCCGGAACTCCCTGCAGCACAGTCGGCGCAACCTGTTCCGGCACGGCCTATTGCCTGGCAACCTCCACCACCACGACCACAACCACAACCTCGTCCGTATCGTGTAAAAAAGATTCCGACTGCCCCCTGTTTGTCGGGGGCGACATGGGCGACAAGTGTAAAAACACCGGTCAATGCACTAAAAGCACCACAACCGTGACTACATCCGTTACTAGTCCGGTCTTGTGTACGACCGATGCCGACTGCAGCGCAATTAACCCGGGCGATACCTGCAATAATAGATGCGTCTCCACAACGCACTCTTGTTTTGATAATACCTATAATGACGCCGGATCTTACGACGGCTTGTTCGTGCAAACCGGCACGTACGTGTACTTGGATTCAAACTCCTCATGGCCCTGGAATAATTTTTACGGCGAGCCCACCTACTATGCAGTTATGCCTAGCACATGCACCTACGGCGGCTCAGCCTCGACCACGCCGTACATATGCGTGAATACCGACTCAACCGGAATGATTACGCTGTTCGTGGCGAGCGGAAAATTCCTGAACTGGCTCACCATGTCCAAGTTCGATATCGAGAAAAAGATCCTGACCGGCGGCAAATACGATAATCAAGCGACGTCGAACGGCATGACGTATAACCTCGATGGGTTGGTTGCCGAGACCCGCGGGTGCTCGGGCAGGAAGTTCATCAAGACCGTGCCCGGAATCCCCGACCTGACCTTCGCGATCAGGGGCGGGACCACCTCCGGGATCGACAAGGTCACGACCTTGAAGCCGTCGCGCACCTGGTGGAAGGCGCCGCGCACCTGCGGCGGAAACAGCAGGGAATCCGGCTCGTAGCGCGGGTCGACCTGCAGGATCTCGCGCACCGTGAGGCTCGCGGAGTCCGGATGATTGCCGAACAGCTGTGACGCGGCGAGATAGGTGAGCCCCTGCAACCGCAGCGGGTCGGCCAGGGGGCCGGCCAGGGCCGGGCCGAGCGCACGGGCGAGCAGC
>OFHG01000072.1_pt1 | contig 46138 bp, 41 predicted proteins | sample 1521931 | NCBI WGS metagenome assembly OFHG01 (sample SAMEA2468438, study PRJEB22500) | soil metagenome | biome: Glassland; feature: Farmland; material: Clay | place: Australia | collected 2013-01-31 | depth 0.55 m
GGCGGCCTTCTTCTTCGGGGCGGCCTTTTTCTTGGCTACGGCTTTCTTCTTGGCGACGGCCTTCTTCTTCGGGGCGGTCTTTTTCTTGGCTACGACTTTCTTCTTGGCGGCGGCCTTCTTCTTCGGGGCGGCCTTTTTCTTGGCTACGGCTTTCTTCTTGGCGGCGGCCTTCTTCTTCGGGGCGGTCTTTTTCTTGGCTACAGCTTTCTTCTTGGGGGCAGCCTTCTTGGCGGTTTTCTTCTTGGCTACACGCTTCTTCTTGGCGGGAGCCTCTACGGCTGCCGGTTTGTTCGCCTCGGATTGCTCTGCTTCCATGGTTGTTTCCCCCTTATGTTTGGTTGAGGAGCTCAAGGTACGAATAATGGTATCGTAGATCTCGTCGATCTCGCCGATGCCGTTGATTGTATGGAGTTTCCCTTGCCGACGGAAGTACTCAATCAACGGTGCCGTTTGCGCCTCGTAAACGCGCAGTCGGTTGCTGATGGTTTCCTCGTTGTCGTCGGCGCGGTGCCGCAGATTGCCGCCGCACTTGTCGCACCGATCTTCCAGGCGTGGCGGGGAGCTATAGATGTTGTACATCTGGCCGCAGGATTCGCAGGTGCGACGGCCGGTGAGGCGTTGCAGCAGGATATCGAAGTCGACATCGATCAGCAGGGCCGATTCGATCGGCATCCCAAGCTTCCTCAACATGGCGTCGAGCGCTTCGGCTTGCGGGATATTGCGCGGAAATCCGTCGAGGATGAATCCCATCTTGGCGTCGGGTTGGGCGAGGCGTTCCTCGATGATGCCGAGGACGATGTCGTCGGAGACCAGTTGCCCGGCCTCCATCGCCGCTTTTGCGCGCTGACCCAGCGGGGTATTCGCAGCCACCGCGGAACGCAGCAGGTCGCCGGTGGAAATCTGTGGAACGTGATACTTTTCGACCAGGAGCTTGGCCTGAGTCCCTTTGCCCGAACCGGGCGCCCCCAATAACACGATTCTCATGCGTTGTTTTCTCCAATGTGACAAGGGCAATTTTATGGATTGTTAAGTTTTTTCCATAGGCGTATATACAAATTGCATTACCTTTACAATTGGCATGCGTTTAAGCTAATCCCAGTTTTGTACTCAAGTCAATGTATCCGAGTGAAATAGATACAAAAATTGGCCTGCAACCGGCTCTTCGATCGATGAATTCCATCCCCGATTTTTCAGATTCCGAATTGTGGTCCCTGTGCGATACGCTGAAGCAGCGTTACGGCCACGATGTCGAACCCGATTTGGCCGAGGCGGAGCTGCGTCTCGACCCCCATTCCAGTGAATTGACCCCGTGCCCGGCACTCTTTTGGAAGGAACACGGTGTAAACTTCGTCATCTTCAAGGTGGGGGAGCGGCGCTATCGGGCTCAGTTCTTCTACCGTGTGCACCAGCAATACGGGACCGGCATCGACGAGTTCGATAATCTGGCAGAATGTACGGTCACCCTGCTGCAGGTGCAGGCTGACCATGAAGCCAAACAAGCGGCGCAACAAGACCGGCAATAATTTATACGAATAGGGAGCAACCAGTACTATGGCAAAGAAAAAGAATGCCTTTTACGCCCAGTCCGGCGGTGTCACCGCCGTCATCAATGCCAGCGCCTGCGGCGTCATCGAGACCGCCCGCAAGCACAAGGACAAGATCGGTAAGGTCTACGCCGGCCGCAACGGCATCATCGGCGCCCTCACCGAGGAGCTGATCGACACCAGCAAGGAGTCGGCCAAGGCGATCGCCGCCCTGCGCCATACCCCGTCCGGTGCCTTCGGCTCCTGCCGCTTCAAGCTCAAGAGTCTGGAGGCCAACAAGGCCGAGTACGAGCGCCTGATCGAGGTCTTCAAGGCCCATGATATCGGCTACTTCTTCTATAACGGCGGCGGCGATTCGGCCGACACCTGCTACAAGGTGTCGCAGCTGTCCGAGTCCCTGGGCTATCCCGTCCAGGCGATCCATGTGCCCAAGACCGTGGACAACGACCTGCCCATCACCGACAACTGCCCCGGCTTCGGCTCGGTGGCCAAGTACATCGCCGTGTCGACGATGGAGGCCACCTATGATGTGCGCTCCATGTGCGCCACCTCGACCAAGGTGTTCGTGCTGGAGGTGATGGGACGCCACGCCGGCTGGATCGCCGCGGCCGGCGCACTGGCCTCGACCAAGGATCAGGAACTGCCGATCCTGGTGCTGTTCCCCGAGGTGGAGTTCGACCAGGAGAAGTTCCTGGCCAAGGTCGACGGCATGGTCAAGAAGTTCGGCTATTGCACCGTGGTGGTCTCCGAGGGCTGTCACTGGCCCGACGGCAAGTTCCTGGCCGAGCAGGGGACGCGCGATGCCTTCGGCCACGCCCAGCTGGGCGGCGCCGCACCGGTGGTCGCCAACATGATCAAGGACGCCTTGGGCCATAAGTTCCACTGGGGCGTTGCGGACTACCTGCAGCGGGCCGCCCGCCATATCGCCTCCAAGAGCGACGTGGACCAAGCCTACGCCATGGGCAAGGCAGCGGTCGAGTTTGCCCTCAAGGGTCACAACTCGGTGATGCCGACCGTCGACCGCGTCTCCAGCAAGCCGTATAAGTGGAAGGTGGGGATGGCGCCGCTGTCCAAGGTGGCGAACGTCGAGAAGATGATGCCGAAGAACTTCATCACCAAAGACGGCTTCGGTATCACTGAAAAGTGCCGCGAGTATCTGTTGCCGCTAATCAAGGGCGAGGACTACCCACCGTACAAGAACGGCCTGCCGCAGTATGTTCAACTGAAGAACACCGCGGTGCCGAAGAAACTTAAGACAGTCTTCGAGTTGAAGAAGTAAAGGTGACGAAAAGGGGAGCGGTGCTCCCCTTTTCGTTTTTCCGGGAGTTTGATTTCCGTCAGTATTGAGCGGGATAAGAATTACAAACTGGCTATAACGGGAGGAACCGGTAATGAGTAGTGGATTGGTATTTGCCATAGTGTGTGCGATAGCAGCACTGTTGTACGGCATTTTCTCAGTGACGTGGATATTGGCTAAACCCACCGGCAATGACCGAATGCGCGAGATTGCCGCCGCGGTTCAACAGGGCGCCAAGGCCTATTTGAACCGTCAGTACACCACGATCGCCGTAGTGGGGGTCGTGCTGTTCATTGTCATTTTCTTTGCGCTCAATGCATTGACCGCCATCGGTTTTGCCATCGGCGCGTTCCTGTCGGGACTCGCCGGCTACATCGGCATGAACATCTCCGTGCGTGCCAATGTGCGCACGGCGCAGGCCGCCCATGACGGCCTGAACCAGGCCTTGCAGGTCGCCTTCCGCGGCGGTTCCATCACCGGTATGCTGGTGGTTGGCCTGGGTCTGCTGGGCGTCTCCGGCTACTATGCCATCCTGGTCCATCTGGTTGGTCTGGCGCCCACCGCTGCGGTCCACTCGCTGGTCGGCCTGGCTTTCGGCAGTTCCCTGATCTCCATCTTCGCCCGACTGGGCGGCGGCATCTTCACCAAGGGTGCCGATGTCGGCGCCGACCTGGTGGGTAAGGTCGAGGCGGGTATCCCCGAGGACGACCCGCGCAACCCGGCGGTGATCGCCGATAACGTGGGTGACAACGTGGGTGACTGCGCCGGTATGGCCGCCGACCTGTTCGAAACCTATGCGGTGACCATCGTCGCGACCATGCTGCTGGGCGGTCTGATGCTGCACGGCAGTGCCGACGCGCTGATCTACCCGCTGGTGCTGGGCGGTGTCTCCATCGTGGCGTCGGTCATCGGCACCTTCTTCGTCAGCGCACGCGAAGGCGGCAAGATCATGAACGCACTCTACCGCGGCCTGATCGTCGCCGGCGTGCTGGCGGCCATCGCCTTCTATCCGGTGACCAAGATGTTCATGGCGAACAACGGTCTCTACAGCGTCAATGCGCTGTACGGAGCCGCCATCATTGGCCTGCTGCTGACGGCGGCTCTGGTAGTGATCACCGAGTACTACACTGCCACCGAGTTCAGCCCGGTGCGTCATATTGCCCAGGCCTCCACCACCGGTCACGGCACCAACGTCATCGCCGGTCTGGGTGTCTCGATGAAGTCGACGGCGGCACCGGTGCTGGCAGTGTGTCTCTCCATCTGGGGTTCCTATGATCTGGCGGGGCTCTACGGTATCGCCATCGCCGCCACCTCGATGCTCTCCATGACCGGCATCATCGTGGCCCTCGATGCCTACGGCCCGATTACCGACAATGCCGGCGGCATCGCCGAGATGGCCGACCTGCCGCCGGAGATCCGCGGCATCACCGACCCGCTCGACGCGGTGGGCAATACCACCAAGGCGGTCACCAAGGGTTACGCCATCGGTTCGGCCGGCCTGGCCGCGCTGGTGCTGTTCGCCGACTACACCCATGAGCTGACGAGCAACGGTATTCACATCACCTTCGATCTGTCCGACCACATGGTGATCATCGGCCTGTTCATCGGCGGTCTGGTGCCCTATCTGTTCGGCGCCATGGCGATGGAAGCGGTGGGACGCGCGGCCGGCGGCATCGTCGTCGAGGTGCGGCGGCAGTTCAAGGAGATCCCCGGCATCATGGCGGGCACCGCCAAGCCTGACTACTCCAAGGCGGTGGACATGCTGACCAAGTCCGCCATCAAGGAGATGATCATCCCGTCGCTGCTGCCGGTGCTGGTACCGGTGGTCATCGGCCTGGTGCTCGGTCCCAAGGCGCTGGGTGGCGTGCTGGTGGGCACCATCATCACCGGTATCTTCGTGGCGATCTCCATGACCACCGGCGGTGGTGCCTGGGATAACGCCAAGAAGTACATCGAAGAGGGTAACTACGGCGGCAAGGGTTCCGAGGCCCACAAGGCGGCCGTCACCGGCGACACCGTCGGCGATCCGTACAAGGATACCGCCGGTCCCGCAGTGAACCCGCTGATCAAAATCATCAACATTGTGGCACTGCTGATCGTGCCGTTGCTGGGACATTGGCACTAAGTCCCCTATCGTGACCCGGTCCGCCGGGTCCACGGTGTCAACAAGGCCGGCGCTTAGGCGCCGGCCTTTTTTTGTCCGCGAACGGAGTTCCGGCGGGAGGCCATGGAGGGCCGGAAGCGACGTTGTGCCTGCTGTTCAATATGCAGGTTGGCTTTATCCATGCATAAGGCCGGTATATAATCGCCTGCTTTCCTTCGCATCTACCTGAGAGGCTGTGCCCATGAACCTCGACCGTGTCACTTCCGGCAAGGACGTCCCCAACGACATCAATGTCGTCATTGAGATCCCCGCGCATTCCGACCCGGTAAAGTATGAAGTGGACAAAGAGACCGGCGCCATGTTCGTCGATCGCTTCATGAACACCGCGATGCACTATCCCTGCAATTACGGCTACGTACCGCATACCCTATCCAAGGACGGCGACCCGGTGGACGTGCTGGTGGTAACGCCGGTGCCGCTGATCCCCGGCTCGGTGATCCGCTGCCGCCCGGTCGGCGTGTTGAAGATGACCGACGAGTCCGGCGACGACGCCAAGGTGCTGGCGGTCCCCATCGACAAGTTGTGCCGCATCTATCGCAACGTGAAGGAAATCGACGACGTGTCGCCGGCGCTGCTGGATCAGGTGGCCCATTTCTTCGAGCACTACAAAGACCTGGATGAAGGCAAGTGGGTGCGGGTGCAGGGCTGGGCCGGAGCCGAGGAAGCCAGGGCCGAGATCCTGGCCAGCATGGCGCTGTACAAGGAGGCGCCGGTCAAACCCCACTTTTAAGAAGACCGGTGCGGCGGGCGCGGATGGCATCCGCCGCGCGTGCCGCGTTATCGGTCGCGGGGGCGGCCCGCACACGCCTTCGTCTCTCGTAGCCCCTCGTCCCGCGTATCCCTATTCTTTATGTCTTCGAGCGGCGCAGTTGGGCCGATTGCAGCTCCAGCGTGTGGCGCACCAGGGCGTCGCGGGCGATCTCCGAGATGCGGGTAAATTCCACGCCGAGGCGATAGGGTTTGGCGCTGTCGGGACCGTCGTGCCGACAGTAGACGACGCGGCCGATGCAGTGGATGAAGATGTGTGCCGGGAACAGCAGCAACTTTAGCTCCAACTTGACGTCCGGCTGGAGGCCGGTCGGCGCATGGAAGGCGAGGCCGCCGCCCGACAGGTTGACGTGGGCGTTCGGGTTCAGTACGCCGTCGATTTGGGCGCCGATTTGGCTACCGATGAGGGCGCGGCCGAGGAGTTCGATTTTGCGGTCGATAAGCGCCAGGTATTGCCCGATCTCCGAATCGCGTTTGCGGATCTGCGCCAGTACCGTGCCGGCTTGCGCAGTCAGCGCTTGCAGTTGCAGGCCGACATTGTCGGCCTCCGGCTGCGGCTCCTGCAACGCTATGGCGAGCCGCTCGCGATAGTCCTCCTCGGTCAACGGCCGGTAATCGAGATAGATGTCATCGTCAATGCGGAAGAATTCGCGACGTTCGCCGTTGTGTTGGCTCATGCTGCCCCCCGTGCCATTTTTTTGCCGATGGCCTGGTCATTGATCCGGATATCGCCGATGACGGCGTGGCCACGGTTCGGCGCCGCGCAGTGCGTCACCGCTGCGGGCGCCGTTCGTTGGCTCGCCATGCCCGCCGCGGCGCTCAGCCGCGTTGCTCCGATTGTTCGCTGCGGGCCTTGTCGGCCTTGAGCAGACTGGAAAGTTTCCCGCGCTCGTGGTGCGGGATATACGCCTCCAGCACCTCGTCCATGACGCGCGGATTTTGCCCCTGCTGAATGCTCTGCATGCTGTCGATCATGATCAAGCCGTTGAGCTTCTCCTGCAGGCCGCGCAGCTCCAGCTTGTCGGCAATGGGGAGCGCGATCAGATGGGCAATAACCGCGCCGTACAGGATGGGGAGCAGGGCAGCGGCCAAGGCCGCTCCGATGGTCTTGGCGTCGTGCAGGTCGGGCAACATCCGAACGGCATCTATCAGTGTCCCGATGATGCCGAATGCCGGCGCCGAGACGCCGATGGAGCGGAAAATCCTTTGTCCGATTTCGTGTCGCTCCAGCGACTGCTCCATGTCTTCGCGCAATGCCCGGCGCACGAAATCCGGCGGCAGACCATCGATCGCGAGCTGCACCCCTTTCGCAAGAAACTCGTTCTTTATCGGTTCGCCGTCCAGCGCGAGTACTCCGTTTTTACGCACGATCGCGGCCAATTCGTTGGCATGGCGAATCAGTTCGATCGGCGAATCCAGTCGATAACGGAAGGCCTTGACGGCAACGCGAAACGCGCCGAAACAGTGAATCAGCGGGAACTTGATCAGGGTGACGGCGAGCGTGCCGCCGGCCACAATCATGACGGCGGGAAGATTGACGAAGGCCATGGGGGCCGAATCGCTCATGATCGCGCTGACGATGATGGCGATTCCGCCGACGAGCCCCAGTAGCGTCGCTATATCCAAGCGGACTCCCCCTCGGTGCCGTTGTCGGCCTCAGTGTAGCAAAATCGCCCTGCCGACGGCCGAGCCCCGGTATGCGGACCCTTGCGTCGCGTTGGCCGCTCTAGCCCAGGACGTCGACGCCATCAGGCGTGCCGACCAACACCACGTCGGCGGGGCGCATGGCGAACAGGCCGTTGGTGACAACGCCGACGATGTTGTTAAGCTGCTGTTCCAGCTCGACCGGCTCCATGATCTGAAGATCGTGTACGTCGAGGATGACGTTTCCGTTGTCAGTGACGAAACCGTCGCGGTAGACCGGGGTGCCGCCCAGCGCGACCAGCTGGCGCGCGACGTAGCTGCGCGCCATCGGGATGACCTCTACCGGCAGCGGGAACTTGCCGAGTACGTCGACCACTTTGGTCTGATCGACAATGCAGACAAACTTCTTGCTTGCGGCGGCCACGATCTTTTCCCGCGTCAGGGCGCCGCCGCCGCCTTTGATCAGGTGCATGCGGCGGTTGGTTTCATCGGCGCCGTCCACGTAGACGGAGATTTCGTCGACGTCGTTGAGGTCGAATACTTCGATGCCGTGTTTCTTCAGACGCTCGGCGCTGGCCACCGAACTGGCCACCGTGCCGGCGATCCTGCCCTTCATCTGCGCCAGGAAATCGATGAAGTAGTTGGCGGTGGAACCGGTGCCGATGCCGATGATGGTGTCCGGCACCACGTGTTCCAGGGCGGCTTTGGCGACCGCTTGCTTCATTTCGTCTTGATTCATCAGGTGCCTCCCAATAGACGGGTGTTTTTATCGATATCGGCCGATTATACGTCATCGCGGTCACTGACACCCCGGGTCGATTGCTGGTATCGTAAGCCGATGCTCGAACGCTACGCCAAAAAGATTCTCCGCGCCCGCGTCTACGACGTGGCGCGCGAAACGCCGCTCGACGCGGCGCCCAGCCTGTCGCGCCGACTCGGCAACAAGGTGTTGCTCAAACGTGAGGATCTGCAGCCGGTCTTTTCCTTCAAGCTACGTGGCGCGTATAACAAGATCGATCTGCTGTCGGCGGAGGCGCGGGCTCGCGGGGTCATCGCCGCCTCAGCCGGTAACCATGCTCAGGGAGTGGCCCTGGCGGCGCAACGCCTGGGGTTGGATGCCCTCATCGTCATGCCCAAGACCACGCCGGAGATCAAGGTGCAGGCGGTGCGCCGCCGGGGCGCCCAAATCGCGTTGTACGGCAACGCCTTCGACGAGGCCTATACCCACGCGCGTCAACTGGCGGAAGAGCAGGGACGGACTTTCATTCATCCCTACGACGACGAAGATGTGATTGCCGGGCAGGGGACGGTCGCGATGGAGATCCTGCGCCAGTACTCGGCCGACGATCTGCATGCGGTGTTCGTTCCGGTCGGCGGCGGAGGCCTCATCGCCGGTATCGCTGCCTATATCAAGTATCTGCGTCCCGAAGTGAAGGTGATCGGCGTAGAACCCGACGACGCCGCCTGTCTCTACGCCGCGCTCAAGGCCGATGAGCGGGTGATACTGGATCAGGTGGGGATATTCGTCGACGGCGTGGCGGTACGGCAAGTGGGCGCGGAGCCGTTCCGCGTGGCGCGCGCATGCGTCGACGACGTAATCCTGGTATCGACCGATGAAGCGTGTGCGGCGATTAAGGACATCTTCGAGGATACCCGCGCCATCGTGGAGCCGGCCGGGGCGCTGGCGGTGGCGGGTATGAAACGCTACGTGCAACGGGAGCAGGTACGCGACCAGGCGCTGGTGGCGATCAATTCCGGCGCCAACATGAATTTCGACCGTCTGCGCCATGTGGCGGAACGCGCGGATCTGGGCGAGCAGCGTGAAGCGCTGTTCGCAGTCACCATTCCCGAGCGGCCGGGCAGCTTCCGCGGCTTCTGCGAACTGCTGGGGCAGCGTTCCATCACCGAATTCAATTACCGCTATTCCGACGCCGATGATGCCCATATCTTCGTCGGCGTGGAGATGCGCGACGGGGCGCGCGACAAGGAGGAGTTGGTGGCGTTGCTCGGCAGCCACGGCTATCCGCTGGTGGATATGACCGATAACGAAATGGCCAAGTTGCACGTGCGCTATATGGTGGGAGGGCATGCCGCCGTACTGCCTGACGAACGGCTGCTGCGTTTCGAATTCCCGGAACGGCCCGGCGCGTTGCTGCGTTTCCTCAATCACATGGGGCGCCACTGGAACATCAGTCTGTTCCACTATCGTAACCACGGCGCCGACTACGGCCGCGTGCTGTGCGGCATCCAGGTGCCGGCGGAGGACGAACGGAAATTCGGCGAGTTCCTTACACAGATCGGCTACCCACTGTGGGACGAGAGCGGTAATCCGGCTTACGCGCTGTTCCTGCGCTGAATCAACTATCCGGCGCGAAGTCGCGGAGGGTGCCGATAATAGAGGTTCAAACGGCGGCGTTGGATCTTGCGTTTCCAAACACGCTCCGAACGCGCTATTCCAGGGCCAGGATCGTTCGCCACTGCTGCGCACTCACCGGCATCACCGACAGACGGTTGCCGCGCCGTACCAGGGACATCTCCGCCAGTTCGGGATGTTGTTTGAGTTCGTCGAGGGTTATAGTGCGTCCGAGTTTACGCACGAAGCGCACGTCGACCATGTACCAGCGCGGATTCGCCGGGTCGCTCTTGGGATCGTAATACTTGCCGTCGGGATTGAAAGCGGTATGGTCGGGATAGCCGGCGCGTACCACCTCGGCGATGCCGACGATGCCCGGCTCCTTGCAGTTGGAGTGGTAGAAAAAGAGCTGATCGCCGATCTGCATCTGGTCGCGCAGCATGTTACGGGCCTGGTAGTTGCGGACGCCGTCCCAGTGCTCGGTCTGCTTGGGGCGGACGGCGAGGTCGTCGATGCCGAAGACGTCGGGCTCGGATTTCATCAGCCAATAGTGCATAGCGTGCTCTCCACGAAACTGCCGCTATGTTAACGAGAAACATGCCATGTGGCGATTTTGTGACTGACATCTCTTGTCATATCAATTCCCTTACGGTATATAAGACATTCTCTTGCCATTGATAGGATATCGACGTTTACCATAGCCACAGGACGTGAGCATGATTTCGAGCCCGTTGCGACGGGTGTCATGAGCGTTGGAGGAAAGAAGATGCGACGGCGCAAACCCGATTTTCTCGCGGTGCTTGTCGTCCTGGTGCTATTGGGGATTCTCTTTACCGGTATTTCGCAGGCGATGATGCGCAATTCGCCGCCCCCGATTGTGGCGGAAGCCAGGAAGTAATACGGCCACGAGAGCTGAAATCGAAACCCGCCGCAAGGCGGGTTTTTTACGTCTGCCGCAAACTGAACACGGACGTGTCGGTGGCGACGCCGTCCAGCGGCACGTCCCAGGCGGCGTGGGGCAGACGCTCCACATGCTGGAAGGCGTAGGCGACTCCCAGCAGCCGCGGTTTACGCCAGCGGCAGCGCTGCGGCAGATAGGCGAGGGTGCGGTCGTAGAAGCCGCCGCCCATGCCGAGGCGGTTGCCGTGCTGGTCGAAGGCCACCAGCGGCGCCAGGATCAGGTCAAGACTCCATACCGGGCGCGCGCTGCGCCAGCCGCGCTTCGGCTCCGGAATGCCGAAACGATTGGGCAACAGCGGCGTATCGGGCAGATAGGGCGCGAACCACAGGCGATTGTGGAACGTCGGACTCAACACCGGTAGATAACAATGCTTGCCCATGGCCCAAGCGCGTTCGATGAGCGGCGTCAGATCCATCTCGCCGTCGTTGGGCAGATAGAACGCGATGTGCCGGCTGCGGCGAAACAGCGCTGATCCGCCCACCTGTCTGTCCAGGGCGAGGGCGGCGGTGCGCCGCGCATCAACAGAGAGCCCGCGGCGACGCTGGCGCATCTGCCGGCGGATGTCGTTGCGGGCAGCGTGTGGATGCGAGGGTGTGGATAGGTGATAGGAGAAAGCTGGGGCGTCGTCGAGTCCGGTCATCTCACGCTCTCGCGCCGTCACGGAAAATTAGGGAGGGTGCCCTCCGCCTGGGCCGTCGCCGCCGTTGTCTCTTGAACCCAAGGTTCAAGTGGGGAAGGTGGCCGGCGAATCAGGCTTTCCGCAGGGCGGACATGCACACAACGCCGGCTCAACAACCCCAGGGGTGAAATTATCGGCTCAAGAAATACCCCAGCGACTAACGAACTCCGCAGGGGGCACCCATATCGAATTCTACAACTTCAGCTGCCGACCTTCCGCCTCCAGGGTCCGCTCGATGCGTTCCTGAATGTGCAGCAGGCGCCGCTCATGTTCACCATTATACCCGCTAACGCCATGGCGGTGTTGCAGCAACTCGTGGGACAGGTTGATGGCGGCCATGACCGCGATGCGTTCCGTGCCTATAACCTTGCCGCTGTTGCGGATTTCGTGCATCTTTTCGTTGAGCGTGCGTGCCGCATCCAGCAGGGCGTCACGCTCCTCCACCGGGCAACCGATGGTGTATTCCTTGTCCAGAATGCGTACCGGAACCTGGATCATCTCTTTCGCCATGGTCAGCCTTGCTCCATCGCTTTGAGACGATTGATCATCGCCTCCACGCGAGTCCGTGCCAACTCGGTCTTTTCCAGCAGACGGGAACGTTCCGCCGTCAATGTCGACTGCTGCTCGCGCAACACCTTATTCTCTTCGCGCAGCCGTTCCACCGCGCGGATGAGATCGTCCACGCGGCGTTCGAGGATATTGATGTCCAATTCGTTCCTCATGGCCGAAACAGCGGTGTCGGGTTCACGTTGAGTTGATGGATGGTCAAAGCGGCACAACCTGTGCTGTTAAAGTGCAAAACCACTATAGAGCGGTGGCCTTACGGGGTCAATGATAGCCGCCGCGCGGGGTGTCGTGACCACACCGCGAATGCTAGGATCAAACCTCCGTGCTGCGATTGCGGCGATGATTTGGAGCAACCCATGAGCGAATCCGACCCCGACGCCATCACCCTGGTGGACTCTGCGTTGCGCCGCGTCGGTTCCGATGTCGGTGCCGTGGAGTGCCAGGGCATGTTGGCGGGATGGCTATGCGCCTGCGGCTCGCTGACGCGTGACGTTTGGTTGAAGCAACTGGTGGCGGTCGAGCAGCAAGGTGACCTACTGGCACAGGAGGCGCGCGATACCCTGGATGCGTTGCGCAAGGCGATGGTGACGCAGCTCAACGATCCGCTGCTCGAGTTCAAGCCGCTGCTGCCGGATGATGCCACCCCGCTGGCCGGGCGGGTCGAGGCATTGGGCGAGTGGTGCCAGGGATTCCTGATGGGTATGGCGCTGGGCGGCATCAAGGACCTGGCCAAGCTGCCGGGTGACAGCGGCGAGGCGGTAAGGGACCTGGTGCAACTCGCCCGTGCCGGCAGCTATGATCTGGGCGACGACGAAGAAGATGAACGAGCCTATGCGGATCTGGTCGAATATGTGCGTACCGCGGTATTGCTGGTGAACGAGGATATCAATCCCAGCAAGGCGCCGCCGCAGATGGATCCGACCATCCATTGACCCACGAAACGAATTAGTGTGACGACATGGCGATGACCCGTAACGAATTTGCAAGACGCCGCAAGCGCCTGATGCAACTGATGGGCGAGGACGCCATCGCTGTTCTTCCCACTGCGCCGGAACGGGTACGCAGTCGCGACACGGAATACCCCTATCGCGCCGACAGCGACTTCTACTACCTTACCGGCTTCCCGGAACCGGAAGCGGTGGCGGTGTTGATCCCGGGGCGCGCCCATGGCGAGTTTCTGTTGTTTTGCCGCGAACGCGATCCGGAGATGGAGACCTGGCACGGACGCCGCGCCGGTCTTGACGGCGCGCGCGAACGCTACGGCGCCGACGACGCCTTTCCCATCGCCGACATCGACGAAATCCTGCCGGGCCTGCTGGAGAACAAGGACCGTGTCTACTACACCATGGGTGCGCACCGCGACTTCGATCGCCAGGTGATGGACTGGATCAATACGCTGCGCAAAAAATCGCGCGCCGGCGTGCGCACGCCGGGCGAGTTTGTCGCCCTCGACCACCTGTTGCACGATATGCGGCTGTATAAAAGCAGCGCGGAACAGGCGGCGATGCGCAACGCCGCCAAAGTCGCGGCGCGGGCGCACCTGCGGGCGATGCGCAGCTGCCGCGCGGGGATGTACGAATATCAGTTGGAGGCGGATATCCTGCACGAGTTCGCCGCCCACGGCGCCCGCTTTCCTTCCTACAACTCCATCGTCGGCGGCGGCGCCAACGGCTGCATCCTGCACTACACCGAAAACAGCGATGCGCTGAAGAGCGGCGATCTGGTGCTGATCGACGCCGGTTGTGAATACGATTACTACGCCTCGGATATCACTCGGACCTTTCCGGTCAGCGGGCGCTTCAGCACCGCCCAGCGCGCGTTGTATGAGCTGGTGCTGGATGCCAACTATGCGGCGATCGAACAGGTGCGCCCGGGCAACCACTGGAACCAGCCCCATGAGGCGGCGGTGAAAGTGCTGACCCACGGCTTGGTGAAACTCGGCCTGCTCAAGGGGCGGGTGCCGCAGTTGATCAAGGAGCAGGCCTACCGCAGGTTCTACATGCATCGTACCGGCCACTGGCTCGGCATGGACGTGCATGACGTGGGCGACTACAAGGTGGGCGAGGCGTGGCGCGTGCTGGAGCCGGGCATGGTGCTGACCATCGAACCGGGCCTCTACGTCCCCGCCGGCAGCAAGGGCGTGGCCAAGAAGTGGCACGACATCGGTATCCGCATCGAAGACGACGTGCTGGTGACCAAGAGCGGCCACGAGGTGCTGACCAAGGACGCGATCAAGGAACCCGATGCCATCGAAGCCTTGATGATGGAAGAAAAATAGACTGAACCACGGGGAACACGGGGAATTTCCGGTTTGTGTTCTCATCGTTCATATTCAGGTGTTCCCCGCGGTTAATGATGGTTTCATTTTATGAAATTTGATTACGACATTTTGATCATTGGCGGCGGCATGGCGGGAGCGAGTCTGGCCGTGGCGTTGCAGGGGCTGCCGCTGTCGGTCGGCCTCGTCGAGGCAGTGCCCTACGAAACGCAGCGGCAACCGGCGTTCGACGCGCGCGCGATCGCGCTGGCCGATGGGTCGCACCGTATCTTCCAGGCGCTGGACCTGTGGCCCGCAATGGTGGAGCGCGGCGCCACCGCCATCAGGCATATCCACGTCTCCGATCGCGGCAGCTTCGGCAGCGCGCGTTTGGCGGCAGATGAGGAGGGCGTCGCGGCACTCGGCTACGTGGTCGAGGGCCGCGTGATCGGTGCGGCATTGACTGAAGCCGTGGCGCAACTGCCGAATGTGGAGTTGCTCTGTCCGGCGCAACTTACCGCGCTGACGGTGGAAGCCGACGCGGTTGAGGCGGCGCTGACGGTTGACGGCACGCCGCGCCCGGTGCGCGCCCGGCTGCTGGTGGCGGCCGACGGCGTCCACTCCACGGTGCGCGAGCGCGTCGGCGCCAGGAGCTGGGGCATGGGCTACGGCCAGACCGCGGTGATCGCCACCGTCGCCACCGATCGGGCCCACGGCAACGTCGCCTACGAACGCTTTACCGACACCGGTCCGCTGGCGCTGTTGCCGTGCGATCCGCCCCGCGACGGGGAGCAGGAGACCCGCGGTCACCGCTGGTCGCTGGTGTGGACCGTGCGCGACCGTGAAGTCGAAGAGATGCTGGGCCTGGACGACGATGAATTTCTGCGCCGCCTGCAGCAGCGTTTCGGCTATCGCGCCGGCCGCTTCCTGCGCAGCTCGGAACGTCACGCCTATCCACTGGTCTTTGATTTCGTTCGCCGGGCGGCACAACCGCGCGTGGCCTTCGTCGGCAACGCCGCTCACGCCATTCATCCGGTGGGCGGCCAGGGTTTCAATCTCGGGTTGCGCGATGTGGCGGCGCTGGCCGAAGTGATTGCCGCCGCCCACGCCGACGGTGTCGATATCGGCACCATGACTGCGTTGCAGCCCTACGTCGCCTGGCGCCGCCCCGACTACCTGCGGGTTGCGGCTTTCACCGACGGTCTGGTGCGCCTCTTTTCCAATCGGCTGCCGCCGCTGCGACTGCTGCGCAACCTCGGCCTGCTCGGCATGGATATCCTGCCGGCGGCCAAGCACCTGTTCGCCCGCCAGGCGATGGGCCTCACGGGTAAACTGCCGCGTCTCGCCTGCGGGATAGCATTGAAAGAGGGAACCACGGAGGAGGCGGGGGATGTTCGGGTTTAAGACTGCCTTCTTCGTGTATTTGCGGTGAGTGACCTCTGTGCATAGAGGTCGTTGTAATGGATATGCCTTGCTCCCCGTACTCCGCACCCCAAGGGCATAAATGCTCTCTGTGGTTAATCGCTTTTTATGGACGATAAGATGAAACACTCATACGACATCGTGATCATCGGCGGCGGCATGGTGGGGGCCACCATCGCCTGTGCCCTGGGCGGTTCGCAGCTGCACGTCGGCGTGGTGGAGCCGGTGGCGGCGCTGCGTTCGTTTCCGGAGGAGTTCGACAACCGCGTCAGCGCCATCACCCGTGCGACGCAGAACGTGTTCGTCAACCTCGGTGCCTGGGACGGCATGGCGGCGCGCCGGGTGCAACCCTACCGCGAGATGCGGGTGTGGGACGCCGGCGGCAACGGCGCGATCCATTTCGACTGCACCGAGCTGGGCGAGCCGAACCTGGGCCACATCATCGAGAATCGCGTGATCCTGGCCGCACTGCTCGATCGCATGGCGCAGTTCGACAACATCGATTTTCTCTGTCCTGCCGAGGCGCAGGGGATGCATCTGGGCGACGAGCGGGCGGAGCTCTATCTGGCCGACGGCCGCACCTTGCACGCCAAGCTGCTGATCGGTACCGACGGCAGCAGCTCCTGGGTGCGCGAGCAGTCCGGCATCGATACCACCGGCTGGGCCTATGACCAGAGCGCCGTGGTCTGCACCGTGAAGACCTCCAAGTCCCACCGCGATACGGCCTGGCAACGTTTCCTGCCCGAAGGACCGTTGGCCTTCCTGCCGCTGCCCCACGGTTACAGCTCCATCGTCTGGTCCACCGGCCACGAGCGCGCCGGCGAGCTGTGCGCGATGCCGGCCTCGCAATTCCTCGATGAGTTGCAGCTTGCCCTGACCGGAACCATCCCCGGCGCCGGCCTTGCGGGTAGCCTGCGGCTTCCACGTTTCGCTCCTGGCGAAACGTTTGGTGATGCGTTGGGGCGCATGGAGACGGTGGGGCCGCGCGCCGCGTTTGCGTTGCGGTTGCAGCACGCCGATCACTACGTGCGGCCGCGTCTGGCGCTGGCCGGCAACGCCGCTCATACGCTGCACCCGTTGGCCGGGCAGGGACTCAATATCGGTATAGCGGACGCCGTCGAGCTGGCCGAGGTACTGCTCGCAGGCGGTCGGGACCCCGGCCGCCTGTCGCTGCTGCGCCGTTACGAGCGTGCGCGCAAGGGCGACAACATCGCCATGCTGGCGGCGATGGACGGCTTCAAACGGCTGTTCAGCAACCGCAGTACGCCGCTGGCATGGCTGCGCAACGGTGGGCTGAACGTCACCAATCGCGTGGCGCCGATCAAGCATTTCTTCATGCGCCGCGCCCTCGGTCTCGGCGGCGAGCTGCCGCGGCTGGCCCGGGCGCCACGCAGTTGACGGCGCGCCGGCGCCGTGGACGTCTTCAACCTGATCGCCCTGCTGATCACGCTGACGGCGCTGTTCGCCTACGTCAATCACCGCTTCTTCCGCCTGCCGACCGCCATCGGTCTGATGCTGGTATCGCTGCTGGTGTCGCTGGTGATCATCGGCCTGGGCAAGCTCGGTTACGGCGGCGTCGACCTGTGGGCGCGCGCCATGCTGGCGCGCATCGATTTCAGCAGGGCGTTGCTGGAAGGCATGCTCGGACTGTTGTTGTTCCCCGCCGCTTTGCAGGTGGATATGCAGGAGCTGGCCGCGCAACGCTGGGCCATCGCCATTCTTGCCAGTTTCAGCGTGCTGACCTCGACCTTCATCGTCGCCGGTCTGGGATGGCTGGCGGTGAAACCGCTCGATCTCCATATCACCTTCGCCTACTGCCTGGTATTCGGCGCGCTGATCTCGCCCACCGATCCCATCGCGGTGCTCAGCATTCTGAAGCGGGCCGGCGTGTCGCCCAGCCTGCGGGCCAAGATCGCCGGCGAGGCGCTGTTCAACGACGGGGTCGCCGTGGTGCTGTTTATCCTCTTCTTCGATATCGCTGTCGGCGGCCGTGACCCCAGCGTCCGGGCGGTTACGGCGCTGTTTCTGGAGGAGGGGATCGGCGGCATGCTGTTGGGCATAGCGTGCGGCGCTCTCGCCTACTATCTGCTGCGGCAGGTGGACAACTATCAGGTGGAGATACTCATCACCCTGTCTCTGGTGATGGGCGGCTACGCGCTGTCCGAGTGGCTGCACGCCTCCGGCCCGATCACCGTGGTGGTGGCCGGCATCTTCATCGGTAACCGCGGCGGTATGTTCGCCATGCCCGAGCAGACGCGCCGCCACATCGAGACCTTCTGGGTATTGGCGGACGAGATACTGAATGCGGTGCTGTTTGTGCTGATCGGCATGGAAGTCATCGCGATCCACTTCCCCCACGGCTACGTGCTGGCGGCGCTGTTCGCCATTCCGGCGGTGCTGGCCGGGCGGCTGGTGAGCGTCGGATTGCCTATTGGTTTGATGCGTCTGCGCCGTCCGTTCAGCCGCGGCGCGGTGCGTATCATGACCTGGGGCGGGCTGCGCGGCGGCATTTCAGTGGCGCTGGCGCTGTCGCTGCCCCATGGGGAGGAGCGCAGCCTGATCCTTGCCGTTACCTACGTAGTCGTGGTGTTTTCCATAGTGGTTCAAGGGCTTACGGTAGGACGCCTGGCCCGCGCCAAGGCGGACTGATCTTGGTTTCGGGCGCGGCTACAGGTATAGTGCGGACACGACCCATGGTTCCCACGGGAGAGAGCGGCACCGGATAACCGGCAGGCCGCCGCCGAAGGCGCAACCCGCCCGGAAACGCTCAGGCCCAAGGACCGCCGGAACCGGTCGACTCTGGAGAGAGACTGCGACGACAGTCCACCGAAGGGGCCAAGCTCTCAGGTGAAAGGACAGAGGGGCGACGTAAGGCCAAGGTCTGACGTCGCCCCTTTTTTTATTGGTGGGTGAGCGGGAACCGCAACAGGGCGCGGTACGCTGTTCCGACCCTGACGATTGCTGAGAGTTGAAGTCATGGCCCATAGTGCCGCCGTCATCCCCGTATTCGACCACTCGGCGCAGCCCAATGTGGGGCGCATGCCCGTATGGGTGCGCCAGTCGCTGGCGGCGGGCGACTATGCCGCGACCGCGCAGCGGGTGCACGGCAACGGCCTCAATACGGTGTGCGAGGAGGCGCGCTGCCCCAATCGCGGCGAATGTTGGAGTCGCGGCACCGCCAGCATCATGCTGCTGGGCGATACCTGCACCCGCGCCTGCGGTTTCTGTGCGGTGAAGACCGGCCGTCCTGAAGCGGTTGACGCCGACGAGCCGCGCCGTGTCGCCGAGACGGTGGCGGCGATGAATCTCGATTATGTGGTGCTCACCTCGGTCAATCGCGACGAGCTGCCCGACGGCGGCGCCTCCATCTTTGCCGCCACCCTGCGCGCGCTGCGCGCACGCCGGCCGGCCATCGGTCTGGAGCTGCTTACCCCCGATTTCCGCGACTGCCAGGAGTCGGCGATCGACGCACTGTGCGCCGCGGCGCCGACGTTCGTCTGGGGACACAATGTGGAGACGGTGCCTTCGCTCTACCGCAGCGTGCGTAAGGGGGCCAAATACGAGCGTTCGCTGCGCCTGCTGGAGCTGGCGGCGGCGTGCGCCGGTATCGAGGCCAAGTCGGCGCTGATGCTGGGGCTGGGGGAGCGTTTCGAGGAGGTGGTGGCGGTGTTGCGCGAGCTGCGCAGCGCGGGTGTCAGCCGCGTCTCGCTCGGCCAATACCTGCGCCCGACCCGCTTCCACCTGCCGGTGCGCGAGTACGTCCATCCCGATACCTTCGCCGCCTACGCCCGCGAGGCGCAGGCGCTGGGCTTCGCCTGGGTGAAGGCCGGGCCGATGGTGCGCAGTTCGTACCATGCGGAAGAGTAAACAAGGCTAACCACGGGGAACACAGGGGGAGCCGGGAATAATGAATGTATTGATCATCCCCGTGCACCCCGTGTTCCCCGCGGTTAAAGGCTTTTCTTGAGGAGAGCAACATTGGGTAATAGAACACCGCTGTATGAAGCCCACGTGGCGATGGGCGCGAAGATGGTCGATTTCGCCGGTTGGGAGATGCCGATCAACTACGGTTCGCAGATCGAGGAGCATCATCAGGTGCGCCGTGACGCGGGAATGTTCGACGTATCGCACATGTGCGTGATCGACCTGCGCAGCTCGCGTGCCGTCGATCTGCTGCGCTACCTGCTGGCCAACGATGTGGCGCGGCTGACGCAGCAGGGCAAGGCGATCTACAGTTGCATGCTCAATGAACGCGGCGGCGTGATCGACGACCTGATCGTCTACTATATGGACCCGAGCTGGTACCGCATGGTGGTCAATGCCGGCACCCGCAACAAGGACATCGCCTGGATCACCCGCCACGCGCCGTCGTTCGGCGTCGAGGTGGAGGTGCGCGAGGACCTGGCGATGATCGCGGTGCAGGGTCCCAATGCCCGCGCCAAGGCGCAGGCGGCGCTGGGTCCGCGTATCGGTAACGCGCCGGATCTGCCGCGTTTCGCCGCAGTGGAGTCGGGCCAGTTGTTTATCGCCCGCACCGGCTATACCGGCGAGGATGGCTACGAGATCATGGTGCAGGCGGAGCAGGCCGAAGAGCTGTGGGACGCGTTCTACGAGCAGGGGGTAAAGCCCTGCGGCCTCGGCGCGCGCGACACGTTGCGACTGGAGGCCGGGATGAATCTCTATGGCCAGGATATGGACGAGGAGACGACGCCGCTGGTATCGGGGCTGACCTGGACGGTGGCGTGGGAGCCGGACGATCGCAGCTTCATCGGCCGCACGATACTGGAGCAGCAGCGCCGCGACGGCGCGCCGGCACAGCTGATCGGCCTGGTGCTGGAAGACAAAGGCGTGCTGCGTTGTCACCAAAAGGTGTTCACCGCCGCGGGCGAGGGCGAGATCACCAGCGGCACCTTCGCGCCGAGCCTGGGGCGGGCGGTGGCGCTGGCGCGCGTACCGGCCGGCGATGTGGGCGAGTGCGAGGTGGAGATCCGCGGCAAGCGTCACAAGGCACGCGTGGTCAAGCCGCCCTTCGTGCGCAATGGCCAGTCGTGCATTGATTGAGGGAAGATCAACGACGATTAACCACGGGGAGCATTTATGCCCTTTGGGTACGGCAGACACGGGGTATATGGATGCCTTACTGATTGCGCGCGGAGACTCCGCACTCCTGGTGGTTGATGTTTTGACGGTTTTAAGTTGGATGGTCGGCGCGTCGGCGCACGGGTGGTTGGGCGACATGGTCTTGCGCTTTTCGACACCCCGTGTTTCCCGTGCCCTCCGTGGTTAAATCTTTTGTCTGGGAGATAACAATGAGCAACGTACCTGCCGAACTGAAGTACACCAAGACCCACGAATGGGTGCGCGTCGAAAGCGACGGCAGCATCACGGTGGGCATCACCGAACATGCTCAGGAGTTGCTGGGCGACATGGTGTTTATCGAGTTGCCCGAGGCGGGCAGTGCGCTGAAGGGCGATCAGGATAGCGCGGTGGTGGAATCGGTGAAGGCCGCCTCCGACGTCTACGCGCCCGTCGCCGGTGAGGTCGTCGCTGCCAATGAACTGCTGGCCGACAATCCGGAACTGGTGAACAAGGCGCCCTACGGCGACGGCTGGCTGTTCAGCATGAAGCCGGCCAATGTCGATGACGTGAAGGGTCTGCTCGACGCCGACGCCTACGCGGCGATGGTTGCCGAAGAGAGCCATTGATGTTGTAGGAGCCCGATTTTTTGCCATGGAAGGCATTATGTGGCGAGAGGGCAGGAAGCCCGAAGCCACCATCGGGCGATGTCGGTTAGGTAAATCGCCCGGCGCAGCCGGGCTCCCACAATATTTTCGAGAGTAAGATATGCCGTTTATTCCGCATACCGAAGATGATGTGCTGGCCATGCTGGCGGCGATAGGTGCCGACAGCATCGAGGCGCTGTTCGATGAGATCCCCGCCGAGCTGCGCGTGCGCGGCCTGGAGGGCGTGCCGCCGGGCATGAACGAAATGGCGGTGGCGCGGCTGATGCACCAGCGCGCGGCGCAGGACGGCATGCCGCTCTGCTTCATCGGCGCCGGCGCCTACGAGCACCACATCCCGGCGGCGGTGTGGGAGATCGCCACCCGCGGCGAATTCTACACGGCTTATACGCCGTACCAGGCCGAAGCGAGCCAGGGCACCCTGCAACTGCTGTACGAATACCAGACGATGATCGCCAGCCTCACCGGCCTCGACGTCTCCAACGCCTCGCTCTACGACGGCGCCTCCGGCCTGGCCGAAGCGGTGCTGATGGCGGTGCGCGCCAACCGCAAGTCCAAGAGCCGGCGGGTGCTGATGCCGGCCACGGTCCATCCCATCTACCGCAAGGTGGTTCACACCATCGTAAGGAATCAGGGCATCGAACTGGTGGAGCTGGACCACTCGGGCAGCGGCAACATCGAGCCGGAATATCTCAAGCGTTTCGAAGGCGAGGAGTTCGCCGCGCTGGTGATCCCGCAGCCCAACTTCTTCGGCGTGCTGGAGGAGGTGGATGCCCTTACCGACTGGGCCCACGTCAACAATGCGCTGGCCATCGGTCTGGTCAATCCGGTCGCCTTGGCGGTGCTTACGCCGCCGGGCGAATGGGGCGAACGGGGCGCCGACATCGCGGTCGGCGACGGCCAGCCGCTGGGCGCGCCGCTCTCCTCCGGCGGTCCCTATTTCGGCTTCATGGCCTGCAAGCAGGAACATGTGCGGCAGATGCCGGGGCGCATCGTCGGCCGCACCGTCGACCTCGACGGCCGCACGGGTTTCACTCTGACGTTGCAGGCGCGCGAGCAGCATATCCGCCGCGCCAAGGCGACCTCCAACATCTGCTCCAATCAGGGCCTGATGGTGACCGCCGCCACTATCCATATGGCGCTGGTGGGGGCCGAAGGGCTGGTACGCGTCGCCCACGCCTGTCACGCCAATACCCGCGCCCTGGTGGAGCGGCTGACCCAGATCGAATGCGTCGAACAGGTGTTCAGTTCGCCCTATTTCCACGAGGTGGTGCTGCGCATCAATCAGCCGGTGGGCGAGGTGCTGCGCGCCCTGGCGGTGCAGGACGTGCTGGGCGGCTACGACCTCAGCGCCGATTACCCGGAACTGGGCAACGCGATCCTGATATGTGCCACCGAGACCAAGGACGAGGCCGATATCGAACGTTATGCGCAGCATCTGGAGCGCATCCTGTCACGGCGCAAGGACGGACCCATCTGCACCAAGCTGCGACCGCGCGCGGGGACTTTCTGAGACCTACACTTCAGTCTTTATCCCAACGCTAAGGAGACGGCCATGGCAACTATCACCTTGAGAGGCGCGACCATCCACACCAACGGCGAACTGCCCAAGGTCGGCACCCCGGCACCGGCGTTTACGCTGACGCGCGGCGACCTGGGCGACGTGTCGCTGGCGGACTACAAGGGCAAGAAGAAGCTGCTCAACATCGTACCGAGCCTCGACACCGGCGTCTGCGCCGCCTCGGCGCGCAAGTTCAACGAGGCGGCCAAGGCGCTGGGCGACCAAGTGGTGGTGCTGGTGGTTTCCGCCGACCTGCCGTTCGCCCAGTCGCGCTTCTGCACCGGCGAACAGCTGGAGAACGTGATCGGCCTGTCGATGATGCGCGACAAGAATTTCGCCAAGGATTACGGCGTATTGATCCAGGACGGGCCGCTGGCGGGGATCTGCGCCCGTGCCGTGGTGGTGCTGGATCGGGATGACAAGGTGATCTACACGCAACTGGTTCCCGAGATCGGCGAGGAACCGGATTACGACCAGGCCATCGCGGCCGTGCACTGACCGAAAAGCGACGACGACATGTTGATCTTCGAGCATTCCAAACCGGGCCGCCTCAACGCGGCCCAGACCCCCGGCCCGCAGCCGGCCTACGACGGTATTCCCGAGCGGTTCCGTCGCACCCGCCGGCCGCTGCTGCCGGAGGTCTCCGAACTGGACGCGGTACGCCACTATACGCGGCTGTCGCAGAAGAACTTCTCCATCGATACCCAGTTCTATCCGCTCGGCTCCTGCACCATGAAGTACAACCCGCGCGGCAGCAACAGCCTGGCGATGCTGCCCGGCTTCCTGGCGCGCCATCCTCATGCCCCCATCGAGAGCCACGGCCAGGGCGTTCTCGCCTGCCTGTTCGAGCTGCAGGAGATGCTGAAGGAGGTCACCGGCATGAAGGGCTGCTCGCTCACGCCGATGGCCGGCGCCCAGGGCGAGTTCGCCGGCGTGGCGATGATCCGCGCCTATCACGAGGCGCGCGGCGACGGCGCGCGGACCGAGATCCTGGTGCCCGACGCGGCCCACGGCACCAACCCGGCGACGGCGGTGATGTGCGGCTACCAGGTGAGGGAGATCCCCACCGACGCCAACGGCGACGTCGACGTCGAGGCGCTGCAGGCGGCGGTCGGCCCGCACACGGCGGGCATCATGCTCACCAATCCCTCCACCCTCGGCGTATTCGAGCGGCGCATCAAGGAGATTGCCGGCATCGTGCACCGGGCGGGCGGCCTGCTCTATTACGACGGTGCCAACCTCAACGCGATCCTCGGCAAGGTGAAGCCCGGCGCCATGGGATTCGACGTGGTGCATCTCAACCTGCACAAGACCTTCTCCACGCCGCACGGCGGCGGCGGCCCCGGCGCCGGCCCGGTGGTGGTGGGCGAACGCCTGCTGCCGTTTCTGCCGGTGCCGATGGTCGGCTACGACGGCGACGAATACCGCTGGCTCGACGAAAAGGAGTGCCCGCAGAGCATCGGCCGTCTCTCGGCCCACTCCGGCAACACCGGCATCCTGCTGCGCGCCTACATCTACGCCCGCATGATCGGCCGTGCAGGGATGGAACGGGTCGCCGAGTACGCCACCCTCAACGCCAACTACATGATGGCGCAACTCAAGGCCGCCGGTTTCGCGCCCGCCTTTCCCGCGCGCCGCGCCACTCACGAATTCATTATCACCCTCAAGCAGGAGGCGAAGGAGCTGGGCGTCACCGCGCGTGACTTTGCCAAGCGCCTGCTCGACTACGGCTTCCATGCGCCGACCACCTATTTCCCGCTGCTGGTGTCCGAGTGCCTGCTGATCGAGCCGACCGAGACCGAGAGCCGCGAGACGTTGGATGCCTTCGTCGAGGTGATGGCGAAGATCCGCGAAGAGGCGCAGCAGAATCCCGCCGTCGTCACCGGCGCCCCGCACACGCTGCCGGTGAAGCGGCTCGACGACGTCAAGGCGGCGCGCGAACTGGACCTGGTGTGGAAGGACTAAAGGCTAGGCCAAGAATTAACCACTGGGAACACGGGGGGCACGGGGTCAACAATGCTGTAGCGAACCGGCTATTGGATCGATTTCCCCGTGTTCCCAGTGTCCTGCGTGGTTAATCGCTTTGTTTTTTGAATTTTTGAAAAGGTAATAGGTCGGGATGGCGCAGATCAACAAACCGGATCATCGGGGCCTCAGCCATGTGCTGAAGGCATTCGGTTACTCCATGAAGGGGTTCAAGGCGGCGTTGCAGTTCGAAGAGGCATTTCGGCTGGAACTGCTGGCGCTGGTGGTGATGGTGCCGGCGGCCATCTGGCTGGGCAGTAACGGCATCGAGCGGGCGATAATGGTCGGCAGCCTGCTGTTGGTGCTGATCGTCGAGCTGATCAACTCCGCCATCGAAGCGGTGGTCGACCGCGTCGGCATCGAACACCATACCCTGGCCGGCCGCGCCAAGGACATCGGTTCCGCCGCGGTCTTCATGGCGCTGCTCAACGTCGCCACGGTATGGGGTTTCATCCTGTTCGACCGGTTCTGGAAATAAAGGATTCAACCACGGGGAACACGGGGAGACTTGTAGAAAAAACCATGAAATCCCCGTGCGCCCCGTGGTTGATAAGCTTTTGATTTTTGCGAGACGTCATTGAGAAATAGAAGGGGACGATCCATGTCTGCACTGATTTGCGGTTCCATCGCCTACGACACCATCATGGTGTTTCACGATCGCTTCAAGAACCATATCCTGCCTGAGCAGGTGCACATCCTCAACGTCTCGTTTCTGGTGCCCGACATGCGCCGCGAGTTCGGCGGCTGCGCCGGCAACATCGCCTACAACCTCAAGCTGTTGGGCGGCAACCCGTTGCCGATGGCCACCGTCGGCCGCGACTTCGATCCATACGCCCAGTGGATGGGGCAGTGCGGCATCGACATGAGCCACATCAAGGTACTTGAAGACACCTATACGGCCCAGGCCTTCATCACCACCGATCAGGACGACAACCAGATCACCGCCTTCCACCCCGGTGCCATGAGCTTCGCCCATGAGAACAAGGTGGGCGACGCCGGCGGCGCTACCCTCGGCATCGTCGCACCCGACGGGCGCGATGGCATGATCGAACACGCCGAACAGTTTGCCGAGGCCGGCACCCCCTTCATCTTCGATCCGGGCCAGGGCATGCCGATGTTCGACGGCAACGACCTGACGCATTTTATCGATCTGGCCGCCTGGGTGACGGTGAACGACTACGAGGCGCAGCTACTGGAGGAGCGCACCGGGCTGGCGCCGCACGAAATCGCCGAGCGGGTCGAGGCGCTGATCGTCACCCGCGGCGGCAACGGCTCGCTGATCTACACCAAACAGCACCGCATCGAGGTGCCGGTGGTGCCGGTGGAGGAGATGCACGATCCCACCGGATGCGGCGACGCCTATCGTGCCGGGCTGCTTTACGGCTTGATGAACGGACTGGATTGGGAGACTACCGGGCGCGTTGCATCGCTGATGGGCGCGATCAAGATCCAACACCACGGAACCCAGAACCATCGTTTCAGCTTCGACGAGTTCAAGAACCGGTTTCACAAGGCCTTTGGCTATCACATGTAACGGACTTGGACCCGCGGCACGGCAGCCGCGCGTGGTGCGCACAGCGGGGAGCGCCAGGGGCGGTGGCTGCCTGACTTTGCTGCGCTCTAGCGAGATTCCTTTGCGCTTGTTCGGTGTGTTGGCCGAAAGAACAATAAGAAAAGGGGCCGCGGCCCCTTTTCTTATGGCTCCTCCGCGGAATCTGTGGGCAGTCGTAGGCCCGATAGAGCGCAGCGGCATCGGGCGGAGCTTGCCGGACACGCTGCGCTAAGTCCGGCCTACATCGCTGGACGGGACGATTTCTGGACCCGCGGTGTCGTGGCAGGTTTCAACGCCAAGGCAAAACCGATCTCCAGAAAATTCTTCGGCTTTAGGATATTTCATGGCACTGGGATCGCCTTGTATCATGCCCTTGGCGCTCTACCGGAACCGCAGTTCTCCCACAAATTTTGCTGACGCGCCTTTCTTATATTGATGCGTAGATGGCCGCTTAGTGCCAGTCGGTCCAGCCGGAGCGCTTGCGCAGGCGCGGCACGATAATCCCGAGGACAAGGCCGAGCAACAGTACGCCGGCGCCGGCAAGGAACCAGTCGCGGTTGGTGCGATCGCGCAGGGCGGCATTCTCTTCCTTCAGCACATGCGTCTGCAGGTCCAACTCCTGCAGGCGTTGGTGCATATCCGTATTGTCCTTGGCCAATTCCATCGGCCGTGCCGCGACGTCCTTCAGATGGGCCAGTTCCTTTTGCAGTTTAGCGTTGGCGCTGCTTAGTTGCTGTTGTGTCGCGGTGGTGTGCGCCTGGCTGCTCTTGAGGGTTGCCAGCTGCTGCTTCAGTTGCTGGTTTTCGCTGTCCAATTGCGTCAGTTTAGCTTCCGTCGTCGCCAGGCGATCGCGTGCGATCGGCTGGTCGGTGAGATATTGGGCCGACATCCAGCCGACCGTCCCATCCTGGGTCTTTACCTGGGCATACTTGCCGTCCGTCTGCAGCAGGTCCAGCTTGGTGCCGCTGGGCAGCGAACGCACGATCTGAAAGCTGTTCCCTTCACCGCTGCGCAGGGTAACGATCAACTGATCATCCACATAGCGGGTGTCAGCCGCGGCGGCGCCGACCAGGGTCAGCAGCAGTACGAAGACGGTAATTCTCATGGCGGTTGGTCCTCGAACGTTAAATTCGTACATTGTTCTAGACAGTCGATATGTGAACAGTGCCCATGGTCACAGTTCGCGCGCGAGCGCCCACTTAGCAGTTGTAGCCAAGCCGTTCGTAGCAGAAGACCTGGTTGCGGCCTGAACCTTTGGCGGCGTACAGCGCTTCGTCGGCGCGGCCGATGTTCACGTTGGGCGGCAGCGCTGCGTTGAACCGCGTATGGCCGATGCTGACCGAAATATTGCCGACGCGCGGAAAAGAGGTGGCCGCAATGCGCTCACGGAATCGATCAAGCACAAGTTGGGCCGTATCGTCGTCGACGTTCTTGATCAGGACCACGAACTCTTCGCCGCCATAGCGGAACAGATGATCGTTGTCGCGAAACGACTCATGCATGATGCCCGCGAATCGCACCAGCACCTCGTCGCCGCACAGATGGCCGTAGCCGTCGTTGATATGTTTGAAATGATCGATATCAAGCAGCGCCACCTGCCAGCCCGGCGTCTGGGGTTCATCTGCACGGCGCGCCTGGATGTCTTTCTCGCGGTAGATGCTTTGCAGCCGTTCGTTGAGTGCCTGGCGATTGAGCAGATCGGTCAGGCCGTCGCGTTTGCTGCGGCTGAGTATGAAGTACTGGTTGGCATACAGGTCCAACAGCACCCGCAGCATCCGGCGTTCAATCGGCTCGGGCGCGCCAACGATCACCAACCCCGCCAGCAACTCGTGTTCGCTGACGACGGGATAGAGGTTGCGGTAGCCGTCGGCCTGCGCGGCCGGCACGATCAGCGGTTCGCGTTTCAGCAGCAGATCGAGAACGTCGTAATCGTCGGACCACTCATGCAAACCGAGCGCGGGCTGCCAGCAGCGCTGCTGGCGATTATAGTCGTAGAGCCGGAATTCACGGTCCGGAAAGATAGTGCCGACGATCGAGACAAATGTTTGGTTGAGCACGCCAAGATCCCGCACCTGGGTCAGGCGCAGCAGCAGGTCGTGGTGACATGACGTTTGGTAATCGACCGCTTGGTTCATTGGTGTATCTGTAGCCTTACAACGGTATGCCGCCAGCGTGGTCAATATCATCAGCGGCGTCGTGGAGCGACGTCGATGTGAGCAGCTCGCGGTTCGGATGACCGATGTGGTAACCCTGGGCATAGGGTATACCCGCCAGACGAATGTGATCCAGCACTTCCGCATTCTCGACAAATTCGGCCAGCGCCTTGATGCCGAGTTCCTTGGCCAGGTTGGCGATGCTATGAACAAAGGCCCTGTCGCGCGCGTCGTTAACCATGTTAACGATGAAGTCGCCCTCAATCTTGAGATAGTCGATGGGGAATCGCTTCAGATAGTGGAACGAGGAGAAGCCGGAGCCGAAATCGTCGATGGCAAGACCGAAGCCCTCCAGTTTCAGGTCGTTGACGAAGCGCTCCAGCAGCGACATATTCTTGACCGTGTCACGCTCGGTAATCTCGAAGACGATCTGGCCGGGTTTGATGCGATAGGTGGCGGTCAAGCGTTTTACTTCATGGATGAATTCATTAAGTACTAATGCGCGCGGTGACAGATTGACGAACAGTTGTCCTTTGTATCCCACTTCGTTGACTTTCTGGAACGCCTTTTCCATTACGATGTAGTCGAGACGGTGGATCATGCCGGTCTTTTCGGCGATTTCGATGAATTCGTGGGCGCCCAGTATCCGGTCGTCCTCCAGCTGAATACGGCTCAATACTTCGTAGGCCTCGATGGTATTGTTCTCGAGATTGAGGATCGGCTGGAAAAAGGGGACGACGCGTTTCTCCTCGATGGCGTTGGCGATGATGATGCTCTTCTCGCCGATGCTACGGAACACCTCGACCACGTCGGTTTCGCTGGGGAAGCCGATACGGTTTTTGCCTCCGTTTTTTGCCTTGTACATCATGTTGTCGGCAAACAGGAATAGGTCCTTCGGCTCGCCGGCGTGGTCCGGGTATATGGCGATACCGATGGAGACGGTGGCTTTTACCGGCGTCAAATCCGGCGATTCCAGCATCAAGGCATTGCCGTTGCTGATGATGCGCTCGGCGACAGCGTAGGCCTCATCGTGGCCGGTCTCGGGCAGTACCACCACGAATTCGTCGCCGCCGTAACGGGCCAGCACGTCGCCCGTGCGCAGGGCGCCGTGGATGCGGTCGGCAAACTCCTGCAAGAATTTGTCGCCGAAGGCATGGCCATAGCTGTCATTGATGGCCTTGAAGTTGTCCAGGTCGATTACCAGCACGCCGAACTGGTATCCATGGCGCTCGGCGCGATTCACCTCGTAGCCCAGCATTTCCCAGAACAGCCGCTGGTTGTACAGATTGGTCAGCGGGTCGCGGGTGGCGTAAAACTCCAGGTCTTTGGTGTACTTGTAGATCGCCTTGACCGAGCCGACCACGTTGAGCAGCGTGGAGAGGATGCTCTCGATCACCAGCATGCGCATCTCGTCGCGCTTGAGGCCGGCATGCACCCCGATGCCGACGATACCACCGATCTTCGGCGTGTCGACGAACAGCGTTTTGGTCTGCAGCTCGATCTCGGCTTCGTTCAGCGTGATCTCCGGGCCGTCCGGCTGGGCGATGTTGTGGTTGATGGTCACTGTGGTGACATCGCTGAAGTAGCTGCTTTGCCGCAGGATATGCCGAACCGCGGTTTCCATCTGCAGACGTGTGGACTCGGCGGGCGGGCCGATCCAGAACACCTCCAGATCAAACAGCTCGTCGTCCACCTTGAAGATGGAGAACAGGGTATAGGCATGGATCACCTTGTTGATGTCGCTCATCAGGTAACCGACATATTCGCGCCAGTCCCGGACCACTTCCGAGGTAATGACGAATTTCTCCAGCAGCCGGATCTCGAACTCCAGCAGCTCCTTGTCGACGGCGACCGAACGCAACTTTTTCGCCAGTTGCTCCACCTTGACGAACAACTCGTTGAGTTCGCTGAAACCAAGGTCGACGTGCCGCATCTCGATGCCGGTCAGATCGGATACGTGATTGACCGCATCGATGTTGTCCTGCAGCAGCGCCAGGGAGCGATTGATGCGCCGGTTCAGCATCAGGGCGACGCCGAGTGCGACCATGAACGGCAGCGGCGCGATCAGCAGCAACGGCAGTAACAGGTCGCTCTCTGCCCGGCCGATCAGCGGCGACAGCGGCTGTTTGACCTCGATGACGCCGAGTACGTTGCCGAGCTGGGCGTTGATGTGGCAGCGCAGGCACTCGCTGCGGGCTTTGAGCGGATAGATGTAGCGAATGTCGTCACCGACCGTTTTATTTTGCGGTGCGGCGGTTTGAAACGCTTTGTTGATCAGCGGGTCGAACGGCGGCTGCGCGATTGGCCCGAACAGCGCCTTGACGATGTCGCCGCGATAGATGGTGACGGCGTAGGGACTGCCTTTCTTCGGTTCCTTGATGGCACTGATGAACTCCTCCAGCTGCGGGCGGGTCCAGCCGCGCCGCATAATCTGAAACATGGCGTTGAAGGTGCCTTGCGCCAGCGTATCGGAGACGGTGACGGCACTGTCGCGCACGGCATGGTTATAGACTCGGATGGTGGCGGCGTACATGCCCACGAACAGAATGAGCGATACGGTGAACGCCGCGGTGAGGATCAATCCCTTTATTGTTTTCGGTCGTAACATAGCGATGGTATTGCGCACACGGTCGAGGTCGGCGTTGCGTGTGTCGTGTCGTTATCGTTATCGCCGTCGCGCCGGGAGGGGAGAGGCTGACGGTGTGCCGACCGTCAGCCATTCTCACACAGATTTGCAGTGAATTGCGACGATTTAACTGCGCCGCTTCAGGCGGCGGCAACGATAATTTGACGTAGCGTCTGTTCCAGTGCATCGCGCTCGTCGAACGGCGCGTGGCACTGCTCGCCGCTGCACAGATAGGCCGTGACCGGCGCCGTGCCGGCGGGACGTTGGACCAGCAGCCCCGGCAGTTCGAGCGCCTGTGAGGGGATCGCGACGCTGTAGAGCCAGGGGCGATAGTTCGTCTCCAGGTGGCGTTGCCACGCCGCCGTGGCCGCCGCCGTTCCGCGCAGCACCAGGATGGAACGGGGCGTCAGCAGATCCTCCAGCGCCAGCACCAAGGTGGCGTGTGCATAGGGGGACTCGGCAAAGGCGGGCCAGGCATTGCGTACCGTCTTCTCCGCCGCATCGAGATAATCGAGGTTGCCGACGAGGTGGCCGAGCCGGGAGAGGGCGCGGGCGGCGATGCCGTTGCCGGAGGGAATGGCTTCGTCCGCCAACGGTTTGGGGCGGTGGATCAGCCGCTCGTGGTCGGCGGCAGTGAAGAAGAAGCCGCCATGCGATTCATCCTCGAAGGCCTCAAGCAGCGTCTCCGCCAGGGTCACTGCGAAGTGCATGTCGGCGTCGCGCCACTGCGCCTGGAGCAGTTCCAGCACGCCGTCGAGCAGGAAGGCGTAGTCGTCCAGATAACCGGCGTGGCGCGCTTGCCCGTCCTTCCAAGTGGCGCACAGGCGGCCGGTGCGGAACATGTGCTCGCGGATGAAGTCGACCGCGCGCTGTGCCGAGGCGACGAAATCGGGCCGGCCGAGGCGGCGGCCGGCGCTGGCCATGCCCTTGATCATCAAGCCGTTCCAGGCGGCGATGACCTTGTCGTCGCGGCCGGGCGCCGGGCGCCCGCCGCGTGTCTTGCGCATGCGTTCCTGCGCTGTGGTAAGCAGCGCGAGGGCGCGTGTTGCGTCGATCCCCAGTGCCGTGGCGACGTCAGCCAACGGTGTCGCCGTCTGGAGGTGCCACAGCCCCTCGAAGTTGGCGGGGCGATCCAGGCCGTAGTGGGCTGCGGTCACCTGGAATTCGTCATCGCTCAGCAAGCCGCGCAGCGTCTGCGCGTCCCACAGGTAGAAGCGGCCCTCGCCGCCGTCGCTGTCGGCGTCCTGGGTGGCGTAGTAGCCCCCTTGCGGCTGCTCCATCTCGCGCAGCACCCAATCGCCGATGGCGGCAGCCACCTGCGCGAAATAGTCGTCGCCGCTCACCTGCCAGGCGTCGGTGAAGAGCGCCAGCAGCGGGCCGTTGTCGTAGAGCATCTTCTCGAAGTGGGGGATCGCCCAGCGCGCGTCCACCGAGTAGCGGAAGAAGCCGCCGCCCAGCTGATCCTGAAGGCCGCCATGGGCCATGGCGCGCAGGGTGTCGAGGGCCATGCGCCGCGCCTGGGCGTCGTCGCGTTGCAGCAGGAATTCCAGATTGGTGGGGTGGGGAAACTTGGGTGCCGCGCCGAAGCCGTGATAGCGCGCGTCGTAGGCGGCGGTGAGCTGTTCACGCGCCTGGAGCAACGGCCGGGCGTCGAGCCGGCCGGGGGCATCGTCGGTGGCCGCTGTCCGGGTCAGGGCGTGCAGCAGCGACTGGTTTTGCTCCGCCAGTTGGTCGCCGTGCTCGTGATAGAAGGCAGCGACGCGGCGCAGGGCATCGCGGAATGCCGGCAGACCGTGGCGTGGTTCGGGAGGGAAGTAGGTTCCGCCGAAGAAGGGGACTTGCTCCGGGGTGAGGAACATGGTGAGCGGCCAGCCGCCGCCGCGCCCGGTCAGCAACTGGTGCGCGGCCTGGTAGATGCGGTCCAGATCGGGACGCTCCTCGCGGTCCACCTTGATGTTGACGAACAGCTCGTTCATCAGCTTGGCGGTGGCCTCGTCCTCGAACGACTCGTGGGCCATGACATGGCACCAGTGGCAGGCGGAGTACCCGACGGAAAGCAGGATCGGCCTGTTCTCGCGCCGTGCCCGGGACAGCGCCTCCTCGCCCCACGGGTACCAATCCACCGGATTGTGCGCGTGTTGCAGCAGGTAGGGGCTGGTTTCCTGGTTGAGCCGGTTGACGTGGTGGGTGGTGCTCATGGCTGCGGCCGATAGTTGAGTAATTGCGTCAACTATAATCGACTTCCCCGGCGTTGCCCAGGTCCGGTGTGGGCAACGGCCGCTTTCTGCGATAATGCCGGCCTCCTTTATTGCCTGCCGGACATGCCCGATGGAACTCGCCCCCCTGATTCTCAAGAAAAACGAAGAACGCCGCCTGCGCCAGGGACATGTCTGGGTGTTCAGCAACGAGGTGGATGTGGCGCGCACGCCGCTCACCGCCTTCGCTCCCGGCCAGCCGGTCAAGCTCCAGGCGCATGACGGCAAGGTGCTGGGCAGCGCTTATGTGAATCCTCACTCACTTATCTGCGCACGGTTGGTGAGCCGCGACCCGGAGCAGGTGCTGGACCGGTCGCTGCTGGTGCACCGCCTCAACATCGCCCTGTCGCTGCGCCGGCGCATGTTCGCGCAACCCTACTACCGCCTGGTTTATGGCGAGAGCGACGGTCTCCCTGGGCTGGTGGTGGACCGGTTCGACGATGTGCTGGTGGCGCAGATCAATACCGCCGGGATGGAGGCGCTGAAGACGGAGGTGGTGGCGGCGCTGGAGAAGGCGGTGAAGCCGCGGGTGATCCTGCTGCGTAACGACAGCCCGGCGCGCGCCCTGGAGGGGCTGGACAGTTATGTGGAGAGCGCGCTCGGCGAGGCGCCCGAGTCCGTGCGGGTGGAGGAGAACGGCGCCCGTTTCGAGGCGCCGCTGTTGAGCGGCCAGAAGACCGGCTGGTACTACGACCATCGCGACAACCGGGCGCGGATGCAGCGCTACGTGCGCGCCGCCCGGGTGCTGGACGTGTTCAGCTACATCGGTGCCTGGGGCATGGCGGCGGCGGTGGCGGGGGCCGGGCAGGTGACCTGCATCGACGCCTCGGCGCGGGCGCTGGACCAGGTGCAGCGCAACGCCGCGCTCAACGACGCGGCCGACCGGGTCGAGACCATCGAGGGCGACGCCTTCGAGGCGCTCAAGGCGCTGCGCGCCGAGCGGGCGCAGTTCGACGTGGTGATCGTCGACCCGCCCGCCTTCATCAAGCGCAAGAAGGACGCCAAGGAGGGGATTCAGGCCTACCGCCGTCTCAACCAGGCGGCGCTGCAACTGCTGGGCAAGGACGGTATCCTGGTCTCGGCCTCCTGTTCCTACCATTTGCAGCGCGACGTTTTTCTCGATCTGCTGCACCAGTCGGCACGCCATTTGGATCGGCAACTGCAAATCCTGGAACAGGGGCACCAGGGGCCGGATCACCCGGTTCACCCGGCCATCGCCGAGACCGACTACATCAAATGTTTCATCGGCCGCGCCGTGATCATGTGACGAGCGCAGGCCGGCTCGACCTGCCGCCGGACGCCATTAACCCGTATACTCGCCCTATGCTTCCCTATCCGAAAATCAATCCCATCGCTGTGCAGTTAGGGCCACTGAAGGTCCATTGGTACGGCTTGATGTATCTGCTCGGTTTCTCCCTCGCCTGGTGGCTGGGACGGTTGCGTGCCCGCCGTCCGGGCGCGGTGATGACGCCGCTGCAGGTCGATGACCTGTTGTTCTACGGTGCCCTGGGCGTGGTACTGGGCGGCCGCATCGGCTACATGCTGTTCTACGACCTGCCGGTGTTTCTGCACAATCCGCTGAATCTGTTCAAAGTGTGGGACGGCGGCATGTCGTTCCACGGCGGTCTGATTGGTGTGCTGATCGCGCTGGGCATGTTCGCGCGCCGCTACCGGGTGCCCTACTTCGATGTCGTCGACTTCGTCGCGCCGCTGGTGCCGGTCGGTCTCGGCGCGGGCCGTATCGGCAACTTCATCAACGGCGAACTGTGGGGCAAGGTGAGCAACGTGCCGTGGGCGATGGTGTTCCCCACCGGCGGACCGCTGCCGCGTCATCCGTCGCAACTGTACGAATTCGGGTTGGAAGGGGTCGCGCTGTTCGTGATCCTGTGGCTCTATTCCAACAAGCCGCGGCCGACCATGGCGGTCTCCGGCCTGTTTGCCATCTGTTATGCCGTATTCCGCTTCCTGGTGGAATTTATTCGCGTGCCGGACGCCCAGCTTGGATATCTCGCCTTTGGTTGGCTCACCATGGGGCAGCTGTTGTCGCTGCCGCTGTTGGTCGCCGGTATCATGCTGATGGTTCTCGCCTACCGGCGCGAGAAACGACCGCGTAGAAAGAGGAAGAGATGAAACAGTATCTCGATTTGATGCGCCACGTGCTGGAGCACGGAACGGCAAAGGAGGATCGCACTGGCACCGGCACCGTCAGCGTGTTCGGTCACCAGATGCGCTTTGACTTGAGCCGGGGTTTCCCGGTGGTCACCACCAAGAAACTGCACCTGAAGTCGATCATCCACGAGTTGCTTTGGTTTCTGCGCGGCGATACCAACGTCAAATATCTGCGCGACAACGGCGTCAGCATTTGGGATGAGTGGGCCGACCCCAACGGCGAACTGGGGCCTGTCTACGGTTACCAGTGGCGTTCGTGGCCGACACCGGGCGGCGGACATATTGATCAGATCAGCCAGGTGATCGACCAACTCAAAAATAATCCCGATTCGCGCCGCATCATCGTCTCCGCCTGGAACGTCGCGCAGATCGAGCAGATGGCGCTGCCGCCGTGCCACGCCTTCTTTCAGTTCTATGTCGCCGACGGCAGGCTCTCCTGCCAGCTCTACCAGCGCAGCGCCGATATCTTCCTCGGTGTGCCGTTCAACATCGCCTCCTATGCGTTGCTCACCATGATGATGGCGCAGGTGACCGGCCTGCAGCCGGGCGATTTCGTCCACACCTTGGGCGATGCGCATCTCTACCGCAATCATCTGGAGCAGGCGCAGCTGCAACTCTCGCGCACGCCCTACGCCCTGCCGCAGATGAAGATCAATCCGGCGGTGACCTCGCTGTTCGACTTTAGTTATGAGGATTTCGCGCTGGTGGGCTATGAGCACCATCCGCATATTAAGGCCCCGGTCGCGGTGTGAATGCCGGTGCGGGTTCGTAGTTTCGGATTTCGAGTCGTAAAGAGGGGGGCGACAGTCAGTGGCGGCGACAAGCGATAAAGCAAACACCGAAACTTCCAACCCGGCGCCCGGCACCCGGAACCCGAAACCTGTCATCTCCACCATCGTCGCGATGGCCGAGAACCGCGTCATCGGCATTGAAAATCGGCTGCCCTGGCACCTGCCGGGCGACATGAAGTGGTTTCGCCGCCACACCCTGGGTAAGCCGGTGGTGATGGGTCGCAAGACCTTCGAGTCACTGGGGCGGCCGTTGCCGGATCGCACCAATATCGTGGTGACGCGCGACCCCGGCTATGCTGCGCCGGGCGCCGTAGTGGTGGATTCCATCGCAGCGGCGCTGGCGGCGGCAGGCGACGTGCCGGAGGTGATGATCATCGGCGGCGAATCGTTCTACGGCCAGATGCTGCCGCACAGCGATCGCCTGTATCTGACCTTGGTCCATGCGGCCGTCGCAGGCGATGCCTGGTTCCCGCAATTCGATTGGTCGCAATGGCGCGAGGTCGAACGCAGCGATTGCAACGCAGACGACAACAATCCATATTCATACAGCTTTCTCATCCTGCAGCGACGATGTTGACCTGGCAACGGGGGGTATGACCGGCATGGCCATGCACGATACCTATCGGCTGCAAAAACGCATTCTCGTGTTCGCCGTGCTCGGAAGCCTGTTGACGGGGCTGGTGGTCGGTCTGGCGACGGCGATCCCGTTGTACCGCAATGCCCGGGCGCACAGCGAGGCGTCGATGCTGTTCCAGGTGCGCAGCCAGGCGCAGGCGATTGCGCACTTCCTGGAGCGCATCGACGACGTCACGATGCAGTTCACCAGCCGCAGCCAGATCCGCGATCGGCTGGAGCAATACGATCACGGCAAAGTGTCGCTGCGGGATGTGGCCGCCTACACGGCGCCACGCCTGCAGGATGCCTTGACCCAGTCGGGCGATGTCGCAGGGCTGGTGCGTCTGGCCAGGTCCGGCACCCCGATCGTGCAGTTGGGCACAATGCCGCCGCGGGAGTGGTGGCCCACTTTGCCGGCGAACACACGGACCGCGGTGGTCACCGGACCGGTTCGTGTCGGCGACCGGTACTATCTGCTGGTGGCCGCGCCCATTCTCAGTCATAGCCATCGGCGCCTCGGCACCGATGTCGTCAGCTGGCGCATCGACGCGCTGCAGGGGCTGTTGACCGACAGTACCGCCTACGGCCTCCATGTGCATCAGTATCTCGGCAACCTGATCCGGGACGTGGCGGTGCATATCGAACGTGCGGGTGCGGGCTTTCAGGTGACGCCGCTGAACAGCAACCTGCAGCGTGCGCTACAGCGTGCCCAATCAGGAGCGAGCGGCGTGCTCACCGGTGTCGGTGCCGACAGTGAAGACCTGACGTTCTATGCGCCAATCCCCGGTTACCGCGACTGGGCGTTGGCGGTAGTGGCGCGGCAGCGGGCGTTTTACGCGCCGCTGCTGTCGGTGCTCGCCCTGCCCGTACTCACCATCCTGCTGATGGCGTTGGGCGGCATGTTGTTGACCACTCGCGCCATCCGGCCGCTGGCGCGCGAGGTGATCGACACTTCGTATCGCCTCGATGAGCTGACACGCGAACAGCAGGAGCTGCTGGAACTGGCCCGGGGCTTCGTGTTCCGCCTCGATCACAATGGCTGGCTGACCGACGTATCGCCGGGTGCCTGCGAAGTAACCGGATATGGTGCGGACGAATTGCGCCGCCGTTACGACACGCTGTTGAGCGACAATCCCATCAACGCCGCTGCGCGGGAGGCGGTGGAGCGGGTGTTGCGCCAAGGGGGCGCGGTGCCCGCCATCCTGCTGGAGATCATCCATCGCGCCGGCGGCAGGGTGATGCTGGAGCTGAACGTCAAACCGCTGCATGCGGACGATGGACCGACCGGGCTCAGCGGCGTGGCGCGCGATGTCACCGACCGCATTGCGATGGAGCAGGCACTGCGTACCAACGAGGAGCGCTTGCGTACCCTGATCAACGCCACCCCCGACATCATCTGTTTTAAGGACGGGGCCGGACGTTGGCTCGAAGCCAACGAGGCGGAGCTCGAACTGTTCGGGCTGGAGGAAGCCGACTACCGCGGCAAGAGCGATGCCGAACTCGCCGATTACGTGGCGCCGTACTATGGCGATGTATTCCGTTCGGGGCTGCTGCGCGACGAAGATGTCTGGCGCAGCGGGATAGCGAGCCGCAGCGAGCACGCCGTGCCGACCCCTTCCGGTGAATCGTTCGTTTACGACGTCATCAAGGTACCGCTGTTCGACGCTGCCGGCAGTCGCAAGGCGATGGTCGTGCTCGGTCGCGACATTACCGCCAAGCGGCGTGCAGAGCAGGCGCTGATGCGTTCGGCGCAGGAGTGGTCGTACGCCATGAATCTGATGGAAGACGCCATCGTGATGCTCGATCTCGATGGCTGTGTCGTGCGCAGCAACCGCGCCTTTTTCCACATGACCGGACTGTCGCCGGAGCAGGTGATTGGGCACGATATCGGTATCGTGCTGAAGCCGTTGCCGCCGCGTTTGAGGGAAACCGAATCGCACGATCAGTTTTTCATCATGGAGGCGGACGAAGCCGGCAACCCGAGCGGACGGCCGGTGGAAGTCATGGTGAAGATCATCCACGACGAAGCGGGCGAAATGACCGGACGCCTGGTGGGCTTCCACGATCTATCCCGTTCGCGGCAGACGGAGGAGCAACTGCGCCTTGCCGCCAGCGTGTTCGAGGGCAGCCAGGAAGGGATCGCGATCATGGGGCCGGACCATCGCATCATCGACGCCAACCAGGCCTTCGGCCAAATTACCGGTTACTCCGCGACGGAGGTTCTGGCCAAGGAGCTGGGCGATTTGCTGGTCAACGAACAGTTCGACGTCCAGAGCCACGACCTGTTGTGGCAACAGGTCGACAGCGACGGCAGCTGGCAGGGGGAAGTGTGGTACCGGCGAGATGACGGGGAGGTGTTCCCCGCGTGGCAGAGTCTGAGTGCCGTGAAGAATAAGCAAGGGCAGGTGATCCGCTATATCGGACAGTTCACCGACATCTCCGAGAAGAAGGCGTCGGAGGCGCGGATTCAGCGACTGGCCCATTACGATTTGCTGACGGATCTGCCGAATCGCGTGTTGCTGCACGATCGACTGCGCAACGCGCTGGAGCGCATGCGCCGCGCCGGCGGCATGCTCGCGGTGCTGTTCGTGGATCTCGATCGGTTCAAGAACGTCAACGACAGCCTCGGCCATCCGGTCGGCGACCGTCTGCTGCAGGGGGTCGCCCATCGTTTCAGCGCCGTGATTCGCGAGCAGGATACCGTGGCCCGCCTCGGCGGCGATGAGTTCCTCATCATTCTCGAAGGCATCGGCAGCGCGCAGCATGCGGCCCAGGTGGCCCACAAGCTCCTCGAAACCTTGCACGAACCGGTAGTTATCGAGCGCCGCGAAATATTTATCGGTGCCAGTATCGGCATCAGCCTGTTCCCCAGCGACGGCGGCGACACCGAGACCCTGATCAAGAATGCCGACACGGCGATGTATCGGGCCAAGGAGCAGGGGCGCAACAACTATCAGTACTATACGGCGCAACTGACCTTGTTGAGCTTGGAGCGCTTCGAGCTGGAGAGCGCGTTGCGGCGGGCGCTGGAACGTAACGAACTGCTGCTGCATTATCAGCCGCAGATCGCCGCCGACGGCGAGCATTTCATCGGTGCGGAGGCGCTGGTGCGCTGGCGTCATCCGGAAAAAGGACTGATCCCGCCGGACAAGTTCATCCCGCTGGCGGAAGAGACCGGGCTGATCGAGCCCATCGGCCGTTGGGTGTTGATGACGGCATGTCGCCAGGCAAAACAGTGGCAGGAAAACGCTCTGCCGCTGCGTATTGCCGTGAATCTCTCCGGTCAGCAAATCATCCATGGCGACGTGGTGGGCACGATACGCGAAGTGCTGAAGGAGAGCGGGCTCGAACCGCGGTTGCTGGAACTGGAGATCACCGAAGGATTCGTGCTCAGTCATGCCGAAACCGGCGTACGCACGCTGGGGCTGTTGAAATCCCTGGGCATCGGCCTGGCCATCGACGACTTCGGCACCGGCTACTCCTCGTTGAGCTACCTCAAGCGGCTGCCGGTGGACCGGCTCAAGATCGACAAGTCGTTCGTGCAGGGCGTGCCGGCCGACCGCGACGACGCTTCCATCGTTACGACGATCATCGCCATGGCGCGCAGCCTGGGTCTTGAGGTTATCGCCGAAGGCGTGGAGAAAGCGGCGCAACGCGATTTCCTGCGTCAGCAGGGTTGCGACGAATTTCAGGGCTTCTTCTTCAGCCGGCCGTTGCCGGTCGACGAATTCGAACAACTGCTGCGCGCTGCCGGTGCCATCCGTTCCGCCTGAGCGCCGCGTGCGGTTGCCGTCCATCGCAAAATCCGAAAATAAAGGATGTTAACCACGGGCAACACGGGGTGCACTGGAGATAATGCGGACACTGGACCAGTGTCATCCGCGATTTTGACGAGCAGTTCCCTGCGTCCCTCGTGGTTGATTCATTGCCGTTGTGTTTTTGCGACAGGCCGCTAGTCGATCCCCGGCGCGCAGATGGCGGGGCACGCCAGCTGGGTGACGCTATCGTCATCGAGCCGCAAGGCGGTTAGTGCGCCGCCCCACAGGCAGCCGGTGTCGATGGCGCGCACGTTGTCATCGGCGTAGAGGCCGAGCGTCGACCAATGGCCGAATAGAATGCGCTGCCCACGGTTGCGCCGCCCCGGCACCTTGAACCACGGCAGTACTTCGGTATCGTCGCCGCCCGGTTTGCCCTTGTGATGAAAATCGAGTTCGCCCTCGGCGGTGCAGAAGCGCAGCCGGGTGAAGCAGTTGACGGCGAAGCGCAGCCGGTCCCAGCCACCGAGTTGTTCCGACCAGCGCTTCGGCTTGTTGCCGTACATGTTCTCCAGAAAGTCGCGAAACTGTTCGCCGCGCAACGTCGTTTCGACTTCGCGCGCGCAGCGCATGGCGGTTTCCGTATCCCATTGCGGCGGCAGACCGGCATGCACCAGCAGATAGTCGAGTCCCGCGTCGTAATGCAGCAGCGGGCGGCGGCGCAACCACTCCAGCAGTTCGTCGCGGTCGGCTGCACGAATGACGGGTAGCAGGGTGTCGTTGGACTTGAAGTGGTGGTGCTTGTCCTGCCATACCGCCAGCAGATGGAGGTCGTGATTGCCGAGTACGGTAATGGCGCGCTCGCCGAGGCTTTTGACGAAACGCAGTACCTCCAGCGATTGCGGACCGCGGTTCACCAGATCGCCGGCGAACCACAGGGTATCGCGGGCCGGATCGAAACCGATCTTATCAAGCAGCTGTTGCAGCTGGTCGTAACAGCCCTGGATGTCGCCGATTGCGTAGGTGGCCATGGATGCCCTCGTGATTTTGGCCAACACATTGTAACCACGGGGGCGATGGGGGACACGGGGAATTTCCGCGCAACCACTATCGCACACTGAGTTTGCCGCGGGCATATCAACGACCGAACACCGCTGTTGCAGCCTCTAAGCGCCATCAATCCCCTGCGCGCCCCGTGCGCCCCGTGGTTATGTCTTTTGCTGATCGTTTACGTCGGCAGGTTTGTGCAGTTCGATGCGGCGGAACCAGCCGCCGGCCAGCACCGGCTCGTCGCTGTGCAGGTTCAGTTGCGGGCAGCAGTCGAGCACCTGCTCGAATACCACGTCGGTGCGGGTCGCGACGTGGCGCGACAGCAGGTTGAGCAGGCGGCGCAGCGGTGCGCGCTGGCCGGGGCGCAGGAACTTGTCCAGCAGCAGCACGCGGCCGCCGGGCTTGAGTACCCGCTGGACCTCCCGCAACAGCCGTTGCGGTTGCGGTACCACGGCGAGAATCAGGTGCAGCACCACCGCATCGAAGCTGTCGTCGCCGTAGGGCAGGCGGTGGGCGTCGCCCAGGTGCAGACTGATGTCGCCGCGCCCTGTGGCGCGGCGACGCGCCCGTTGCAGCATTGCCGGTGTCAGATCGAAGCCGACGTAGTGCGGTCCCGGCGGCAGGTGCGGGATGTCGAGCCCGGTGCCGACACCCGCCACCAGTACGTCGCCGCTGGTGCCCTGCAACCGGCGCAGGCTGTCGCGGCGCAGCCGTTCGCTCGCACGCTCCAGGGCCAGGTCGTAGATCGGCGCGAACAGCGTGTAGGTGTGGCGCAGGGACATGGGGTTTTGGTTCCGTGTTCGTGGTTGCGGGTTTCGCGCTGCTGAAGGCGTCGTTCGCAGCTCGAAGCTCCGAACCCGGAACCGACTTTAGTGAAGCGTCCGCGGCGTCGACAGCCGGAACACCGGGATGTCGGCGTCGAACTCGAAGCCGTCGTCGGCGCGCATTTGGTAGCTGCCGTGCATCGTGCCCACCGGCGTGTCCATTACCGTGCCGCTGGTGTAACGGAACTTCTCGCCCGGCTGCAGGTGCGGTTGCTCGCCCACCACACCGGACCCCTGCACCTCCTGCACCTCGCCGTTGCCGTCGGTGATCACCCAGTGGCGCGTCAACAGTTTGGCTGCGACGCTGCCTTGATTGCGGATGGTAATGGTGTAGGCAAAGACGTAGCGGTTTTCGTCCGCCAGCGACTGCTCTTCGAGATAGGAGGTTTCAACGGCTACATCAATACGGTATTTGTCGTTCATATTCGTTACGTACGGCATGGAATTAGGGGCACGCCGCCGGCGTGAGCCCCGATTATTGTAGTCTGCTTGCGGCCAGCAGGGCGCCGAGCAGGCCGGCCTGGCGGTTGGTCACCACGTATACCGGCATCGCCGCCGCCACCGGGCGCATGCGCCCCTTAGCGGCAAAGGTGCGGGCGAAGGTACCCTGTTGCAAGTGCGGCAGGAGTTTGGGCGCAATGCCGCCGGCGAGATAGACGCCGCCGTAGGCAAGCGTCATTAGGGCGACGTTGCCGGCGAACGCGCCGTAGAGGGAGATAAACAGGTCGAGCGCGGCGCGCGCCCGCGGCATTGCGCTGCCCGCGATGGCGGCCGCGGGGTCCGGGGTCTGCAGCAGCGGATCGCCGGCCGGGTCGGCGGCGTCGCGGCTCAGCAGATAACGGTAGATGTTGGTCAGTCCCGGCCCCGACACCAGCCGTTCCCACGAGACATGGTCCAGCTCTGCGCGCAGAAACGCCAGCAATCCCTCCTGCAACGAGTCGGCGGGCGCGAAATCCATGTGACCGCCTTCGGTCGGGAGGATGCTGTAACCGCCGTTGCACGGCAGCAGCAATGCGACGCCCAGGCCGGTGCCGGCGCCGAGCACCACGCGCGTGGCGTCGCCGCGCGGCGAGCGCTCCTGCAACACCTGGAGATCGTCCGGCACCAGCGCCTCGATGCCGTAGCCGACGGCCTCGAAGTCGTTGACCAGGCGTACCGTGCCCACGCCCAACTCGGCGCTCAGCGCCACCGAGTCGAGTTGCCACGGCAGGTTGGTGAGCTGCGCCGTTTGCCGTTGGACGCCGCCGGCGATCGGGCCGGCGACGCCGAAACACGCCTGCACCCGCGATGAACCGTCGTCGCCGAGGAATTCGCGGACCATCGGCGCCAGTCCATCGTAAGCGGCGCTGTCGAAACGGTGTGCGCGCACGATGCGCCGCGGGCGCAATGCTCCCGCTTCGAATTCCGCCAGTTGAAGTAGGGTCTTGGTGCCGCCGATGTCACCGGCAAGGACAAGTTTCGTGATCATCTAATTATCCGTGCGGCGATCGAGATGGATAGCCGCCGCATCGTCCAGCAGCCACTCCAGCGTGCCGCGCGGGCGCAGCAGTTGCACCGGTAGCGGCATGGCGTGAGAAATATTGCGCAGTACATGGCGCACCACGTCGGACTTGCGCGTACCGCTTACCAGCACCAGCACGTGGTCGGCGCGATTGATGGTGGGCAAGGTCAGGCTGATGCGCCAGCTCTCCAGTTTTGCTACGTAGGCCGCCACCGCGGCCGGTTTGCGTTTGGTGAGGGCGTCGCTGCCGGGGAACAGCGAGGCGATATGGCCGTCGGGTCCCATGCCCAGCAAGACCAGATCGAAGCCGTGCTGCGGCAGCGAGCGGGCCAGCTCGGCGGCATAGGTGGCGGCGGCCTGTTGCGGCTCCAGTTCGCCGGCGATGCGATGCACCGCGGCCGGTGCGGTGGCCAGATGGTCGAGCAGGTTTTCGCGCACCATACGGTAGTTGCTCTGCTCGTGTTGCGGCGGCACAGCGCGCTCGTCGCCGAAATAGAGGTGAATGCGCGGCCAGTCGAGGCGCGGCGCGAACTCGGGCGTGGCGAGCAGGGCGTACAGCCCTTTGGGCGTGGAGCCGCCCGCCAGGGCGACGTGAAACGCGCCGCGGGCGGCGATGGCCTCGGCCGCCAGGGCGGCGAAGCGCTCGGCGCCGGCGCGGAAGAGCGCCGTCTCGTCGGGCAGGATATCGATCTTAAGGGAGCCTTCCATTGCCGCGCCTCCGTTTCAGGCGCCGCCGTGGATGGCGCGGTGGTCTTGCACGTAGGCGAGGGCGTCGGCCACCGCCTCTTCCACCTCGCCCCGCATCGTCTGGTGCTCGGCATCGCTCATGTAGAAGGCGGTGTCCACGTCGTAGCGCACGTAGCGCGTGGGCAGGCGGTTGAGGGCGACGCAGGCGACATCCTCGAGGTAATCCTGGTCCGCCGCTTCGTGCGCGACACCGGACACCTGCTCCAGCAGATAGTCGATAACGAGCTTTTCGTAATAGTTGTGGATGTTTTCGAAGTTCATCGCCTGGTCCCGGAGTAAGCATGCCGTCGCTGCGGTTTTCCTTGAGCTTAGTGATCGCCGCAGGAGGGGTCAACAAAGCCTGCGCTGCCCGCGCATCAATGGACGACGATACGCACCCGGTCGCCCGGATAGATCAGGTCGGGATCCTTGATGTGACTCAGTTTTGCCAGCTCCCTGTAGCGCCAGGGGTCGTCCAGGTAGTGCTCGGCGATGGCCCACAGGGTGTCGCCCCTCGCCACGGTGTGGATGTAGACGTGGGGGGCGGGCGGCGGCGGCGCGGGGCGGGCCGGTTGCGGTGCCGGTGCGGTCGCCGGTGCCGGTTGGGGGGGCGCTGCTTGCGCTTGGCTGCGATCGATGTCGATGGTGACCTCGCGGCCGGTGCGCTCGATGCGGACGCCGTGGCCGGAGGCGATGACGGTGGCAGCGGGCGGGGCGGCGACTGGGGGCGGCGGCACGGTTGGCGCCGGCGCAGACGGGGCGGACGGCTGTGGTGCCGGCGGCGGGGCGAACCAGTGGTCAATGCCGAACCATGCGCCGCCGCCCAGCAGCAGGGCGAACAGCAGCGCGGCGCCGACCTGGGGCAGGCGGGTGGCGGCAGGCGGTGGTTCCTGCGCGGAAGGCGCGGCCGCTGCGGGGGGCGGTTCGGGCGCCAACGCCGCGCGCAGGGGGCGTTCGGTCCGTGCGGGGAGGTCCGGCGGCGCCGCATGGCGCGGCGGTGTCGTCGTGCCGGCGGGGGGTGGTGTGGGGGGGGGGGGGGGGGGGGGCGGCGTGGGGGGGGGGGGCGGGGGGCTGGGGGGGGGGGGGGGGGGGGGGGGGCGGGGGGCGGGGGGGGGCGGGGGGGGGCGGCGGGGGGACG
>OFHG01000073.1_pt1 | contig 46109 bp, 46 predicted proteins | sample 1521931 | NCBI WGS metagenome assembly OFHG01 (sample SAMEA2468438, study PRJEB22500) | soil metagenome | biome: Glassland; feature: Farmland; material: Clay | place: Australia | collected 2013-01-31 | depth 0.55 m
GTTATCTTGTACTGTCAAAGAACGATTGCAGCGCGTTTCTGAAGCCGTGAGGCATTTGAGCAGTTTCTGGCGATCTGATATACGGATCGCTGCTCTTTATGCCGCGTGACTTCTTACGAGTTCATCACAGGTAGATATTTTCCCACTTTTTATTACCACGACTATATGCCAGTTTCATGGCCATGTCAATAATGAGGAAGGGTGTTTTTAGGGTAGACATATCCATTGGTGGTAACCGGGTGCCAGAGGTTCTGACCCGGATATTATGAATTCACTGCCGTCTTTTCGCATCTTAAACAAAATCTCTTCCCGCTTCTCACTTCTGCAAAAATTCTCTTTCCCTGACTCCTGCAAAAACAACATCTTGCTCTTTGGCACGGCTCATGCAATTACAGGGGTAAGACTGAACGAGAGGAGGAAACGAAAATGAAGATCTCAAGATCAAATCAGGGTGCTTACGCAGGAGCGGGTGCAGGATTGGTTCTGTTCGGGCTTTTCGGATTGCTTCCAAGCAGCCTTATCGGAGGCGCAATAGGGATCAGTGCGGCGGGCATGCTGTTCGGTCTTCCTCTGGAACCGGGACTTCTCTCACGCATGATCGTCCTGGGCTCCATGCTTCTTGGAGTGATGATCTCGGGAATCGTGATCGTCACTGCTTCATCGTCGATCGGCTGGTTCGTCGGACATGCCATGAGCATGACTGTGCACAATTCATCAGCTGCGGCTGGAAGGAGATAGCCATGAAGAACGAAACCGTAAAAACAGGGATGAGGATCGGGGCAGTGGTCGGCGGGCTTGGGTTCGCAATGTTCGGGATCATGCCGGGGTTCTACTTCGGGTCGTTCGGGACCGTGATCCTTCTGCAAAAGCTGATGGGCGTGGTTGAGCCGACCTTGTTTGTGCGGGCCGCCGTTGTGATGGGGACCATGGTCGGCATCACTTCTGCCGCGGCAGTGAGCCTGGTAGTCGGCGGGCTTATCGGAACGGCAATGGGGTATGTCGTGTCGGTCCCCGCGGCATTCCGGAAGGCTGCTTCGGCCAGATCATAGTCCTGCGGAATAGCAAGAGTGAGCAGGATAAGGCAGGGCGGTGAGAGATCACCGCCTTTTCTGTTGCAAATGGCAGACCTCTCAGAGCAGTTTCCTCAGGCAGATAAGCCGGGTGGCGGCCCAGCCGCGGGAATCGTAGAAACTCAACGCCTGGTGATTGTCGCGGTCCGCCAGGAGCTGGAGCCGCGTGAGTCCCATTTTCCTGCTCCAAGCTACGATCTCTTCGAGCAGCAGCGTGCCGACGTTTCGGCAGCGAAAACGCTCGTCCACGATTACGTCTTCGACAAGGCCCACCCGTCCGCCCTCCGCGGTCGAGACGAGCGTCTGGATTGTTGCCACGCCTATGACCGTTTCCACGGCGACCGCAACGAGAATGAGCGATGCTCCCGGCTGATCGTTGACCAAAAGACTGAGACCGCGCTCCTGTTTTTCCCTATCCGGCGAAAAATCGGACTCCAGGCTGAAGAGTTCGCTCAGCAGGTCGCATAAACGGGGAATGTCCTCAGGCCGCGCGGGACGAAAGGTAATGTCCATATTTGATAAAATCGCAAGAAGTTATTTAACCGCGGAGCCACAGAGAGCGCGGAGGAAATCTAATAATTCTTATTTTTTTCTCAGCGTCTCCGCGTCTCCGCGGTAGATTTTTATTTTTACGAAGCCTTCATATTTATGCTGTCACATGCACATGGCACTTCTTCGTGCAGGTGCGCGCGCAGGCCTCGCAGCCGATGCAGTTTTCCGGACGCGCGATGGACATGACCTTGTTGCCCATGTCGTCGCCGTATTCGTCCTCGCCTTCAAACGGCTTCCTGATAAGCTCCAGCACATCAAAGCCGCAGACCTTGTAGCACCGGCCGCAGCCGATGCACTTGTCGAGCTCGATCGCGTCGATAAATTTCGGGGTCCAGGGTTTTCCGCCCCGCGTTGTTCCGGTTATGGGTGACATGGTATACCTCCAATTCGCGTGGAGCATAGCGCACGGAGCGTAGTGTAGTGCCTCTGCCCTCTGCGATTTATCTTACGCAATGGCTTCTCCGTTCATCTCTCCGGTCCTGACCCGGACTGCTCCTTCAATGGGTGAGACGAATATCTTGCCGTCCCCCGCCCTGCCGGTACGGTTCACCTTCATGATGGACTTGACGACCGTCAGGACCACGTCATCGGGAACCACGATCGTGAGCAGCCGCTTCGGCACGAAGAGCGCGAGTTTCGGGAGCGTATGGTCGAGCGCGTACGCTGACGGCGTGGGCTTGAGCTTTACCGCCGTGCAGTAGCTGTCCGGCATCTCGGAATCCATCTCCGCGCACATGGCGCCCCGCTGCTTGCCGCGGCCTTCGACGCTCTGGATCGTGAGCGATGGATACCCCAGGTCGTCGAGCGCTTTTTTCGTTTCCGGGAGCTTGTCCCGGCGGATGATTGCTGTTATTTCCTTCATAGAAACCTCCAAAATCATTAATAACCGCAGAGACGCGGAGGCACGGAGAAAGCCTCCTGAGAAGAGCGAAGACAATATGACTGAGTCATCCTCGGCGTCTCAGCGCCTCCGCGGTGGATTATATGTCTTACAGCCCCGCTTCTCCGGTCCTGACCGTATAGGCATTATCCACCGGGCTGATGAAGATCTTGCCATCGCCGATAAAACCCGTTCTCGCCTTGTCCTGGATCACCTTCATTACCTTGTCCAGGTCCTTGTCGTCGATAACGGTCATGATAAGCACTTTCGGCAGCTCATCGTAGTGCACCGGACCGACGGTCAATCCCTTCTGCTTTCCCCTCCCGAATACCGGTACCTTGGTAAGAGAGGGGAACCCCGCTCCCTCGAGCGCTAATACCACTTCCTGCTCCTTTTCCGGCCGTATGAATGCCCTGATCATCTTCATGTAATAGTTCCTCCTTGAATTATTCTTTCTTTTTTCTACTTCTTCCTTCTTACTTCCTACTCTTTTTATGGGTCTTCCTGGTTTTGTGTGGCTAGTTTGTCGTCCTTTGTCGATTTTCTGCATATCCCCTTCGCGTCCTGAACGAAATTTTTGACCCGTCTAAGGCCACGTCCGCTCGATCGCGCAAACTCGGTCGCCCGACTCCGTCGGGACATGGCGGCCTCAGACAGTGCGCGCTCGCCCTCGCGGGACGCTTCCTTTAGGCCAAGACGGGTGCCCAAAAATTTCGTAGAGCCGCTCCAGGGATATGCGGGGCTGGTTTAAAGACGTTTCACCAAAGACTTCCCATGCGAAAATCTAGGCATGCGACCGAGTCCGAGGGTTAAGCATTTCGGACTGTCTGAGCCCGAAGGGCGAGTTTCCGAAATGTACCGAGGACGACCGAGCATGCTGTAAAGGATTTTCGCCGGGGTGCCCTTCTTTGGGTCACCTTTCTTGGGCACTCAAGAAAGGTGACAACAAACGTGAGTGAAGGGCGTTAATTCGGCATATTAAGCCATATTGTTGCCTATTCCACCCACATGAAAGTCAGAAGAGCCCTTTCTATTTATTCATCGCTTTTCTGAGCCACGGTGGCGGCGATTTCTTGATCGTCTCGCCGAGTTGCTTGAGCGCGTTTTCGATGGAGACGACCTCCTTAACCTTCATCGGCATGATGCCTTTTTTCACAAGCCGTGCAGCAGACGGCCCGCCGATCTCCGTCAGATAAATGAGCTTGCAGTCGGCGAGACGATCAACCTTGCCCTGAACGGCGTTGTCATGCAGCGGGCCGCTGTCCTTCGTGTCCATGACCGCTTTGTCCGGGCCCTCGGCGAACTTCCGTATTTCGACAAAACGGAACTCGTCTCCGGCATACTCGTAAATGGCGAACATTCCTGCTCTGCCGAAATGCTCGTCTACGTTATTACCATCCGTAGTTGCAAACGCGACTTTCATCTTCTCCTCCTTGACCTCACACCGCACGGTTTCTCAATGTCTCTGCATCAGCAAATTCGCCATTTCATTGATCATCGCAAGCGCCCCCCGGTAGCCGATTGTAACCTTTGACGTGTATCCAAAGGTCTTGTACACCGGGAACCCCATTTCGTAAAGCGGGACCCCGAGTCGCTTCGCGGCACTTTCGGCATGAGAGTTTGCAATAAGAACGTCGAATTCTCCCGTGATCGAAAACAGGTCGCCGATCTGCACTTTTCGCGCGCGGATGCGGTCTGCGGCGTCGGAGAGCGTGGGGATGACCGCAAGTTCGACCGATGCTCCCATTTCATCGAGCCACCTCGACGTCTGCACCGCCAGATCGGGCTCAAGGGCAATGCAGACCTTTTTGCCTCCGAAATAAAAGTGCGCGTCACGCATGGCGTCCACCAGGACCTTCCGCTGCCGTTCGTATCGCGGAGGGCAAGGCTTGCCGCTGATCCGGGCAAACATATCCAAAAGACGGTCGCTCGCCGCCAGTCCGGCGCTGCTGTCGAACATTTGGTATTCAATGCCGAACTTCTCTTTCAGCAGCCTTGCAGCGGGCTCCATGCTCATCCCGAGTGCAAGCGTGTAGTCGGCACTGCCCATGCTATTCAGTTCCTCCATGGTCGTTCCTCCCGTTGCCAAAGGAGAAACGCCCTGCCTGCTCCCATCCAGAGCAGACAGATCAGGGAGGATTACCGGCTTCATCCCGAACGACGCTACGATGTCCTGCAATTCCGCGACATCCGCAGGTGTAAGATGGGAACCGGCAAGGACATTGACCTGCCTTAATGCCTCATTCCGCTTTTCACATTCCGCAATTTCAATGATCGCCTCCACCGCCCTCGCGTACCCCGTCTCGAGTCCGCCATCATAGTCGGGAGTTGGAACATGGATGATCCTGGTCCTGTTGCCCCGACGTTCGACTTTAGACTTCAGACCGCCGACTGTCGCGACAACATCGTCCCCTTTGACCTCCGACAGACCGGAGGTGAGAATGCCGATGAGCGCGAGGTCGTTCTTCCCGGTAAATCCCTCTATGACCTTCTCCAGCTTGTCTTCGCTCCCCATGACCACGTCTTCGACGAACAGCTTCGACGAAGCCAATGAGATCGGCTCGCGGAAATGCTTGGTCAAAAGCACCTTGCCCAGAAACGTGCACCCCTGGGCCCCGTGGATGATCGAGAGTGCGCGGTCGATCCCCTGGAGCGCCATGGCCGCGCCGATGGACGGCGAATGCTTGAGCGGGTCGATCAGAATTTCGGATTTCAGATTGCCGATTGCAGATTGTTTATTGCGTTTTTCCGTTTTTAAGTCCGCATTCCGCAATCCGCCTGCACCCGGCAATAACGAGTGCTCGCGCGAGTGCGGGGCGCATTCCGCAATCGATTCGCTTCCCTTATAGAAGCGGATGCCGTTACTGATCTGTTTCGCGAGGTTCACGAGGCCCGCGTACCCCGCGTACGGCGTATGCCGCTCCTGGTTCACATCCACGAACGGATAGCCTTCCTTGACCGCAAGGTACAGGTTCCGGCCGCCGGCGATGAGCATGTCCGCGCCGCGGTCCTTGAGCAGTTTGAGCAGATTTTTCGGTGTAACGTCCTCAACGAGCGGGGCACCGGGCCCAAGCAGTTCCTTCATCTTCTCTTCATCTTCAACAGTGCTCTTTTTCGTACCCACGGCGACGATCTCGATGCCGAGGTCCCGGAGCGCGGAGATGAAGGACCAGCTTTTGACCCCGCCGGTATACAGCACGGCCTTTTTGCCTTTCAGGTGCGCATAGGGCTTCAATTGCTCCGAAAGTTTTTTCTCCTCGCGCCGGATGACATCATCGACAACGTTCAATCCGTTTGAACCGTCTAAACTGTTTAAACGGCTTAAACCGCTCTCTATCGCCCTGAGCGCCTTCGCAATCTCCGTGCTCCCGAAGAACGATGCCTCTACGTACGGAATGCCGTATTTTTTTTCCATCTCCCGCGCGACATTGATGAGCGCCCTGCCGCAGACCACTACGTTCAGCTTCGCCCGGTGCGCCCAGGTGATCTCTTCGAAAGTGGAATCGCCGGTGATCTTCGAGAGTATCCGGATGCCCGCCTTTGCGAGCAGCGGCTCCACAAACCAGAGGTCGCCCGCGATGTTGTATTCGCCGATCAGGTTGATGTCGTAATGGGTCATGACCGGCGGCTCGCCCGTGCCGATCACGTGATCGAGCAGGACCTCGCCCGCGATCCGGTTGCCGAGGTTCTTCGGACCGACAAAACCGGGAGCGTTCACCGGGATGACGCGGATGCCGAGCTCAGTCTCCGCCCGCTTACACACCGAGTCGATGTCCTCGCCCGTGAGCCCGCTCACGCAGGTGGAATACACGAAGACCGCTTTGGGATGAACAGCTTCACAGGTCCGCTTGACGGCGTTCAGCAGTTTTTCTTCCGAACCGTAGATGATGTCTATCTCGCCCATGTCCGTGGTGAAGCCCATCGTGTGGAGCCGCCCTTTGGAAGACAGCGTCCCCCGGCCCTCCCAGGTGTTGCCGCAGCACGCAATGGGGCCATGGACGATATGAGCCGTGTCCGCGATCGGCTGGAGCACGATCATGGCGCCGTCGAACGCGCAGGATTCCCCGCCCCGGGCGCGACAGACTTTATGCTTGTCGTCCGTGGCGCAGCCATCCGCTGTCAATTTGTCTATCGTGGTTACCATAGAAGAACCCGTCCCGCGTCCTCTGTACCTTGTACTCTATACTCAGACCACAGCCATCTTCATCCCTGCCATCGCGAGCATAACGCCGAGCAATATCCGCAAGACCGGGCTGTTGAGCTTCGTCGCCCCGAGGGTGGACCCGATGAACCCGCCGGAAACCACGGCAAGCGACCAAAAAGCGATGTGTTCCGGGAACGCGCCGCCTTTCTGAAGATAGCCCGCTAAACCGGAAATCGAGTTCAGGAGGATGAATGCCGCGGACACGGCAGCCGTTCTCCGGAGTCCGGCCCAGTGCAGAATGATCAGAACCGGGCTGAGAAAGATGCCGCCGCCCACCCCCGTGAGGCCCGAAAGAAGTCCAATGCCCCCGCCGACGGCGAGCGATGCTCCCAGGCCGGGGACTTTCACGCTTTCCCGGTCGTCGGGAACCACGCTGCTCCGGAGGATGAGATGCCCCGCGGCGAACAGCAAGGCGATGCCCACCAGGATTTTATAGACCGTCGTGTGCATGGCGATCCCTCCGCCGATATATGCCATGGGGACCGACGCGAGCGCAAAAGGCCAGAACAAACGCCACGAAAAGTATCCCGCCTGGTAGAAGCGGACAGTCGTTACCAACGCCACAATGATATTGAGCGCCAGGGCAGTCGGCTTCATGACAGCCGGCGTGAACGAAAGAAGCGCCATGGTCGCCAGATACCCGGACGCTCCCGCGTGCCCTACCGTTGAATACAGCAGGGCGATAACGAAGAAATATATGCCTATCAATGCGATGTCATGCATAGCGATCACCTAGTACAACCTTTAACGACTTTTACCACAGAGACACGGAGACACAGCGAAAATCTAATTAAAAAATTCTTAATTCTTCCTTCTTAATTCTTACCTTTCTCCTCACCTGATCACATCAAAGCTCGCTGAATCCGCGGTCTTTCTATCCAGCTCGTCAAGCGCCGTGTTCACCAGCATGGTCACCAGGTTGATCACGCCCTGGTACCCGATGATCGGCTGGCGGTGAAGATGATGCCGGTCGAAGAGCGGGAACCCGATGCGTACAAGCGGCGTACCCGTGTCGCGGGTAAGGAACTTCGCATACGAGTTGCCGATCAAAAGATCAACGGGATCGGTGAACAAAAGCGAGCGCAGGTGCCACATGTCCTTGCCGATATAAACTTTGCCGTTTGCGCCAAAGGGGCTCGATGCCAAAAGCTCGTTCGCCTCGGCCTCGAAATGCTTGTCCCCGTTCGTGCAGACGATATGCACCGGCTCTCCGCCCATTTCCATGATGAGACCCATCATGCCGAGCAGAATGTCCGGATCGCCCACGAGGGCGAATCGCTTGCCGTGCACGTACGGATGGGAGTCCACCATGGCATCCACGGCCCTGCCGCGTTCCGCCTCAAGAACGGGCGGGACCGGCTTGCCCGTGAGCTTGCTCAGTTCCTCGAAAAATGCATCCGTGTTTTTGACCCCGATCGGTGAAAGCGTGAGCGTCTTCTGCCCCCACTCTTTCTGGATATATTCCGAGGTCTTGACGGTCGAGTACTTCTGGAGCGCAACCGTGGCTGAAGCATTCACCGCGTCCATGGCATCGGCGAGCGGCGTGCCGCCGGGATAGAGCTTGTACTCGCCCGTGTTCGGCGAATCAAAGGTGTCGCTCACGTCCGCAAGCACTGTCGCTTCGATGCCCATCATCGCCATAAGCCTTTTGATCTCGTGGTAATTGCCGGTATAGGTGTCAAAACCGGGGACGATGTTTATCTTGCCGTTCAATTCGCCTTTTTTACCCTGCCACAGCGCTTTCAATATCCCCCTCAGCATGTTGTCGTAGCCCACGATGTGCGAACCCACAAAGCTCGGAGTGTTCGCAAAAGGAATGGGCAGGTCCTGAGGCACGACCCCTTTTTCACGCGCGGTCTTGATGTAGGCGTTCAGGTCGTCGCCGATCACCTCGGCCATGCAGGTCGTCGAAACTGCGATCATTTTCGGCTTATACAACGTGAAAGCGTTCTCCAGGCCTTCGAGCATGTTGTTCAGACCGCCGAACACCGCCGCATCTTCCGTCATTGACGTCGAGATCGCGGCAAAGGGCTCCTTGAAGTGCCGGGAGAGGTGGCTCCTGAAGTACGCCACGCAACCCTGCGCACCCTGCACAAAGGGCATGGAGCCTTCAAAGCCGGATGCGCAGAACACCGCGCCGAGCGGCTGACAGGCCTTTGCGGGATTGATCTTGATGTTCTGCCGGGCGAAGTTAAGCTCTTTGTACTCTTCGGTCTTGGTCCAGTCCGAGACTTCCTTCACCTTCTCGGCGGGCCAGCAGTTCTCGAACTCCTTCTTGCGCTCGAACTGCTCCTTATAATCCTGCTGTTTGAACAGCTCGCTATGGTCTTTGATTTTCATGATGCCAACCTCCAAACTTTATTTACCGCAGAGACGCCGAGACGCAGAGGAAACCTTGAACAACCGAGCGTCAGTGATTCTGAATTTATTCTCCGCGTCTCCGCGCCTCCGCGGTAGATTTCTATTTCTTACGCCGAATCAACCCCCACGTCGGGCTGTTCACCGTCATGTCCATGTCCCGGGCGAAGACCGGGAACCCGTCGAATCCGTGATACGGACCCGAGTAATCCCAGGAGTGCATCTGCCGGAACGGCACGCCGAGTTTGTGATACGAATACTTCTCCTTGATGCCCGAGCCGACCATGTCCGGCTTCAGCCTGCGAGTGAATTCTTCCAGCTCATACAAGGTCGCGTCGTCCATGATCACGGCGCCCTCTTTCATCTCGGGGTAGGTGCGCTTGTAGTCGTCGCTGTGACCGAACTCGTAGCCCGAGGCAACCACTTCCATGCCCAGGTCCTCGTAGGCACCGATGGTATGGCGCGGACGGAGACCGCCGACATAGAGCATCACCTTCTTGCCCTCAAGCTTTGGCCGGTACTGTTCAACGACCTTCTCCATGAGCGGCGCGTACTTGGCAATCACCGCCTCGGCGTTCTTCTGTATCCTCTCGTCGAATTTGGCAGCTATCTTCCTGATGCTGTCGAAAGTCTTGGTGGGCCCGAAAAAGTTGAACTCCATCCACGGGATCCCGTAGTTCTCCTCCATGTGCCGGCAGATGTAGTTCATCGACCGGTAGCAGTGGATCAGGTTCAGCTTGGCCTTGGTCGCAATGCCGATCTCGTTGATCGTCGAGTCGCCGGTGTACTGGGAAATGACGCGGAGCCCCATCTCTTCCAGGATCTTTCGCGAGGCCCAGGCATCGCCGCCTATGTTGTAGTCGCCGATAAGGTTCACGTCATAGGGCGTCGACTTCTTGAGCTCGCCCTTGCCGAGCACGTAGTCCCTGATGGTATCGTTCGCAATGTGATGGCCGAGGGACTGGGACACGCCACGGAACCCTTCGCACCGCACCGGCACAATAGGAATGTTAAGCTCCTTTGCCACGCGCTTGGACACCGCCTCGATGTCGTCGCCGATCAGTCCCACGGGACACTCCGACAGGATGCCGATGCCGCGGCCGAGCGGGAAGAGCCCGTGCAGTTCCTTGATGGCCGCCTCAAGGCCCTTGTCCCCGCCGTAGACGATGTTCTTTTCCTGAAAGTCCGTGGTGATGTGCATGGTGCCGAAAGTGTCGATGCCGGTCTGGCCGTTGTAGTAGTTCCTGCGCGACCACCAGGAATACTGGCCGCAGCCGATCGGACCGTGGCTGATCGTGATCTGGTCCTTCACCGGGCCCCAGACCACGCCCTTCGCTCCCGCGTACGCGCAGCCGCGTACGGTCATGACGCCCGGACGCGATTTTACGTTCGACTTCACCTGGCAGGCGCTGCACTGACCCGTCGGATCGTTGGCAGCCAGATGTTTCGCGCGGTCCTTCTTCGATTTTTCCGGATACGCATCCAGGACCTCTTCGATCATTTTCTGAGTATCTTTAATCGTAGAACTCATAAGTTTCTCCTAAAATATTCACCGTGGAGATCGCAGAGACCGCAGAGTAAAGCTTTTTTTTAATACTGAGAGATTTTCTCAGCGTTCTCTGCGTCCTCTGCGGTAAAATGCATTTTTTCACGCTGTCGTCTTTATTCCGCAATCCGCAATCCGAAATCCGCAATCGAATCACGCTATCGCTTCTTCCTTTTCCATGATGCCGTAATCCATCAAGAGCTTTTCCAGCTCATCCATGGTGATCGGCGTGGGGACCACAAAGTTCTTGTTGTCGGCGATCTTTTTGGCAAGCGCCCGGTACTCGTCAGCCTGCGGATGGCCGGGCGCATAATCGATGACGGTCTTTCTCCGAAGCTCGGCGCGCTGCACCTCGTTGTCCCGCGGCACGAAGTGGATCATCTGGGTGCCGAGCTTTGCGGCCAGCTCGGAGATAAGCTCGAATTCCTTGTCCGTCTTTCTGCTGTTGCAGATAAGGCCGCCGAGACGCACGCCGCCGCTCTGGGCATACTTCAGGATGCCGCGGGAGATGTTGTTCGCCGCGTACATGGCCATCATCTCGCCGGAGGTCACGATGTAGATTTCCTTGGCCTTGCCTTCCCTGATCGGCATGGCAAACCCCCCGCAGACCACGTCGCCCAGCACGTCGTAAAAAACGAAATCCGTGTCGTCGCCGTATGCGCCGTTCTCTTCGAGAAAATTGATGGCCGTGATCACGCCGCGGCCCGCGCAGCCCACGCCCGGCTCAGGCCCGCCGGATTCGGCGCACTTGATGTTCTTGAACCCGTGCAGCAGCACCTCGTCGAGCTCCAGGTCCTCCACCGTGCCCTTTTCACGCGCCATGTCCATGACGGTGTTCTGCGCCTTCCGGTTGAGAATGAGCCGGGTGGAATCCGCCTTGGGATCGCAGCCGATGATCATGCACTTGTGGCCCGCCTCGGCAAGCGCCGCGACCAGGTTCTGGGTCGTCGTTGACTTTCCGATTCCGCCCTTGCCGTAGATTGCTATCTGTCTCATAGTGTTCCTCCTGTGAATAGGTTTTGCATTCTTCTATAGCAACAGGCGTGCCATTTCAGAATGTGCGGTTTTAAAGGGTTTTTTAAAAAGCGCTGTAAAGTAAACTGAATAAGATGAGGGCAGGTGATGGTAATCTATACAAGTGCGCGCTCAGGGAAGAGATGCATATCGAATTCTTTTCATTTACCCTCTTTCTATGCTATCATTACTTAACAAACAGTGACGAGTAGTTCCTTTGTTGCAGACCGCAAGAATAATAATTTTACTTTACCATCATGTAAAGGAGTGTCGGATGAAACTAAACGAGAAAAAAGTATTAATGGTCATCGCGTCGAACAATTTCAGGGATGAGGAATATGCCGAGCCGAGGAAAGCGCTCGAAGACGCGGGCGCCCGGGTTGTCGTGGCGTGCTCGTCGCTGAGCACTGCGAAGGGCAAGCTCGGGCTGGAGGTCAAGCCCGACATCCTTATCAGCGATGTGAGGGAAGGCGATTATGACGGGATCGTGTTCGTCGGAGGAGGCGGTTCAAAGGAATATTTCGACAGCCCCGTGGCTCACATGCTCGCGCAAAGCTTTTACAGCCACAACAAACTCACCTCGGCCATCTGCATCGCCCCGGCGATCCTGGCGAACGCGGGGCTCCTGAAGCAGAAGAAAGCAACGTCCTTCCCCTCTTCAGCAGAGATACTGAAGACAAAGGGCGCGGTCTTTACCGGCAGCGGCGTGGAGAGCGACGGGATAATCGTGACCGGCGTGGGACCCGAGGCCGCAAAGCAGTTCGGGGCGAAGCTTGTGGAAGTGCTGGAAAAGAAGTAATTGTAATGTACTGACCGGAGCGCAGCAGGAAACGTTCGACGTCCTCTCCCGGTACCTCCTCTGGCTGGCGACGGCGACACTGCTCCTGCTGCTGGACGTTTTTCATCAGGCGTTCCGGGTCCACCTCGGAAAATCAGAATCGCTGGGACACCCGGTGTTAAGCATAGCGATCTACGCCGCTTTCGCAATCCTGTGGAGCATACGACTTATAGCAAAGTTCTCCAGGAAGTGATTTGGCAAAACGTAACCTTCATCAACCCCGCTCCGTCGCCTCAATTTTGCCTGTCGCTGCAGTAAATATCCTGTATCCTCACAGAAATTGTTATCCTGTATTCGAGGTACGCCGTGAGATACCGGATGTTCATAGTTTTACTTTTATTACTCAGAGCCCCCCGGCAGTCGGACTGATTAAAAGACTTTTCAATAGCCAGACAATCTGATAATATTCACCGTTCTACCGAAAATACTTTTTCTGCTAAAATAGTGTTCCTCACGGTAAAAACTTCACGAGAGAGCAGGGGGAATGATTTGAGAAAAGAGAACTCCCAGGAAACTTTACAGCAGGCCGAGGCGACCAGCGCGGGGCTGCCCCCTACCAAAGGATGGCACAGAACATTTTCCGCCCTGCGCAATCCTAATTACCGCTATTTTTATTCCGGCCAGACCGTCTCCCTGATCGGCACCTGGACCCGCTCCGCCGCCCTGGGCTGGGTTTCGTTCCAGTACACCCACTCCGAATTGTTGCTGGGCATTGTGTTCATGCTCAATTCCCTGCCCATTTTCCTTTTTGCCCTGTATGCCGGTTCTCTGGCGGACCGCATCCCCAAGATCAGGATCTTTACATCGACAAGCTGGTTCTCGCTGCTGTCCTCATTGACGCTGGCCGTCATGTTGTTCCACGGTCCCGTGCACATTGCCTATCTGATGATCTTTGCCTCCCTGTGGGGGCTCTCAATGGCCTTTGAGATGCCGGCCCGGCAAAGCCTCATCGTGGAGCTGGTGGGCAAGAAAGACCTGGTGAACGCCATCGCGCTGAACAGCGCCATGGTGAACGCGACACGGGTCATCGGCCCCGCAATCGGGGGCATCCTGCTGGCTTCCGTCGGGCCTGCCTGGTGCTTTCTCCTGGATGCGATGAGCTACTTTGCGGTGCTGTACGCGATCCACAAGATCCGGCTCCCGGCATCGCACTATGCGCCCAAGAAGATAAAGGCCGACTGGAAATATATCTTCGAAGGGTTCAAATATTTACGAACAAATAAAATCATAGCCCAGGCGGTCTTCATGCTGTTCGTCATGGGAATGGGGGGCTGGGCCTACCAGTCCCAGCTCTCCGCCTTCGTGGTGACCCAATTGCACATGGACGCCCAAGGGTATGGCTGGCTTTTGGCCCTGAACGGCCTCGGCGCATGTACCGCCGCGTTATTCGTCGCGACCCAGGGGTCCCGCATCGTCCAGGTGAAAACGCTGTATACCGGCGCGGGCGTCTATGCGGCCTTCATCATTCTTTTCGGGTTCATGCATCACCCGATCGGCGCTGCCTTCCTTCTTTTCTTCGCCGGGTTCGGCATCATCCTGTTCTTCTCCATCGGGAACAGCATCATCCAGACCCAATCCCCCGATCACCTCCGGGGAAGGCTGATGGGCATTTGGGCCCTGGTCTTCGGCGGGAGCATGCCCATCGGGAGCCTTTGGATGGGCGTCGTCGCCCAGCGGGCGGGTTCGGGCCACACCTTGCAAGTGGGCGGTCTCATCTGCGCCCTGGGAGCTTCCGCCGTCTATCTCCTGGGCCGTAAAAATCGCGGTTAAGTGGAGCCCCCCCCGGCAGGAGCCGGGGAATGTCAAGGTGCGGGATAGCCTTCCTGTTTCTTCGGCCGACTTCTGATTGTCAAACACCTCTTCCGCCTGGCCACAATCTCACCTCGAGCCGGATGCCTTTTTATTTCTTCGCATTCGTGACAAATTTCTCAGTTCATTTTCTCAATTCTGCAAATGAAATCCACCTGTACTTCTCTTAAATTCAGCGACTTACGGTTGGCATGTATGATGCAACTAGCTTGCAAAAATGGATGAAAAAAGGGGCTTAAAGTAACTCTTCTCAGACTGAAGGTTGCGGCTCCGGGCAGTGTGTCAAATCTGCCATTGCCGGACATCAGTTCGAGTCCTCATAGAACCGGTAGGGGGGAAGCGAACTTGAGGCGCGATATTTATAGAGAGGACTAAAAGCGGTCTAAAAAACAGCTTCGGCTGAAAGGAGACGGACCATGAAGAACCATACGGTAAAAAAAGGCATGAAGATCGGGGCAACTATCGGCGGACTGGAATTTCTGGCTCTCGTGGTCGTGCCCGCGTGCTCATCTGCAGTGAGCATCGTGGTTGGAACCCTTTTGGCCACGATCCTGGGTGTTATGTGGTTTCCGTCCGCCCGGCGATTGGAAAGATAGAAGCTGCGTGCGGCAATTTGGAAAACGTTAACCCGGGTCTGCTCGGCATTATCGCCGTAACAACTGAAGACTCGGGAGGGAGGTGTCAACTTCGTTTAGGCCGAACGTTGTCGCTTCCGGCGGTACTTCCTTTTTACTTCCTGCGTTCTGAAACTTTCAATCTGAAATCCTCGGCAGTTTAAACATCCTGCAAGTGCATATTAGGTGAAACCTTCAGATCCGCTTCATCACTTCTCTCGCCGCGACCACACCCGATATGGAAGCCTGGATCAACCCCCGCGTCACCCCCGCCCCGGCGCCTGCCGCGAAGAGGTTCTTCACTTCTGTTGCGAGGCCGGCAGTGAGCTTCAATTTCATGGAATAGAACTTGACCTCCACGCCGTAAAGGAGCGTATCGCCCGAGTTCACGCCGGGAGCGACATTGTCGAGCGCTTCGAGCATCTCGGTAATATTGTGGAGATGCCGGTACGGGAGAACAAAGCTCAAATCGCCGGGTGTCGCGTCTTCGAGCGTGGGCCTCACCGAGCCTTCGGTAATTCGTTCGGGCGTCGAGCGTCTTCCCATCTTAAGGTCGCCCAGCCGCTGGACAATAACTCCTCCGCCGATAAGATTGGCGAGGCCGGCAATGTATTTGCCGTAGGAGATGGGGTCGTCGAAAGGCTTGGTGAAATCCGTGCTCACGAGCAGGGCGAAGTTCGTATTATCGGTCGTGTGGTTCTTGTAACTGTGTCCGTTCACGCTGTAGATGCCCTCGCTGTATTCCTTGACCACTTCGCCGTAGGGATTCATGCAGAAGGTGCGCACCCGGTCGCGGAACCGTCTCGAAGAATAGATGAACTTCCCTTCATACGCGATGTCGGTAATGTCCTTCATGATGTGGGCAGGAAGCTCGACGCGCACCCCGATGTCCACGGGGTTTTTGTGCAGCGAGAGCCCGAGCCGCTTCGCCTCCGTGGAAAGCCATGAAGAGCCCTCCCTGCCGACTGCGGCGATCACCTGTTGTGCGTTGTAGACGTTGCCATCGGCCGTGGTGACGCCCGCGACCATGCCGTTATTATTGTTAATCCGGCTGACCGGCGTATCGAAGATGACGTCGATCCTGCCGTTCAGATATTCGCGGATATTTTTGAGAACTTCTTTGCAAAGGTCCGTGCCGATGTGCCTGATGCGCGCGGGAATAAGTTCGAGGTTATACCCTGCCGCTTTCTTTCTGAGGCGCGAAAGCGCGGCATTGTCCTCGCCGTGCACCTCTCCTCCCGCACCGAACGATTGGTAGATCGAATCGACATAAGCAATGGACGACGAAAGGTCGGCGGCGGAGAGATAATCCTTCAGCCATCCGCCGAATTCAGGTGTGAGCGTAAGTTTGCCGTCGCTGTAGGCGCCCGCCCCGCCCCACCCGCAGAGGATGCTGCAGAGCCCGCACTGGACGCAGGGGACCTGGGATTCGATCATGGGGCAGCCGCGCTGGTCGATGTCGCTGCCCTTCTCGATCATGAGTATTTTAAGTCCGGATTTTTTGACGAGCTCCAGGGCCGCGAAGATCCCCGCGGGCCCGGAGCCGATGATGATAACGTCGTAAGAAGAGGGCATAAAAACATTATACCGCAGATCGCGGAGCGCGCTGAAAAAAATCATGAACCCTGATTCGATTTCCCGGCGTTCTCCGCGTCCGCAGTAAACATTGTTTTTTTCATTCTCTGGTTCGCAGGAAATTGACCAGGTTCCACCGTTCCTGGGGGGTGAGCTTGTCCCGGAAGACCGGCATGCGTCCGAAACCGAAGGTCATGGCCTTGAAGATGGCGGAGTCGCTCAGTCCCTTCACCATGTCGTGATCGAGACCCGGCGGGGGCGGAACGAGCTTCTTGCCGACCGGTCCGCGTTCAGCCGAGGTCTGGCCGTGGCATATGAGGCAGTTGATCTCGAAGAGCGCCTTCCCCGCTGCCACGGATGCGGGGGTCGGAGGCACGGGATTCTTCAGCTCCGATTCCTGCGAAACGATCTCCCTGCCGGTAACAGGCACAGCTCCGGCAGGCGGCGCCAGGACCGGCGCTTTATACGGTTTGTAGGATTGCTGGTCGTCCATCCAGATCGCGGCGATCAATATCGGCGCGACGATAAGAACAACCAGTTTTGCAATCTGTTTCATCGTTTTCTCCAAGCCGTCATCCCCGAGCGTTTCAATCGGAAATCAAGAGGCTCGACCCTGATCCACGATAAAGTCATTTCGGGACTACGAATTATTAATGTTTGATCGAGAGAGCGCCTGCTGCCTCCATGATCTTCGCAGCCCTTACCATCTGTTCCCTGGAGTCAACAGAAATGCTGATCCCGATCGAGCCCTCGCCGACTGCCGGATCATAGACACCTTCTTCCCATGGCGGCAGCTTCATCTCTACGAACATCCCGACCATGGCCCCGATGATAGCGAAGAGCATGGTGAGCTCGTACGTAATGATACCGGTCGGAAAATAGGCGATGATCGGTTTGTCGCCTGTTTGCACCGGATACATATAGGCCGTGCCTGCCGCCAGAAGAAAACCCGCGCAGGCGCCGAAGATTCCGCCTCCCAGGGACATCCAGCGAAACCAGGTGCGCTGACTTGTTTTCACGATCACACCGTCCGGATAAGGTGCTGAAGTAAGCGAGGTGATCTCTCGTTCAGAGAATCCTGCTTTGACCAGGTTGTCCACAGCCTTGACCGCAGTCTCAACGTCTTTGAACGTACCGAGAGTTTCCATAGATAATCCTCAATCATCAATCAACAATCGCCAATCATCAAATCGGTTCACTCCTCGGTTATCGAATGAACCTCTGCCCGGCCGAGTTTGACATGGGCATGGCGTATCCCGAGTTCCCGCACGTCGGTCACCGCCACCATCGGGAAATATTTAGCAAACAGCGTGTACATGAGCGCAAATCCGGCAAAGGCCCCCGCGGTGATGGAGAGTTCCACCCACGAGGGAGAGTACGTTCCCCAGACGAAGGGCATGTTCTTATGAGACAGGGCCGGCTCGATGATGAGGTAGCGCTCGATGAACATGCCCACGTTGACCAGGACGGTGATCACGAGCATCGCCTTGATGGAACGCCGGACCTTCTTGAAGCAGAGGGCCGTGACCGGAAGCACCGAGTTGCCGATAAGCATGAGAATGAGCAGCGGCGTGTACTTTCCCGCCATGAATCTCCAGACTTCCCATTCGATCGGCTCGTGGGCATACCAGGTGGTCTGGACCTCTACGAAATAGGCATAGGACCAGAGCAGACAGATCACGAGCAGCAGCTTTCCCATATTGTCGAAGTGCTGCGGGGTAAGATAATCCTCGAGGTGAAAGAGCCTCCGGATGATGATCATGAGCGTAATGACCGCGGCCACCCCCGAGGTGATCGCGCCGATCACGAAATAGGGAGGGAAGATCGTGCTGTGCCAGCCCGGGACCACGGTGACGGCAAAATCCCATGCAACGATCGAATGCACCGAGACGGCCACGGGAATGATCAGGGCCGCCATCAAGGTCGAGGCCTGGCGGAAGATGACCCACTCGCGGGCCGTTCCTCGCCACCCCATTGCAAGGACGGCGTAGACTTTTTTCTTCCAGCCTGTGGAGCGGTCGCGGACCACGGCAAGGTCAGGTAGCATGCCGAGGTAAAGAAAGAGGCTGCTGCCGATAATATAAGTCGTGATCGCGGTCATGTCCCACAAAAGGGCCGAGCGGAAGTTGGGCCAGAGTCCCCGCTGATTGGGGTAGGGCATGAAATAGTAGACGACCCAGTTGCGGCCCAGATGAATGATCGGGAAAAGACCGGCGACTGTGATGCTGAAAACGGTCATTGCCTCGGCGGCGCGAAGAATCGGCCTGCGCCAATTGGCCTGGGAGAGGCGCAGAATGGCCGAAACCATGGTGCCGGAATGAGACAGGCCGACCCAGAACACGAAATTGACGATGTACAGGCCCCACATGACCGGCCGGTCCAGGCCGGTCACACTCAGGTCGGTCATCACCTGGTAGGTAAACGCTGAGAGCCCCCAGGCCACTACCGCCCCGAGGAAAAAGGCGAGCCCGTACCAGCGCCACGTTGGAGGCCGCATAGACGAAAGCAGCTCGTCGTTCATTCGTTCGGCGGTCTTTTCTGCTAGTGAATGTTCAGACTCCGACATCCAGAATCACCCGTCCCTTTTAATTAAATTCCGTAATCCGCATTCCGCATTCCGCAATGGTTCACACATGCTCGCGTCCTCCTCCCTTGAGATAGTTGATCGAAGGGTGAGTGCCGAGATGTTCCAGAAGACGGAAACTCCTCGGGCTACGGGCGAGCCTGGCAACACGGCTTTCCGGATCGGACATATTGCCGAAGACCAGTGCTTCAGCCGGACAGGTCTGAGCGCAGGCCGGCTGCACCTCGCCGTCCCTAACCAAACGTCCCTCGTCCTCTGCCTCTTCCTTGGCCCGCCGGATGCGCTGGATGCAGAAGGAGCATTTTTCCATGACCCCGCGGGGACGCACCGTGATGTCGGGAGAGAGCTGGTTGTCGAGCGGCGGCGGCCAGGCATGCTCATGGTCGTGAAAGTTGAAAACCCGGACGGCATAGGGACAGTTGTTCCCGCAGTAGCGCGTACCCACGCAGCGGTTGTAAACCTGCCCGTTCAGTCCGTCGGGGTTGTGATAGCTGGCATACACCGGGCAGACCGGCTCGCACGGTGCGTCATGGCAGTGCTGGCAGAGCACCGGCAGGAACTTCACGCGAACGTCCGGGTATTCTCCCACCCAGAAGCGCTCGATCCGGAGCCAGTGCATGTTCCGGCCCTCTCCGACCTCCTGCTTGCCGCAGATGGCCACGTTGTTCTCCGCCTGACACGCGACCACGCAGGCCCCGCACCCGGTGCAGCGGTCGAGATCAACAACCATTCCCCATTTATACGGGCTTGTCAGCTTTTCCATGTGATAAAACCTCGAATCAATATCTGTTTCTCGCAAAGCGCGCAAAGGGCGCCAAGGGAATCAATAGTCTTGGTTTTTAAAACCGAATGGTGTTGCCTTTCTTTGCGTCCTCTGCGCCTTTGCGAGAAAAAATTGCTTTTTAGATTTCTATCAACTCGCTCCGGAAGCTCCCCTGCGGATTTCCGGTTGTCACCAGGTCCCCTTTTTCCGAGATCCGCTTGACCCGCACCCGCGTGGCATTCCAAGCGGGGAGGGGCTTCGCTCCCTCGCTTGTCATCGCCAAAAGCTGAAGCGCGTTCGCTCCCCTTCCCTTTGCATACCGCCCCCTGTCCTTGTGCCCCTGGCCCAGAGGCATGGCAACCATGTCGGGCCTGATGCCGGGATATATCACCGCGGGAACGCGAAGGGAGCCCTGCTGCGAGGTCACCTCAACAAGGTCGCCGAATTTTATCCCCAATTCTTCGGCGGTCCTGGGATTGATCTCGACCCAGCTGTCCCACACCACGGTTGTCATCGGGTCCGGGAGCTGCTGCAGCCAGGGAAGCGAGGCGCCCCGGCCGTCATAGAACGCCGTGGATGGATATATATGGAGATGCAGCGGGAATTCCTTTTCATTACCGTTGAACCGGGGCTTGGCCGGACCAGGCATAGCAGAGCCTCTCACCCAGTGATAAATTTTCCCCTGGCCCTGGTTCGTTTTATAAAGTCCGCCCTTCATAAGCAGGTCCACCCACACTGCTTCGAAATCCCTGCCCGATGCAGGACCGACCCGCTTTTTCATCTCAGTCTTGAGCAGATCAAGATATGTTTCTTGAGGAAATGCAGCCTTCATCTCCCCGTCCAATTCATGGGCCGCAGTCATAAGCACGTCGGGGAACTGGCGCGTATCGAACACGGGGTTCACGACCGGCTGCATTAAGCCGATCACGTTGTCCCGCGTGCCGGCAAGCGGAATCACGTCACCCCAGCTTTCAAGAGCAGCGTGGTCCGGCAGGATCAGATCGGCCTGAAGAGCGGTATCGTCCATGAGCGAAGAGAAACTGATGATGAACGGGACTTTGGAGAGCGCGTCCTGGAAGCCCGTGGCCGGAGGAACGGTGTGGACCGGATCGCCCAGAACCATGGCCGTCTGAATTCTACCGTCACGCATGTTCCGGACGAAAGAGAGAAGCTCGTCAAAAGAATTGACGGGGCCTTCCGGCGCTGCGTTGTCCGGATAGACGCCTCCCGTCTTGTTCAGGTTCCCCGCCACAACGTTCATGAGCTGGACCGCGCGGACCGTTTCCTGACCGTTGCTCTGGAAAGCGGCGGCCTCCCCTGCCATTGCCAGAGACGGACGGGTCGACACGAACTCGCGCGCCACTTCTGCGATCATGTTTTGCGACAAGCCGGTCTCTTCAGCAACACGGGGAAGATCATACGCCGAAAGCTGTTGCCGGAGCGTTTCCGCAGAGAGGCCGTTTGCCGCGAGGCTGGCCTTGTCGTACAGGGATTCGGCGAAAATAAGCCGGGCCATGCCGAGTGCCAGAGTTCCCTCGCTCCCGGGCCGGGCAGGCATCCACCGGTCGGCAGACGCGGCGGTCAAAGAGAGACGGCCTCCGACGTAGGTGAAATGACCGCGAACCGTGTCCCTGCCCTGGCGCATTCTGCCGAAAGCATAGCCGTACTGAACAGGCGAGAGATGACTTTCCACAAAATCCGCGCCAAAGCTCAAAAGATACCGTGTTTCGGCCATGTCATAATAAGGAAGGCTTGCCTGGCCGAAGCTTTGGCGGTTTGCCAGCCGCAGCCAGTCGGGTGCGAGAAGCTCGTAGGAAAGATAGTTGGGAGACCCGAAGGAGCGCATGAAGTCCGTCGTGAGCTTTGCCGACGTGCCCCGAAGCTCCGGCGTCAAAAGGGCGAGAGTGTTTGCAGCCCCTTTTTGTTTGAGGGCGCTTAGCTCGCCGGTAAGAAGTCCCAGCCCCTCTTCCCACGATATCTTCGTGAATTCTCCGGAGCCGCGCGGACCGGTGCGCTTCAGGGGCTGCGGAATTCGGTCGGGATGATAAAGCTCCTGTAACGCAGCCTGCCCCCGGGCGCAGAGCTTTCCCCGGTTGACCGGATGGGCGGGGTTCCCCTCGATTTTTTTTGCCCGGCCTTCAGACACGCGCACCAGGATGCCGCACCCGGCAGGACAGGACCTGCAGGAACTGGCATAATAATTCGCTATGCCGGGGGTCACACCTTCATCAGGCGGAATAAGGTACGGAATTATCTTCTCGTTTGCCGACTTGCAGCCCGCCAGTGCGGCGCTTGCTGCCGTCAAACTGCTCAATTGTAGAAAGGTTCTGCGATCCATTCACGCTCCCTTAAAATCAACATTTGCCACGGAGGCGGAGAAACGCGGAGAAAAAATGAAGAGCTTCCCCGCCTTCATTATTTATGACATGTCCAGCAATCGATACTGGCCTTGTGCCGCCGGTGACAGCCCAGACACCAGCCCATTTCTAACTTTTGCGACCGGGTGACCCGCGTCATACCTGCCACGTCCCCGTGGCATTGGCTGCATGCGAGGCCTGCGCGAATATGCATCATGTGCGGGAAATAGACGAAATCCGGCACCCAGTAAACCCTGACCCAGGGGATGGGAGCCTTGTTTTCCCAGTACGTCATGAGTTTCTTGATTTCAGGAGCGTTCTGGGCAATAAACAGGTGGCAGGCCCGGCAATCAGCCACTGCCGGAATGCCGGCGACCGGGGACTTGGGAGCGTAACGGTGACAGAACAGACAGGGGATGCCGTTGTCACCCGCATGGATTTTGTGACTAAAAGCGATCGGCTGAACAGGGGAGTGGTCCCGAAGGTCCAGCGGCAGAATGTACATGAAGGCCAGAACGGCAATAAGGGCAGCCGCTGCGACGACCATGCCGAGGATAAGCCATGATAATTTCATGCTGTTTTACTAGGGAGACCGATGCCTGGGCGGAGCATGAATTTCCGCCGTGCTGTCCCCCTTGCCCTCCATACCGCATAGTGTCTTGCCGGACTTAAAACTCTTTCAAGTTTATCTCAATTGCGCCAATAGTCAAGTCAGAGGACGATGAAATCCTGCTCGTTTCATTCGTTCGCAGCAACGGCGGAACAATAATGGATGCGCTTGTATTAGTATAAATCATTGCACACACGTTCGCCGGCGTTCCCTGTTGTGGAAGTATCTGAAAAAGCAATCCCCCTTGACATTTGTATGGGAATTTGTTAGAGTTAAACATTCTAAGGAAGGAAAGGAGGTGAAACCTAATGAAGAAGATCATCGCATTGTTCATGGCAATGGCATTTGTTTTGAGCCTCGGCGTAGCATTCGCGCAGGAGGCGGCAGCTCCGGCCCCGGCAGCTCCTGAGAAGGCGGAGAAGGCTGAGCCCAAGAAGGTTGAGAAGAAGAAGGCAAAGAAGAAGGTTGCAAAGAAGAAGACAAAGAAGAAGAAGGCTGCAAAGAAGGAAGAAGCAGCCCCGGAAGCAACCCCGGAAGCAAAGTAATTACCTATACCGCTATTTCATTATACCGAGCGGAAAAAGTAATCTTGCATGCAGCAAAGATTTAAAGCAGGCGGAAAAAACCGCCTGCTTTTTTTATTCCACGGAATCGGCCACGGAATCACGCGTCGGCCCGTTTCCTAATCCCACCATAAAAACAATCGCTTTGTCAGTTCTATCTCCGTGATCAGCCCGCCGACGCTCCCCGGCCCCTGGTCCACAGCATCCGGGCAGAAATCGTATACCTCTTCAGCAAAAGCCTTGAGGTCCTGCGGAAGCGTTTTAAACTCTATCTCCACCCAGTCGTTGTCGGCGCCGAGGATGTCGAAGGGGGAGCTTTTCTCCCAGTCTTTCAACCGTTCAATCACGTCTTCATTCGAAATATCGTAATCGCCGCCGTCGGTATGCATGACCCTGAGGATGTCGTACTGATCGGTCCCTTTAAGGATGCCGATCCTGTCGGTTTTGATGCCGGCGTTCATCTCCACCACAAAAGCCATGTACTTCAGGGGGGTGAGCTTTCTTCGCAGCGAGTCGAGAACCATATCGGTCCGGATCTCCGGCACCGTCACGGCGATGCCGTCGGCCATAATCTGGTAGTTTTTTTCGTCATAGCCGATCAGACGGTAAATGCTCGCCCCCGATTCTTCCTTTGCCATGATCAGGACCTGACGGTCGAACTTGACGCTCTTCGCCAATTCCTCGGCTTGAGGCGAAAGCGTGACCGTTGCGGCGCCCCCGGCGAGAAGCAGGGCCGATGCAATCAAAAATACGAACAGCGGATACTGGCAACGTCGATGGAACCCCACCCGCTCCTCCTTCTCATTCCTGAATTCGTCTTCCAGGGCAGAACCGTGAAAACGTCTTGCTTACTAAACTGGTATTTTACCATAATTAAAAAAACAAAGAAAACGAAATTTCTACTCCACGCCCCGGCGCTCGTTTTTTTCGTCACTTCCTTATTTGAAGCGGGACAGCTATAATAGAAAGAAAAGGGACTGAGCATATATGCTCCGCGGGTGAGCAGAGGGAGAAGGATGCTTAAAGCGCTTTTGTTTGATTTCGGCGGAGTACTGGCTGAGGAGGGCTTCCGGGAAGGCCTGAAGGCCATCGCCAAAAGGAACGGCCTCGACCCGGACCGTTTTTTCTCGCTCGCCGATGCTCTCATTTTTGATGCCGGCTATCTCACGGGCGGAGCGGATGAGGCGGCATACTGGAGCGCGCTTCGGGAACAGACCGGCATAGCCGGAACCGACCGGGAACTGAGGGATGAGATCCTGAAGCGATTTGTTCCCAGACCGGGAATGATCGCTGCCGTCGACCGGCTGAAATCACAGGGGTTCCTGGTAGCGATGCTGAGCGACCAGACCAACTGGCTCGATGAGCTCGACCGGAAAACGGCCCTGTCCCGGCATTTTGACAAGGTCTTCAATTCGTTCAAGCTGCATAAAAGCAAGCGCGACGCCTCCGTGTTCCGGGACGTTTGCGACGCTCTCGGGGTCAAACCCGGCGAAGCGCTGTTTATCGACGACAATATCGACCACATTCGGCGCGCCGGGGGCGCGGGGCTGCATACCATTCTTTTCACGACCTTCGACGATTTTGAAAAGCAACTATGCAGCTCCCTCTCTCCCGCACAGGCGCAGTCAAGGAGCTGAGTATGACAATAAAGCGATCCGCGAAAGAGACCGGCATTTCCGCTATCACGGGAAAGACCGTCGTCGTGCGCCATGCCAATAATTCGGACCTGGTGTTCATTGAGGAAAACCTGAAAAAAAACGGCCTCGTCATCGCCGACCTCCGGGCGTTCCAGTTCGTCGTCGCCGCCGAGGATGGCGACATCATCGGCTTCGGCGGCCTGCGGCAGACGGGCGACGTCTGCGACATCGCGTGCGTGGTCGTCGTTGAAAAGCGGCGGAAGAAGGGCATCGGCGCGTCGATCGTGAAACACTTGATCGAATATGCGCCCGTCGACCGGGTGTACGTAACGACCGACCTCGTCGACTATTTCAAACAGATCGGCTTTGCCCAAACAAACAGGACGCCCCGGGAACTCGGATGCGTCCTGGATGCAGAGTGCGGCGCTCAAGGGAAACGCAGCCCGGTCCTCATGGTTTATGAAAAATAACGACAAACAAACCGCACCGGACGCCGACCGCGTGTACGATTGCATCATCATCGGGGCGGGCCCCGGCGGCCTCCAGGCGGCCATTTACCTCGGCAGATTCAACCGGGACGTTCTGCTCATCGACCGGGGCGGCGGAAGGACCATGCACGCGAAATCGATTGAAAACTTCCTTACGCAGAGGGCCATTTCCGGGAGGGAAATCGTCGAGCGCGGCCTGGAGCAGGCGAAGAACTTCAACGTTCGGATAGAACACGGGCTCGTGACCGCAGTCGTTAAAAAAGAAAACTTCGAGGTCGCGGCCGGCGACGTCCTCTACCGCTCAAAGTTCGTCATCGTCTCCTCGGGCGTAAGCGACAATTTTCCCCGCATCGAAAACCTTCACAAATTTTTGGGAACGTCTTTCTTTACCTGCGTCGACTGCGACGGGTTCAAGACCACCGGCAAAAAACTTGCCATTATCGGAAACACGATAGAATCCGTGCGCCTTGCCTTCGCCATGAAGGAAATGTATACTGACGACATAACACTCATCCTGTATTTTTACGACCCTCCCGGCGACTACCGGGAAGAATTGAGGGACCAGGGCATTCGACTCGTCAAGGGAGAACCGGTCAGGATCATCGGCGAGGAGCGCGTCGAGGCCCTGGAGCTCCAGGACGGCACGCGCATTTCCTGCGAGGCCGTCATGTCCAACTTCGGGTTCAAGCTGAACGACCAGTTCCTCAAAGGACTCGAGCTGAAGCGTGACGCGAAGGGCTTCAAAATCGTCGTAAACAACGTCTATGAAGCGTCGGTACACGGGCTCTATGTCGTGGGGCCGCTCAACACCGGCAACGACCAGGCCGTGATCGCTGCCGGTGAGGGAGCGGTTGCTGCCATCGACATCAATAAGCGTCTGTTTGAATTCTGAATGGCAGGCCGGACCGGGGCGATTTACATATGGTGTTCCATGTCCATCGGCATCGCGGCGGCTTTCTGGAGCGAGAGCGGCACTGTCTTTTCTCCCGATTTCTGAAAAACCAGAACGAGCTTGAACGGTGAACCGTCCTTCATGGTCCTGGGCATATCTTCTATCATAATATGGCTGCCGCCCATCTCAAATTTCAGATCGCTTTTCGCGGGAACTCTTACCGTCTCGGCGCTTACCATGCGCTCGCCTTGCATGACATGGAATGCTGCTTTCGCGCCCGCTATATCGGTTTTTACTCCGGTCAGAACGTCCGATCCGCCCCGGTTCCTGATGTTCATGGTCACCATGGCCTCGCCTACGATTGCCGGAGACAATTCGGCCTTGGCGCCGTCAATACTGATCTGCGGCGGCCCGCTTTGGCATGCGGTGAGGACCGCTGCCATGAACACGATTGTTGCCAAAAGCCAATACCTGCTCATCATATAAAGTGTCTTCATACTAGCATCCTCCTCTTGGTTTGTCTGTCATAGCATAAACGTTGCTTTAATCGCTAACCCGTTCAGCGGATTCCCGGCCATACTGCGGCTGCGCGAGAGCGGTTTTTCACGGCGACAACCCGCTCTCCTTTTTGAGAACCTCCCGGTTATAGGCCCCGATCACGTCCTTGCGACGCACCATCCCGATGACGATTTTCGAGCCCCCCTGCTTTACCACAGGGATTTCTTCAATGTCCTTGATTGAAAATCTCTCCATGGCGGTGTTCAGGTCGTCCCCGGGCGTCAGCACGATGACATTTTCGGTTGCGATATCGCCGGCGTTGACAATGTGAGTGACCCGCTCTTCGAGCAGCACGGGACGGACGTCGTGTATCGACACGATACCCACGAGGGCCTCCGCTTTGTCGACGACGGGGATGTAAAACCGCTCACGTTCGATCATGAGCTCGATCAGCCGGTGGAGCGGCGTTTCCGGTTTGACGGTAACGACATCGTGAACCATGACCTCGGCGACCTTTACGCGGCTCATAATGGACTGCTCTTTCCCCGCGTGGAGCTTGATGCCTTTCCGGGTAAGATCAGCCGTGTCGATGGAGTCGTGGTACAACCGTTTCGCGATCAGGGTCCCGATGATGGCGCTGAACATGAGCGGCACGATGATCTTGTAGTTTCCCGTCATTTCAAACAGGAGAAAAATGCCGGTCAGCGGCGCGTGGGTTGCCGCGGCAAGAAAGGCTCCGATGCCGACGGTCGCGTAGGCGCCGGGTGTCGCCGTAAAGCGGGGAAAGAGCGTATGCACGACGTACCCGAAACTGCCGCCGGTCATGGCGCCGATGAAAAGGGCCGGCGCGAACACGCCGCCCGCGCCGCCGGACCCGAGCGTAATCGAGGTTGCAACGACCTTGAAAAAAACGAGCAGCACGAGGACCGGGAAAAGCATGTTTTCGTGCAGCGCTTTTTCGATGAACTCGTAGCCGTTGCCCATGATCTGGGGCAGGGCTATGCCGAGACACCCGACCAGAAAGGCGCCCAGAACGGGCCTCAGCTGGGGATGCATTTTTAAGGCCTCGAACTCGTCTTTCAGGCGATAGAACGTGCGGATGAAGAAAACGGAGGTAAAGCCGATGATCAGGCCAAGGACGAGGTAAAGGGGCAGCTCGAAGACACTCACCAGGTCGTACTGCGGAACAATGAAGGCGGGGTTGGCCCCGTAGTAACCGCGGGAAATGACCGTAGCGATCCCCGAAGCAATGACGATGGCGGCGAACGACGCGATCTCGTAGTCTCCCAGCAGCACGATCTCGGTCGAAAACATCACTCCCGCAATCGGGGCGTTGAAGGTGGCCGCAATTGCTGCGGCCGAACCTGCCGCGATCAGGAGCTTCGTGCGGTTCCCCGACGTTTTGAAAAAACGCGCCACCGTGGAGCCCACCGTACCGCCGATGATGGCGATCGGACCTTCGACGCCTGCCGAGCCGCCGGACCCGATTGTGAGGGCCGGTCCGATGATCTTGAGCGCTATGTTCCTCAGTTTCAGGAACCCGCCCTTGATGTTCACCGTTTCGAGAAACCGGGCAAAGCCGTACCCATTGACCTCGCCGGGAAAAAAGACGGAAAAAGGTATGAGCAAAAGCGCGCCGGCCACCGGCAGCAGAGGCAGGAACATGCGGTGCCATCCCCCCCCCGCGATGCCAAGCAGCTGGGAGCCGCGCTCGAAAACAACCGCGTGAACGAACTGCAAGGATGACCGGAAAAGGATGTTTGCTGCAGCGGCAAGGATCCCGACCACCGCCGAAGACAGGATCAGGAAGGTACTCTCATCCGTACGCAGACTCTCTGCCATGCGGTAGGCCTGTAGTGTTTTCCCCTTAAGATAATTAAACACGTCGTACCCCGTTCTTCGTTTCTATTCCGCGCGGGCTGGTTGATCTCGGCAATGGCGGCATATGTTTACATCTTTGCTCAACTATAGAGGCGTGGCGAAGACTCCCTATAAGTTCCATGCAGGCGCCCAATTCTTTCCGAATCTCGAATACTCGTCGTCACAAGCCCTGTTTACATCTCAGAAACAAGCTTGCAATACTTCGATCCCCGTTTCATAAATGGAAAAGAAAGGGCGCCGAAGAGAATATCGATCTCCGGCACCCGTAAAATGAAACAGTGTTAACGGAAGAATTCATAATTTTTATAAAAATTCACATTTTAATTGCATTGCAAGCAGTATGTGCTAAAATACTTTGAACACAAACTAATAGCACGTTGCTACGGCTTTGTCAAGATTCTTTTTAAGGAGGTGCTCCCCTTGAGCAAGAGTTCCGATACCGTGGCGGAAATTATCGACAATCTGCGCCGGGTATTTCAAGTGGTGAATGAACAATCAAAGAAAGCGGAGAAGGAGACCGGCCTTACCGGACCCCAGCTGTGGGCGATCAAGACCATAGCCCAGGAAGCGCCGATCATGGTCTCGGAGATCGCCCGCCGCATGTACCTGCATCCTGCTACGGTGGTCGGTATTCTGAACCGGCTGGAAAGACGCGGGTTTGTGTTACGGGTACGGTCCAAAGAAGATCGCCGTGTTGTGCGTGTCGAACTGACGGCGCTGGGGGAAGACTTGGTAAAGGCGGCTCCCGCGGTTGCCCAAGGCCTGCTGGTCGCAGGACTTGAGAAGTTGAAAACAAATAATTTAAAGACCTTAGCCGCTTCTCTTGACCAATTGGTCGAAATCCTTGGCGCTCAGGGAATACCGGCGCAGTTGATCCTCTCCCCCGAAGTGAACAAACCCGTGAAAAAATCCGTCAAAAGCAAGCAGCGGCCAAATGTCCTGAGTCGTTAGCGAGCATCGACATTATAGGTTGCCGTAACGGCCGGCTGGCCGGGTCGCGTCACGGTCACATCAAGCTTCCACCCGCCTTCCATGGCAGGATTGACCGTGAAGGAATACCCGCCACCTTTGAGCACGGCCTGCGTGGTCGAATCCATGGGAGGCATGCCCGGCATGGGCGGCATATAGAGCCGAATACTCACGGTAGCGTCCGTAATTGCTTTTCCAGCCGCATCGAACATCTTCACGGACAGCGTATTATCTCCCTTTACCAGCGGATACCTGCCTGCCGTAAGGGTGACATTCATGCCGCCGGCGTTCTTCTGCGACTCGTAGCCTTTCGAGCAGCCGGCAACGACTGCAACAGAAACGGCAACCACCAGCACTGCTAACAAACTTTTTTTCATTGATCGAATCCTCCTCATTAATAAGTTCAGTCTTATTTCAAAAAGGTAGTGCAACTCATGTACCAAACGTGCACGGAAATTTTCATCCGACAAATCATAATGTTACCCCTAATGGCGAATTAACGTCCAATCCAAAACTGCATGGCTTGAAACAAAACGATGTAGCATTTACTACTATTTCGTCGCACCAGAATACTTGCGGATGCCGGAGTGCGGGAATGAGGAACGGCCCCGGCAGGAAAGTAGTTTTTTGCTGCCACGTGCCATCGCCATGATGACGCTGACGCCATTCATCTTTCCAGGAAGTAACGCTGATGAACAGAAAGATGACCAGCCCCATCCCGAAGACAAAAAAAATTTCTGACCGATGGGAAACTGTCCGATGGAAAGTCTCATAGAATTATTGTATCATTAGGATGAACTCCGTTAGAGAACAAGCTCTCTAACGCTTACGGAGTGTGGCTGTGCGCCACAATCTACCGGCAGTTGTCGATCACGCAACGGCGTGACAGCTTTCTCTGACGAGCGAAAATACGGTTTTGATGAACAACGCTTCGGTCATTTCAATCATCCTGCCCGTTTTGAACGAGGTCGCGAGGATCAATCAAGCGATCTCTCGACTCCGCGGGCTGCGCCCCGGTCCCGCAATCGAAATCATCGTTGTCGATGGGGACCCTCGGGGCGGGACGGTGAAGGCGATCCGGGACCGCCAGGTGAAAACCACGATTTCGGAAGAAGGCCGGGCCCGCCAGATGAACCGCGGTGCATCGCTCGCCTCCGGCAATATCCTTCTTTTCCTTCATGTTGATACGTTCCTTCCGGCAGACGCCCTCGTTCGCGTAAAGAAGGCGATGGCCGACGGCCGCCAGGTAGCAGGCGCCTTCGATCTGGGCATCCGTACGGAGCGCCGCATCTTCAGGATCACCGAGAAATACGCCGCCCTCCGCACCCGGCTGACCAGGGTCCCGTTCGGCGACCAGGCGATCTTTATCCGGAAGGATTATTTTAACAGCATCGGCGGGTATAAGGACATCCCCCTGATGGAGGATGTCGAGCTCATGAGGCGTATCAGAAAAGCGGGAGATGCAATCTTTATCATTCCAGAGCAGGTCATGACTTCTGCGCGACGGTGGGAAAAAGAAGGCATACTGTATTGTACCTTAAGAAACTGGGCGCTGCAGCTGTCCTATGTTCTCGGCGTGCCGCCGGAGCGGCTTGCAAAATGGTATAAACCTGTCGGGGAATCAGGCGTCGGCTTCCGGACGCCACGTAACAAATAAAGCCTGCACTCCAGGCAGTTCGCTTCCCTGCCGTATCCCCCACCGTGATCTCCGTTTACGACTGCCGATCTACTTCTTCGTACACCAGGCGGGTGATGTCACGGATGACTTTCATCAGCTTGCTGAAATCATTTCCCCGCGCCATGATCCCGACGAGAAAAGGACGGTTCGGATGATAAACAATCCCGAACTCATACAGTTGGTATAGCTCTTCCTCCTGGCCGTCTGCGGTCACGGTGACCGTCCGCTCGCCGTGCTTGCCCGCGATCTCGATGTTCTGCGGGATACCGGAGGCCATGCCGTCTCGAAAGGTGGATTTGGAAAGATAGCGGAGCGCCTTTTCCGACATCTCCTCGTTGAGATAGGAAGCATTATAGAGAACGCGGTAAAACCCGGCAAAGGCGGTGAGCGAGAGGGAATCCTCTTCCTTATTTTTATGAGGATCATATTCAACGTTCAGGTCCTTGAATATCTTATCGAGCCTGCCATGGGGCAGGTTGGCAAATAACAGCGAATAGGCGGCATCATCGTCGTAGGCGATCATCCTGAAGATCAGATCGTTGACCGTATAGCGCTTGCCCGGCTCAATCTCTGCGAGCGGCTTGATATGCTTCGATTCCGGCTCGTTTGCCGCGCCCTTGTTGGTCAGGGTCTTGCGCAAGACCAGAGGGTTCGTTTCCGCCCACTTGAAGTAGGCCATCATGAGCGGCAGTTTTAAAAAGCTCTTTGGCGAAAATTTATCATTTTCCCCGATGCCGAACCGGTTTCCGTTGACCAGATCACGAAAATAAAAGGATATCGATGTAGCCTCGTCCTTCTTCAGCTTTTCCTCGATGAGAGCATTGACTTTATAGCGAAAAGGCTTCAGCTCCGCTCGGCTATTCAGACCCTCGGGTGTTCTCGACTCCTGTGATGCGCGTATGAACTTGAACTCGCCTTCCCTTCTTTCGACAAAACTTTCGTCCTTGTCCGCCTGCAGAGGAGCGAACACACTGAGCGTGCCGGCGCCGATGAATATCCCGAGGGCAAAGGCCCCGAACACCAGGGTCAGCAGCGAGGACCGGCTTATTCTGATTTTTTTCTTTACTTCCAGTAGATCAGACATTGTTTTAATTGTGGATGGTTCCTGGCTTCGAACCTCAGGGAATATGCTTCTCTTTATTACCGGGATTATACGACAAATAGATTAATTTGTGGAGACAAATTTTAATTTTGGAGCGGGCATGTTCCTGCGGATGTCTCTGAGCGCCTTCAACGGAACCATATCCAGGATGCACTGCCGTGCTCACGCGGCTTCATGTTTCAGCCGATAGGTTATCCGTCCCCTCGTCAGATCGTAGGGAGTCAGTTCAACCTTCACCATATCTCCCGGCACGATCTTGACGTAATGTATGCGCATCTTACCCGCAGTATATGCCAGAACCGTCCGGCCGGTCTCCAGTTCAACCTTGAATTGGCCGCCGTGCAGGGCCTCTATGACCGTTCCCTGCACCTCTATGGTATCTTGCCTGGACATAGGCATGGCTCCTTCTTCAAGTATATCTCTTTCCGATGGATTTTGAGGAGCCAAATGGGCCTTGGACTTGAATTGGCCCCCTGTTTGTGCGATACTCAAGAGAAAGTTAGATACACTATCTTGAGATCGTTTGGAATTGGCACCGAGTGCATGCCCGATAAATCCGTCATCCTTCTCTTCATCAAGGCCCCGGTCATGGGACAGGTAAAATCGCGTTTGGCCGCGGTCATCGGCAAGAAAGCGGCGCTCGAGCTCTACAAGAGCTTCATCCTCGACATCGTCGACACCATAAAGAAGACCGGACATCCCTTCAAGATCTGTTTTTATCCGCCTGACGCCGGGGCGGCGGTGACCTCCTGGCTCGGCAGGCGCTGGCAATTCATGCCCCAGCAAGGGAACGATCTGGGCCAACGCATGGAGAACGCCTTCACGCGGTGCTTCTCGGAAGGTTTTGAACGCGCTGTCCTCATCGGAAGCGACCTTCCTGATCTCACCCCTTCGGTGCTGCACGAGGCCATAACATCGCTCGCGGAGAATGACGTTGTCATCGGGCCGGCTTCCGACGGAGGGTATTACCTGATCGGTTTTAACAAGCGCACGTTCATGCCGCGCCTGTTTCACGGGATACCGTGGAGCACGGAAACGGTTTTTCAGGAAACCATGGCCATACTGCGGGACTCGGCACTCACCGTGCACCGGGCCCCGCAGTGGAATGATGTGGACACCGCGGAGGACCTGAAAGCACTCCTCAAGCGGAATAAAGACGGGAGATTTGACAATTCGAGAACCATGACGTATCTTAAAAAATCGGCCACTTAAATAATAAAATAATATGAACGGCACAATGAAGCGCCGTCGTGAATACTGCATTCTCAGGGCGGGTTTACCCATGATGAAACGGAATAAGAAAATTCTATTTATCTTTGTTCTTCTCGCCGTTATCGTCGCTCTACGGGTCTCCCCGATCGGCAATATTCTGACCTTTGAAAATCTGAAGAAAAACCGGCAGATCTTTTTTTCCATCGTACAGAGCCATTACCTTCAGGCCGTAACGGTATACATCGTTTCATATATCATCATAGCCGCCCTCTCGATCCCCGGGGCTGGAATAATGACCCTGGCCGGCGGTTTTCTGTTCGGCATACTCCCCGCGACCCTGTACATAGATATCGGCGCCACGACAGGCGCGACCCTCGCCTTCCTGATCGCCCGGTATCTTCTCGGGAGCTGGCTGCAGGAGAAATATCAGAAACAGTTGAGCCCGTTCAACGAAGAAATGCAAAAAAACGGTTCGCGGTACCTGCTCACCCTGCGGTTAATTCCCGTGTTTCCCTTCTTTATGATCAATTTTTTATCAGGGCTCACGAACGTGCCGGCCGAAACATTTATCTGGACAACGGCGCTCGGGATCATTCCCGCTACCATCATATTCGCCTATGCCGGGCGCCAGATCGGGACGATCAATGACGTCTCCGAGGTCCTCTCGGCGCGGGTGATCATCGCCTTGGCGGTCCTGGCGGCCTTGGCGCTGTTCCCGGCGCTGATCAACCGGATAAAAGCTTATAAGAACCGTTCCCGCTAACACCGTATAGGAGGAGCTGCCATGGACAAGAAGAAGCACGTAACGGAAATTCTGATGAGACTGAAGAAGGTATATGCCGGGACGCCGCAGACGGCCCTTCATTTCTCCACGCCGCTCGAACTGCTCGTGGCGACCATCCTTTCGGCCCAGACCACGGACACACTCGTGAACAAAGTGACCGAAGATCTCTTTAAAAAATACCGGTCCGCAGAGGACTTCGCGAACACGACACCGGAAAAACTCGCCCGGGACATCCGGTCCGTCAATTTTTTCAATAACAAGGCAAAAAACATCAACAAGGCCGCGAAGATGCTGATCGAGAAGTTCGGTGGGAACGTGCCGCAGGCCATGGAGGAACTGGTAACCCTCCCGGGGGTCGCGAGAAAGACGGCGAACATCGTACTCTCGAGCGCCTTCGGCATCAACGCGGGGATCGCCGTGGACACCCACGTGAAGCGGCTCGCCTTCCGGCTCGGCCTTACGAAACACGACGACCCGGTCAAGATCGAACAGGACCTGATCGCCGTCACGCCGCAAAAGGATTGGGGAGAACTCTCCCATCTCCTTATCTTCCACGGAAGAGCGGTCTGTCAGGCGAAAAAACCGAAGCACAGCGAGTGCGTTTTGGTCGATATCTGTCCGTCAAGAAACATTTAGACTCTGTTACGAGCGCACAAGGAGGCCCATACAGCCGTTCTACGGTCCAACGAGCACGCATGCAATACCTTGCCGGACCCGATATAATGTCCCAATTTGCAATAGGATTATATGCGCATTCCAAAAAAATCCTTGACTATCTCCCCTGAGTCTGTATAATTTCTACCCTTAAGTGCACAAAACCTCCGTATAACGGACAGCCGCATGCAAAAAAGCAATGATCCTGCGCTCTTCTGGATAGGGCTCAGCAGCATCCCCGGAGTCGGGAGGGTAACATTCAGGAGACTTGCGCGTCATTTCGGCTCGCCGGAGCGGGCGCTTGCCGCATCGCGTGATGAACTGAGCAATGCAGGGCTGTCGGAGAAGGTGATCGCCGACATCGCGTCTTTGGCATGGCGCGGGCATGCGGAAAAAGAACTGGTGAAGGCGCGGGACGCCGGGGTCCTGATCATTACCGCCGACGACACGGCGTATCCCCCTGAGCTCAGGAACGCGCCGGACCCTCCGCTCTTCCTTTATGTAAAAGGCAGTCTGCGGCATGAGGAAGGCGTCGCAATCGTGGGCACGCGCAAACCGACGCATTACGGCCTGACCGTGACGCACCGGATTTCCTACGAGCTCGCCGCGGCCGGGCTCGCCGTCGTAAGCGGCTTGGCGCGGGGCATCGATACGCAGGCGCACCGGGGCGCACTCGCGGCAAAGGGCAGGACGATCGCTGTGCTCGGTTGCGGCATCGATATCGTTTATCCGTCCGAGAACAGGGGCCTCCTGGAGCTGATAAGCGGCAACGGCGCCGTCGTTACCGAGAACCCCTTCGGCACGAAACCTGAAGCCGGTTACTTCCCCGCCCGGAACCGGATCATCAGCGGGCTTTCGCGCGGAACAGTGATCATCGAAGCCACGGAAGACAGCGGTTCGCTCATCACCGCGAACTATACGATTGAACAGGGAAGAAAACTTTTTGCCGTGCCGGGAAACATCGGCTCGCCGAACAGCCGCGGGACAAACAGCCTGATCAAGCGGGGAGCCGTCCTGGTGGAAGGCGCCGATGACATTTTGCGTAACTTCGGGATAAAACGACCCGGGGCTGACCGGGGGCGCGGGATGCGACCGCTGCCGGCGCTCACGCCGGAAGAGGATTGCGTTCTGCGCTGTATCACGAACGACCCCAGGCATATCGACGTCATCATGAACGGGTCCCGCCTTGCCGCCGGCAAGCTGAGCGGGGTCCTTATCACCTTGGAACTGAAAGGACTGGTAAAACAGCTTCCAGGGAAGTATTATATGCGGGAAGATTAAGTGACTTTCAACCGCAGAGATCGCAGAGTTTTAAGTTTTGGATGCTGAATGTCAAATCCTGATTATCTTACTCTGCGTGCTCCGCGATAAATGATGGAGGATTTTTTGGACGAATTAATGATGAACATGTTCTCGCTTATCGCGGACCAGGTGCGGAACAAGCAGGAGCTGTTCGATGAAGAAGGCAAGATCATGCAGGCGCTGTTGAATAGCGGCTATCATCTTCATGAAGCGGATGCCGCACTGACGCTCATGCAGGCTCTGGTGCAAAAAGAGACTGAAACGTTTTTCAAGCCTGAACGCGCCATCCAACCGCCCAGGGTCAGGACCATGACCAGGGAAGAGCGCGGACGGTTCTCGGCGGACGCTTTCAGCTTCGCATTGAAACTTACGCTCCTCGGCATTATTTCCGAAGACCAGAGGGAGGAGCTGATCGAGAAAGCCATGAACATGCAGACAGGCAGGATCGATCTCCACACCATGAAGGCACTGATCGCTTTCATCCTGTTCATGGGCCCCCGGGAACACGAGCATCCCGCTTTCTCCAGCCTGCGGCGGATAAAAAATACCGCCTGGAATTAGAAGACCTGTTATACTTATACCTCAGCGGCCGCGGAAATCGCAGAGAACGCAATGAGGGGAAAACCACGAATTCCAAATCTCACGTCACGAAAATTCCAACTGGCTTATTTGGCATCTGGTGCTTGTAATGCCTCCGCGTCCGGTAAACCCCGTTAGTTAAAAAAGGATTTTCGTAATTATGAAATCACTCGTCGTCGTCGAATCTCCGGCAAAAGCAAAGACCATTGCCAAGTATCTGGGCAAGGATTACACAGTCAAGGCCTCCGTGGGCCACATCATGGACCTGCCCAAGAGCAAGCTCGGCGTGGATATCGAGAACAACTTCGAGCCCAAGTACATCGTGATCAAGGGCAAGGCGCCGGTCGTGAAAGAACTCAGGTCCGCCGCCAAGAAAGCAGACCGCATCCTGATCGCGACCGACCCGGACCGCGAGGGAGAAGCCATCGCCGCGCACGTGGCGGAAGTGATCTCCAACAGCTCAAAGAACTCCGAAGTCTACCGAGTCTTGTTCAACGAGATCACCAAGAAGACCATCCTCCAGGCCATCGAGCATCCCGGCAAGATCGACGCGAACAAGGTGGACGCCCAGCAGGCGCGGCGGATACTCGACCGGCTCGTCGGCTACCAGATCAGCCCCATCCTCTGGAAGAAGGTGCGGCGCGGACTCTCGGCCGGCCGCGTGCAGTCCGTTGCCCTGCGCCTGATCGTCGAGCGCGAGGAAGAGATCAAAGCCTTCGTTCCCGAGGAGTTCTGGTCGCTGACCGCTCTCCTCGAAGGCAAGCTGCCGCCGCAGTTCGAGGCAAAGCTCCTCAGGAAAGACGAGGAAAAGCTCAGGGTAAAAAATAACGACGAGGTGCAAAAGATCCTCGCCGATCTTCAGGGCGCATCGTATGCCGTCTCCAAGGTCGACAAAAAAGAGCGCCGGCGCAATCCCGTGCCTCCCTTTACCACCAGCAAGCTCCAGCAGGAGGGGGGCCGGAAGCTCGGCTTCACCGCCAAGAGAACAATGGGCATTGCCCAGTCGCTCTATGAAGGTATCGATATCGGCAAAGAAGGTTCGGTCGGCCTTATCACGTACATGAGGACCGATTCCACCCGCGTAGGCAAGGAAGCGCAGGACGAGGCGCGGGAACTCATCGTGAATAAGTACGGCAAGGAGTACGTGCCGGAAAAGCCGCCCGTGTACGCCGTCGCCAAAAGCGCCCAGGAAGCGCATGAGGCTGTCCGCCCCACGTCGGTCATGCGGGAGCCGGATGCCATCAAACAGTATCTGGAGCCCGACCAGTACAAGCTCTACAAGCTTATCTGGAACCGCTTCGTCGCAAGCCAGATGAACCCCGCCATCATCGACCAGACCTCGGTCGATATCAAAGCCGGAGACTATACGTTCCGCGCCACGGGCTCGGTCGTGAAGTTTCCCGGCTTCATGGCTGTCTATATGGAAGAGAAGGCTGAAGACCAGGCGCCTTCGGAAGAGGAAAACGGAGAGGCCGTCCTTCCGCCGCTCAGCGAGGGAGAGCCCCTCACGCTCGTCAAACTCGACCCCAAGCAGCATTTTACCCAGCCGCCCCCGCGTTTTTCCGAGGCCTTGCTCGTCAAGACACTTGAAGAAAAAGGCATCGGGAGGCCGAGCACGTATGCAGCGATCATCTCCACGATCCAGGAACGGGACTACGTAAATAAAATAGAGAACAAGTTCCGGCCGACCGAACTCGGCGTCCTCGTATGCGACCTCCTCGTGAACCACTTCCCGGTGATCATGGACGTTGCCTTCACCGCCACGATGGAGGAAGAGCTCGACAAGATCGAAGAAGGACAGCTGCCCTGGGTCAATGCCGTGAAGGACTTCTACAAACCCTTCGGCGAAAGCCTCGAGAAGGCCCAGGCAGAGATGAAGGACTTCAAGGCCGAGCTGGTCCCCACGGACATTGCCTGCGAAAAATGCGGCAAGCCCATGGTGATCAAGTGGGGCCGGAACGGCCAGTTCCTTGCCTGCAGCGGCTACCCGGACTGCAAGACCACCAGGCCCTTTATCCGCAAGGAGAACGGCGAAGTTGAGGCTGCGCCCGAAGAAACAACGGATGAGCTGTGTCCCAAGTGCAAGTCGCCCATGGTCGTCAAGCGCGGCCGGTTCGGAAAATTCCTCGCCTGCTCCCGCTATCCCGAGTGCAACCACACCCAGGGCATGTCGACGGGCGTTGCCTGTCCCGAGGATGGGGGCATGCTCGTGGAGAGGCGCTCCCGCTTCGGCAAAATGTTCTACTCCTGCGCGAATTATCCCGACTGCAAGTTCGCCACCTGGTATAAGCCCGTGCCGCGCGCCTGTCCGCAGTGCAACGCGCCGTTCCTCGTGGAGAAATACTCGAAGAAAACCGGCCCCTACATAGCCTGTTTGAAAAAGGAGTGCGGGTACAAGGAAGAGCCGAAGGTGGAAGGCCAGGCCACGGAAGAGGGACGACAGACGACGGACGTAGACGATAAAACTTAAAACCGTGCGTTCATCGTCCTACGAGCGAAGCGAACGGTCGTCTATCATTCTCCCCCGTCCGCCGTTTATCCCCGCCTTTCATCCCTCGTCCCTCGTCCATCGTCCCTCGTCCATCGTCCCTCACGAATCCCCCCTCTTGCAAAATCCCGTCAGTTACGCTAAAGTAATTTCATGCGCAAGCACATCTTCGACTTTCTCCGGTACCTCAGGCATGAAAAGAACGTCTCGCCTCACACGGAGCGGAGCTACCTCTCGGACTTGGACCAGTTCTTCGATTTCCTGGGCGCCGTGGAACTCGCCGCCGTGGACCACCAGCTTCTCCGTCAATACCTGGCGCACCTCATGAAGCTCGAAATAAGAAAATCGTCGATCGCGAGGAAACTGTCCACGCTCAGGACATTCTTCAAATATCTGAACCGGCAAGGCGTCCTCGCGGCGAATCCGGCGCGACTCGTTGCAACACCACGCAGGGAAAAACGCCTCCCCGCCGTGCTGACCGCCGATGATGCCCAGCGGCTCATGGAAGCGCCGCGGGAAAAAAAAGAGGGGGGCCATGGCGTCGAACTCAGAGACCGTGCCGTTCTGGAAACTCTTTACTCCACCGGTATTCGCGCGAGCGAGCTCATCGGTATGAATCATGAAGACATCGACCGTCATGACCGGCTCATCCGCATCAGGGGCAAGGGACGAAAGGAGCGCGTTGTGCCGGTCGGACCTAAGGCGCTCGGCGCCATAGACGCCTATGTCCGGTCAAAGTCCTCGGGCGCCGAACCATCGGCGGTATTCAGCGGCCCGACGGGAAAACGCTTGACAGCTCGAACGGTTCAGCGTATTTTAGAAAACTATAGAAAAAAGCTGGGACTGCGGCAGAAGGCGAGTCCGCACACGCTCAGGCACAGCTTCGCCACGCACATGCTCGAATCCGGAGCGGATCTGCGGGCCATCCAGGAACTCCTGGGCCATGCGAGCCTTTCGACCACCCAGAGGTACACTCATCTCAACCTCGATTCGCTGATGAATGTCTATGACAAGGCGCATCCGAAGGCGAGAAGACGGAGGGACGAGGGATGATAGACGAGGGACGAGGGACGAGAGACGGTAAAACGTAAAACCGTGCGTCCATCGTCATAGTGAGCAAAGCGAACGGTCGTCCATCGTCCCGCGTGCAGTGTGAGGGCGGCCGTCCATCGTCCATCGGTTTTAACAGGAGGCACCATGAGTGAAATAACACCCCTGCATGCAACAACGATCCTTTCTGTCCGGCTGAACGGCAAGACCGCGATTGCCGGTGACGGGCAGGTGACGGTGGGCGCCACGGTGATGAAACATAACGCGAAAAAAGTGCGCACCCTGTATAACAACAAGATCCTCGCCGGCTTCGCCGGCGCAACAGCGGACGCCTTCACCCTCTTTGAAAAATTCGAGGCCAAACTTGAGCAATACCACGGCAACCTCACGCGTGCCGCCGTGGAGCTCGCCAAAGACTGGCGGACGGACAAGGTCCTTCGCCGGCTCGAAGCTCTCATGATCGTGGCTGATAACGAACGCTCGTTTATCCTCTCGGGAAACGGGGACGTGATCGAGCCCGAGAACGGAGTCGCGGCCATCGGCTCCGGCGGACCCTACGCACTGGCCGCTGCCCGGGCGCTCATGGAGCACACAAAGCTGGACGCGCGCACACTCGTGGAAGAGGCCATGAAGATCGCGGCCGAAATCTGCATTTACACGAATAAGGAAATCACCATAGAAGAATTGTAGCAATTGCGGATTTCACCCTGCACTTGCGCTTGCGAAATACTTAGACCCATTCTTGTACCATCTTGCGGAGAATCGCAAGACGGGAATCAAGGGTCTCATAAGCGCCGGGCGCAGGCGGATTGAGGAACAAACGCAAGACCATGGATGGACGCTTCGTCTTCGCTGTTTATTAAACCGCAATCTGCATTCCACAATCCGCAATGGAAACCGGAGGTTTTTTGAAAGACACCCTGATACCCCGCCAGATCGTCGAAGAGCTCGACAAGTACGTCGTCGGCCAGCACAACGCCAAGCGGGCCGTTGCCATAGCGCTCCGAAACCGCTGGAGGCGGCAGCGCCTGCCGGAGGAGCTCCGCGACGAGGTCCTGCCTAAAAACATCATCATGATCGGTCCCACCGGCGTGGGAAAGACCGAGATCGCCCGGCGGCTCGCGAAGCTCGTCCAGGCGCCGTTCCTCAAGATCGAGGCATCCAAATTTACCGAGGTCGGTTATGTGGGGCGCGATGTCGATTCCATCATCCGCGACCTCACCGAGATCGGCGTCAGCATGGTTAAAAACGAAATGTCGGAGCAGGTACAGGAAAAGGCCGCCGTTCTGGCTGAAGAGCGCCTCCTCGATCTGCTGCTGCCGCCCATCAGGACCGCGCCCGGCTTCGAGACGCCTTCCGCCGACCAGCAGGAGCAGCACAGGAGCACACGCGAAAAGCTCCGCCAGCAGTTCAGGGAGGGGAAGCTCGACGAGCGACTGGTGGAGCTCGAACAAAAAGAGAAGGTCATGCCCTTCGGCATCATCTCGAACGTCGGCATGGAAGAAATCGAGATGAACCTCAAGGAGATGCTCGGCGGGCTCCTTCCCGAAAAAACGAAAAAACGCAAGGCCAAGGTGCCGGATGCGCTGCGCCTCCTGGTCCAGGAAGAGGCTGCGAAGCTCATCGACATGGACAAAGTGACGAGAGAAGCGCTCCAGCGCATCGAACAGTCCGGCATCGTATTTCTCGACGAAATCGACAAGATAGCCGGCCGCGAGGCGCACGGTCCCGACGTGTCGCGCGAAGGCGTGCAGCGCGACCTCCTGCCGATCGTGGAAGGATCGACGGTCGCCACGAAATACGGACCGGTCAAAACCGACCATATTTTGTTCATTGCTGCGGGCGCGTTCCATGTATCGAAGCCGTCGGACTTGATACCCGAGCTTCAGGGCAGGTTCCCCATCCGGGTCGAGCTCGATTCCCTGGGCAAGCCCGAGTTCATCCGAATCCTGACCGAGCCGCGGAACGCCCTCATCAAGCAGCATGTCGCGCTCCTGGCAACAGAAGGGGTAACGATCTCCTTCTCGACCGACTCGATCGAGGAAATCGCCGACATCGCGACGCGGGTCAATGAACGTACGGAGAACATCGGCGCCCGCAGGCTCCACACCATCATGGAACGGCTGCTCGACGAAATATCCTTCGACGCGCCCGAGAAAAAAGGCGACCGATACACGATCGATGCAGAGTACGTGCGCGGGCGCATGGCGGAAGTCCTGAAGAGCGAGGACCTGAGCAGGTATATATTGTAGTCTCATGATAGGAAACTGTGGGTAAATGCAAGGGATGGGGAAAATGCTGAACCGCGGAGGCGCAGAGACGCAGAGAGAAAATCAATTGACAGAAAAAATTATTGGCTGTGCAATTGAAGTTCATAAAGCATTAGGTCCTGGTCTTTTAGAATCAGCTTATGAAGAGTGCTTTTGTTACGAACTTGCTCAAAATGGTCTATCCTTTAATCGCCAAATTCCTTTACCTGTTGTTTATAAGGGAATAAAACTGGACTGTGGCTATAGAATAGATGTTCTTGTAAGTGATCTTGTTATTATCGAATTGAAGACCGTTGAAAAGTTATTGCCTATTCATGATGCACAGCTTCTGACATATTTAAAACTTTACCAACGGCCATTAGGGTTGTTGATGAATTTTAATGTTCCGGCGCTGAAAAACGGAATTAAACGTTTCGTTAATCAATTTCAAGAGACCTCTGCGTCTCCGCGTCTCGGCGGTGAATAGTGGAAGTTAACAGGCTTAATGGCGACCGTCTTGTGCCAGGAGTCATATTTTTATTTTGCTGTTTGAGATTTCTATTTTGAATTATCAACCGGATCCTCCATGCTCTCTGGAGCGGATACGGTAGAGGCTCCTATGGAAAAACTGATCGAAAAAGCCAGGACCCTCATCGAGGCCATGCCCTATATCCAGACCTTCCGGGGAAAGACCTTCGTGATCAAGTACGGCGGAAACGCCATGATCGATGAAGGCCTGAAGCAGGGCTTTGCCCAGGACGTGGTCCTGATGCGCTACATCGGAATCAGCCCGGTGATCGTGCATGGCGGCGGTCCGCAGATCGGGAAAACCATGGAGCGCATGGGCAAGAAACCGGCCTTCGTCTCCGGTCAGCGGGTGACCGACGAGGAGACCATGGACATCGTCGAGATGGTCCTCGGTGGTAAAGTCAATAAGGAGATCGTGAACCTGATCAACCGGGCGGGCGGCAAGGCTGTGGGGCTTACCGGGAAGGACGGCGGACTGATCCAGGCGAAGAAGTTGAAGATGACCAAAAAGTCGGAAGAGACCGGAGAATCCGAGCTCATCGACATCGGGCTTGTGGGCGAGGTGACCGAGGTCAGGCCCGGCCCGCTCGCGGCATTGGACCAGGGCGGCTTTATTCCGGTCATCGCGCCCGTCGGCGTCGGCGCAAACGGAGAGACGTACAATATTAACGCCGATCTTGTCGCCGGAGCGATAGCCGGCGCCTTGAAGGCGGAAAAACTCATTTTGCTTACCGACCAGGCGGGGATTCTGGATAAGGACAAAAAACTTATTTCTACGTTGAACAAGAAAAAAGTCGAATCGCTCATCGGTTCCGGGGCCATTGCCGGCGGCATGATCCCCAAGACCGCCTCCTGCTTCACGGCCCTTGACGCGGGATGCGCCAAGGTCCATATCATCGACGGCCGCGTCCCGCACGCCCTGCTGCTTGAAATATTCACGAAAGAGGGCATCGGAACGGAAATTATTCTCTGATTCCTAGTGCAGAGACGGTATGGCTTTTTACTTCTGAAAACCTGAGTACGCAGCGCCTTCCGCAGAATATTCAGTATGAGCGACCAACAACCGCAGTAAGAGCGACTGCCGGTCCAGAGTCGATCCGTATTGCCCCCACAATGAACGCGCCTCTTGTGTTTTGCCGAGGGAGAGATCGCCCAGCATGCCGGCAGCCAAAATGTATTCCTCAAGGATCGTATGCACGGCGGGCATTTCGTCCAGGAGCTTCCGGGAGATTTGCGACATCCCCCGCGCATCGCGTCCGTCCACGGCCTGAAGTAATGTCATAAAGTCCTTCTGAGACGGTGACAGCCGCGACCGGCAGGAAGAGGCTTCGGCCTCTTTCCAGAAGACCGTCAATTGATCGGGCGCCGAGTAGGGCAGGATGCACTGGGCCATAATATAGAACGTCACATCCCACCATTCATCAGATGACACGTTCCCGGAACAACTCGACACCTCCCGCCTGACGATATCCGCATAGTTTTTCAAATCCCCGGATGAACGCCCGCCGGGAAGCTCCAAATTCCACGGGCGGCCATACTGGATATATCCGGACAGCATCGCGGCGATCCGGATTTTGGCCGACTTATTAAAATGCGTTGTGGTTATCTTCTCGCTGTTCAGGCTTGCCGGCTCCTTTCCGAGCATCTCCACGGCGGGCAGCAGCTGCAGGTCCGGACTGTTCGTAAGGTCTTTCACCGAGCTCTTCAGGAAGAGCGCGCGGGAGGCGTACAGATCCAGCAGCGGGTAGTAGTCTGAATTCGCCGGCACACCATAACTGTCGAATAGGGGCTGAAGGGCGCGTTTGTTGCCGAGCCGGCGCACGAGAACGTCCTGAAGACCGTTGATCCCCACCCGCTTCAATTCCTTCGAAAGCCCCTTCACGGTCGCTGCCGCCGGATCGGGCCCGGGACCCGCGCCCGACGGCCGCGCAAGGATTATGATACACGAATGGTCCGTGACCGAGAAGACGCGCCTGTTCATCACCGACGATTTTCTTGCTCAAATCCCTGCCATCCCCACTGAGTCCCTCTCGGTTGTTCTCTCCTGGGATCTCTTCGATCTCATCCCACACGAGGCGCTACCCGCCGTCGTCGAGCGGCTCTCGTCCTACTTGCAGCCCGGTGGGGTTTTGTTCTCCATTCTTCGCGAGCCCTACCTTGCCAGCGGAGCAGATTCGCGCTGGTGGTTTGAGAGCCTGACCGTACTGGGATCCGATCGCGGCAAGCCGACACCATTTCCATACGCGGCTATCAGCAATCGCAAGATGGAGAGGCTTGTTCCGGGCGGGAACGTCAAGACGTTCCTGACACGTTCAGGGCGGAGAGAAATACTGGGGGTAAAATAGGCGTGAGTGTATGTCGGACACCTGCGCCAAGAGCATAGCAGCGCAGATCTATTCCGGCTGGATGAGACCCTTTTTCACTGCAAACAGGACCAGTTCTGCCGTCCGGTGCAGTCCCAGGGTCTCCATAACGCGCGCACGATGTACGGCCACGGTATTCACGCTGATGTTGAGCAACGTGGCGATTTCCTTGTTGGACTTCCCCTGCGCAATCAACTGCAGAACTTCCTTTTCTCTCAGTGTAAGCTTCTCGTAGGGTTCCTGGCTGGAATCCCGGAATGAACCCGCCTTCATGCTTTCCAAGACGATGTGGGAGACTCCCGGGCTGAAGTAGGCCTGGCCCTCCGCCAGAGCCTTAACGGCGCGGTTCAAATCCACTTCGATGGCATTCTTCAGCATGTAGCCCTTGGCTCCCAGTTCGAAAGCCTTGCGGACATAC
>OFHG01000074.1_pt1 | contig 46079 bp, 42 predicted proteins | sample 1521931 | NCBI WGS metagenome assembly OFHG01 (sample SAMEA2468438, study PRJEB22500) | soil metagenome | biome: Glassland; feature: Farmland; material: Clay | place: Australia | collected 2013-01-31 | depth 0.55 m
AAAACTGGACTTTAGGTGGGCGTGAAGTAATGAATTCGAGCTGGAACGCCCGAGTTTTCGCGTAAGCTGCCGTATTGCGAGGCATGAGTCCTCCTTCCATTGCGCCAGCTTTAAACGATTCTTCCCTTACTTATTCAGATACTCTGCCAGAGCGGCGCGCGGAACCTTCGTCTGCTCGCCGGTCTTCAGGTTTTTGACCGTGAAGGCCTGCGCGCTGACCTCGTTTTCGCCCACCAGCACGGCGTAGCTTGCGCCCAGCTTCTCAGCGGTCTCGAAGCTCTTCTTCAGCCGGAAGCTCTCGTCGCTCACGTCCACCGCGACGCCCGCCTCGCGCGCGATCTCGAGCGTGCCGGAGAGCAGGCCGTCGATCTCGAGCGGTCTGCCGGCTTCCAGGTCCTGCAGCATCGAGGTCTTGAACCGCCCCAGCGCGCGCGCCATGTCGATGCGCGCCTCGGGATCGATGTCGGCGTCCACCCCGACGGCGCGCCCGATCTCGAGCACCTCGCGCATGACCGCGACCATGTAGCCCTTGACCAGCGGGTCGGCGACCAGGCGGTCGGAGCTGGCGAGGGTCAGGGCGGAAACCGGGTTGAAGCTCACGTTGCCGAGCAGCTTGACCCAGAACTCCTTCTCGATCGACGTGCTGCGCAGCACCTCGAATCCCGCGCGCTCGCAGGCATCGGCGATCGCGCGTGTGCGCTCGCCGTTCGCGCCGCCCGGCTCGCCGAGGATCAGCCTGCGGCCCATGGCGTGGCTCACCAGGCCGGGCTCGGGGGTCGAGGCGGCGAAGTGGACCACGCAACCGACCCCGCGTGAGGCCGGCATCGCGCGCGAGAGCGCGCCGCCCGGGTCGAGGCTCTCGAGCCTCAGCTTGCCGGCACCGAACGGCAGGCGCTCGAAGAACCACCACGGCACGCCATTCATCGCGGTGACGATGCGGGTGTCGGCGCCGAGCAGGGGCGCGATGCCCGCAGCGACCTCCGGCAACGCGTGCCCCTTCACCGCGACGATCACGCAATCCTGGGCGCCGAGCCTGGCGGGGTCGTCGGCCGTAGAGGGCATCAGGGAGCTCGACAAAAAAGGGACCATTCTCCTGCTCGGAAGTGAAAAGCACCTGCCGTATGACCGCCCACCTCTGACCAAAAAGCTGTGGTTCGGCAAGAAGAAGGTCGAGGATATTTTTCTCCATAAACAGGACTTTTACGAACAGAACAACGTTGTGCTGGCTGGCGGCGTTACTGCCAAAACACTGGATGCAAAAAACAGGACCGTGACCGACGACAGGGGCAGGACTTATCGCTACGAAAAGCTCCTTTTAGCCATCGGCGGAGTTCCCCGGGTTCTGCCCGTCCCCGGGGGGGACCTCGATGGAATATATTATTATCGTTACCTCGACGATTACCTGAGGATGAAGCAGGAGGCTTCAGCGGGAAAGTCCGCGGTAGTCATCGGCGGCGGGTTCATCGGCTCGGAAATCGCCGCAGCGCTCGCAATCAATAACGTCAAGGTGATGATGATCTTCCCCGACCTTTATCTCGTGGGCAGGATCTTTCCCGAGGGCCTGGGAATGTCATTGCAGCGCCATTACCGGGAACGCGGCATCACGATCCTGAACGGAGAAAAACCGGCCTCATTTACGAAAAAAAACGGAAGATTCGTCACCCGCACCGAAAGCGGCAGGGAAATAGAATCGGACATGGTGATCGTGGGCATCGGCATCGCCCTATCCCTGGAACTTCCGCGTACCGCGGGGCTCCAGACGGCCGACGGGATCATCGTGGATGAATATCTCCAGGCCTCGCTGCCCGACATCTACGCGGCCGGAGATATTGCGTTTTTCCCGTACCGGGCGCTTGGGAAACAAACGCATGTCGAGCACTGGGACAATGCCTTGAGCCAGGGAAAGCAGGCGGGCCGCAACATGGCGGGCGCGCATGAACCGTATGACCACATGCCGTATTTCTTCTCGGATCTTTTCGAGTTCGGATACGAGGCCGTCGGAGAGGTGGACTCACGGCTGGAAATTTTTGCCGACTGGCAGAAAGAGAACGATATCGGCGTAATCTACTATCTCAGGGACGGCAAGGTCAGGGGCGCAATGATGTGCAACGTGTGGGAAAAGGTCGAGGCCGCGCGTGAACTGATCCGCAGGGGGGAACCGCTAACGAAAGAGAGACTTCGCGGATTGATTCGATAGATACAGAAAAAATTACCGCGGAGGGTCTCTGCGTGCACCGGTGTTTACGAGCCTGTGGCCGGTGTTTATGGGTGCGCTGCACGAATACAGGCCATGCGACAGCGCGAGTGCAGGGTGTGCCTCAGCGGTTAAACATCGAGCTGTTGCAAAGCTGGAGGTCCTCATGAAACTCGCAGAAATGACCTGTAATCCCATTAAAAAAGGGACCGCACCTCTTTCTCATACGGAAACGGAGGCGCTGATGCCACAGATTGCGGCATGGTCTCTCAGTGAGAATGCGATCAAAAGGGAGTTCCGCTTCAAGGATTTTCGCGAGGCCATGAATTTCGTAAATAAGATCGCCGCAGCCGCAAACGAGCAGGACCATCACCCCGACATATTCATCTCCTATAATATCGTGCAACTCACCCTGTCAACGCACAAGATCGGCGGACTGTCTTTGAACGATTTTATCCTGGCTGCAAAAATCGACCTGCTGACGGCATAACGGAGAATCTAGGTTTGCCCGCATGACACACCATATTGAAGCCTCGAACGCCGTTCACGGAAAATTAGCGGGCAAGGTCGCCTTGGTCACCGGCGCCGGGAAGCGCATCGGGCGCGCGCTAGCCATCGCGCTTGCCGAAGAGGGCGTTCATATCGTGGCCCACGACCGGCGCACCCTGGAAACGGAGACGATCAAGGTCTGCGAGGAAGTGGTCGGCTGCGGCGCGAGGTCGTGGAAAGTCATCGCTGATCTGGAAAAGCCGGAAGAATACGAAACGCTGATATCCCGTGCGCTGATTGCCGCGGGCTCGCTCGACATCGTGATCAACAATGCATCCCTGTTCCGTCCGAACACGCTTCAAGACGCGGCTTTCTCCAGTTTGATGCAGCACATTCAGGTAAACGCCTGGGTGCCCTTTGTGCTCAGTCGCGAGTTTGCCCGGCTTGCGGGCCGGGGAAAGATCATCAATCTCCTCGATACAAAAATCATCGGCTATGACCGGGAGCACGTCGCCTACATCCTGAGCAAGCATATGCTCTCGGCCCTTACGACAATGTGCGCGCTCGAGTTCGCGCCGAACATCACCGTAAACGCCGTGGCGCCGGGACTGATCCTTCCGCCGGCGGGGAAAGACGAAGCGTACCTGAATACGTTATCACGGGCGGTCCCGCTCAAACGGCACGGGGGGCCCGATGACATTGCGGACGCGGTCCTCTATCTTCTGAGGAGCGATTTCGTGACCGGCCAGGTCATCTACGTCGACGGCGGCCGGCGCCTACTGGAGGGCGGCAATGGACCGAATCCTGATCAGTGACCTGCTCGTGCGCTGCATCATCGGCGTGAACGAGGATGAACGGCGGGAGAAGCAGGACGTGGTGATCAACCTCGCTATCTCTACGGACCTCGGCAAAGCCGGAAAAAGCGACCGCTTCGAAGACGCCGTCGATTACCGCGAGCTTAAAAAACGGATCGTGTCCATGGCTGAAAACTCCCATTACCGTCTCGTCGAGGCCCTCGCCGAGTCAGTCGCCTCCCTGTGCCTTGAACACCAGGCCGTAGCGCAGGTGCAGGTTCGGGTGGAGAAGCCCCTGGCGCTTCGGTTCGCGCGAAGCGTGGGCGTTGAGATTACGCGCAGCCGAAAGGTTTGATATGGCGCAGGCCTTCATAAGCATCGGCTCGAACATAGCCCCTGAAGAGAATGTACGCAAGGCGATCTGGCTTCTTGGCAGGCAGATCCGCATCACCGGGCTTTCCACGGTATACTTCACCGAGCCCGTGGGCCGGTCTGAACAACCGCCCTACTATAATTGCGTCATTGCAATCGATACGCCCCTCTCTCCTTTGGAATTAAAACACACAGTGCTCCGCCGTATTGAGGACGAACTGGGCAGGGTACGGAGTGAGGACAAGTTTGCGCCGCGCACCATCGATCTCGACCTGATCCTTTACGGAGACGTTGTTATGAAAACCGGGGAGCTCGTCCTTCCCGACCCGGAGATACGGAACCGGCCGTTCCTCGCCGGACCTCTCTTTGAGCTGGCGCCGGACCTGATCATGCCTGATTCGAAGGAGCCGATATCGGTAATCGCATCACGAATGCGAGGCGGCAGCATGAAGCCTCTTATTGCTTACACCAATCGATTAATACGGGAGCTAACGTCATGAACGTGGAAAAAGTCGAGAAACTGGTCCGGGAGCTTTTGATCGAGATCGGCGAGGACCCAGACCGGGAGGGCCTGGAAAAAACGCCAAAGAGAGTCGCCGAATCCCTCAGCTATCTGACGTCCGGCTACCGGGCAGACATTGAAAATTTGATCAACAATGCCTGCTTTGCCCAGGAGACAACCAGCATGGTCGTGGTAAAAGACATCGAGGTCTACAGCCTGTGCGAACATCACCTGCTGCCGTTCTACGGACGCTGCCATATCGGGTACATCCCCCGAGGCAGGGTCTTCGGCATCAGCAAGCTGGCGAGACTTGTGGATATGTTCAGCAGGAGGCTCCAGATCCAGGAACGGCTTACCGAGCAGATCGCCTACGCCATCAAGGACTCGATCAACGCCGACGGCGTGGGCGTTATGATCGAGGCGCGCCATCTCTGCATGATGATGCGCGGCGTCGAGAAACAGAACTCCCTGTTCGTGACGTCGTCGGTGCTCGGGGTGTTCCGCGACAATCCCTCGACCCGGAACGAGTTTCTCTCTATCGTCACGAGACAGAGGCCGGAAGTGTAGCAAACTGTTTCATCCGGGTAGTGAGTACTCTACTCACCTTGGTACTTTCAGGTGATTGACAACTATTGAAGTAGTGCTATGTTTTAGACATTAACTTTTATCGCATTCAACGGGACGCGTATTTGACTTATGACCTTTTTCGTATGAAAAGAACGGATAAAGGAGGTGATAACGGAACGGACATGCCGCCGGATCAGAAAGGCGCCTCGATAAAATAGTGTACTTTCAATTCGTTTATGGCCATTTTACACCATGAAGGCAGACTTAAATATTAAGGAGGGACCACGTATGCAGTACGTTGCCAGGGATTATTCAAAACTGATCGGGATGCAGGGCTTCAGCGAAACGCTCTTAAAGAATCATTTCACCCTCTACCAGGGGTACGTGACGAACACAAACAAGGTGCTCGATATTCTCTCCCAGATGCTCAAGGACGGGAAAACGGGGAACCCCGAGTACACCGAGCTCAAACGAAGGATGGGCTGGGAATTCAACGGCATGAGGCTCCACGAGCTCTATTTCGAGAACCTCGGCGGCAAATCACAGCTCGATAAAAAGGGCAAACTCGCGCAAAAGCTGACCGAGAATTTCGGGAGCGTCGAAAACTGGGAAAAGGACTTCAGAGCCACGGGCTCCATGCGGGGCATCGGCGTCTGCGTTCTCTACCAGCACACCGCTGCCAGCAGACTGATCAACTTCTTGATCAAGGACCACTACGTATCTGATCCCGCGGTCTGCAACCCGCTCCTCATCATGGACGTCTTCTAGCACGCCTATCTGACCGACTATGGTCTCAAACGCGCCGACTATATCGAGTCGTTCATGAAGAACGTCAACTGGTCCATCGTCGAAAGCAGGCTCGAACAGTTTTCGCAGGTGATGAAGAAGGCGGTATGAGACAACGTGCCAATTGAGCTTGCTGCGGCAAACGGGGAAAGCCGCATCTTGACATTCAACTGCGGGTCCTCTAGTATTAAACTTTCGCTGTATAGCATGGGGCGGGCGGAAACGCCGCTGCTGTCGGGGCTCATCGAAAATATCGGCCAGAACGCAGGATTTTTCTCCGTCAAGGCTGCCGACGGCGCGGCATTATTCGAACGGCATGCGGATGTTCCTGATCACGACTCCGCATTGCGCCTTTTTTTCGAGTGGTTTGATAACAGCCCGGAGCGAAGGGGCGTAAAAGCCGTCGGACATCGTGTAGTGCACGGCGGTGAGAGGTATGTCAGGCCCGGGGTGGTCGATGACGGCCTTCTTCAGGCGCTCAATGCCCTGGTTGCTCTTGCGCCGGATCACCTCCCGCAGGAAATCAATGCCATCAGGGAATTCAGGCGGTTGCACCCGGGTTTACCGCAAGCAGCCTGCTTCGACACCGCCTTCCACCGGAGCATGCCCGCGGTGGCCCAGCTTTATGCGCTTCCCGAGGAAGTGCGGAGGCAGGGAGTGCTGCGGTACGGCTTCCACGGGTTGTCTTACGAGTACATCCTGTCCGAGCTTAAACAAGCTGCCGGCGCGGAAATCGCTAATAACAAGGTGATCATCGCCCATCTGGGAAACGGGGCAAGCATGGGCGCTTTCAGGAACGGGAAGAGCGTGGACACGACCATGGGTTTCACCCCGGCGGGAGGGCTCGTCATGAGCACCCGCTCGGGCGACCTTGATCCCGGAGTCATCGTTTATCTTTTCAAGGAAAAAGGGATCGATGCCTCGGCGCTCAACCGGATGGTGAACAAGCAATCGGGGCTCCTCGGGGTATCGGGTACAAGTTCCAGCATGAGAGAACTGCTCGACAATGAACCCCTGGACTCGCGTGCTGCCGCTGCCGTCGAGCTGTTCTGCTATCAGGCAAAAAAGTTTGTCGGAGCGCTGTCAGCAGTGCTGGGGGGGCTGGACACCTTGATCTTCACCGGCGGCATCGGCGAGAACTCGCCGCCCATCCGCGAGCGCATTTGCCGGGGCCTCGATTTTCTGGGCATCGCTCTCGACAAGGACCGCAACCGGCAAAACTCCCCGATAATTTCGCGTGACCGAAGCCCGGTCACGATCCGGGTGATGAAAACGAATGAAGAGCTGATGATCGCGCGCCACACCTATGCGCTCTTCAAGCAATGGAGAGACACAGATGGATAATAATGACCCGGTCATGCCGGCAGAGAAGACTTCACCCATGTTGACTCGTGAACACCTGGACAGGCTCAACGCCTGGTGGCGGGCCGCAAACTATCTTTCAGTCGGGCAGATCTATCTTTATGACAACCCGCTGCTGAAGGCGCCCCTCAGGCTGGAGCACATCAAACCCCGCCTGCTCGGCCACTGGGGCACGACGCCCGGCCTCAACTTCATTTACGCACACCTGAACCGCGTCATCAAAGCGCTGGACCTCAATGTCATCTTCGTCTGCGGGCCCGGTCACGGGGGGCCCGGCGTTGTCGCAAACGCCTATCTCGAAGGGACGTACAGCGAACTGTATCCCGCCGTCTCCCGGGACGCCCCAGGAATGAAAAAGCTTTTTAAGCAGTTCTCCTTCCCCGGCGGCATCCCGAGCCACGCCGCTCCGGAAACGCCGGGCTCCATCCACGAGGGCGGAGAGCTCGGCTATTCGCTTTCGCATGCGTTCGGGGCAGCCTTTGACAATCCCGATCTCGTTGTTGCCTGCGTGGTGGGCGACGGCGAGGCCGAGACCGGCCCCCTTGCAACTGCCTGGCACTCGAACAAGTTTTTGAACCCGGTCCGCGACGGGGCCGTGCTTCCCATCCTTCATCTGAACGGCTACAAGATCGCCAACCCCACGGTGCTGGCGCGGATCAGTCACGAGGAATTGGAGGGCCTTTTCGCGGGCTACGGCTACAAGCCCTTCTTTGTCGAAGGGTCCGACCCGGAACGCATGCACCGGAAAATGGCCGAAACCCTGGACAAGGTCATTGCGGAGATAAGGGCGATCCAGGACAGGGCGCGGAGCAGCGGAACAGCGGAGCGGCCCCGATGGCCGATGATCGTCCTGCGCACACCCAAGGGTTGGACCGGGCCAAAGGAAGTTGACGGAAAGAAAACCGAGGGCTTCTGGAGATCGCACCAGGTCCCTTTTGCCGAAATGGAAACAAAACCGGAGCACGTGAAGTTGCTCGAAGCATGGATGAAGAGCTATAAGCCTGAGGAACTTTTTGACGCGTCCGGAAAGCTGGTTCCGGAACTGGCGGACCTCGCCCCCCGGGGAACTCGCCGCATGAGCGCCAACCCGCACGCGAACGGCGGCCTGCTCATGAAAGAGCTGAAGATGCCGGACTTCCGGGACTACGCTGTCGCCGTGCCCGGACCGGGCAGGGCTGTCGGAGAGGCCACCCGGGTCATGGGGGCGTTTCTCCGGGACATCATGAAGCTGAACAAGGAGAGCGGGAATTTCCGGGTCATGGGTCCTGACGAGACCGCTTCGAACCGGCTCGACGCCCTTTACGAAGTGACGGAAAAGGCGTGGATGGCGGAGAAGCTTCCCGAGGATGAAAACCTTTCAGCCGACGGCCGGGTGATGGAGATCCTGAGCGAACACACCTGCCAGGGCTGGCTTGAAGGCTATCTCTTGACCGGAAGACACGGACTGTTCTCATGTTATGAAGCATTCACCCACGTCGTGGACTCCATGTTCAACCAGCATGCAAAGTGGCTGAAGGTCACCACGACGGAAATCCCCTGGCGAAGGCCCATCGCCTCCCTCAACTATCTCCTCACCTCCCACGTCTGGCGCCAGGACCACAACGGTTTCAGCCACCAGGACCCGGGGTTTATCGACATGGTGGTGAACAAGAAAGCGGACATCGTGCGGGTCTATCTGCCTCCGGACGCGAATACGCTCCTCTGCGTGGCCGACCACTGCCTGCGGAGTCGCAACTACATAAACGTGATCGTGGCCGGAAAGCAGCCTCAACCGCAGTGGCTGGACATGGAATCAGCAGTCAAACACTGCAGCGCGGGCATCGGCATCTGGGAATGGGCGAGCAATGACCGGGGGGCGGACCCGGACGTGGTCATGGCGTGCTGCGGAGACGTCCCGACCCTGGAGACCCTCGCCGCCGTTGAGCTGCTCCGCGGCTTTGCGCCGGACCTTAAGATACGCGTGATCAACGTGGTGGATCTCATGACGCTCCAGCCGCCCGAGGAGCATCCCCACGGCCTCTCTGCCAAGGAATTCGACACCCTCTTTACGACGGACAGACCGATCATCTTCGCCTATCACGGCTATCCCTGGCTCATCCATCGGCTGACCTACCGGCGGACAAATCACCAAAATCTTCATGTACGCGGATATAAAGAGGAGGGGACCACCACCACTCCCTTCGATATGGCCGTCCGCAACGACCTGGACCGCTTCCACCTCGCGGGGGATGTGATCGACCGGGTGCCGAAACTAAGTTCCATCGCGGCCTATGCCAAACAGGCCATTCGCGACAAACTGGTCGAACACCGGGAGTACATCACAAAGTACGGCCAGGACATGCCCGAGATCAGGGAATGGACGTGGAAAGAAGACGCGCCGGCAGGCGGCATCGTATCGGGGAAAAAAGACGGCTGACGGACCCCTGGCTTCGGACAACATGAACAAAAAGCGTGATTCGACAAGTGCCTTTGTATGAAACATCAGAACTTAAAGACCAGCCTGACGATCTTCACGATCGGCCATTCAACTCGTCCCGTCGAAGAATTCATCGAGCTGCTCAAAGCCCACGGCATCGGCGTCGTTGCAGACGTGAGGACCATTCCCAAATCGCGTCATAACCCGCAGTACAACAGCGACGTGCTGGCCGCGACGCTACACAGGCACGGTATCGGCTACAAGCACATGCCCGGCCTCGGGGGGCTTCACCATGCGAAGAAGAACTCGATCAATACAGCCTGGGAAAACGCTTCGTTCCGGGGATTCGCGGACTACATGCAGACGGAAGATTTTGACTGGGGCTTGAATGACCTCATCGAAACGGCGGAAAAGAAGCCGACGGCGATTATGTGCGCCGAGGCGGTGCCCTGGCGCTGCCACCGCTCGCTCATTGCCGATGCCCTGCTCTCGCGCGGGATCGCTGTCATGGACATCATGAGCAAGACGCCGGCAAAGACGCACACGATGACTCCCTGGGCCGAGGTCAACGGCACAACGATAACCTATCCCGAGCCGAAGGCAGCTGAAACCGCTTCCGGGTCCCGGCCCAAGCGAAGAAAAGTTGCGGCTGTAAAACTCCGGTCAGCCTTACATCACGAACGCTACGACTTAAGGCGTATCAGCCTCGTTCAGCAGTTTTACGAGATCGTCATATTCAAACGGTTTCTGTAAAAAAGCATCCGCCCCGGCCGAAAGAAAAACCTTACGCATGTCATCCCAACTTACGCCGATAATGACCGATGCCGGAAAGCGGCTGCGGAGGCGCCTCGTAACGTCTGCTCCGTTCATGTTCGGCATGCGGTAATCAGTGATAATGACGTGAAAATCGCCTTTCTCGGCGGCATCTAGCGCCGACGCCCCGTCCCCGCATTCGCACACTTGGAATCCGTCGGCCTGCAGCAGGTCGCAGAGGGTTTTTCTGAACGATACGGCATCTTCGACAAACAGAACTCTCCTTTTGCCTGCCATCTTATCCCCTCCTTCGGCGCAAGAATCTGAATTTCGGAATGACCCGATGCCTAGCCTGCTGGCAACTTGTTATAATATACTTGCGGGAGACCTGTATTTTGCGTGATATTGAAAACATATTATGCAACTTATGGTTGTTTTCGTCAATAAAATAGTACAACTAACAGTTGATAGACTTTTTCGGCGATCTTTCCTAAAGTACACCCATGAAAAATGAAAACAGACGCATCGGGCAGCTCATAAAAGAAATCAGAAAAGCGCGTGGCCTGACCCAGATGGACTTGTCGGAGCTGATAGGCGTTTCGTATCAGCAGGTGCAGAAGTACGAGAAGGGCAACGACAATATCAGCGTGGAACGGCTGAAACAGATCGCAAAAGCCTTCAATGTGCCGATCACGCTGTTCTTCCCGGCGGCCGAGACCGTGGCGGAAACCCCGGCGGTTTACGCAAAAGCGCCGGACGACGAAGCCATACTCTTGCAGCTCTACCGGCGTATAAAATCGAAGAAGGTCAAAAAAGCGGTGATCGAACTTTTAAAGGCGTTTACGACCAAATAACACCCGCTGTCGGGTGTCGTCAAAAGAACTTTTGTTTTCGATATTTGATGATTTGATATCCCGCAGTGGAAATCATCCTTCTCGCGAAAGGGTATCATGGCTGATCTCAACACATTTCGGGAGAACCTGCGCTCCCGAGTCTCGAAATTCAAGCAGGACAAAAACCGCTATTTCCAAAAGGGCTACCATGAGGCCTGGGGCCGAATCGACTTCCTCACAACCCTTTCTTCGATGCCCTCGGGTGGGACATCGAGAGCAAGGCCTACAAGCCGCCGCATGAACGCGATGTGAGCGTCGAAATCTCTCCAGAAATCCATCTTCGCCCTGATTACAACTTCCGCATAAACGGCAGTATCAAATTTTTTGTCGAGGCCAAAGCCCCGTGGGTCGAGGCGAAAAGAGCGAACGCGAGATCACGGTTACGGATGAGAAGATTGATGATGTCGTGTATGGGCTCTATGGGATAACAGGGGGGTTCAATCGGCAGGCCTGGATTGAATGGCAGTTAGTAGTCCGATAAAGTGCAGCCGCGAAACCCGACGTGTTTACGATACTGTATCTGCCAGTTCGTATGCGGTATATGTTGTCCTGCCAGGCCAACTATCTACTTGGCCAGCAACTGAGCAGTTTGGAAGCCGTCTTCCTCAAAGAAGGCGGGTTGCGCGAGCGCATGCCGAGCTCGCCTTGAAGCAAAAAAGAAAACATCGTAAGGCCAAGTCTACTAAAGTTCGACTTTCTCGATCTTATTTCGTTGTCCCCTTCTTGCTCTGAAAATCCCTCTCGATCACGCGCCGTATGGCCTCTCTTACGTCAGGGTCATGGGCCCCCTGCACGTACTTTTCAATCCTCTCGCGTTCTTCAGTGTTGAGGGGCGCCTGGAGCGGGGCCTCTTCCTTCGGGCGCGCCTCCGGAGAATCGATCTCGCCCAGCTTGAGCGCGATGTCCTTGATGGCGTCTCTCCCGAGGTTCCTGTTCACCTTCTCGATAAGCTCGGGCTTGAGCAGAGAGAGCTGCTGCATCCAGGCCGGGCTGTCCACGGACAAATAAAGCTTCTTGCCTCGCACCGTCTGCGGCCGGGCATGACGCGCGATCACGGCGCCGACGGTTTGCTCCCATTGCCCGAAGATGCGGTACCCGCTGAGATGACCCTGGAGGCCGAGGGCCTTCAGCATGCTCCCGAGCGTGGAGGACAGTTTGTCCAGCTTCTTCGCCATAAAGCATCTTAGCATATCAAGACTTCTTTTGACAACAGGGAATAAGCCGGATATAATAAAAGGGGTTTTCACCGCGTTTGCGGACAGAGGAGCTCGCCTATGCCAGAATTGCGAAAAGATCCGATCACCGGTCGCTGGGTCATTATCTCGTCCGAACGGGGCAAGCGGCCGACGGACTTTCAGGACCAGCGCGGCAAGAAACGCGGGGGCTTCTGTCCCTTTGACGCGGGCAACGAGCGCACGACGCCGAACGAAGTGCTCGCGTATCGAGGCGAAGGCGCGACCACGCCGAACGGACCCGGCTGGAGGTTGCGGGTCGTGCCGAACAAGTTCCCGGCGCTCCAGATCGAAGGCGGCCTGGACAAACAGGGCGAAGGCATTTTCGACAAGATGAACGGCATCGGCGCCCACGAGGTGATCATTGAAAGCCCGGACCACAACGCCACGCTGGCGAACCTTCCCCAGAAGTCCGTGGAAGAGGTGTTCTGGGCTTACCGGGACCGAATGGAAGACCTGAAAAAAGACACCCGCTTCCAGTACACGTTGATCTTCAAGAACGAGGGGCTGACCGCCGGCGCTACGCTCGAGCACTCCCATTCGCAGCTCATCGCCCTGCCGATCGTGCCGATCCAGGTGCAGGAGGAGCTCGACGGCTGCAAACGCCACTACGATCTCAAGGAGCGGTGCATCTTCTGCGATATCATCCGGCAGGAGCTGCATACCGGAGCGCGCGTGGTCCTTGAGACGCCGCTTTTCATCGCACTCGCGCCGTACGCGCCCCGCTTCCCCTTCGAGACGTGGATCATGCCCAAGAAGCACGTCTCCTGCTACGCCTGCTCGACGAACGAGGACTACCGGGACCTTGCCGGCATACTGCAGAACCTCCTGAAGCGGACCGACAAGGCGCTCTCGAATCCTCCCTATAACTATGTCGTCCATACGTCGCCCTTCAGGGACGAGCGCAACGACTACTACCACTGGCATATAGAGTTCATGCCAAAGCTCACGAGCGTTGCCGGGTTTGAGTGGGGCTCCGGATTCTACATCAACCCCACGCCGCCGGAGGAAGCGGCAAAGTTCCTCCGCGAAATAAGGTTATGATACGACAAAAAAATTCAATATCTACCACGGAGGCACTGAGACACGGAGAAAATCTGGAAGTGAATAAGAGAGGGAGATAAGAAGCCGTAACGTGGATGTTTTTTCAACTCCTCGCTTTGCGCAAATTCCTATTTCTTGTTTTGATCCGTGTCTCCGCGCCTCCGTGGTGAATCCGCTTTATGAGTTTATCGAGATCATGAAAATATTATATACGGCATCTGAGGCGGTCCCCTTCGCCAAGACCGGGGGACTGGCTGACGTCGCCGGGAGCCTCCCCCCCGCCCTTGCCGCCCTCGGCCACGACGTGCGCGTGGTAATGCCGCGCTACCGGAGTACCGACCCGAAACGGTTCGGCCTGAAGAAGGTCGCGGCCTTTCATGTTCCGCTCGGGTCATGGCAGGAACGCTGCGATGTATTGCAGGGCCGGATGGGAAAGAACGTCACGGTTTATTTCGTCGAGAAGGACGTATATTACGACCGAGCGGACCTCTATCAAACGGCCACGGGCGACTACCCGGACAACGCCGAGCGGTTTACCTTTTTTTCGCGGGCGGTGCTTGAGCTCTGCCGGGCACTGGACTTCAGCCCCGACATCATGCATTGCAATGACTGGCAAACGGGCCTGGTGCCTTTTTTTCTGAAAACGCTCTACAAGGAAAGCTCACCCTTTGAGCGGACCAAAAGCGTTTTTACAGTGCATAACCTCGGCTATCAGGGCACGTTCTGGCATTGGGACATGCGCTATCTCGGCATAGGCTGGGAGTATTTTACGCCCGAGGGCATCGAGTTCTGGGGCAAGATCAGCTTTCTGAAGGCCGGCCTCGTTTACTCCGACGTGATCACGACCGTGAGCAGGACGTACAGCCGGGAGATCCAGACCTCGGAATATTACGGCCATGGCCTTGAGGGCGTGCTTGCGAAGCGGGCCCCGGACCTTTACGGCATCGTGAACGGGATCGACTACGCGGAATGGGACCCCGCCCGTGACGCATCGATCGCGAAAACGTACAGCGCCCTTCGGCCCGCGGGCAAGGCGGCCTGTAAAAAAGAACTTTTGAAGGCCGTCGGCCTCCCGGCCGTTGACGCGCCGCTCGTCGGCATGGTGACGCGGCTGGTAACGCAGAAAGGGCTTGATATTCTCGCCGACTCCCTTCCGGAAATGATGGCACTGGGCGTGCAGCTTGTGGTCCTGGGCACCGGCGAGGAGCAGTATCATCGCGTTCTGACCGAAGCAGCCGGCCGGTATCCGCAACAGATGCGCGTGCTGCTCCGGTATGACGACCGGATCGCCAAGAGCATCTACGCCGGCTGCGACCTGTTCCTCATGCCCTCGCAATACGAGCCGTGCGGCCTGGGCCAGTTGATCGCGCTGCGGTACGGCACGGTCCCGATCGTCAGGAAGACCGGCGGCCTCGCGGACACGGTGAAGGATTATAACGGGCGAACCCGCCGCGGAACCGGATTCGTATTCGAAGAATATTCGGCGGATGCGCTCACCGGGTGTCTCCGGCGCGCCATCGCGCTTTACGGCGATGCGAAAAAATGGAGGCTTTTGATGCAGTCCTGCATGAAGCAGGATTTCTCCTGGAAACGCTCGGCAGGGGAATACGTGAAGGTATACCGGAAAGCGATGAGAAAAAAATAGCGAGTTTTCATCGCAGAAAACGCAGAGACCGCGGAGGGAACACAACGGAGCGTTGAGCACTAATAAAAGAGATTGCTCTGCGAATTCAGGTGAAATGAGCCGTTATGGGAACGATAGAAAAAACAGAACTGGGCCTCCTGAGCGAGATCAGCCGGATCTCGAACTTGTACATCGACCTGTCTGAAAAGCTCCGGCGCATCGTCGAGGCCGTGGCGAAAGGCATGGGGAAGGACGGCGCGTCCGTATTCCTCATCGACCGCTCCGGCAAAACGGTCACGCTGGCCGCCGCAATAGGCCTCAACCAGGAGTCCGTCGGAAAGATGAGCTTTCCCCTCGGCATGGGCATCGCAGGATGGGTAGCGCAGCAGAAAGTCCCCCTCGCGCTCGAGGACCCCTACACGGACCCGCGTTTTCAGTACGTGCCCGAGTCGGGAATCGCGAATTTCAAATCGCTCGTGGCCGCGCCGATCATGGACGAGGATCGCTGCATCGGCGTCATCTTCGTGCTCTCGCTCCCGGTCTGGAGCGCCACGTCGTCGGAGCTCACGCTGCTGACCACCACGGCCAATCAGCTGAGCGGCGTTATCAAGAGCGCCCGACTGTTTCAAAAGATCCAGGAACGGCTGACCGAGCTCGCCACCATCTATGAGATCGGCATGGCGCTCACTTCCACGCTCGATCTCGAGCAGCTTCTTTCGCTGATCGCCAAGAACAGCACGCACTCGCTCCGTGCGCAGGGCTGCGCCATCCGGCTCGTGGACCAGCCCGAGATCGTGTCGAGCAAGACCTATTCATCGTTCAGCCCCAACGGCGAGCTCATCGGGAACCTGGACGCCCTGCTCGGCGAGGCTGTCGCAGAGCGCGTGACGCGGGGAAAAAAACCGATCCTCATCCACGATGTGGCGAAGGAGTCCTGGCTGCCGCAGGCTAGCGGGCTGTCCGGGGGCTCGCTTATGAGCGTTCCGCTGATATTCCACGATCGCGTGATCGGCGTCATCACGCTGTACAATAAGCAGGAAGACCATTCGTTCACGGAAGACGACCTCCAGTTCCTCGCGACGGTGGCGAGCAGCGCGGCGGTGGCCGTGGAGAACGCCGCCATGTATGAACGCATGGAGAAACTGGCCAATGAGGCGCGCGCCCGCGCGCAGGAGCTCCAGATCCTCTACGACATCGGTGCGGCCATGAGCACAACCCTCAACCTGGACCGCCTGCTTAGGATTATCCTGACGGCGGCAACCATGGGGGGCAGCGGCCTGGGATTCAACCGGGCCGTTCTCCTGCTCACCAACGAACGCACGAATACGCTCCAGGGCATGATGGGGGTCGGCCCCGCAAACTGGGAAGAAGCGTCCCGCGTCTGGAGCGATGTCTCGAACAGGCACAAAAGCCTGATGGAATGGATCCAGACCGGCGAGCTCTTTGAGCACAGGGATTCGGAGCTCAACAATCTGGCAAAAGGGATCAGGGTTTCCCTGGAGCGGGCAGCCGGCGTGCTTGCACTCACCGTGATCGATAAACGGCCTTACAACATCACCGCTGCAACCTTGGACCCCATCGTGCCCCGCTGGCTTCACGAAGCGCTTCGGGTAGACAGTTTTGCCACCGTTCCACTCGTGGCAAAGGACCGGGTCATCGGGGTCATTCTCGTCGACAACCTCTTCAACCGCCGGCCCATCACCGACGGCGACATGCGCTTCCTCACCATGTTCGCCCATCAAGCCGCTCTCGCCATCGAGAACGCTATCATCCATTCGAACCTCGAGACCATGAACAAGGACATGCGCGTCATGCACGAACAGCTCGTCCAGTCCGAGAAGATGGCGGCCCTCGGCGCCATGATCGCCGAGATCACGCACGAGATCAGGAACCCGCTCGTTTCCATCGGCGGGTTCACCCGGCGGCTGGCAAAATCGCTTCATCGCAGCGAGGACAAAAAATACATCGACATCATCCTGAGCGAGGTAGGCAGGCTCGAAGGCATCATCCACGACAACCTTTCGTACATCAAGGAAGTCGCGCCCCAGAAGAGCGAGGGTGATATCAACACGGTGCTCCATGACATTCTCACGCTCTACGAGGACGAGCTTGCGCAGCGCGGCATCATGGTTGAGCAGGACCTTTGCCGTTCCCTGCCGCGACTGGCGTTCGACGGACAGCAGATGAAGCAGGCAGTGATCAATGTCCTGAAAAACGCGATGGAGGCCATGGAGAGCGGCGGGACGCTCACGCTCAGGACCTATGATGTTCCCGAGGCGGGCGAGGCCGCCATCGAAATAAGCGATACAGGCCCCGGTATTTCCGCCAAGGCAATGCACAATATCTTCAACCCCTACTACACGACAAAACCGCGCGGCACGGGGCTGGGGCTGCCGATCACAAACAGGATCGTGAAGGCCCACAAAGGCAAGATCGAGATGAGGAACAAAGCGAGCGGCGGTGCGGCCTTTACGATAAAGCTCCCGTACCGCGAGAATGCCGTCATGAAGAAGGAGCAGGCCGCCGGATGAGTCTCATAATGATTTCGCGCAGTGAGCGCACGGTCCTCATTGCGAGAAGGCAACCAGCGAGTTAGAATATGCAAGGGAGGCACCAATGAAAAAGATCCTTGTCGTGGACGATGAAGCGAATATCAGGGAACTCTACCGGGAAGAGCTCGAGGACATGGGCTACGAGGTGACCACGGTCGCTGACGGGGCCGAAGCGCTCGCCGCGCTTGACACGGCAAAATTCGATCTCGTCACTCTCGACATGCGCATGCCCGACATAGACGGCATCGAGACGCTTCGCAAGATGAAGGAAAAGGACAACACGCTGCCCGTCGTCATCTGCACGGCCTACGAGGAATACAAGCATGATTTTGGAAGCTGGTGCTCCGACGCGTATGTCGTGAAATCGGCGGACACGTCGCTGCTCCGCGAGACGATAAAGAAAATCCTCGGATGAGCGAGCGAACGGAAGTCCGGATAGAAAAGCTCGTTTACGGCGGCAGCGGCCTGGCGAGGCTTGAGAACGGCCAGGCGGTTTTCGTCCCCGGCGCGCTTCCGGGAGAACGGGTCGCCATCGAGATCAAGAGAAGGAAAAAAGGTTTTCTCGAGGCCGAGCTCATTGAAGTTATTTCTCCGTCTCCGAGTCGTATTGCCCCGCCCTGCAACGGCGAAAAGCAGTGTACCGGCGCTACGTGGCCACACATCTTGTACAAGGCCCAACTCAAATATAAGCAGGAAATTCTTCTGGACGCGCTCCAAAGAATCGGCGGCATGGAGCCGGCGCGGCCCCTTCCGATCATTCCCTCCCCACGGATCGACCACTACCGGCTCCGCACGCAGTTCAACGTGCGGATGAAGGACGGAAGGCAGCGGATCGGTTTTTTCCGCCAGGGATCATACGATTTGGTCGAGGTGGAAGAGGCGTTCCTTATCAACCCGCTTATCGACAAGGTGCTGAAAGGCATCCGGGCTCTTTCAAACGAGCTGCCCTCGCTCACGGAGATACACATCAATGCCACACCCTCCGGTGAGGCGCACGTCCTTCTGTTCAGCGAGCAGAGTTCGCTGTCGCCGATGGAAACTTTTTTCACGAAGCTCAAGGGCCTCGTTCCGGAAGTCATCGGCATAACGGGTTTTGCGGGCAGAAAAAAAACATTTTCCCTCGGGAGCAACCGGCTCAGGCTTGACATCGAAGGCCTGACGCTTTACGCTACGGAAGGCAACTTCTTTCAGGTCAACTGGGAGCAGAACCGGAACATGGTGCGGACGGTCCTTGATTTCGTAGCGCTCGGGGGAACGGAAACCGTGCTCGATCTCTACTGCGGCATCGGCAACTTCTCCCTGCCGCTCGCGGCAGGGGCAAAATCGGTCATCGGGATAGAATCCGGCTATGCGGCGGTCGAAGATGCTATTGCGAACGCAAAACTGAACGGCATCGTGAACGCGGAGTTCATCGCCGACGATCTTCAGAAAGGACTGAAGACCCTGATCCAAAGAAAGATGCGCGCCGATGTTATCGTACTCGACCCGCCCCGGGCCGGCGCCACCCTCAAAACGCTCGAACGCGTGCTCGCCTTTGTGCCTCAAAAAATCGTCTACGTCTCGTGCAATCCTTCCACGCTCGCGCGTGACCTGAAGTTTTTTCACCTCTTCGGGTTCCGCCTCGACCGGCTTCAGCCGGTGGACATGTTCCCCTATACCTACCACATCGAGTGCGTGGCAGAGATGGTGCGTAAAGAGTAGATATGCTCGAACGCAATGTTCATTCGTGTTAATTCTCGCCCATTCGCTGCAGGAAAGCCATTAAAACAGTTTGTCCTCTCCAGCGCGGTATGATACAATCGTGTCATGATAAAACGAGGTGGAAAATCCGATACGCCCGGTAAGGACGGCGGTCGGACACGGGTCCTGTCCATGGCGGGCCAGAAACCGCTGATCCTTAAAAAAGCGCGTTTCGTCGTCAGCAAGGGAAAGGACAAGGGGAAAGAGATCGTGCTCCAAAAACCCTTGGTCACGATCGGCACTCTTTCCGAGAACGACCTCACGCTTACCGACCCCACGGTGTCCCGCAGCCACGCGGTGGTGGAGGAAAAGGCCGATGGCTACGCTCTTCGCGACCTCAACAGCACCAACGGCACATTCCTCGACGGAGTGCGGATCCGCGAGGGATATCTCGCGGCGGGCGCCGTAATCCGGCTCGGACAGACCGAGGTGACCTTCTCCCCGATGGAGGAGCGGATCGAAACCGTGCGGAGCTCATTGGACCGTTTCGGCAAGCTCATCGGCGCATCGACCCCCATGCGGGAGGTCTTCGGCATCCTCGAACGCGTGGCGCCCACGGACATCGCTGTGCTCATCCAGGGAGAAACCGGCACAGGAAAAGAACTCGCGGCGCGGGCCATTCACAGCCATAGCCGCAGGACTGAAAAGCCCTTTATAGTATTCGACTGCGGCGCCGTGGCCCCGACCCTGATCGAGAGTGAGCTCTTCGGGCATGAAAAAGGCGCTTTCACCGATGCAGTCAAGTCCCGCCAAGGGGCCTTCGAACTGGCACACGGCGGCACGCTGTTTCTTGATGAGATCGGAGAGCTTACGCCCCTTCTCCAGCCCAAGCTTCTCCGCGCGCTTGACCAGCAGGAAGTGAAGCGGGTCGGCGCGGAGAAGAATATAAAAATAGACGTGCGCGTTGTCGCGGCAACGAACCGGGACCTGGAAAAGGAAGTGAAGGCGGGGCGGTTCCGCGAAGACCTCTTCTACCGGCTCTCGGCCGTAAGTGTGTCTCTCCCGCCGCTCCGGAACCGCAAGGAAGACATCGAGCTGATTGCGGAGCACTTACTCGCAGGAATATCGACGGCTGCGGAAAAAAAACTCAAGGGGCTTTCGCCGGAAGCAGCGGAGACCCTTCGCGCGTACCCGTGGCCGGGCAACGTACGGGAACTCAAGAACGTCCTCGTTCGCGCGGCAGCCCTGAGTGACGGCGTCCGGATCGAGGTCGGGGATCTTTTTCTGTCCCAGGGGAAGAGGACGGACACTCTTGAGGGCCTGAGCGGCAAGACGCTCGAAGAGATCGAAAAGGCCGCGATCCATGCCACACTCAAGTCGGTCTCCGGGAACAAGACCGAAGCAGCAAAAGCCCTCGGCATTGCCTATTCAACGCTGTATGAAAAGATAAAAAAATACGGGATAAGGGAGTAAAAAATCCGGAATGAAAAATGCCGCGGGAACAAATGATTTGGCATGGATCTATTCCCTTAAGAAAAAAATGCTTGTCGGCCTCCTGGGCTTCTTGACGGTATCCATTGCCGCCGCAATGATATTAATCGCGCTTCTGGTGCGAGACAGCCTGATCGACGACAGCGCGGACAAAGCACAGGAACTCGGCGACACGGTGCGGGCAAACCTGCGCACCCTCATGCTGAAGAGAGACCCCGGTGCCATCCAGGACACCATGGACAACCTCGGGAAGAAAAAAGATTCGATTGTTCGGGCATTTATACTGGATAAAACCGGCAGGGTCGTCTATTCCTCGGACAGGACGGAGATTGGGAGGGTCTTGAACAGATTTACCGAACACTCCTGTCACGGCTGTCATATGAACATCGGCACCGCGCCTTCGGAGCATACCCTTATTATCAGGAACGACGGCATCAAGATCCAGAGAAACGTCATGGTGATCTTCAACGAAAAGGCCTGCCACGGATGCCATGAGGGCGCGGACCGCATCAATGGAAAACTGATCATCGACCGCTCCTTGAAACGAACCGAACGGCTTATTTCATCGATAGAATTGATTATCTTCAGCTCGGGCGGGGTCTGCCTTGTTCTTGCTGTTCCTTTTTTACGGCGGAAGATCGACGCCTACGTCGACGAGATCCTCAGAAAGAACCGGGAAGTGGAACTGCTCGTTACCATTGCGAAGCGGTTGAGCAGTACGATTGACCTGAAGGAATTGAGGGACGTCGTCGCCGGCGTCATCAGCCAAACGTTTGATGCCGACGAGGTGGAGATCATCCACCCCCGGGATGAAAAAAAATACCGGGTGTATGTATGGGACAGAGATGCAAATGAGATAGCGCGCAGGATAGTTGACAAACCTTCGGCATTGTATTCGGCAATACACGATTGGCTCGCGGGCACCTTAAGGGAGAAAACAACAAGCGCTGACGGCAAACAGGTATACCTGCCAATCATCAAGGGGGACAGGGATCTCGCGCTTGTCGGCGTCAGAAGAAGGAACCGTGCCTTCGATCCCGAGAGACTTAAATTCGTCGACCCCGTTTGCAGCCATATGGCGATAGCCTTCGACAACGCCCATCTTTATTCTATTGCCATATCCGATGAGCTGACACATCTTTATTCACTCAGGCATTTTCGCTACTGTATTGAACGGGAGGTTATGAACTTTGAGCGAAACGGGGACGCCTTCACGCTCTTGCTCATTGACGCCGACGATTTTAAAAAAATCAATGACGCGCATGGGCATATCATCGGCGATACGGTACTGATGGAAACCGCCCAATGCATTGCCGCATCAGTCAGGGACAATGATCTGGCCTTCCGGTATGGCGGCGAGGAATTTGCGGTGTTGCTCCCCTCAACCGATGCGGAAGGGGGAAGGCCCGTTGCGGAGAGGATACGAGCCGCCGTCGAGGCGCATGTCGTTGAGATCGAAGGGCTTCAAGTGCGGTTGACAGTCAGCATTGGCATCTCGTCATGCCCGAAAACGGCGACCGATTCGAGAGGCCTTCTCATGGCGGTGGACAGAGCCCTCTACCGGGCAAAGGCAGCGGGAAAGAACAAAATCGTCATCGAAAGCGAAACTTGAACCTCCCGGGAACCTTGACAAAGCAAGAGGCCGGAGGAGCTGACGTCTCTACCCAACCGGGGTTCAGAACTGTATCAGAAAATTGATACCGTACTCTGTAGAGTGGTTCGCCGGTTCAACTCCCGTACCAACGATTGTGCCAAAGTGGGTCAGGGACGCGACTTCAGAGTCCTCTATGTTCCAGTACCTTATAAAAGGCTCTATGGCATAACTGAAATCATCAGCCTTTGTTTGAAACGCTATCGCGCCTCTGAGGCCGTAACCCCGTTTTTGGCGATTTTCAGGGTCATTAAAGCCTGAATAGGCATCGCTTAGATGACTTATCTGTTTCCCCCACCAGAAAATGTCATACTCGGCCGTTGCCTCGGTCGACCAGCCATTACTTGATGTCGCGGTGTACTTGACGCCGACAGGACTGTAATAATAATTTGATTCCCGTTCATATCCAAGATCGCCGACTGAAGAGACTTTCCCCGCACTGTTGTCATTCAAGTACCGGTATCCTATTCCTATATACGGGGTAAGAATATGACCCGTTGGGAGCAAAAAATCATAGCCGCTCAATCCCCTGAACTCCGCTATATAGTCCGGGACGTTTTTTATGATTCCGCTTTCAGGAGAGGTGTAATAGAGGCTGCCGAAACCAAACCTGGCCTCCGTCTTCATCATAAGGCCGTCATGATACGTGAAGGCGCCGGTTATCCCCGTCAAAAATCCCCTGAATTCCGCGAAGTGAGGCTCCTCGTACACGAAATACGACAGTTCGGGCCCTGCTTCCCATGAATACTTTTTTAATTGTTCCCCAAAACTGTTTTCCGCCTTAACGAATACCAGGCACAATATTACTAGTGCCGTCAATTTTTGACGATTGGTCACCGTCGATCTCCTCTCATCTTTTCTATCAAAATTACGCTGCTGACAATCGTACTTTTGAAGAAAACTACTATAAGCAGATGAAAAAGACAAGATAAAAAATGAATTGTATTAAATCATGAGGAAGTCACGGATATTTCTTACAGAAGTGTGCAATGAACAGCGGGCCGACTCCTATTTAAACATCGCCGTTGCAACCGCAAACGTCGCTGCGATCACTGCTGTTCCGATAGTGGTCCACAATCATGACTCTCTGAAAAGGAGCCGTGGCGAATGATCCCCGCATCCGTTTCTATCGATTTCGAAGTCGATGAGCTTTACACGTCCGTCGCGGCCAATGTTGGAGGGCTTCAAGTCCCGGAACGCGCTCGGCTGCGGCTTCTGCACGCTCAAGAAATGCACGGCATGGCAGATCTGGAGCGCCCATGAGAGCGACAAGCGCCCGTTTACCGGCTTGCCCCGGCGCCCGGCAAGAAGTTGTTTCGGACGCAGATGAACGCAGAAAAAGCGGATGTATCACTTGCACTCTGGATTTTTTATCTGTGCATATCTGCGAAAATCTGCGTCCTGCTTTTTCTTCGCGCCTCCTGCGGCGAATCTGCCTTCAAGCCGCACTTCGGACAGAATTTCGCCCCGGCACGCACCGGCTCACCGCAGTCACTGCAGGTCCTGATACTTCCCTCGCTGAAAACGATTGTTGCTTTTCCCACGTCGATAATGTCTCCGTCCTTCAGAGTTTGCCGAGCCGTGACCTTCTTCTTGTTCACGAACGTGCCGGTCTCGGATCCCTTGTCCTCAATGATGTATCGCCCGTTCTCCTTGAGGAACTCCGCATGCTGGCGCGCTATAGTGTCATCCCTCAACAGTCCGATGGTGCTGCCTTCGTCCCTGCCGACCGTCACAGTGTCCTTAATGTCGATGTCCTTCATCGTTCCCCGGCCGCGCACGAGGCTCAGGTGGGCCGTCTCATACTGCCGGTCCATTTTTCTGAGCGATATGGCAAGGAGCCCCAGAAAGCTCATGAGAGGTATCACGAAAGCCCACTGGTGCGGCCTGCCGCCCACCCCGAAAAGAGACGACTCCGGTTGAAAATACATCCGCTCGGCCAGGGGACCTCCCTTCAACTCGAAAGACACCTTCCGGAGGAACTCGCCGCGCTGGTGTGTGTCAAAGGTGACCGCATACTCATTCCTGATTCGGTGACTGATAGTTTCGTAGATGCCGGCAAGACCTTCCGGTGACGGCGTGAAGAAGTAGGCGCCGCCGCTCTCCCGGGCGATCCGTTCGAGCCGCGCGGTCCGGACATCTTCCCCCAGGCCGATCGTATAGACCGAGACGTAGGACTTGAACGCCGATGCTATGGCCTGCTCTATATCGATCACACCACGGTTCGCGATGCCGTCGGTGAGCACGATCACTGCCTTGCGTCCCGGCGCTCTCTTGAGCACGTCCACACTTTGCGAAAGAGCGTCATAGAGCGCCGTGTGTCCATCCGCTTCGATGCCGGACACTAAGGCCTTCAACGAATCAATGTCGTCCGTGAGCGGCGCAAGCTCCGTCACCCGTTCACTGAATACGAACAGGGACACGCGGTCGCCTTTTTCCATCAGCGAGAGGAACCTCAGGACGGACTCTTTGGCCCTGGCTATTTTCTCTCCGGTCATGGAACCGCTCTTGTCGAGGACGAGCGCTACTGACAGCGGCTCTCTTTGTCCCTCGGACCCGACCATTCTCATGTCTTTTATGCCGGCGGGGACACCGTTCTCCCGGAGCATCACGATGCGCCGATCAAGACCACGCACCGGCCTGTTGCTCTTGTCCAGGATGGAGACGTAGGCCTTAACCGTCGGAAACGCGGAGAGGTCGAACTGCGTAATCTGCGCCTGGGACGGTTCTCCCGCGCTCGCGCCGTGAATGCCCGCAACAAGCAGGGACCCCGTGGCAAGCGCCACCACCGCTGCCTTTTTTACTGCATTAAACATCAGTAAAATGCTTCCCACCCGGATGACATCGCCGTCGGAGAGCCTGCTGCTCCGGGCCAGCTTCTGGTTCACGTACATGGCCTTCCCCTCTTCACCGGCCGTGATGGCAAAATGTCCATTCTCCCGTTTGATGAGGGCGTGGCGCATGCCCACACCTTCGGCCCCCGAGAGGCAGACATCGGAACGGTCGTCCCTGCCAACGACGTTCAGCTCTTTAAGGAGCGGGAACTCCCTGTTGATATGTCTTCCCTTGATCACCTTCACCTTTGCCGAGATGAACGCCTCTTCAACGAGACTGATAAAGGCCCCGATGGAAAACCCGAGCAGAGCGAGCCCCGCAAGAGCGGACCAGATAGAGGTTGCCGAAAGTCCGTTAAACAGGAGCCCGCCAAACAGGCCTCCGAGAAATCCGCCGGCCAGTCCGTACAGCGCCCGGTCTCGCGATCGGATCATCATGCCGCCGGAAAGCCCCACGGCAGCGCCGAGGACTGCCCACCCCAGTCCGACCGCGAGGGCCACTCCCAGGGACGGCCGGAAGCCTCCGGCATCAGCCACGAATCTCCCGAGGGCGGTGAAGATCGTATTGCCCAGTGCCGCGCCCAAGGCCCCGCCCAGGACTCCCGCCGCCGCTCCGAATCCTGCACGCTTGATCGCGGCCCTGAATTGCCTGCCGGTGACCGTCTCATGACTCCAGATGAACGCGCCGATAAACATGCCTGAGAGGGCGCCCAAAAGAAGCTCTGTACGTAGCCCTCCCGGGAACATCGTTGATGCTGACAGCACGAAGACCCAGGCCGCAGCCCCTCCGAATGCACCGGAGAGGGCGTAAAATATTATTTTTGATGTTCTAGGCATAGTAGCCTCCCTCCTTCAGTTCAGAGTGACGAGTGCGGGACGTTGAGCAATTCTGTTCTTTAGCCTTCCGCTCCACACTCCATACTCTCACTCTGCACTCCTTCTACGCCGCTTTTAATGTCAGCGACAGCTCACCACCACGGCCGTGATATTATCCTTCCCGCCGTTTTCGTTCGCCATCCTCACCAGGGTGGCGCAAGAGGTCTTTGCATCGCATCCCGCGGCAAAAACTTTGCGGATTTCCTCATCGCTCACCTCTCCCCAGAGCCCATCGGTACACAGCAGGAGGCTGCCGCCTTTTTTCAACGCCACTTGAAACGTGTCCACCTTGATCATCTCATCGTTCCCGACGGAGCGATAAAGCATGTTCGACTGAGGGTGGTTTCTTGCTTCTTCCTTCGTAAGCATCCCATCGGCAACGAGCTTCGCCACCAGGGAATGGTCCTCGGTGATCTGGGAGATGTACCCATTCTCGATCCAGTAGGCCCTGCTGTCCCCGACGTTTGCGATATGCGCCGTGTCATCGACGATCAATGCAGCACAGAGCGTGGTGCCCATATTGGAGTTTTTGCGTGCGCCTTCCTGTTTTACTGCCCTGTTGGCCTCATGAACGGAATACTCAACGAGCCTTTGCGGATCGAGACCCTTCTCCACTCCTTCGCTTACTTCCCTGCACAGCGTCTCTACTGCCATCATGCTTGCCGTTTCGCCGGCATCGTGTCCGCCCATGCCGTCCGCCACGGCAATGAGAGACTTTTCAACGAGACTTAACAGTGAGAAACTGTCCTCATTATGGTCCCTTATTTTGCCGATGTCTGTGAGTCCGCCCCACTGGATGCCCGGAGGAGCATCCTGACGTTCAATTGTTTGCACGATTTCGGCAGGGACCTGTTCTGCAGGTTCCGGTCTGAGCCGCAACGCACAGGCCGGCTGAAGCACGCTGGTTGCTTCTCCTTTTTTCTCTCGTACCATCGTCACCTTTCGCTCTCTGCTTGCTCCCATGATCTTTTTCAGACAGTCCATCGATTTACGCATCATAACCGGCTCCTGCAGTCCGTTACTCAGTTCCGTATTACGTGCCTTTACCCTGCATCGGTTGTGCCAAAGTGGAATGAGATGAACCGGGCTGGATGCGATGAGAAAAAGTCTTTACAATGCTGATAGTTGTGGTTTATTAGCGTGAGTGATTTACCTTGCAAGCGAAACAGATTGTGAGAACCTATTTGATAATCGAAAGAAGGGTATTTGATTTTCGAATACTGATGGAAGGGACAGTCAACTATTCGCATAATTGCTGATTCATGGTTGAAGACGCTACGCGGATAAGAAGGGAAGATTGCTCCTGCCATCCCGGTGTCAAACTTGCATTACTCTGGCATGGCCGACAGCGCTGACGTTCAATTTGCTCTACCGGAGAACTGCCGTCTATGCCAATCGTTCCCGGAGAACCAGATGGCGTACCGCCGTCGCGCTCAGCGTGCCGGTGTTGGCGGTCGAAATCGTGTTGATGTTGCCGTGATGTTGCCTCCAAACTCGCCCGTTGCCGTGCCGTAGCCGCCATTGGCCGTGGGGTTTCCGGAATTCATGATATGCTCGGACTGCATGGAGATAGAGTTTCCTGCTCCACCGGCTATCGCCGTTGCTGGTATTGCTGTTCCTGTCGCTGACGAACTTGCACACCGCCACTCCGGGCTTGACCTGAGGTCCCGCGGGTTTAGGGAGAACCCCGTGCTACCCAATTCTCAAAACCTTCGCGCCTCGGATCTTGCGTTCCTTAAGTTCGAGCAATGCCGTGTTCGCCTCTTCTAGCCGGTACTCCCGGACCTCGGGTCTGATCGGGGTGTCCGCGGCCATACGAAGAAATTCTTCCACATCCCTTCGCGTGATGTTCGCCACGCTCTTGATCTCCTTCTCCATCCAGAGATCGCGGGGATACTCGAGCGCGAGCAGTGCGTCTTTGTCGTTTTTCTCTTTGCGTATCGCGTTCATCACCAGCCGCCCGCCGCGCTCGAGATTCTTGAGGGCCTCAACCACGGGACCCCATGCCGGCGTCGTGTCGATAATTGCGTGCAGCTTTTCCGGCGATTCCTTTTCAGGGCTTCCGGCCCAGGCCGCCCCGAGTTCCTTCGCAAACTGCTGTTCCGCCCCGGTCCTGGAAAAAACGAAAACCTTCGTTTTGGGATATTGGCGTTGAACCATCTTTAACACCAAATGCGCCGACGCGCCGAAGCCCGTAAGGCCGAGATTGTCTCCATCACTGATGTTCGTCAACCGCAGCGAGCGGTAGCCGATCGCGCCCGCGCACAGGAGAGGCGCTGCTTCGGCGTCGGAAAATAGATCGGGTATCCGGTACGCGAACTCTTCAGGGACGGTCGTATATTCGGCATACCCGCCGTCCGCGTCCCTGCCGGTTGCTTTGAAATCATCGCAGAGGTTCTCCCTGCCGCTCAGGCAGAACTTACATTTCCCGCAGGCGGAATGGATCCATGCGATGCCAACCCGATCTCCGATCCTGAACCTGTTCGCGTTGCTCCCCGTTTTTTCCACCTGTCCGACGACCTGGTGGCCCGGAATGATCGGCAGCTTCGAAGGGGGTGTCCTGCCCTCGATCTCGTCCAGTTCGGTGTGGCAAACACCGCAGACCAAGACTTTTATCAGGATTTCTTTTTCACGGGGGATTGGAACGGAGAGATCGACTAGCTCAAGAGGTGATCTGTTTTCCTGAAAATTGGCCTGCTTCCTCAACAACATGGCTTTCATAGCCTTCACCTCGTGGATGTCCGCATTCGAGACCTATGCCGAAGAAAGCGAAATGATAGGATACGATTGACAAGGTTATGAGGAGGGAACACCGTGAAATTGCTACTTCACCAGGTCCCCGTACTCACCCGGCCTGCGGCGCTTGAGGAACCCCCAGGTCTCGACAGCCTCCTCGCGTTCTTTAGGATCGATGTCGGCAAGCACGATGGCGTCCTTGCTTCCGGCGAGCTCCGAGACCATCTCGCCCCAGGGATCAACGCAGAAGCTCCGGCCGTAGAACGTGATGCCGTCCTCCTTCCCGACGCGGTTCACCCGGAAGATAAACATATTATTGGTAAAAGCGTTGGCCGCTATGGCGCGCTCCCACAGACTGTGAGTGTTGAGTGCTGCGGCCGTGGGCGCTAACACGAGCTCTGCGCCCTTGAGCGCAAGAACGCGTGCGCCCTCCGGGAACAGGTTGTCCCAGCAGATCTGGACGCCGATCTTCCCCTGCGACGTTTCGAATACGGGGAACCCGTTGTCCCCGGCTGAAAAATAGAAGCCTTCGCGGTACTGCGGCAGGTCGGGGAGGTGGATCTTCCGGTACGTGCCGAGGAGCTTGCCGGAATCTATGACTGCCGCGCTGTTGAAGTATTTCCCGTCTGCAGATTCGAAGAAGGGGACGATAAGGACCGTCTTGGTGCTCATTGAGACATCGCAAAAATGCTTGAACGTATTTGACGAGGCATCCTGCGCGAGGGAGAGCAGACTCTTGTCCTCCCTCTCCAGGAACCAGGGCGTAAGGAAGAGTTCGGGGTAGCAAATGATCCCGGCCTCTTTTTCAGCAGCCACCTCCGCCATCTCCACGGCGCGCTGGATGTTCCGCTCGATATCCGGACCGGCGCTTATCTGTATGCCAGCAATTCGCATAATAATTGAAGTTCAACCACGGATGGACCTACATGAACACAGAAAAGCTAAAATACCTTGGATGTACCCGCACTCGCGCGGACAGCTCGTAAGCCCCTCGGCACAGGCGGATGAACGCTGAAAAGCGGATGTAAGCACCAAGCCCAAATCTCTCCTCTGCGATCATCTGCGAAAATCCGCAGCCAACAGGTTTCGACGTTAATTCCGCAATCCGCATTCCGACTTCCGCAATCGTCGTATTACTTCCCGTGGCACTTCTTGTATTTGAGTCCGCTCCCGCAGGGGCACGGATCGTTCCTGCCGACCTTCTGCGCTGCATGCACCGGCGCGGACGCGGCAACTGCGGCGCCGGCCCCGACAAAGCTGAGGTTCGCAATCCGCCGACGCTGGCGTTGCTCGATCTCCTGCCCCTGTTCCTTGGCAGCGACCTTGATCCTGAACAGGTTCTCGACGGTCGTCTCGACGATGCGAAGCTTCATTTCCTCGAACATGGCAAAGCCTTCTTTTTTATATTCAACGAGCGGGTCCACCTGACCATAGCCGCGCAGGCCAATGCCTTCCTTGACGTGGTCCATGGCCAGAAGGTGATCTTTCCACTGGTTGTCCACCGCCTGAAGCATGAACACCTTTTCCAGGTGGCGCATGAGCTCAGGGCCAATCTCCTTCTCCTTGTCATCATAGCTCTGTTTCAACGCCCCCCAGAGCTTTTCGCGGAGTTCCTCGCGCGGGAGAGACTGCGGGTCGATATCGGTCAGGTGATAGGAGAACTTGGCCGCAAGCACGTCCTTGAGGCCCGTGACGTCCCACGTCTCCGGATAGGCGTTCTCCGGGCAGTAGAAGTCGAGAACGCCGTCGCACATGTCTTCGGCCAGGCCGAGCACCTCGTCCTTGAGATCCTCCCCCGCCAGGATCTGGCGGCGCTGCTCGTAAATTACCTTGCGCTGCTGGTTCATCACGTCGTCGTATTCGAGGATGTGCTTACGCATCTCGAAGTTGTGGTCCTCAACCTTTTTCTGAGCGTTCTCGATGGCGCGGGACACCCAGCGGTGCTCGATCGGCACGTCTTCTTCCATCCCGAGCCTGCCCATGAGGCCCGAGATGCGGTCGGAGCCGAAGATCCGGAGAAGATCGTCTTCAAGCGAAAGGTAGAACCGCGAAGAGCCGGGATCGCCCTGGCGGCCCGAGCGGCCGCGGAGCTGGTTGTCGATCCGGCGCGCCTCGTGCCGTTCCGTGCCGAGGATGTGCAGGCCGCCCGCCTTAATAACCTTCTCCTTTTCATCGGCGCAGAGCGCCTGGAACCGTTCGAAGGTCTTGTCCCACTCTTCCTTTGAATGCTCCTTGCCCTTAAGCGCCTGGCGCGTGAGCCCCTCGGCATTGCCGCCGAGAACGATGTCGGTGCCGCGACCCGCCATGTTCGTGGCAATTGTGACCCCACCGTAGCGGCCCGCCTGGGCCACGATCTCGGCCTCCATCTCGTGGTACTTGGCGTTCAGCACTGAATGCGTGATGCCCTTTTTCCTGAGCATGGAGGCCAGCGTTTCGGATTTGACGATCGAGATGGTGCCCACGAGCACAGGCTGGCCTTTCTTGTGCCGTTCCTCGATCTCCTTGATGGCTGCGTTGAACTTTGCCTGCTCGGTCTTGTAAATGAAATCCGCGTTGTCGATGCGGACCATCGGCCGGTGCGTGGGGATGACGACGACGTCGAGGTTATAGATCTTTGCGAACTCCGGCGCCTCGGTCTCGGCGGTACCGGTCATGCCCGCGAGCTTGCTGTACAGGCGGAAATAGTTCTGGAAGGTGATCGAGGCCAGGGTCTGGTTCTCGTTCTCGATCTTGACGTTCTCTTTCGCCTCGATGGCCTGGTGCAGACCGTCGCTCCAGCGCCTTCCCGGCATGAGCCTGCCGGTAAACTCGTCGACGATCATCACCTCGCCGTCCTTGACCACGTAGTCCACGTCGCGGTGGAACAAGGCATACGCCTTCAGGGCCTGGTGCACGTGATGCACGAGGTCGACATTCGACGGGTCGTAGAGGTTGCCCGCGCCGAGCATTTTCTCCACCTTGATGTTTCCCTCTTCGGTCAGGGCGGCGGTCTTGGTCTTTTCTTCGATCGTGTAGTCGGCGTCCTTCTTTAAACTCGGGATGATGCGGTTGATCTTGTAGTACTTGTCCGTGGAGTCTTCCGTGGGGCCCGAGATGATGAGCGGGGTGCGGGCCTCGTCGATCAGGATCGAGTCCACCTCGTCCACAATGGCGTAGTTGAGCTCGCGCTGGACGTAGTCCTTGAGGTCGAACTTCATGTTGTCGCGGAGGTAGTCGAAGCCGAACTCGTTGTTCGTTCCGTAGGTCACGTCCGCGCCGTAGGCCTGCTGCCGCTCTTCGTCGGTAAGGCCGTGGACGATCACGCCGACCGTCAGGCCGAGAAAGGTATAGATGGGGCTCATCCACTGCGCGTCACGACGGGCGAGGTAATCGTTCACCGTGACCACATGCACTCCCTTGCCGCTGAGGCTGTTCAAGTACACCGGGAGCGTGGCAACGAGGGTCTTGCCCTCGCCGGTCTTCATCTCGGAGATCCTGCCGCTGTGGAGCACGATCCCGCCGATGAGCTGCACGTCGAAATGTCGCATGCCGAGCGTCCGCTTCGATGCTTCGCGCACCACGGCAAAGACCTCGGGCAGAATATCGTCGAGCGTTTCGCCCTCTTCCAGCCGCTTCTTGAACTCGTCCGTCTTGGCCCGCAGGCCGGCGTCCGGGAGCCCGGATATCGCCGGCTCCTGTGCGTTGATCTTATCAACCAGCACCTGAATGCGCTTCAATTCCCGGTCGTTCGCAGTGCCGAACACCTTTTTCAGGATCATACCGATCATCTGTTTTATCTCCACCCGCAATAGACTTCGTCAGAGAACAGGAGTCTCCAACGTGTATGTGTGTATGTTATATATATTATATGGAATGGCGGCCTTATCCCGCCCGGCATTCTCTCGCGACGCAAGTAACTTTTTTGCATGGACTTTTTATATTATCATTTTCAGGGAGGAATTCAAGAAAAATAATCTATTAAAGCCTCTGGACACCGGCATTTCCGGGCGCTCTTCGGACGCCTTATGCGCGAGAGGGTTATACCGGCCGTTTCGCCTTGTTATCATGCCGTTTTAACGAGGTTCTCACAGGCGCATGCCGTCTGGTGACGATGCCATTCTGCCGCCGCGGTCGCAATGGAACAGGGCTCCCGTTGCCTCATGATTTCACACTGCCGTGTCGCAAAGAAGAACTTCCCAAAATGTGCCGGGTCCCGCAACATTTATTACTTGACAAGAAAGCGGGATAAGTGTAAAAAAAAGCATGAAAAGCCTCTTGGTCGACAAAACCATTTTCGAAATGCAGGCTGAGATCTGCAAGACCCTCACCAACCCGAAACGCATCGAAATCCTCAATACTCTTAAAACCGAGGAAAAAACCGTGACCGAACTCGTGGCCGCTCTCGGGGCGTCCAAGGCAAATGTATCCCAGCACCTCGCCGTGATGCGCCACAAGGGCATTCTGACGACGAGGAGAGCCGGGGTCAACATCTACTACCGTGTATCGAACCCCAAAGTCATCGAGGCCTGCTCCTTGATGAAAGACGTGCTCTTCGAGCAGCACACCGCTAAGAAAAAAGCGATCACCGGGGTATAAATAATTCTTCCTAAGAATATATTTTATGCCTCTCTTTTTTTGCCTACCTAGTTTCAACAATCGTTAACCGTTAGTCGGAAGCCGCCTTCTTCCATCCATGGATCTCTCATATCACTTAAGGAGGTAGTATCTCATGAAGAAGGTCTTTCTGGCAGTTCTTTCGATGTTCTTCCTGTCAGCGGGCATCGCCGCGGCAGCGGATGAAGCTTCCTGGCTTCAGATCGGCGGTGATTACCGCTTCCGGTATGATTCGCTCAAAGGCACGGTGCATGAGTACGTCCAGTTTACGCCGCCGGCAACGGTTACCGGCGTCAACGGATATACCATAAAAAACGGGTCCTTGCTGTTGAATCGTTTCGGTTTTGATCTGAGAGCGGAAGCCCCCGAAGGCCTTGCCTTCTTTGGAGATAGGCTTTCTGTTTAATTCCTGGATGAAATAAATTTCGTAGACGCTGCTGCGGGTCCCAAGCTTGCCCGTCCAGATGTCGTCGCCGGCAGGTTCCATGCCGACCCAGTACCGGGAACCATGCATGATTGTACTCGGCGCTAATCTTTGTGCCCGAGGACATGAAATCGTAGCGGCCTCCCAGATATACGGCATAGCCTGTCTGGCTTGTAGCAGGATTGCCCGCGTTAAAGAGCAGGCCGGCCTGGTTGGATGCAAAGGACCTCTACTTCACCTTCGATGTTCTCTTCTAACCTCGACTAAGCGCTCACAAGGGGAGGGGCTCCCTGCCTCTCTACTATGTCGGTTCCTCCCCAAGAAGCGGATAAATCATGCCAAACGTATTTGAAGCTCCACCCGCGAGGTGAATAAATTTTCATGCGAACCACCCCTGACGATCATCAGAACAAAAAACCCCGGGATGGGGGCTCCGGGGTCATTATCGCGATTAAAACATTTTCACCCCGCAGAGAGGCTGCGGGGATATTATTTTTTAGGATACTGCCGCTTTCATAACATTGGCCGCCTGAGGGCCTTTTTCACCCTGCGTAATCTCGAACTCCACAAGCTGCCCCTCGGAGAGCGTCTTATATCCTTCTCCCTGGATCGCCGAATAGTGCACGAAGACGTCCCTTCCGCCGCCTTCCGGCTCGATGAAACCGTACCCCTTCGATTCGTTGAACCACTTCACTTTCCCGGTAGACATAATGCTTACTCCCTCCTTACTTGTGTCCGCTGTCATTGGGTGACGGCTCTGTCACCTCAAGGCAAGACACGGTTTTAGTGCAAAGGGAAAGGGCCTCGCCGCTCCCCCACGCCCTTTTCCCGGCCCATAGACATTTCATTATATATTTATATAATAAAGGATGAGAAGACATAGGCAAGATAGAATTGAGGGTGGAATGGCTGCTTTGGACCTCTTAATTAAGATATCTGACGGGGTTCACGGGCAATCCGTTCACCCGTACTTCATAGTGCAGATGAGGACCGGTGCTCGATCCGGAATCTCCAACGTAAGAGATCACGTCGCCGCGCTTGACCCGCTGTCCCGCTTTGACGTTCAGCCGTGAATTGTGAGCAAAAAGCGTTTTGATGCCGTAGCCGTGGCTGATCTCCACCATGTTGCCGTAACCACTGCCGAAGCCGGCCCTGATCACGACTCCGTCGGCAGGCGCCATAACGGGAGTGCCGGTCTGGGCCGCGATATCCATGCCTTCGTGAAACGTGAGTATGCCGCTGAACGGCGAGGTCCTGTTCCCGAACGGCGAGGTCACCCATCCCCGGACGGGCCAAACCGATGGGGTGGAGGCATAGAGCGAACGCTTGTCTTCGAAATACTCGATAAGCATCTGGAGGCTGGTCTCCTGCCTGGTCGCCGCGCCCTTGAGCTGCGTCAGCTCCTGATGCATTTCTTTGAGCGCCTCCTCCTGCTTCTTTTCTCCCATGGCGGTCAGGTTCTGGAGGCCGAGCTCATCGGGGCCGCCGATGCCGAGCACCTGCTGCGCCTTATCCCGGGGCCCGAGGCTTACGGCGCGGCGGAGCTTCGTATCGAGGTCGCGGAGCAGGAACATCTGGCGCTTATAATCGAGGAGGTTGAGCGCAAAGTTCTGCACTTGGGCTTTCTGCTGCATAAGCTCCTCGCGCACGGATTGCAGCTCGCCCACCTTGCTTTTCACATCATTGTATTCGTAAACAAGATAAAACGAGAGCACGGCTACTGCCGCGAGAGAAACAAGAACAGACTTGATGACGGACTTGGAAATGCTTAAGGTCCTGACCCGCTCGTTGGGACCGGGCAGAAACATGAAGGTAAAGTACTCTTTTTTTTTGGTGTTTCTTGACTTCCCTGCCCTCATCCTACCTCCCCAAAAAGCCCATTACGACCGCATAAATCGTAACATAAAACCTTATCCAATGTCAAGTTCATAATATATTTTCATAGGAATTTAATTTGTTTTACAATATGTTGTGTGCTTTAAAACGAGATTTACCAAATGTTGGAGTCAAAAAAGATGAATGGAATGTGGAATAAAAAACCCGCCATCGAATCATTCCTTTGTGCTCTCTCGTAGCCAGTCGAGGTAATCCCGGGAACCGGCAATAATCGGGAGGGCAAGGACCTCGGGTACGGCATAGGAGTGGAGCGACTTCACGCGACTGATGAGATTTTCCAGGAGAGGCTGCCTGCTCTTGCAGATCAGGAGCGCCTCGCGCGCATCCTGCGTCTTTCCTTCCCAGAAAAAAAGAGAGCGCACTTCAGGCACGACGTTCACGCAGGCAGCAATATGTTCGTCCACCAGGGCCCTAGCTATTGTCGCCGCTTCCTCGCCGGAACCAGCCGTTATCAGTACGATAATCTCCTCCGCCATGCCCCCTCCCGAACCCGCGTGTTTCATTATCCGAGCTTGAAGTACCAAACGATATCGGACAAGTATAAGCAAAACTTCACGCCGTTATTAGATTTTGACACTGTTTAAAGTTTAAAATTTCGTGCTACGGATTTCCCCCCCGCGTCCACGCAGCCATCTTTGCCTTAGAACTTTGTACGAAGGGATTAAAACTTTATTTCTCCCAGCCCCTTGAGATCGAGCATCAGCAGGTACTGCTTCTCTCCCGACTTTGCAATGTAGGTAATGCCGAGTCCCCAGCATTGGGAGGCGTAGTGGAATTTATACTCCTGCTGGGTGTTCCTTTCCAGCACCAAATCGCGCCATATCTGCCCGTTGACATCCCATTTCCCGAGTTTGAAATCCGTGCTGCCGATCAGAAATTTTGTTTCCGGCTCGCGCAGGTATTGGTGGGTGATATTAAACTTCACCCGGTCGGTGGTGATACCCACGCCCTCGGAGGACGAAACAATCCTGTTGGTATAGGTATCATAATTCGCAACGGACGATAGAGTCAACAGCTTCGGGGTCTTAACGTAGAGCTCTCCGCGAAGCTCGGATCGCGGATGTGCGGCCACGGTCATATCAGCATTCCTTGCCGCTTTGAAATCGTAGGACTCGGAAAGCCTGAATACCACCATGTCAAAGGACCGGAAGCCGGCGGCATCTTTATAATGAGCAGTGAGACGGTTAATAAGCGACACGCTGAGGAGGTTCTGCGCAGTGACGGTATCGACGACGTCCATCTGCGGTATGCTTGTTTGGTCGAACGAGGGAATATAGTTATACGAAATGCTCGGCTCAATCGAATGCCTGATACGGCCGATCCCCGCGTCGCTGTCCGCGCCGTAGACGCGTGAGAATCGTACATTCAGGTCGGCGCCCGCGTAATAGAACTCGCGTTCCGTGGGTTCCGACGATGCCAGGCTCCGGTCGTAATAGGTCGCCCGCGCGCCTACGCGGGGCGTGAACGTCAAGCCCCTGCCGAAGGCCGCCGAAAGCCTGGGGTTGAAATCGGCGCGCATGACATTCTCTCCCTTCTCCACGGAAAAATTGGTCGCCGAACCGTCGAAGTTCAGGTGAACCGGGCCGGCGATATTTTCTTCAAAAATATTGTATCGCAGTTCAGGCAGTTTCTGAATCGTGTTTTCATTGCTTTTCTGCGTAAGATCGACGGCATACTGTCCCAGAAGATTGAGCGACGATGTGTCCCATCGCTCGATATAGAAAAGGTTCGAATCGAGGTATGGCCGGGATCGCAGCTCGAGATCCTTCGTTTCGATGTCGGTGAAGTAGGCAAAGTCGCTTACCAGATTGATATCGGCCCGGACAGAAAGGTCCTCGGCGATCTCCTCATGGTGCTCGAACGAGAACTGCCAGCGGTCACTCGGGGCGTCGGGGGTCCGGAACCGGCTGAAGGTTTCAAAAAAGTTATAATAAAGCTTGCCGCTGGAATCGCGGGAGTTGACATAGCGATATTCAACGCCCGTGCCGTGCCCGTGCCGCGCGCGGTAGTCCGAATAGAAGGTCATGTCCTGAGAGTCCGATATGGCCCAGAACAAAGCGTTCTTCATCAGGAACCCCTCGCTGCTGCTGTAGCCGGCTTCGGGAATAAGCAGGCCCGTCTGCCGCCGCACCGGAAAGATGAGATAGGGAGTGTAAAGTACCGGCACCCCGCCCATGTTGAACGAGACCCCGTGACCCGTGGCATACCGGTCCATATCCATGTCGATTACGTCCGCCTTAAGATACCACTCGCCTTCATCGCAGGTCGTAAACGTCCCTTTCTCGACATGGTACTCGGTCTCGGATTTCCGCTCGATCTTCTCTCCTGTGATATGCAGGTTGTCCTTCTTCATGAACAGGTCGCCGTTATAAATAATCCCCGCTTTGGTATTAATGTTGATCTGCAGCTTGTCGGCGCGGATGATGTCCCCCTTTTCCTGGAGGTATACTTTGCCTTCTGCCACGGCCACTCCGGTTTTATTGTTCAGGGTGATCTGATCCGCTTCTATCTTTATCCCTTCCTGCTCAACCCGTACGTGTCCCACCGCGACATACACGTCGTTGGTCCGGTCATAGTCGAGCTTGTCCGCATTCACCGTGACGGGGATCCTCTTCGGGAGTTCATCGGCGCTGGCATAACGGGCCGTTCCGGCAGGGAAGCCGGTAAGAAAAAGAACGGTTAGTATGGCGAGGGCGCCCCTCATCCCTTGAGGCCCGAAAGTACCCGTTTTTTGCGGTCGTGCTCGACGATTGCGGCCCGGGCATCTCCCACGACATACAGCGATCCGGTGATCAGGATCAGGTCATCCGGTGCGGCTTCCGTTTGCGCCGCGACGATCGCCCTGCTGACGGTCTCCGCCGTCTCCACTGAACCATGCAGGGCCCGCACTTCCGAGGAGAGTGCGGCCACATCCATGGCCCTCGAATACTCAGGCTTGGTGACGATCACATGGTCTGCAAGCGGAACGAGCTCGGATATGATGCCGCGGTAGTCTTTGTCTCCAAGGATCCCGATCACGAGCACAAGACGCCGGTACGCGCGTTTCATGTCGTTCACGACGCCCGCAAGCATCCTGGCCGATGCGGGATTGTGCGCTCCGTCGAGGTAAATGTCCGGCTTGTGCGAGACCCGCTCCAGGCGACCTTCCCATTGTGTCTGTTCAAGACCGCGGCGCAGCGCCGTTTCATCAACCGCGATCCCCGCGTCGCGCAGGCACTCTACCGAAGCCAGGGCGAGACAGGCATTGTCCACCTGATACCTGCCGGGCATGGTAATCGTGAGCCCGTCGCAGCCCGCCTTGATCCCGCGGTAATTAAACCGCTGCTCGCGTCCCGCGATGACCTGTTCAGGCCTGAAATCTCCCGCCAGACGGTAAAGCGGGGCTTGCCGGGCCGCAGCTTCGCGTTCGATGATGCGAATGACTTCGGGCTGCACGGCTCCCGTGACCACGGGCACGCCCGGCTTGATGATGCCGGCCTTCTCGCCTGCTATCAGCTCAAGCGTGTTGCCGAGAAACTCGGTATGTTCGAGGTCGATGTTCGTGATCACCGTCACGAGCGGCGCGATCACGTTCGTCGCATCGAGCCGGCCGCCCATTCCCGTTTCAACCACGGCGATGTCCACGCTTTCTTCGGCAAAACAGGTGAACGCCATCGCCGTCGTCACCTCGAAGAACGTCGGGTTAAGCGCCCCGGTCCCTCCGGCTGACGGGCGTTGATACGCATCGCGCACCCTTTGTGCAAGCCCCACCGTCTGTGCCTCGGTAATCGGCGTGTTATTGATCCGTATCCGCTCGGTAAAGCTGACCAGGTGCGGCGAGGTGTAGAGCCCGACGCGGTATCCGGCGGCGCGAAGCATGCTCGCCGTGAACGCCGAAGTCGAACCTTTGCCGTTCGTACCGGCAACATGGACGGAACGGAACTTCCGATGAGGATTGCCCATGAGATCCATAAGCGTCACGCTGTTGGAAAGGGCAAGCTTGATGCCGTGTTTCTGGAGCGCGAAGAGATACTCGATGGTCTTCCGGTACGAGCTGTCAGGGGGCATATTCGTCTGCAATCCGTTTCAATTTTCGCGTTCCCCTCTCCGTTGTTTACGGGAGGGCTGTATGCGTAGGAGCTGATGCAGGCTGGATCGCCTCCGCAGGCTTATACCCCTTCGGCGCAGTCGGGGCCGGACGATCAGCGATCCTCGGCGCGGGCATCAGCTTCATGACAAAGGGGAGAGGCTGCGCAGTCGGAAAAGCCTCGAAGCGCTCGCGGCTGTAGCTCACCGTTCCGGCCGATTTGATCCGGTTAAAGAACGTGAGCAGTTCCTTGGCTGGGAGGCTTCCGGAAATCTCCCGCACCGTGTCGCTGAAGTGCAGCTTCCAGAGCGAGCCGTGCCTTCGCATGACCTCGTTGATCCGCCGCACGGCGGATTTTTCATTCTCGGGCGTGATCGTGATCACAAGGGGTTCGCCAACCGGTACTTCCTGAACAGGCCTGTGAGCTGACAGCGGGGATGCAGGCTGGACGGGCGCCGGTTTCGCCGGAGGAGCGACCGGCGTCGCGGCCGGTGCGGACGCGACCGCCGCCATGGGCGCGACAGCGGGAGGCAGGGACTTCTCGAGATTCTCGATCTCCGGGTCCCCGCGTCGGGACGCGAGGTTTATGGTGACAAGGACAAGAGCGACAGCGCCAACGATCGCCGCAAGCAAGAGCGGCCGGTAAAAAAGCTTCTTAAGCCCCGCCAGCGCGAACGCGCCCTCTTTCAAATGCTGGACCACTCCCTCAGGGGGGGTGATGTCCTTCAGGATCCGCCGGGTTTCATGTTCCTTTTTGAGCGCCTGGTACTCGGAAGAGCAGACCGCGCAGGTCTTCAGGTGCCGTTCAACCTTCATCTTCTGGAGTTTGAACAAATGGCCGTTCAGGTACTTGCGGAGCGCCTTCCTGGTAGCGGCGCATTCCCTTTTCACGGAACTTGCCTTATCAAGCTTGTGACTGCTTGCCTTGTGGAGTGGATCATGTTCAGTTCGCATCGGCTCCATTACGCCCCTCCGACCTTCACTTGCTCGGCGCGAAGCGACCAATCGCCGAGGAACCGCTTCCCGATCTTCTCGAAGCGCGACGGGGAGTCGGTCACGTAGAATTTCCGCACTCCCTCGCCCTGGCCGTTCCCGCGCCACTTGAGCTTTTCAAGCACGTCGGAAACTTCCATTGCCGTCTCGGTCGCCGAATCGATCAGTACTATTTCAGGGCCCACGGCCCTGCTGATAACCTTCTTGAGCAGGGGATAATGCGTACAGCCGAGCACCAGCACATCGATGCCCGTGCCCCGGAGCGGCGCGAGATACTTCTCGGCCACCAGCGCAGCCACGTCATTGTCCGTCCACCCCTCTTCAGCCAGCGAGACGAAGAGCGGGCACGCCAAACTGCGGACCTCGACATCGGGCGCCAGCCGCTTGATCTCCTTCGCATAGGCGCCGCTGCCGATCGTGGCCTCCGTGCCGATCACGCCGACCTTGCGGGTCTTCGTGGCCGCCACTGCCGCCCGCGCCCCGGGCTCGAGCACGCCGACGACCGGAAGGGGGTATTCCTTCTTCACCGCTCCGAGGCTTACGGCCGACGCGGTGTTGCAGGCGACGACCAGCATCTTGATCTCCTGGGAGAGCAGGAACTGCGTGTTCTCGAAGCTGTAGCGCGTGACCGTCTCGGGTGAACGAATGCCGTAGGGAACGCGCGCCGTGTCCCCGAGGTAGATGATGTTCTCCCGGGGCAGCGTCGTCACGATCTCCTTGAGCACGGTAAGCCCGCCGATGCCGGAATCGAATATGCCGATCGCTTTTTGCATGGTCTTAAAAGCAGTTTCAAGTTTGTAGTTTGGAGTCTCCGGTTATCAAAAAACCATAAACTCAAAACGTGAAACTGAACTTACTGTTTCACCAAATCCATCCTCTTTTCAAATATCCTCGTCAGGTCTATATGTCCCGCGAGCGTCTGCGCCTCTTTTCCCTCGAGCAAAAAGCGGACCTGCTTGATCTCCTCGAAATTCTGCGTGAGCGTGTTTACCATGGTATAGACCGCCAGGAGCTCTTCCCCGGCCGATGCCTCTGCGCCCTGCTGAAGGGATGAAAGGTCAACATAGGCCGTGCCGGAAGCATCGAGAAAAAACTCTCTAAGTTTGATGTCCTTGAATATCGCAGACTGCGTCACGCGCGGATCAGTGAACACTGCGGCCAACGTCTCACGCGCCTGCGCCTGCAGGTCGAGCTGTCGTTTGACCGCGATCGTTCCCGCCGCGAGCACGCCGTCCTCGGGATAGTAGAGCATGATCGTGAGCGGCTCGTCCAGGCGTGCCGGCTGCGCGAGCGGAAGCAGCGCCTGCAGCGCCTGTTTCTGCGGCAGCGCCGGGGAGCCGAGACGCAGCCAAACGAAGGCCCCCGCAGTCGCGGTCATAGCGAAGATCGCGACGAGCGACCAGAGCACCAACCTGTTTCCCCCGATCCTCCTATCGACTCTCTCGGACATACTGCTCGATCCCCTCTGCAACGTCCTCCACGGTCTTTGCACGGTCCCGCCCCGCGCCGACCTCGATCAGGACCGCCGCCGCATCGACAGCCTTGAGCCCGGCGAGCGGCGCCTGCAGCGGTTCCGCGTTGTTGTTGCCGCCGAGTTGTCGCGCGAGAAGACGGCCAAGAGCGTTGCTCTCCTGGGCGTGCGCGGCCTGCTGACTGCCCCAGAGCATCTCCCGCTGTTCGCTGCCCGCTTCGAAGCTGAGGAAGCTCCTGCTCACGGCCTGCGCCGCCTGCGCGCCCATGTCTTCGCCGGGGTCCTGAATGTAGATCCGGTCGTTCATGCCCGGTGCGACGTGGATGCTCGCAAAAACCGCCGCGCCCGCGATATTTGCGGCAACGGCGCGCTCGGGAAGCGAAAGCGTCTGGTCTTTCTCCCTGGTCATCACCACTTTCAAACGAGGGTCCTTCTGCAGGCTTTTCTTTAACGCCCGCGCCAGTTCCAGCGTGATCGTCTTCTCCTCGCCCTGCGCCGTTACCACTCCCGTGTCATTCCCGCCGTGACCCGCATCGAGCACGACCACCACGGGCTTGCCCGTCTGCGGGACTACGGGTGCAAGGGTCGCGCCTTTTGCGATATCGACCACGATGCGGTCCGGCGCGCGGAGCACGAAATCCTTCACCTCGCCGACGGCCCCGGCGAGGCGGATAATGACGAAGCTCCTTCCCGCGTCTTCCTTTTTTTCCACACCGCTTACAATACTGTCCCGGATCGGCGGCAGCGGCGTCGTGAGAATAAAGGTCCCGTCGTAGGCAGAGAGCAGAAGGCTATGGCCGTCCGTGGCCCTCGTAAGGACATAGGGCGAGGCCGCCTCGACCTCGAATACGATGCGGGTAAAGGAGGCATAGGAAAAATACCGCACCCCCTTGACCGTCAATCCCTTTTCCGCCGGCAATACCGTTGCGGGCAGCATGAGGAGGCACACAAATATGAACTGAATCACCGTCCGCATATAAGGTGGCATAGTAACACAACAACAAGATTTGTGCAAGAAAAAGGCGGGAAAAACCCCTAAAAAACCGGGCAGTACAAGTTCAAGTTGCTTTTCAGCCGGCTCTGGCGTGTTATATTTTTTTTACCGTTTTCCTGATGAACCTACCATTTGCTTTCCGGCCCTCCCCTGTGTTAATCTGTCCGCCTGATGAACGCACTCAAGATCTTCGGCGAAACGGGTATGATCGCCCGGGCCATGAACGTCTCCTACGAGCATCGTCCCCAGCAGATCGAGATGGCCGGGGCCGTGGAACAGGCGCTCGGCGCGAAGGCCCATCTCATCGTTGAAGCCGGCACCGGCGTAGGCAAGAGCCTGGCCTATCTCGTGCCCGCGATTATCTGGGCGCGCAGCGAGAACCAGCGCGTGGTCGTCGCCACGTACACGAAAGCGCTCCAGCAGCAGCTCGTGGACAAGGACCTGCCTTTTCTGAAAAAAGCGCTCGGCGATTTCCGCTACGCCTTGTGCGTGGGAGGCGAGAACTACCTCTGCCTGAGGAGATTCGACCAGCTCCGCATGGCCGACCTCTACGAGCAGAACGAGGTGGGAGCGCTCAACCGGATCTTCGAATGGTCAACATCGACGCGCACGGGCCTGCGGAGCGACCTCGATATCGAGCCGTCGGCCGCGCTCTGGGGCAAGGCCTGCCGCCAGGCGGACCTCTGCTTCGGAAAAGACTGCTCGTATTACCGGGATTGCTTCTACCAGAAAGCCAAGTCAGTGGAGCAGCAGGCCCACATCCTCGTGGCGAACCACCACCTCTTCTTCGCCGACATGGCCACCGGAGGAAACGTCCTCCCCTTTCACAAGGCTGTGATCTTCGACGAGGCGCACCAGATCGAGGACGTGGCCACGGACTACCTGGGCGTCGAGGTCTCGAACGCCTCTGTGCGCTACCTCCTGGACACACTCCTCTCCCAGCGCACGCGCAAAGGCCTGCTCACGCGCGTCAGGTCGCAGGGGCATGAGGTGCAGATCCTCCGCGGCATGGTGGACGGGCTAAGGGTCATTGCCGACAATTTTTTTCTGAACCTTCACCCCTTCGTGCAGAAGGAACCCGTGCTCCGGGTCAGGCGAAAGGACTTCGTCCCCGACATCCTGAGCGAGCCGCTCCTGGAACTCCGGGACGCACTGCTTGAACTCGAAGCGGAGACGCATGAGGAAGAGCTCGAAGTGAAGGCCTTCGCCTCGCGGGCCCAGACGCTCGCAAGCGCCGTCCGGATGAACCTCGCCCAAAAAGAGGACGGCTTCGTATACTGGGCAGAGCGCGAGAACACGCGCTATCGCCTCGTTGCCTCGCCTATCGACGTGGCGGAAACGCTGCGCGAGGAGCTCTTCGGGAAGAAGGACACGGTGGTGCTCACCTCCGCCACGCTTTCGGCAGCCGGCACGTTCACGTACATCAGAAACCGCCTGGGGCTCGATGCTCCGACGGAACTGTTGCTTGATTCGCCTTTTGATTTCGAGCAGCAGGCCATGCTCTATATTGCTTCGGGACTCGACGATCAGCAGGCGGCGGGGTACCAGGAAAAATTCGATGAGGAATTACAAGGGGTGCTGGCCGTCACCAAGGGGAGGACGCTCGTGCTCTTTACGAGCTACGGCCAGCTCAGGAAAAGCGCGGAAACGCTGCGAAAGAACCTGCCGGAACTCGGAATACTCTGCCAGGGAGAGATGCCCGCGTACCGTCTGGTTGAACAGTTTAAAGCAGTGCCGAACGCGGTCCTTTTAGGCACCGCATCGTTCTGGCAGGGCATCGACATTCCCGGCGACGCGCTCCAATGTGTGATCATTGCAAAACTCCCCTTCGCCGTGCCCGACGACCCCATCATCGAGGCCCGGATGGAACTCCTGAAAAACCCCTTTTTCGAATATCAGGTCCCGCAGGCAACGCTCCTCTTCCGCCAGGGTTTCGGCAGGCTCATCAGGACGAAGACTGACAAGGGGGCCGTGGCCGTACTCGACTCGCGCATCATGACCAAGAACTATGGCAAGTCGTTTTTAAAATCGATCCCGAAATGCAGGATCACGGATGAGCGGAATGAGTTCAGGAAGTTTTTTGAGGGGCTGAGGAAAGCGGGTGGATGAGACGAGGGAGTAAACGGTCAGGTGTGTTAGCGCCGTCGTGAGGGACCGTTAGGTTCCTCACGACGGCTTGTTGGTTTCCGGCCTTCATTTCAGTGAGTCTAGAGTCTTGGTAAAAGCAGGTAGGTTGAGTTCCTTTGCTTTCTTTTGAAACTCCCGATCGTTTAATGGCCCCGTCACAACATCTTTGTTGGCCGCCATTCTTGAATCCTTTTGTGCGTCGATAATAAAGAAGTTCGTGATCTTCTTGTTTCCGTGGGGATGTTGTTTCGCGACCACATATCTTCCGTCATATCCGACCGAGAAAACCTGCTCGTCAACTCTCAGGGTCGATGAACCATTGCTCAAATCGCGTGAAAGAGTAACAGCGCTAGGATCATCAATCCAGAGCAACATATACGGGCCCTTCTCCCAAGGCCTGCCAGAGTCGCAGAGGCAGGCGGTAAGAACTAAACATAAAAAGAATATTGTCGTTATTTTCCTCATGGTTTTTCCGGCTAATTGGGGCGGATGAGCAACTGCCCCGAGGCGTCCGTCTCGGTCCGTTTTGATGGCTCGCGCTGGTCTCGCGCGAGGCATCAGGATCTCCGCGCAACCGCCCCAATGGGCCGCGCGAAGCGCGGGCCATCACGCGCCTGACGCGCCGCTTTTAGCGCGTCGCCGTCGAGGCGCAGGTTAAGATGCCCCC
>OFHG01000075.1_pt1 | contig 46035 bp, 51 predicted proteins | sample 1521931 | NCBI WGS metagenome assembly OFHG01 (sample SAMEA2468438, study PRJEB22500) | soil metagenome | biome: Glassland; feature: Farmland; material: Clay | place: Australia | collected 2013-01-31 | depth 0.55 m
GACCTGCTGTGCCATTGCGCGGCCCGCGGCGGTGAGCTCCACAGAGGTGGAGCGGCGGTCCCTCCCCGGGCCCCCCCCCCACCGTTCCCGCTCCTTCAATCCGTTCCCCAGCCGGACCGGGCCCCGAGGATGGCACCGGTGCCACACCACATCAGCCCCGGGCTGCCGATCAGCTGGAACAGGTAAGCATCCTGATTATACCCGCCCTGGCCGAAGGCCGCCAGGCCTACGGCGCCGAGGATCAGGCCCAGATAACCGCCGAAGCGGATGAAGCCGGGACGCCCGTGATTCAGGCTGTCCCAGGTCGAATGGTTTGCCATGACTACGCTCATACGTACCTCCTTTAGTACTCTGCAAACGTTGCGTTCAGTCGCGTCATCAGGGCCTGGAATTCCTTTTCGAAGCCCAAACGGTTGCGGTTGGTCATGCCGCCGAGGCTGACCTCGTAACCCTTGCCGGCCGGCCGGATGACCAGCCAGACCTTGCGGTGGGGCATGTAGAGCATCAGGCACAGGCCGATAACCAGGATGGCGCTGCCGATCCAGACGATGTTCATGCCCGGATCCTCGGTCAGCTGCAGACCGGTATAGTAGACCAGATTGAAGTTATCCAGGATGGGGATGAACGGCCAGGGGATGTTCGGCAGCGAATTCATCGCCTGCAGCAGGCGGGCGCCGAGCTGCTGGAAGTTTTGCGGCTTCTGGTCGCCGTACACCTTCTGCATGGCCGAACGGAAGTCGTCGAAGCGCTGCTGCTGGGTGGAAGCGCCGTGCTTGCCGGCGATGGTCACGAAGGCGTGGAACAGCTGCCATTCCTTCGGGTTGCTCAGATCCAGGCCCAGCTCGAATGGCTGGTAGTCCTTGCCGTCGCCGCTCAGCGACACCATCAGCAGCGTGCCCTGGTTCTGGCCGTCGATCTCGAGCGGGTTCATGAAGCTCTTGATCTTGACCGGCTTGATGCCCGGACCACGGATGATGAATTCGAAGGCGGGGCCCAGGTCCTGGAATTTCTTCGGCTGACCGGCGCCGGCCATATTCTGTATGTTGTACGGGCGGAAGTTGGTGATCTCGATCGAGACCCCGCTCTTCGGGTCCGTATAGGTTTGATAGACGCGGGTGTTGACGGTGTCGACCTTCTGCGAGCCGTCGAGGCGGAACAAATGCAGCTTCAGCGCCGAACCGCCATCGCCGAACGAGGCCTGGAAGATGCGCACGCCCTTATAGGTCATCGGTTCGTTGACGATGATGTCCCGGGTCAGCACCGGCTTGCCGTGGTCGATGATCGTCAGGTTGCTGCGGAATTCCTTCGGGGCACCGGTCGAGAAGAAGCCGATCTGGAAGCTATTGCAGCGGACCGTGAACGGCATCTTCAGGGTATGCACCTTGCCGCCGCGCAGGAAAGAAATCTCGTCGCCGGTCTGGCCCTCCGGCACCTGCATGTCGCCACGGAAGCCGTAGTGCACGCTGATCCAGCCACCGGTGAGGATGATCAGCACCGCCGCATGCGCCAGGATATAGCCCCATTTGTGGAAGCGGCCCTTGTCGGCGCGCACGTAGCTGGCCCCGTCCTTCTCCGCCTCCAGGGTCTCCCATCCCCTCAGCCCCTGCTCCGCCGCCTGCTTGATCCCCTCCTGGCTCGCACCCTCGCCGAGCTGCCACTGGTGCAGATGATGGAAGGTCTTAAGCGACTTGTCGGTGATCGTCACCTTGCGCGTGCGCATCTCCTTGAGCATGTGCGGCACGTTGCGCCACAGGCAGACGGCCAGCGACACCATCAGGAAGGCGAGCAGAGTCAGGAACCACCAGGTATGGTACATGTCGAACAGACCGAGGCTGCGGAAGGTCCAGTACCAAAGCTGCCCGAACTGGTTGAGATAATCGGTCTGCTCCTGATTCTGGAGCAGCACGGTGCCGATCGCCGAGGAAATGGCGAGCACCACCAGGATGGCCACCGCCAGCGTCATCGAGCCCAGGCGCAGGAACACCGGCTTCAGTGCTTCGGCCAGCCTATTCATCCATGAATCCTTGGTTGTCTCGCCTGTTCGAAATGATGCACCTACCCGTCAAACGCGTGGCCAGAAACACGTGACTCCGGCCCAGGATGGCGGACTATGCCATAGCGCATTCCAAATATTAAGCCGAAACCTTTTAAGCTCATCGGGGTAATTTTTGCGTTAAGAGGGCAGATGTTCCAGCACGGCGGCGAAAAAGCCGTCGGTGCCGTGGACATGCGGATACAGGCGCAACATCGGCCCATCCATGGGCAGGTCGACACGCTGGCGCGCCAGGACCTCGGACACCGGCAGCAGCCGGAAGGACGGGTTTTCGGCCAGGAAGGCTTCCACCACATCCTCGTTCTCGGCGCGCAGCAGGCTGCAGGTGGCGTACACCAGGCGCCCGCCGGGGCGCACCAAGGTCGCGGCGCGCGCCAGGATGCGGCCCTGGATGGCGGTGATCTCGGGCAAATCGACGGGGCGCCACTTGATGTCCGGATTGCGGCGCAGCGTGCCGGTGCCGCTGCAGGGGGCATCGACGAGCACGCGGTGCATCTTGCCGGACAGGCGGGAAAGCAGCGGATCGCGCTCGCCGGCCAGCGCCACCACGCGCACATTGTCCAGCCCCGCACGGGCCAGGCGCGGGCGGATCTCCGCCAGCCGCCGCGCATGGATGTCGAAGGCATAGAGCATGCCGGTATTGGCCATCATGGCGCCGAGCATCAGCGTCTTGCCGCCGGCGCCGGCGCAGTAGTCGGCCACCATCTCGCGCCGCCGGGGCTCGACCAGCAGCGCCAACAGCTGGCTGCCCTCGTCCTGCACCTCGAACCAGCCGTCCTGGAAGGCCGGGCTGCCGAACAGCGGCGCCCGGTCGGTCCGCCTCAGGCCCACCGGTGAGTAGGGCGTCGGTGCCATGTCGATACCTTCGCCCGCCAGGCGGGCCATGAGCTGCTCCCGGTTCGCCTTCAGGGTGTTGGCACGGATATCCAGCGGTGCGGCCCGATTCAGCGCCGTAGCCAGCGCCAGGATCTGCCCCTCATCGAGCTCGCGCCCGAGCTCGGCCACCAGCCAATCCGGCATGTCAGCACGTATGGGCAGCGGCAGGGCCGCCATATCCAGTGTGCGCAGCCGCTCGGCAAGCGCGCGCAGCATGGCGGGATCGGCCAGCCTGGCCTCTTCGAGCGCCCGGACGCTGAGTCCCTGGCGCAACAGCTGCACGCAGATCAGAGCCGTGTAATCGGCATCTATGCCTGCGACATGGCGCAGCAGGCGCAGGCGGCGCAGCGCCCCGTACACCGTCTCGGCCACGAAGCCGCGGTCGCGTACCCCCAGCTTCCGGTGCTGGCGGAAATACTGCTCCATCTGCCGATCCGCCGGTGGCGGGCCCTCGATCACGCGCGCCAGGAGTGCGGCGGCGTGCGTCGCCAGATGCAACGGTACGCGCCCGGGCTTGTGCATGGATTCGCTCACCGGAAGCTCAGCGCAGGCGCTCGGTGCGCCGGCCGCGCACGCGCCATATCGTCGACGGGATCCCTTCGCCCGCCTCGCCCGGCAGCAGCGCCGCCAGATGGCGATGCCAGCGCCAGCGCCAGCGCCGATTCAGGGCCTGCGTGGCCTGCCCGCGCCGGTTCAGGCTGCTGGACAGCATGAGGCCGCCACAGCGACGCGCCAGCTCGCGCACGAAGGGGCTGGCATCGACGCGCACGGCCAGCCAGCCGCGCTGGTAGCAGCAGGCCGGAAGGCCGGGGCGGGCGCGGAACACCAGGGTAGTGCGTCCGGGCCAGGATTGGCGCATCAGCCGCCTCAGCCCGGGGGTGAAGAAGGGGGCAAGCCGCATGGCGGTGCGGGTCGCATCGGCGAGGACCAGGAACGGGCCCGGGCGCTGCTTGAAGCGCAAAAGGCGCTGGATCCCCGCCGGCTGCCAGGGGGATGCGGCGACACCGGGCACGGTGGCGGTGGCGTGCGCGACCAGGCCCCCGGCGCGAATCATGCGCGCCGCGGCCAGCGCCTGGAAACGGGGGCGCAGATCAGTCCTGCGGGGTGGCTTCCGCGGCACGAGCCGCCTTCAGCCCGTCGGCCAAACCCGCATCCGTCTGCGCCAGCATCTGTACGGCCAGAAGGCCGGCGTTCTTGGCGCCGTTGATGGCCACGGTGGCCACCGGGATGCCCGGCGGCATCATCACCGTGGACAGCAGCGCGTCCTGGCCCTGCAGGGCACCGGAGGCGATCGGCACGCCGATGACCGGCTTCACGGTCTTCGAGGCGACGACACCGGCCAGATGCGCGGCCATGCCGGCGGCGCAGATGAACACCTGGCAGCCGGCAGCCTCCGCATCCCTGACCGCCGCCGCCGTGGCCTCCGGCGTGCGGTGCGCCGAGCGCACCAGCATCTTGTTGGCGACACCGTAAGCGTCGAGCACGGCCGCCGCCTTCTCCATGACCTGCATGTCGTTCTTGCTGCCCATCAGGATCAGCACCTTGATCGCATCCATATCCGCCTCCAAAATCGTTACGAAGCAACATAGCGGGGCCGTCCGATACAGAAAACCCCGCTTCTTTACGCCTACTGGTGCTCACGAGCCACGGCGCGGTAGCCGATGTCGCGCCGGTAGAAGCCGCCCGGCCAGTCCAGATGATCCAGCGCCCGATAAACGGTGTGCTGCGCCTCGGACACCGTCGTCCCGAGCGCGGTGACGCCGAGCACGCGCCCGCCGGCATTGACGATGGCCCCGTCCCTCCTCGCCGTGCCGGCATGGAACACGGTGGTGCCGGCCAGCTCCACGGCGTCCAGGCCAAGGATGGGCTGGCCCTTGGTGAAACTGCCCGGATAGCCGTCGGAGGCGACGACGACGCACAGCGCCACGCGCTCGTCCCAGTCGAGTTCGATACCGGCGAGCCTGCCCTCGGCCGCCGCCAGCAGCACCTGGCCGAGATCGGACTTCAGCCGGCTCATCAGGGGCTGGCATTCCGGATCCCCGAAGCGCACGTTGAACTCCAGCGTCTTCGGCCCTTCGGCGGTCAGCATGACGCCGGCGTACAGGGTGCCGATGAAGCCGATGCCGCGCTTCTTCAGGGCGGCGATCGTCGGCCGCGCGATGGTCTCCAGGACCTCGTCGGCAATGGTGGGGGTGACGCAGGGGGCCGGCGAATAGGCGCCCATGCCGCCGGTGTTCGGACCGGCATCGCCATCCAGCAGCGCCTTGTGATCCTGGCTGGAGTCCAGCGGCAGGATGGTGTCGCCGGAGACGATGAACAGGCATGAAGCCTCCTCGCCGACCAGGCATTCCTCGATGACGACCTCGGATCCCGCCGCCCCGAAGCTGTTGCCGGCCAGCATGTCGCGCGCCGCCGCCACCGCCTCGTCGACGTTCTGGGCCACGACCACGCCCTTGCCGGCGGCCAGGCCCGAGGCCTTGACCACGATCGGCGCCCCCCAGCGGCGGATCAGCGCCTCGGCGGCATCGGCGTCCGTATGCACCTCGAAGCGCGCCGTCGGCACGCCCGCATCGGCCATCAGTTCCTTGGAAAACGACTTGCTGCCCTCAAGCATGGCGGCGGCCTGGCCTGGGCCATAGACGGCGATGCCCTCGCCGCGCAGGCGATCGGCGAGGCCTGCCACCAGCGGTGCCTCCGGACCGATGACAACGAGCTCGGGCTTCTCGGAACGGGCCAGCGCCATCAGGCCGTCGATGTCCTCGGCGCCGACCTGGATGCAACGCGCATCGCGCTCGATGCCCGGATTGCCCGGGGCGCAGACCACCTCGGTCACGCTGGGGGAACGCTTGAGCCTCCAGCACAGCGCATGTTCGCGCCCGCCGCCACCGATCACCATTACCTTCACGGTCAACTCCCTCTTCTTCGGCCTCTCCATATCCGGAGCGGCGAACGATAGCGAAGTTTCCCCCGCTTGTGCACCGCCGGCCACCGCAATGCTTGCAGGTGGGCCGCGAGGCCATAGCATGAATTCGTGAAGATCAAGCAGCCGATGAGCGACGAGAAGAAGGCGAACCTGCGCTGGTGGGCCGTCATGGGCATCATGTGCGGCCTGCTGCTGGCCCTGAACTACAAGCGCCTGCCCCACATCTTCAGCGAAGTGGCGAAGCCGGCGCTGGTCATCGCCGCCTGGGGCATGTGGACCAAAACCCTCGCCGATCTCTACCACCGCATCGCCCAGCACCGGCCGTTCGGCGAGTGGAACTACCTCGTCCTCGCCGGCGCCGTCGGCTGCTCGCTGCTGCTATGGGTCCTCAACGACAGCTTCAAGGAGGTGCTGGGCATTCTCTATTTCGCCGCCGCCTCCGCCGCCGTCATCCTCATCGTCTTCCGCCCGACCGGGAAGCGCTAGATGCCGCACCACCGCTCCGCTTAAATCCGAAGCGTCCGGAATGCGCGACACGGGAGAAGGCATGTTCAATATCGCAAGCATCTATCCTAAGAAAGAAGGTTGCCGATTCGACTTCGATTACTACATCGAAAAACACATGCCGATGTCGATCGCCTGCCTTTCGGACGCCAAGGGATTCAGGGGAGTCTCCGTCGAAAGAGGGATCGACATCGAAGAGCCCAAGCTCGAATCATCATATGTCGCCATGTGCCACTACTACTTCGATTCTGTGGAAGACTTCCTGGCCGCCTTCATGCCCCATGCGCAGAAGCTGCAGGGAGACATCCCGAATTACACAGACATCGAGCCGATCATCCAGATCAGCAGGGTCGAGATCACCCGATAGGAGCAAGCCCCGGGCATCCGTGGCGGATGCCGGTGAACACCATGGCCCCTGCCCGTCGGCGACCTTGATAACTGCCTCGTCGCGAATCCAGCCGCCCGATTGCACCCGTCGGTTCCTCCATCTATATGACATCCACGGGGGACCTCCTCACACGCATCAAGCCATTTCCCCGCAAGACTCGCATGCAAGGAGATGCATATGAGATATTCGGGATGGATATGGGCCGCCGTGCTGTGCCTGACTTGCATCGCCCCGCCGGCGCCGGCCGCCGAGCAGGGCGCAAGTGATCGCCAACTGGGGGAACAACTGGTGCGCCAGGTCTGGGCGGACATGAAGAACACGGATGTGGGGCAGCTCGAAAAGATCGTCGCGGGCGGCTTTCAATCGGTGCACACCTTCGGTGCGAACGACTGGCCGCAGGAACTCAAGCTGATCAAAGGGCTGAAGCTCGGACCCTACACGCTGAGCGGTTTCAAGGTGACGCGCGACGGGCCGGTGATCGTCGCCACCTACATGGTTTCCGTCGATGAAACCATCCACGGGCATCGCCTGCACAAAAAGCTGGCCCCCCGGATGAGCGTCTTCCTGCTCACCAAGGATGGCTGGAAGTGGATCGCCCACGCCAATCTCAAACGGATGTAGGGAACGACATGCCCGCAATAAAAAGGCCCGCTTCGGTCGAAGCGGGCCTTGGTTTGCAGGGGAAGACGATCAGTGGCGGAAGTGGCGGATGCCGGTGAACACCATGGCGAGATTGTGCTCGTCGGCGGCGGCGATGACCTCTTCGTCGCGCACCGAGCCGCCCGGTTGGATCACGGCCAGCGCCCCGGCCTCGGCCAGCACGTCGACGCCGTCGCGGAACGGGAAGAAGGCGTCGGAGGCCACGGCCGAGCCCTTGATCGCCTCACCGCCGTGGTGGGCGGCGATGCGCGTGGAGTTCACGCGGTTCATCTGCCCCGCACCCACACCCAGGGTGACTCCGCCCTTGGCGAACACGATGGCGTTGGACTTCACGTGCTTGGCCACGGTCCAGGCGAACAGCATGTCCTGCCATTCCTTTTCCGTCGGCTGGCGTTTCGTCACCACCCTGCAGGCGGCGCGATCCAGGATGTGCGCGTCGCGCTCCTGCACCAACAGGCCGCCGTTGACGCGCTTGAACTCCCAGCCGCCCGTCACCGGCTCCGCGGAGGGGGCCAGCAGCAGGCGCAGGTTCTTCTTGGCGGCCAGGGCCTCGCGCGCGCCCTCGGTGAAGCCCGGGGCGATGACGACCTCCATGAAGGTCTCGGCGATCAGCTTCGCCGTCGCCTCCTCCAGCGGACGGTTGAAGGCGGCGATGCCCCCGAAGGCGGACACCGAATCGGCGGCGCGCGCCCGCTCGTAGGCTTCCGCCTGGAGCGTACCGGTGGCCACGCCGCAGGGGTTGGCGTGCTTGACGATGACGGCGGCATTCTCTTTGAGGTCGCGCACGCAGGCGAAGGCCGCGTCGGCATCGGCGATGTTGTTGTAGGACAGGGCCTTGCCCTGCAGCACCTGGCAATCGGCCAGCGATACCCCGACATCCTCCGGATCGGCGTAGAAGGCGCCCTGCTGGTGCGGGTTCTCGCCGTAGCGCAACTCGTCGGCCGTCTTCACGAACTGGCGGGTCAGGATGTCCGGGAAGCCGCGCTTCGTGCCGTCGGCGTTCAGGGCGGAGAAATGGTTGGCGATGGCGCCGTCGTAGGCGGCGGTGTGCGCGAAGGCCTTGGTGGCCAGCGCCCGGCGCTTGCCCTCGTCCAGGCTGCCGGCATCGATGGCGGTGAGCACCATGCCATAGTCGGCCGGGTCGACGACGATGGCCACATACTTATGGTTCTTGGCGGCGGCGCGCACCATGCACGGGCCGCCGATGTCGATGTTCTCGATGGCATCATCGATGGTGCAGCCGTCCTTGGCCACCGCCTGGCGGAAGGGGTACAGGTTCACGCACACCAGATCGATGGGAAGAATGCCGTGCTCGGCCATGGATGCGAGATCGCCGGCGTTGTCGCGCCGGGCCAGGATGCCGCCGTGCACCTTCGGGTTCAGCGTTTTTACGCGCCCGTCCATCATCTCGGGGAAGCCCGTATAGTCGGAGACGTCCCGGCAGGCGATGCCCGCCTCGCGCAGCATGCTGGCGGTGCCGCCGGTGGACAGTATCTCCACGCCGCGCGCGTCCAGCGCACGGGCGAAATCCACGACGCCAGTCTTGTCCGATACACTGATCAACGCGCGTTCCATCGCGGCCATGAGTTCTCCCCCGGTGTTGTTGCAATATGGCAAAGGATGCGGAACGCTACGCATACGCCCGGTCAACGCAAGCCGATGTCACAATCCGGCAAGGGACGAAGAGGAAACATGTTTTGAAAACAGCACTGGTCGTCGAGGACTCCGGCAGCAGCCGGGACATCACCAGCCATTTCCTGCGCCAGGGCGGCTTCCAGGTGCTGGAGGCCGCCGACGGCGCCGATGCCCTGGCCATCATGCAGCGCCGGCATGTGGATCTGGTGCTGACCGACATCATGATGCCGAACATGGACGGCTGGGCGCTGTACCGGGCGGTGCGCGCCGACCGGCGCTACAACCTGACGCCCTTCGTGTTCCTGACCGTGCTCGACGAGCTCGAAAGCCAGGTGCACGGCCTGAGCCTCGGCGTCGACGACTACATCACCAAGCCCGTGACCCCGGCGCAGCTCTTGGCGCGCGTCAATACGGCGCTGCAGCGCAGCGAGCGATTGAGCCGCCACTTCTACCGCGATCCGGTCACGGATCTGGAGACCGCATCCTACCTGCGCCAGCGCCTGGTCATCGAGACGGAGCGCTGCCGCAGTTGTGAGCGCCCGCTGGCGCTGGTGAGCCTCGGCATCGGCAACTACATCTCCCTGGTGCGCGGCCATGCCGAATGGTTCGCGCGCGAGGCGACGGCCGCCGCCGGTGCGGCACTGCGTGAGCGGCTGCGCCCCTTCGACCTGATCGCCCATATGGGGATGGGGCGCTTCGCCGCGCTGATGCCGGAGGCCGACGAGCAGGCGGCTCGCGCATGGGCCGAAGCCATGCAGGCCGACTGGAAGCTATCCCTGGTGTGGCCGGAGACCGAGCAGCGCATCGGCATCGACATCGGCTTTGCCGTCGACACCCTCGCCCCCGGCGAAACCGACCCGCTGGCGTTGCTGGAGCGGCGCCTGGAGTCCTTCGCGCGCAAATGGTGAGTAAGGCGTGACACAAGGCATGGGCGCCTGATGCGCATCACCGCCGGCACACTGCGCGGACGCCGGCTGCCGTCGCCCACCCATGCCGCAGTGCGACCGACGCCGTCGAAGGTGCGTGAGGCGCTGTTCAACATCCTGGGCGATGTCGACGGCTGGCGCATGCTCGACCTGTTCGCGGGCTCCGGGCTGATGGCGCTGGAGGCCATCTCGCGCGGGGCCACGGCCGTCTCCATCGAGCAGGCGGCGAAAAGCTGCCGCGCCATGCAGGCGATCCGCGGGGACTGGGGCCTCGGCGAGCGATGGCAGATCGTCACGGGCAGCCTGCCCACGGCGCTGTCGGCGCTGCACGGACAGGCCTTCGACCTCGTCTACGCCGACCCGCCCTATGCCCAGGGCATCGCCGAGCAGATCCCCGCCTGGCTGGATGCCCAGGGCATCTCCACCCGGCATCTCGTCATCGAGGAGGCGGCATCGGTGAACCCGGCCTGGCCACAGGGCTGGACGCCGGCCCGGTCGCGGCGCTACGGTGACACCTGCCTGCACTTTCTCGCTCCGGAGGGACACCCGTGACACGCTCGGCCATCTATCCCGGCACCTTCGACCCCGTGACCCTGGGGCATGTGGACGTCGTCCACCGTGGCCTGAAGCTGTTCGACCGCATCGTCGTCGGCGTCGCCGACAATCCGCAGAAGGCGCCGATGTTCGATCTGGAAACGCGCCTGGGCCTGGTGCGCGAGACCTTCGCGGGTGAACCGCGCATCGAGGCGGTCGGCTTCTCCGGCCTTCTGGTGGAGCTGGCGCACGAGCAACAGGCGCACGCCATCCTGCGCGGCCTGCGCGCCGCTTCGGATTTCGAGTACGAGTTCCAGATGGCGACGATGAACCGGCGGCTCGACGAGCGCATCGAGACGGTGTTCGTCATGGCACGCGAGGACTACACCTTCGTCTCCTCGCGCTTCATCCGCGAGATCGCCTCCATGGGCGGCGACGTCTCCGAACTGGTGCCGCCGCCGGTGATCCCGTACCTGAACAAGGCCTGACCTGCGCGCCCAGCAACCGTCCCGGGCCGATATGAACATCGAAACACTGGCAGGGTCTACAATGTCGACGGTGTTTTGAACCTCAGTTTCAGGGCTGCATATAAGAATATGACAAACGAGCCCCCTCTTTTAAGAACAAGAACCTATGGCACATCCGGCCCTGACGTTTTCGTCCTCCATGGCGGTCCGGCAGCTGTCGGCGAAGCAGCTCCGATAGCCATAGGGCTTTCAAAAGCGTTTCGGGCGATTGAGCCGTTCCAACGCGGTAGCGGGTATTTGCCGCTAACCGTGCATCGGCATGTGGAAGATTTACATCGGCTCATTCGATCTGGAAACGATGCACGTAAGCCGGCCATTGTCGGAGAATCCTGGGGAGCGATGCTCGCTCTCGCATATGCAGCCGCGTATCCCGACGCTGTAGCTGCGCTTGTTCTTGTGGGGTGTGGCACTTTCGATAAAGCGTCCCGTGCGCAAATGAACCATACCATTGAGGCTCGGAAACGAGCCCAGGTCGCGGCCCGAATGGACAGGAAAGACGTTCGCGATTTGTACGACTACGACCCCTTACCCACCGATGCCACATCAGACTTGATCGAGCCATTTGATGCCAGGGCATATACTGAAAGTTGGAACAGCATGCTGGAGGCACAGGATCAGGGGATGTATCCGGCGGCGTTCGCATCGATCAAACTCCCCGCACTGATGATCCACGGATCGTATGATCCTCATCCGGGAAAAATGATCCACCAAGTGCTGCGTGAGTATATGCCACAGATCGAATACCACGAACTCACTCGGTGTGGACACAGCCCATGGAAGGAGAGGCAGGCACGCGAGTCGTTCTTTACAAAGATATCCTCTTGGCTCGATCTGCATCTGGCCGAACCGGGCCCTTCCAGGTAAGCGATCGGGGGATAGCGTCCCTAGCGCAGCAGCTCGATGGCGGCCCATTCGCCGTCGTGATCGACGCGGTCCACGGAGAGATTCTCGGCCTCATAGGCCGCCTTCACCGCACCGACCTGCTCCACCAGCAGCCCCGACAGGATCAGCCGCCGCCCCGTACAGGCGGCAAGCCCCCGCGCCATGTCGATCAGGGGGCCTGCCAGGATATTGGCCACCACCAGCGCATAGACCTCGGCCGGCGGCGTATCGCCGAGCCGGGACTCCAGCGCCACACCGTTGATGCCGGCATTGACCGCCGCGGCCTCCACCGAGATCGGGTCATAATCGATGGCGACGATGCGTTGTACCCCGAGCTTTCCGGCGGCGATGGCCAGAAGCCCCGAGCCCGCCCCCATGTCCAAGAGGCTGGCCGGTGGGGAGCCAGCGCAGGCGCGCTCGATGGCGGCGAGGCACAGGCAGGTCGTCGCATGCTGGCCGGTGCCGAAGGCCATGCCGGGATCGAGCACGATGTCGATGCGCCCGTCCGTCGGCGGCTCGCGGAACGACGGGCGCACCCACAGCCGCTCGCCGATGGCCTTGCCCTGCCAGTCGCGCTGCCAGGCCGTCTCCCAGTCGTCGCCGAGATCGCTCAGCTGCACCTCGCCGGCACCGAGATCGCGCATCGCCGCCATGATGGGCTCGCGCGCCGCCCCGGCCGGAAACCAGGCGATATAGACCCGCGCACCCGAGTCGGCATCGATCTCCTCGGCGGTGCCCAGGGCATGCAGGCGTGAGGCCTGCGCCGCGAACGCCTCCTCGCCGATATCGCCGGCATCCAGGCGCAGCTCCAGACAGTTTTGTACTTGCATAATCGCGTCTCCTTCGGTGCAATGTGCGCCCTCATGGAATAGGAGTCGGCATCTTGCAGGAATTTCCGCCATACCGCATGCGCATCGGTCAAACCGAACGCCTGAGCGACAGCGCATGCGAGCATACCGTGGCCCGATTGACGCTGGAACCCGAGCTCGGACAGGCACTGAAGCCCTTCACCACCGGCCAGTTCCTGCGCGTCGGCATCCCCGGCGTGCGCCATCCGGCCGCCGCCTATTTCGCCATCGCCAACGGCCCCGAGGACGCGACGCACTACGAGCTCGTCGTCAAGCAGGCCGGCGGCATCGGCACCTATCTGTGCGAGCAGGGACCGGGCACCGAGCTGGAGGTCGAGGGACCGATGGGCAAGGGCTTCGACCTGGCGCCGTTCGCCGGCTGCGACGTCTACCTGATCGGCGTCGGCACCGGCATCGCCCCCCTGCGCAGCGTCTGGCAGAGTCTGATCCGCCGCCGCACCGAGTACGGCAAGGTGGCGATCTATGCCGGCTTTCTGACCCCGATGCACCGATTGCTGACCGACGAGCTCGACTCGCTGGCCAAGCACGGCATCGACGTCAGCGTCACCGTCGACACCGCCGACGACAACTGGGACGGCCCGATCGGCTATGTGCAGGATGCGCTGACCTCCGACCATCCGGCAGGGGCCAATGCCGTGGCCTGCCTGTCGGGCATGAGCGCCATGGTGGACGCCTGCCGCAAGACACTGCAGAATCACGGCTTTGATGAAAGCCGCATCCTGCTCAACTTCTGATCCCGGGCTGCACATGGCCGCGGCCCCCGGGCTTTCCTCCGATTCGTTAAGCCTTCCCATCCTCGCCCTCGACATCGGCGGCAAGCGCATCGGCGTCGCCGTTTCCGACCGTCTCGGCCTTGCGGCGCGCGGCATCGCCTGCCTGCATCGGAACGACCGTGCATGGCCGCGGCAGGCCCTGAAGCTGGCCGAGGAATATGGCTGCAAGGGAATCGTCGTGGGCCTGGCCCGCAATATGGATGGCAGCGAGGGGGCACAGGCGGCCGACTGCCGCACCGCCGCCGCCGAGATCGCCCAGCAAACCCAACTGCCACTGGCCTTCCACGACGAGCGCCTGAGCAGCTGGACGGCGAAGGAAAGGCTGCGCGCCCAGGGCCTGAGCGAGAAGAAGGTGGCCGAGCGCGTCGACCAGACCGCCGCGGCCGTCATCCTCGAGGACTACCTGGCGGCGCTGGGGGCGCGCCGATGACGGAAAAAGCCATCTTCGAGACCCCCGCGGTCGACGCCGCCCTGGCGCGCATGGCCGAGGCCATGGCCGCACCCGAAGTTTGGCTGATCGGCATCCGCCGCGGCGGCTCGCAGGTGGCCGACCGGCTGCAGGCGCTGCTCGAAGCGGCCGGCAGCACCGTGCACCGCGGCGATCTGGACATCAGCTTCTACCGCGACGATCTCGATACCATCGGCCCGAACCCCGAGGTTCGCCCCAGCCATCTGCCGTTCGACATGAACGGGCGCACGCTGTGGCTGGTCGACGACGTGCTGTACACCGGACGCACCATCCGCGCCGCCCTGGGCGAAATCTTCGACTACGGCCGGCCGGCCGGCATCCGCCTGGCGGTGCTCATTGATCGCGGCGGCCGCCAGCTGCCGATCGCCGCCGAGGTCACCGGGCTTTCCCATGCCGCCCCCGAGGGCTGCTCCGTGAAGCTCGACTACAACGATGGGGACTGGCGCATCGTCGAAAAGCGGGTGACGCCATGAAGCCGCTGAAGCACCTGTTCGGCATCGCCGAGCTCGACCGCGCCCAGATCGAGGCACTGGTCAACCTCGGCGATTCCTTCATCGACCTGTCGCGCCGGCCGATCAAGAAGGCGCCGACGCTGCGCGGCAAGACGGTGATCAACCTGTTCTTCGAGAATTCGACGCGCACGCGCACCAGCTTCGAGATCGCCGGCAAGCGCCTGTCCGCCGACGTCATCAACATCTCGGCCTCGACCTCCGCCACCAAGAAGGGGGAGACGCTGCTCGACACGGCGCAAACGCTGGCCGCCATGCAGCCGCACGCGCTGGTCATCCGCCACTCGATCGCCGGCACCTGCCATTTCCTCGCCGACTACCTGCACGACACCGCCATCATCAACGCCGGCGACGGCGCCCATGAGCACCCGACGCAGGTGCTGACCGACCTGTTGACGCTGAAACACGCCATCGGCGGCATGGACGGGCGCGTGATGACCATCGTCGGCGACATCGCGCATTCGCGCGTCGCCCGCTCGCATATGCTGGCCGCACAACGCCTGGGCTACCACGTGCGCCTGGTGGCGCCGAAGACGCTACTGCCCTCCCAGGTTGAGCGCTACGGCTGCGAGGTGTTCCACGATTTCGACGCCGCCATCCCCGGCAGCGATGTGCTGTACATGCTGCGCGTGCAGACCGAGCGACTGACCGACAACTGCTATTTCCCGTCGATCCGCGAGTACCACGAGGCTTACGGCCTGAACGCATGCCGCCTTGCGGCCGCCGGGGCCGAGGCACTGGTCATGCACCCGGGCCCGATCAACCGCGGCGTGGAGATCGCCACCGACGTCGCCGACTCGGCGCGCAGCCGCATCCTGGACCAGGTCGAACACGGCGTGGCCGTACGCATGGCGGTGCTGACGGCGCTGTGCGGGGAGGGAGAGGCATGAGCACCCTGCGCATCACCGGCGGCCGGGTCATCGACCCGGCGAACGACGTCGACACCGTGGCCGATGTCTGGGTGCAGGACGGGCGCATCGCCGCCATCGGCGCCTCCGACCTCGCCGCCGATGAGACCATCGACGCCACCGGCAAGATCGTCGCCCCCGGCTTCGTCGACATGCATGTGCACCTGCGCGAACCGGGCCAGGAATGGAAAGAGGATATCGCCTCCGGCTCCCGCGCCGCCGTCGCCGGCGGTGTCACGTCCATGGCCTGCATGCCGAACACGCAGCCGCGCCTGGATCATGCCGGCGTCGTGCGCCAGATCGTCGAGCGGGGGCGCGAGGTCGGCCTGTGCCGCGTGCACCCGATCGCCGCCGTGTCCAAGAACCTGGAGGGCAGGGAGCTGACGGAGATGCGCGAGCTGGTGCGCGCCGGCGCCGTCGCCTTCTCCGACGATGGTCGTCCGATCTGGCATGCCGGCGTCATGCGCAAGGCCCTGGAATACGCCGCGACCTTCGATTTCCTGGTCATCCAGCATGCCGAGGAGCTGGCGCTGACCGAGGGCGGCGCCGTCAACGAGGGCTGGATCTCCACCCAGCTCGGCGTGACCGGCATGCCGGCCGAGGGCGAGGACGCCATCATCGCCCGCGATATCATGCTGGCGCGCAAGGCCGATGCCCGCTACCACGTCGCCCATATCTCCACCGCGGGGGCCGTCGAACTCGTACGCCAGGCCAAGGCCCAGGGCCTCAAGGTGACGGCCGAGGCCGCGCCCCACCACTTCGCGCTGACCGAGGACGAGGTGCTGAACTACAACGCCGATGCCAAGATGAGCCCGCCGCTGCGCACCGAGGCCGACCGGCAGGCCGTCATCGCGGGCCTGGGCGACGGCACCATCGACGCCATCGCCACCGACCATGCCCCGCACCACGAGGACGACAAGCGCTGCGGCCTGTCCTGCGCCGCCTTCGGCATCGTCGGCCTGGAAACGCTGCTGCCGGTCTCACTCGACCTGGTGCGCGCCGGCGTGCTGTCGCTGCCGGACATGATCGCCAAGATCACGCATGTGCCGGCATCCCTGCTGAACCTTCCGGCCGGCACCCTGGGCATCGGCAGGCCCGCCGACATCACTATCTTCGATGCCGAGGCGCGCTGGACGCTGGACCGCGGGAAGCTGTTTTCCAAGAGCCGCAACACCCCCTGGCACGGGCGGGAAATGACCGGCCGCGTCACGCACACGCTGCTGGCAGGCCGGCCCGTATTCGCCGACGGGACGGCTGTCCTTGGCTGAGGCGTATCGCAACACCATCTTCGAGGAAGAGGCCGGGATCATCGCCAATGCCATGCACCCGGGCGGCCAGTTCATCATGCGCCTGCACGCGCCGAAGATCGCCGCCGCGGCCGACCCCGGCCAGTTCGTGCATGTGCGCGTTTCCCCCGAGCGGCCGATGCGCCGCCCGATCTCCATCATGCAGACCGACCCGGCCAAGGGGCATGTCGACCTGTTGGTGAAGACCGTCGGCGAGGGCACCCGGCTTCTGGCCGAGCGCAAGGCGGGCGAATCCATCGCCTGCATGGGCCCGATCGGCCGCCCCTTCGCCCTCGCCGACGAAGGCCTGCGCTATGTGCTGATCGGCGGCGGCGTCGGCATCCCGCCGATGATCTTCGCCGCCCAGCGCCTGCGCGGGCGTGCCGAACTCGCACTGTTCGCCGGTTCCGAGGTGGAGTTCCCGTTCGCGCTGAAGCCCAGCGCCTACATGCTGCCCGGCATCAACGGCAACGCCATCCTCGGCATCACCTCGCTGGAGGCATGGGGCGTGCCTTCGCGCCTGGCCTCGAACGCCGGCCTGTACGGCTGCTATGCCGGGCATGTGCCGGAGCTGGCGCGGGCCTATCTCAAGGCACTGGATGCCGATGAGCGGGCGCGCACGATGCTGCTCTCCTGCGGCCCGCACCCGATGCTGCATGCGGTGGCGCGCCTGGGCCGGGAGCTCGGCATTCCCGCCCAGCTGAGCCTGGAGGAGCACATGGCCTGCGGCCTCGGCGGTTGCGCCGGCTGCGTGGTCAAAACCATCGAGGACGGGCGCGAATACTACCGCCGCGTCTGTGTGGACGGGCCGGTATTTCCGGCCGAGCTGCTGCCCGAATTCGCCTGAGCTGCGCCTGCGGGCGCCATGCGGCGTTGCTCGTCGCTCGTTTGCATGCAGGCTTCTCGCGCCTGGCCTGGCACCCTCGATCGCGGCTTGGTTTCGAACCCGTACTCAGCCTGGCGCCGTTTCAGATCACGACGGAGCTGGCACCCTCCTGGCTGGCGTACTGGCGCACATCCAGCACCTCGCCCTGGTGCCGGCCCTCGACCGCCTCGACATAGGCGCGGGCGGTGTCGGCCGCCGGCAAACCACCGAGGCTGCCCATGCCCCGCATCACCATGGTCTCGCGTACGAAGGTCGGGCTGACGACGTTGATGCGCACATGGTCCGGCATCTCCAGGGCGGCGGCGCGTACGAAGGCCTCGATGCCGCCATTGACCATGGCAATGGCCGTGCCGCCCGGCATCGGTTCACGGGCCAGCACGCCGCTGGTCAGCGTGAAGGAGCCGTTCGGGTGCACGTAGTCCAGGCCGATGCGCACGAGGTTGACCTGGCCGAGCAGCTTGTGCCTCACCCCGGCAGCGAGGTCCTCATCGCTCAGCTCCGTCAGCCCGCCGAAGCGAGCCAGCCCCGCCGTGCACACCAGGGCATCGAAGCTGCCGGTGCTGCGGAACAGGCGTTCGATCGATTCCCGTGAGGTTATGTCGACCTGGAAATCGCCGCCGCTATGCCCGACACGCAGGATTTCGTGGCGCTTGCCGAGAAGCTCGCATACCGCCCTGCCGATGGTGCCCGTGGCACCGATGACCAACACCTTCATCGCCGTCTCCCGATACCCGAATGTAGGCTGCCGGAGGCGAAGTCCGCAAGGCGGTTACGTGAACATAATTTCACAAACGCTTCACGCCCGCTTACAGGCCGGCCGCTACATTACGCATACGGGCAAAGGGCGTTCCGGGGATTGGGTACCCGCAGACAACCCAATCGTGTTCTGGAGCACAGCAGACCCCCGCACCCGTAAGTAAGATAAGATTCGTTTTCCTCCTCCAAGCAAGCGGCAGCCTCCGGGCTGCCGCTTTTTTTTCGCCTTGCCATGGCGGTACGCAGCGGCATGCTTCCCCCATGACGTCCCACAACCCCCTTCTCTTGGCCCTGAACACAACGCTTCCGCCCTTCGGGGATATCAGGCCCGAGCATGTGCTGCCCGCCCTGGCCCGGGTGCTGGCGGACAACCGCGCCGGCATCGCCGGGCTGACCGGCCAGAACGAACCGGACTGGGCCTCGCTGATGCAGCCGCTGGAGGCGATGGACGAGCAGCTCGGCCGGGTCTGGGGCCCGGTATCGCACCTGAACAGCGTTTGCGACAGCGGAGAGCTGCGCGCGGTCTACCAGCAGGGCGTGCAGCAGCTGGCCGAGTACCAGGCGGAACTGGCACAGAACGAGGCGCTGTACGCGGCCATCAAGCGCCTGCGCCAGGGCAAGGACTTCGCCGCCCTGGACGAGCAGCAGCGCGCCGTCGTCGAGCATACGCTGCGCGATTTCCGACTCGGCGGCGCCGAGCTTGAGGGGGCGGACCGCGACCGCTTCAAGGCCATCCAGATGCGCCTGTCCGAGCTTTCCACCACCTTCGAGCAGCATCTGCTGGACGCCACCCGCGCCTTTACGCTGCACCTGAGCGACGAGGCGGATCTGGCCGGCATTCCCGATTCGATCCGCGATGCCGCGGCCCAGCGCGCCGCCCGGGAGGCCAATGGGAACGAGCCCGCCGGCTGGCTGTTCACGCTCGATGCCCCGTCCTATATCCCGTTCATGCAGTACGCCGAGGCCAGGAGCCTGCGCGAGAAGATGTACCGCGCCTACACGACACGGGCCTCCGCAGGGGAGCTGGACAATACCCCGGTGATGGACGAGATCCTCGCCCTGCGCCACGAGGCTGCATCGCTGCTCGGCTTCGCCAACTACGGCGAGTATTCGCTGGCACCGAAGATGGCCAAGTCACCGGACGAGGTGAAGGCCTTTTTGCGCGAGCTGGCGGCGAAAAGCCGGCCGATGGCGGAAACCGAGCTGGCCGAACTGAAGGCATTCGCCGCCGCCGAGCTGGGTCTTGCCGAGCTTGCCGCCTGGGATGTGGCCTTCGCCTCCGAACGGCTGCGCCGCAAGACCTACGCGATCTCCCAGGAAGAACTGAAGCCCTATTTCCCCGAACAGAACGTGCTCGACGGCCTGTTCGCACTGATCGGCCGGTTGTACGGCCTGGCGGTGCGCGAGAACCGCGACGTGCCGCGTTGGCACGAGGACGTGCGCTACTTCGATCTGTTCGATGGCCAGACGCAGGTCGCCGCCTTCTACCTCGATCCCTACGCCCGGGCGCACAAGCGCGGCGGCGCCTGGATGGACGAGTGCATCAGCCGCTGGCGCCGGCCGGACGGTTCGCTGCAGACGCCGGTGGCCTACCTGACCTGCAACTTCGACGCGCCGGTCGGCGACAAGCCGGCATTGTGGACGCACGACGAGGTCATCACGCTGTTCCACGAGTTTGGCCACGGCCTGCATCACATGCTCACGAACATCGAGGCGCTGGGCGTCTCGGGCATCCGCGGCGTGCCCTGGGATGCGGTGGAGCTGCCGAGCCAATTCATGGAGAACTTCTGCTGGGAGCGCGAGGCCGTCGACCTGTTCGCCCGCCACTACCAGACCGGCGAGACGCTGCCGGACGATCTGTTCGCGCGCATGCTGGCGGCCAAGAACTTCCAGTCGGGCATGATGATGCTGCGCCAGATCGAGTTCTCGCTGTTCGACATGGAGCTGCACGCGGGCTTCGAACCGGGCGGCACAGGGAGCGTGCAGGACGTGCTGGATAACGTGCGCCGCGAGGTGGCCGTGCTGGTCCCGCCCGCCTTCAACCGCTTCCAGAACGGCTTCTCGCACATCTTCGCCGGCGGCTACGGGGCCGGTTACTACAGCTACAAGTGGGCCGAGGTGCTGAGCGCCGATGCCTTCGCCGCCTTCGAGGAGGCCGGCATCACCGATGCGGCGACGGCCGCGCGCTTTAGAGACGAGGTGCTCGCCGTCGGCGGCAGCCGCGACATCATGGATGCCTATATCGCCTTTAGGGGACGCGCGCCCACGGTCGATGCCCTGCTGCGCCACGCGGGCATTAATGGCTGAGGCTTAGATGATCGGCGATGATGCGAAGGCGAAAGCCGGTCGGGTCATCGCCGAGGCGCGCGCTGCGCGCGAGCGGAGCTACCGCGAGCAGGCACTGAAGCTGTTCCCGCATGTCTGCGGCCGCTGCGGACGCGAGTTCGAGGGGAAAAAACTGCGCGAACTGACGGTCCATCATAAGGACCATAACCACGACAACAATCCGCCCGACGGCAGCAACTGGGAGCTGCTATGCCTCTACTGCCACGAGCAGGAACATGCGCGCTTCGTCGGCGATGCGCCGACAGGAAGTTCCAAACACGAAGCGGAGAACGCGACCTACAAACCGTTCGCAGGATTGGCCGATCTTCTCAAGGACGAATGACCGTTTTCAGCAAAGCCGTCATTCGTCCGAGGCCGCAGGTTCCGGCTCGACATCCGGGCCGAGCAGCACCGCCACCCAGCGGGTTTCGGGATTGGCCTCCAGCGCCAGCTTGACGACCATGGTCAGCGGCACCGACAAGAGCATGCCGACCGGGCCCAGCACCCAGCCCCAGAACACCAACGACAGGAAGACGACAAGCGTGGACAGCCCCACGCCCTTGCCCATGAAGCGCGGCTCCACGACGTTGCCCATGACGATGTTGACGACGAGATAGCCGGCCCCGGCGGCCAGCGCCGGCCCCGGCCCGAGCTGCACCAGCGCCAAGAGCAATGCGGGTACTGCGGCGATGATCGAGCCGATGTTCGGCACGAAATTGAACAGGAAGGCGACGAGTCCCCACAGCACCGGGTAATCGACACCGAGCACGGCCAGCCAGATGGCAATGACGACACCGGTGGCGAGGCTGACCCAGCCCTTGATGGCCAGATAGGAGTTCACGCTTTCGGTGAAGCGGCCGAAGTTCTCGGTCGAGGGCGCATGCCGGCCCATCAGCCGCCACTTGTGCGGCAGCGCCACGCCCTCGATGAGCAGGAAGATCACCGTCAGCACGATCAGAAAGGTATTGGCCAGGGCATTGCCGAGCCCGGCCACCATCTTGCCGGCCAGGCCCATGGCCACCGCCGGATTGAGATTGTCGCGCAACAGCTGCGAGTTGAGCGTCAGCCCGTGCCTGCCGAGCCAGTCGAGCAGGATGCCGGTCTGGTGCTGCAGATTCGCCTGGTAGGCCGGCAGGTTGCGCGAAAAGTCCGCCACGGAGGTGCCGACGAAGGCACCGATCAGGAGGGTGATGAGGATCAGGCCCAGGGTGATCGAAAGGACGGCGAGGCCCGCCGGTACCTTGCGCCCGATCAGCCAGTGCATCGGTGGCAGGCAGATGATGGCCACGAAGGCGGCGAGCAGGAACGGGATCAGAAGCGAGGCGGCGGCCTGGATGCCGGCGACGACGACGACGAAGGCCGCGGTGGCGAGCATGAAAGACGGGCGGCGGCGTTCGCTTGCCATCTTATTCGTACCGGGCCAGGCGCGGATCGTCGATGGCAAACGACGTCTCCCCGGTGGCGAAGGCCAGCCTCAGGTAGGGCAGGCAGCCGGCGCATTCGTTGCCGGCACCCGTCTGCTCCACCGCCGCCTCCAGGCTGCCGAACTCCAGCAGCTGGGCGAAGCTGCGCTTGACGCACTCGCAGCGGTTGACGGGTGTCTCGTCACTCATGGCCGGCCTCCGGGCGATCGCGCAGGATCGGATAGGGGCCGATGTTAGCGCGAAACGGCAGGACGAGCATCCAGCCCAGCCGCTGCGTGCCGGCCTGCTGGTATTGCACCAGGCCGATGGTCATGCCCGCGTGCCCGGCCGCCGGCTGCGCCCGGTAGGTGCCGAACAGCCGGTCCCACAGCGACAGGTTGAAGCCGAAGTTGCGGTTCGCTTCCTCGACCCGCACCGAATGGTGCACGCGATGCATGTCGGGCGTCACCAGCAGCCGGCGCAGCCACCGGTCCAGGGCAAGCGGCAGCCGGGCATTGGCATGGTTGAACATGGCCATGGCGTTGAGCGTCACCTCGAAGGCGATGACGGCGGCGACCGGCGCCCCGAGCAGGGCCACGACCGCCATCTTGATCAGCATCGACAGCAGAATCTCGCCCGGATGGAAGCGCAGGCCGGTGGTGACGTCGATGTCGCGATCGGCATGGTGCACCATGTGCAGCCGCCACAGCATCGGCACGGCGTGGAACAGCACATGCTGGGCGTAGATCGCGAGATCCAGCAACAGCATCGACAGCAGCACGGTAGCCCCATACGGCCAGGACAGCTGATGGCACAAGCCCATGCCGCGCGATGTCGCCCAGAGCGCGGCGCCGACGGCGCCGGCCGGCAGCAACAGCCGCAGAAGCAATGCGTCCAGCGCCACCAGCCCCAGGTTGCCGGGCCAGCGCCGGGAACGGGGAGAGGAAAGCGCCCGCCGCGGCCCCGCCATCTCCCAGGCGGCCATGGCGGCGAGCACCGATAGGAAGGTGCCGAGCCTGACGATCAAGCCGTCGTCAGTGATCACCGGGGGCTATAACGGCGAAGGCAGCCGCATGACGGCTGCCGTTCGTCGCTTCGCCTTTGACTCAGGCCTGCTTCTTGGCGCAGGTGCTGGCGCCGAACAGCGCGTAGGCCGGGCAGAAGCCGATCAGGGCGGTGAGCAGGGGCACGACGCCGATCCAGCCCCAAGGGGTATGCGGACCGACGAACACCAGACTGATCAGGCCGAGGCCGACGAGAACGCGCAGCACACGATCGATGCTTCCAACGTTTGCTTTCATGGCACACCTCCTTGCTTTCAACTGTCATCATTATAGCCGATCGGGGCATGGATTCAGTGACAAAGTTACCGATCCTCGGCGCCCAGGACCTGCAGGCGCGCCCGGTCCAGCAGGCCCACCTCGCCGCGCCCGAGACGCACCAGCCCCCGGGACTCGAAGTCCTTGAGCAGGCGGCTGACAACCTCGCGCGCGGTGCCGAGCTCCACGGCCAGATCCTGATGCGTGGCGGCGAGCATGCCGTCGCCATTGGCGCGGCGCAGCAGCAGGCGCGACAGGCGCATGTCCATGCGGCCGAAGGCCACGTCCTCGATCAGCAGCATCAAGTCGGCGATGCGATGGCTGATGGCGGCGTGCACGAAGCGGCGGAAGGCTGTCGATTCGCCGATGGCGCGGTCGAAGGCGGCGGCGGGCAGCATGGCCAGGCGCGTGCGCTCCTCGGCCACCCCCTCCGCCGGATAGGCGGTGCCGCCGAGCAGGCAGGAGGTGGTCAGCATGCAGGTCTGTCCCTGCTCGACGCGGTAGAGCACGATCTCGCGACCGTTGGCATCCATCTTCTGCACGCGCACCGAGCCGTCGAGCACCAGCACATAGCCGGCGCAGGCATCGCCGTCGCGGAACAGCACCGTGCCGGCATCGACGGTGACGAGCCCCGCCAACGCTGCCGTCTGGCGCCATGCCGCATCATCGATCGCCGCCAGTGCCGGGAATTCGTCCATCCATGATGCGTCCATGCTCATCTCCATGCCAGATCGAACCGGCGCACCCGTGCGAGGCTGCGGGCAAAGTGCCGCCAGTCCCATTGCCGGCCGGGATCCCATTTGCGCCCCGGCGCCACATCCCGGTGGCCGACGATGCGATCCGGGGTGATGCCGGGGAAATGCTGCATGAGCATGCGGCAAAGCCTGGCCGTTTCCGTGTACTGGCGGGCGGTGAACGGCTGCTCTTCGTCGCCGATCATCTCGATGCCGACGGCGTAATCGTTGCAGTCTTCTCTTCCCTGCCAGGCCGAGGCGCCGGCATGCCAGGCACGCCGGCCCAGCGGCACGAACTGCGTGATGCCGCCTCGCCGGTCGACGACGAAATGTGCGGATACGCGCAGGCCGGCGAGATCGGCAAAGGAGGGATGCGCGGCCGTGTCGAGCCGGCCCATGAAAAGATCCTCGACAGGCTGCGGCGCGAACCGCCCGGGCGGCAGGCTGATCGCATGCAGCACGATCAGGTCGACCGCCGTGCCGGCGGGGCGTGCGTCATGGTGTGGGGAGGGCGCAAAGCGAAGCGGACGCAGGGGCTTGGGGCTCACCGGCATGGACTCAACACCACTGATGCGCATGCGATCCGATCCAAGGGTTTCCTCCTGCCGCTGCAGTCTGGCCGCCCTCGCGGCCGGGCGCAAATTGCGCCGTCCCGCGCGAGTCTCTACGCTCGCTCCATGCCGCAGTTCGACACCACGCACCCGCTGGCCTGGCTCTGTGGAAGCAGCCTGGGCTTCGCGCTGACCCACAGCCTGTTGGCGAGCCGCCCCTGCAAGCGCGCCATCCGGCTGTCGCCGCAGCACTACCGCCTGGCCTTCACGATCTCGGCCGTCATGCTGACCGCCGCCTGGCTGGGCTTCGTGCGCATGCTGCCGGATACCCCCGCCTACCGCCTGCACGGCCCGGCCCTGATGGCCTGCTATGCGCTGCAGCTATGCGGGGCATGGATGCTGTGGCGCGCCGCCCAAGCCTTCGACATGCGCATCTTCCTGGGCCTGGCGTCGATGCCGGCGGCGGGCGAACCCTTCCTCGAGCGCGGCATCTACCGCCACCTGCGCCACCCGATGTATACCGGCGTGCTGCTGGTGCTACTGGCCAGCCCCGCGCAGAGCGTCAACAGCCTGAGCCTCACCGCCGCCGTCGCCCTGTACTTCGTCATCGGCTCGCGCCTGGAGGAGCGGCGCATGCTGGCCGAGCACCCGGAGTATGCCGACTACCGCCGGCGCGTACCGGCCTTCTGGCCGCGCCTCGGAAGCCATCGTGGCTGAGCCGGGCATCGTGCTGGCGCTCGGCGGCGGTGGCGCCCGGGGACTGGCGCATGTCGGCGTCATCGGGGTGCTGGCCGAGCAGGACATCCCGGTCCGCGCCGTCATCGGCAGCAGCATCGGCGCCGAGATCGGCGCCTTCCTGGCCGCCGGCGTGCCCGTGGCTGACATCCACCGCCTGGCCACCGGCATGGACTGGAAGGCCACGCTGCGGCTGTTCATGCCGGAGTTCGGGCAGCCCGGCATCTTCAACGACAGCGGCATCCGCGCCTTCCTGGCCCCCTATATGGAGGGCAAGCCGATCGAGGATCTGCCGATGCCGTTCGCGGCGGTGGCCACCGACCTCATCGATGGCGCGCAGGTGCTGCTGACCGAGGGCCCGCTGCTCGACGCCGTGTGCGCCAGCCTCGCCATGCCCGGGCTGCTGCCGCCGGTGAAGCGGACCGGCCGCCTGCTCGCCGATGGCGGCCTCGTGAACCTGGTGCCGTTCGATATCGCGCGCAGTCATTTCGGCGGCCCGGTGGTGGGCGTGGCCGTGCATCCGGGGGTGTTCGGCATGCGCCAGGACCCCTCCGAGGACAACGCCTGGAGCAGCCGGCTGGGCGAGTTGCTGCAGCTCGGCTGGACCCGCAAGCTGCCGCAGCTGCACATCTGGCTCACACAATTGAAGAACTCGCTGCACAATGAAGAACCAGCCGCACCCAGCGCGTTCTCCACCTACAACCGCGCCATGGACATCTCGCGCGCCGAGATCACGCGCCTGCGTGAGCTGCTGGCGCCGCCGGATGTGATGATCCGCCCCGAGGTTTCGGGCATCGGCATATTCGAGTTCTACCGGGCCAGGGAGGCACTGGCTGCCGGCCGCGAAGCGGCGCTGCAGGCCGTGGACAGGATTCGCGCCGCCCTGGAGGCATGATGGTGGCATGTCATTTGGTACGCACGCGCCGCGGCGGTAGAGTGATCGCATGAGCGTCAGCATTTCCCAACAAGAGGCCGGCCGCCTGATGCGGCTGGCGACCTATGCCTCCACCACGGTGGCCGTGATCCTGATCCTGACCAAGCTCGTCGCCTGGCTCAGCACCGAGTCCGTGAGCCTGCTGGCGACGCTGATCGACTCCTCACTCGATGCCCTGGCCTCGCTGATCAACCTGTTGGCCGTGCGCCACGCGCTCATGCCGGCGGACAGGAAGCATCGCTTCGGACACGGCAAGGCCGAGGCGCTGGCCGGGCTCGGCCAGGCCACATTCATCGCCGGCTCGGCCGGTTTCCTGGTGCTCGAGTCCTTCTCGCGCATCATCCACCCGCAGCCGGTGGGCATGATCGGCATCGGCATCGGCGTCATGGTGTTCTCGATCCTCGCCACGCTGGTGCTGCTGGGCTTCCAGCGCCACGTCATCCGCAAGACGGATTCCACCGCTATCAAGGCCGATGAGCTGCACTACCGCACCGACCTGATGGTCAACGGCAGCGTCATCGTGGCCCTGGCGCTGGCCCACTACGGTTGGCCGGGCTTCGACGCCGCATTCGCCCTCGGCATCGCCGCCTACATCCTGTACAGCTCCTGGCACATCGCACATGAGGCGGTGCAGCACCTGATGGACGAGGAGCTGCCGGACGAGGATCGCCAGCGCATCATGCAAACGGTGCTGAAGCACCCGCACGCGCGCGGAATGCACGATCTGCGTACCCGCCGCTCCGGCACCACCTGCTTCATCCAGCTGCACCTGGAGCTGGATGACCAGCTGCCGTTGATCAAGGCTCACCGCATCTCCGACCAGGTGGAACGGGAGCTGCAGAAGCTGTTCCCGGACGCCGAGATCATCATCCACGAGGATCCGGCCAGCATCTCCGAACCCCAGCCGGAGTTTTCGGAAGAAGTAACCGCGCCATGATGCGCCGGCTGCGCCTCCTGTTTCCCGCCCTGCTGCTGGCCGCGGCCAGCCTCGCCCACGCCGGGACGGCCACCATCGACGTGCAGCACATCACCCCGGGCGAAGCGGCGCAGCTGGCGCAGACGCAGCTTTCGCCGAAGGGGCATATCGTCGTGCTCTCCTCGAGGCGCACCATCGTCATCGACGACGACGCCAGGCATATAGCGGCGGCGCGCGCCCTGATCCGGCGCCTGGATGTGGCGGCCCCGTCGTTTCAGGTGGAGCTTCAGATCGACACCGTCAGCCAGGACGATATCGCGGCGCTGACCGCGCATGGCAAGGCCATGCCGGGCGGCTGGCTGCGCCTGCATGCCGACGCCGCCTCGCTGGACACCTACAGCGAGCAGGATCTCGAACTGCGCATCAGCTCCGGCCACGGCGGGCGCATCGAGACCGGCACCATCCAGCCGATCACCGCCGAGACGCAGCAATGGCTGGCCACCCACGGCATTCCCGAATCCGAGACCATCGAGACGGTGCCAATCACTTCCGGCTTCAATATCGAGACGCGCATGGCCGGGGACGGGCAGGCGCATGTGGCGCTGCATCCGTGGATCCGCCGCCAGCAACAGAGCGGCGGCGTCAGTGGGCAGATGCAGGTGCTGATCGGGCTCGGCACCACCGGCACCCCATCGACGCCGCCGTCGACGACGGCGCCGGCGATGCGCATCTACGGCGAGCCATCCAACGCCACGGATTTGAACGAGATCCGCATCAGCGAGGCGGATACCGACCTTAACGTGCCGCTGGGCCGGTGGGTGACGATCGGCGCCGTGCATGCCTCGGCCGGCCGCTTCGGGCAGGCCATGCTGTCCGGCCAGCCGAACGGCACGACCATGGATGTGCTGATCCGCCTGCGTGTGAAGGCGGTTCGCTAGATCTCCGAAGCGATGGGGTAAGCGGCAGCGGTTAGCGCTTCAGGCGATACCACTGCGCCATGCGGTGCAGCCAGAACTGGCGGTACTCGTCGGGCGTGACCTGACCGTCGTGATTGGCGTCCATGGCGTCGAAACGATCCTTGGCTCGCTGCTGCACCATCGCCATGTACTCATCGAACGAAACGGCATTCGACTTGTCGGTATCCAGCTGCATGAAGCTTTTGACGATCTTGTCCGTGGAGGTCAGCGGACCGCTGGGGGTCGTCTCGCCGGTATCCGTCGAGGACGGCGCGGCCTCCTCGTCATCGGTGGCGTCCGTCTGTGCGGCCGCTGGCGCGGGCTGTGCGGGCGTTTGCGCCGCAGAGGATGACTGCGCCGGGGCTGCGTCGGCGGCCCAGGCCAGGGGAGTGGTGCCGATCCCGGCCACCAGCAGGGCGGTGGCCACCATGCGCGCGAACATAATGCCTCCTTGTGCGGCGCGCCGGCATTGCAAAGCCGGACCGCGCGTGCAGCATATCCGACGACGGCGCCCGGCGCCAATGGAGGGGGGATTTGCGTGAAGGCCTATCTCGATCTGATGCAGCATGCGCTGGAGCACGGCACCCGCAAGGGAGATCGCACCGGCACCGGCACGCTGTCGGTGTTCGGCCACCAGATGCGCTTCGACCTGGCGGCAGGCTTCCCCATCGTCACCACCAAGAAGCTGCACCTGCGCTCGATCATCCATGAGCTCTTATGGTTTCTGAAGGGCGAGACCAATATCGCCTACCTGCACGAGAACAGGGTATCGATCTGGGACGAATGGGCCACGAGCGATGGCGATCTCGGCCCCGTCTACGGCTACCAGTGGCGCTCCTGGCCGGCCCCGGACGGCCGGCACATCGACCAGATCTCCGAGCTGGTGGCGCAGATCAAGGCGCGCCCGAACTCCAGGCGTCTGATCGTCTCGGCCTGGAACGTCGCCGACCTGCCGGACGAATCGATCGCCCCCCAGGCCAACGTCGAACAGGGGCGCATGGCACTGGCCCCCTGCCACGCATTCTTCCAGTTCTATGTCGCCGAGGGGCGGCTTTCCTGCCAACTCTACCAGCGCAGCGCCGATATCCTGCTGGGCGTGCCGTTCAATATCGCCAGCTATGCGCTGCTGACGATGATGATGGCCCAAGTCACCGGCCTGCAGCCGGGCGAGTTCATCCATACCTTCGGCGATGCACACATCTATCTGAACCACCTGGAGCAGGTGACCACACAGCTGGCGCGCGAGCCCTATGCGCTGCCGACGATGCGCATCAACCCGGATGTGAAGGATATCTTCGATTTCAAATCCGAGGACTTCGAGCTGGTCGGCTACGAGAGCCACCCGCCGATCAAGGCGCCGATCTCGATCTGATCCTCCAGGGACGGCGGCTTCTCTATTCGTAATGCGACCACATGCGGATGACCTTTACGCTATGGATGTCGTCCAGAATCTGATACACAAGCCGATGCTGGATATTGATGCGCCGCGAACAGGCGCCGGCAAGGTCGCCGACCAGCTTTTCGAAGAGGGGTGGGCTCTGGTATGGATCAGCTGCCAGGATCTCCAGCAGCTTTTCAGCCTGCGGCCTCAGGCCTGGGCGCGCGATCTTCCGGGCGTCTTTCTGGGCCTGTTTGGTGAAAACAAGCCGCCACGGCTTCACCAGCCGGGTTCCTCTGCGCATTCATCGACCGGGGTCTTGAGGTCCTTCCGAATCGAATCGGCCATGCCGGGGATCGACTGAAGATGCAGCGTTTCCTGAATGGCGCGCCAATCGTCCTCGGAAATCAGCACCGCAGAGGAGCGCTTGCCGGTGATCTGGATGGGGTGATGGGACTCCGCCACGTCATCGAGCAGGGCGTAAAGCCGCTTGCGAGCCTCGGTTGCGGTGATATTGGTCATGTCGGCATCTCCTTACGTACGAAATAGCGTACGCCTTGCGCGGCCCTTATGTCAAACAAATGTCAATCGGTCGGATCAGGGCTGGTTGCGCATGAAATCTGCGACTTGGTAGAAGGCGTCCCGCAACTCCTTCCGCAAAGCCTCGTCAGACACGGTATCGTCCAGCGCCTGCGTCATGCAGGCCATCCACTGGTCCCGCTCGGACTCAGCGATGGGGAACGGCATGTGGCGCATGCGCAGCCGCGGATGCCCGAACCTCTCGGAATACAGCGGCGGCCCGCCCATCCAGCCGGAGAGGAACATGAACAGCCGATCCTGGGCCCGGGCCATGTCCGCATGCAGATCCCGGATGCCCCTGGCCTCGGGCATCGTATCCATGATCTCGTAGAAACGATGCACCAGCCGGCGCACCCCAATCTCGCCGCCGATGCGTTCGTAATAGCTTCGTGAATTTGTACTGATCTGCATGATGGGTTGAGTCTACAAGCTGTTCGTGACCGCTCCAATGGCGGCAACAAACCCCTCCGTCGCACCAAACCCTCTGGCCCCTGCCACAGACGACCCAATTCGGCCGTCTGCGGCAGGCAGTATCGGGGCTCAGGCGAAGTCGAAGCGGTCCAGGTTCATGACCTTGGTCCAGGCGGCCACGAAGTCGTGGACGAACTTCTCCCGGGCATCCGCGGCGGCATAGACCTCGGCCAGCGCGCGCAGTTCCGAGTTCGAGCCGAAGATCAGGTCGACACGGGTGCCGGTCCACTTCGGCTTGCCGCTCTTGCGATCCGAGCCCTCGAACACGGCTTCGTCCTTCGCGGTCGGCTTCCAGACCGTGCCCATGTCGAGCAGGTTGACGAAGAAGTCGTTCGTCAGCGCCCCCGGCCGCTCAGTGAACACGCCGTGTTTGGCGCCGCCGACGTTGGTGTCCAGCACGCGCATGCCGCCGACGAGCACCGTCATCTCCGGCGCGCTCAGGGTCAGCAACTGCGCCTTGTCCACCAGCATCTCCTCGGCGGATACCGTGTACCTGGCCTTCATATAGTTGCGGAAACCGTCCGCCTCCGGTTCGAGCACGGCGAAGGCCGCCACATCGGTCTGCTCCTGCGAGGCATCCATGCGGCCCCGCGAGAAGGGAACCGTCACGCTGTGGCCGGCGTGCTTCGCCGCCTGCTCGACGCCCGCGTTACCTGCCAGCACGATCAGGTCGGCGAGGGACACCTTCTTGCCGCCCGACTGCGCGTCGTTGAACGCGCGCCGGATGCCCTCCAGCACACCAAGCACCTTCGCCAGCCGGTCCGGCTGGTTAACCGCCCAGCCCTTCTGCGGCGCCAGGCGGATGCGGGCACCGTTGGCGCCGCCGCGCATGTCGGAGCCGCGGAAGGTGGAGGCGGAGGCCCAGGCGGTCGAGACCAGCTCGCCGACCGACAGGCCGGAATCCAGGATGTTTTCCTTCAGGCCGGCGACGTCCATGGCGTCGACCAGTTCGTGATCGCATGCGGGAATCGGGTCCTGCCAGATCAGGTCTTCGGCCGGCACCTCGGGGCCGAGATAGCGCGACTTCGGGCCCATGTCACGGTGGGTCAGCTTGAACCAGGCACGCGCGAAGGCATCGGCAAACTCCTCCGGATTCTGCCGGAAATGCCGCGCGATCGGTTCATAGATCGGATCCATGCGCATGGCCATGTCGGCGTCGGTCATGATGATCGGCCGCTTCCGGGAGGCATCCTCCGCGGCCGGGGCCTGGTTGTCCTCACGCACCTGCTTCGGCGTCCACTGATTGGCACCGGCCGGGCTCCTGGTCAGTTCCCACTCGTTGCCGAACAGCATGTCCAGATAGCCCATATCCCACTGGATCGGGGTCGGGTTCCATGCGCCTTCCAGGCCGCTGCCGATCTGATCCCCGCCCTTGCCGCTGGCGTAACCGCTCTTCCAGCCCAGGCCCTGCTGCTCGATGGGGGCGGCCTCGGGCTCGGGGCCGACCAGTGCCGCGTCGCCGGCGCCGTGGCATTTGCCGAAGGTGTGTCCGCCGGCCGTGAGGGCGACCGTCTCGTAATCGTTCATCGCCATGCGCGCGAAGGTTTCGCGCACGTCCCGGCCGGAGGCCAGCGGATCCGGTTTGCCGTTCGGGCCCTCCGGGTTCACGTAGATCAGGCCCATCTGCACCGCGGCCAGCGGGTTTTCGAGGTTCTCGTGCTCGCCTGAATAGCGTTGGTCGGCAAGCCAGTCCTTCTCGGCTCCCCAGTAGATGTCCTTTTCCGGCTCCCAGATGTCCTCGCGTCCGCCGGCGAAACCGAAGGTCTTGAACCCCATCGATTCCAGGGCGACGTTACCCGTGAGGATCAACAAATCGGCCCAGGAGATGTTCCTGCCGTACTTCTGCTTGATCGGCCACAGCAGCCGGCGCGCCTTGTCGAGGTTGACGTTGTCGGGCCAGCTGTTGATCGGGGCGAAGCGCTGGTTGCCGGTACCGGCACCGCCGCGGCCATCGCCGGTGCGATAGGTGCCCGCAGCGTGCCATGCCATGCGGATGAACATGGGTCCATAGTGGCCGTAGTCCGCCGGCCACCAGTCCTGTGAATCGGTCATGAGGTCGGCGAGATCTTTTTTCAGCGCCTTCAGATCGAGGTCCTTGAACGCTTCTACGTAGTTGAAATCCCCGCCCATCGGATCGGACTTGGCGCCATGCTGGCGAAGAATGTCCAGGTTCAATTGGTTCGGCCACCAGTCCCGGTTCGACGTGCCGCCGCCGGACGTCGTATGATGCATCGGACATTTGCTCTCGGACATGGCGTGCCTCCTTGGGTGCTCTGGGCATGTTCGGCTCAGGAACCATATATAGACCCTTCGACGACCATTTGGCCAACACATCTTTTCGATAACATTGATTTGTTTTATAAAATGAAATTCGGCGGATGGTGGGAAAAAGGCCGCGCCATGCTTCTGTAGCGGCGCCAGGCCAGTCGCGGGCGAGGAGGATGGCCACGCCACCCGCATGGCCATCGCTCCTGCCCGTCAGGCAAATCGCGGGACTATGCCTTCCCCTTCGCCGAAGCTCCGGACTGCACGAGCTTCATCTGCACGCCACAGCAGATCTCCGAATGCGGCATGTCCGGGGGACAGGGACAGGGCTTCTCATAAACGAGCTGGGCTCCACACTTCTCGCAAACGTATCGATCACCGACATTCCGATGCATACCAACCTCCTTGCCTCGCTGCTTTACATCATGCCTCCCCCTGGAGACTTGACTGTAGGCCAGGGCATCGGGAAACGGCAAACCGACGGCCTCGCGGGTGAGGCGATCCGCCAGCGGGAGACACGCCGGGCTTGCCATCGGGGATGCGACCCGGAAACATCCGGAGCATGAGTATTTCCTATTCGCTGATCGTGGCCATGAGCGAGAACCGCGTCATCGGCCGCGACGACACCCTGCCCTGGCATCTGCCGGCCGACCTGAAGCATTTCAAGGACACGACGATGGGGCACCCGATCGTCATGGGGCGCAAGAACCATGAGGACATCGGCCGGCCACTGCCGGGCCGCCAGAACATCGTGCTGACCCGTCAGGAGGACTATGCGGCCGACGGCTGCACCGTCATCCACGAGCCGGATCAGCTCGAGGCTGTGGTTCCGGATGGCTCCGAGGTGATGATCATCGGCGGCAGCGAGATCTATGCGCTGTTCTTCCCCAAGGTCACGCGCATGTATATGACGCTGGTGCATGCGGAGATCGAGGGCGACGTGTTCTTCCCGGCCTTCGGTGTGGGCAAGTGGAAGGAAACCTCGCGCCAGTTCCACCATGCCGATGAAGCCAACCGGTACGACTACGCCTTCGTCACCATGGAGCGCGCACGCCCGTGAACGCGGTGCCGCAGCGGCACCGGTTCATGCTGGCCGCGTTCGCGGCGATGCTCGCCTGGTCGGCCTGGCATCCGAAGGACTACTTCATCTGGATTCTGGAGGTGTTTCCGGCGCTCGTCGGCATCGCCATCGTCGCCGCCACCCATGCGCGCTTCCGACTGTCCGACCTCGCTTACATGGCCATCCTGCTGCACAGCATGGTGTTGATGGTCGGCGGCCACTACACCTATGCCGAGGTGCCGCTGTTCGACTGGCTGCGCCATGCCTTCGATCTCACGCGCAACAATTTCGACCGGTTCGGGCATTTCGCCCAGGGCTTCTTCCCGGCCATCGTCGCCCGCGAGATCCTGCTGCGCCGCTCGCCGCTCGTGCCCGGCAAATGGCTGTTCTTCATCGTCACCTGCATCTGCCTGGCGATCAGCGCCTGCTACGAGTTCATCGAATGGTGGACGGCGCTGGCCACGGGCACGGCCGCCGACGCCTTCCTCGCCACCCAGGGCGATCCCTGGGACACGCAGTGGGACATGTTCACGGCCCTGATCGGCGCCGTCGCCAGCCTGGCCTTGCTCTCCCGCGCCCACGACCGCTCCATCGCCAGGCTGGGTATTGTCCTAAGTAGGCAGGCCTAGTCCGGGCGCTTCAGGCGCACGATGTCGCTGAGCATCGCGTACTCGCTGGCGCCCAGGCGGGCGATGGGATCAAGCCGGCCCGCATCGACGCGGATACGGCCCTCCACCGAGGTATCGACGATGGCGTCGTCCAGGTAGATCTGCCTGATGCGGCCGATGATCAGCGACTGACGCCCCGGCCCGATCTCCTGGATCTCATAACGCTCGCAGGCATAGGCCACGCGCGCCGCCGCCAGCCTCGGCAGGCGCGAACCCGCGAACGGCACCGTCTCCAGCCCCAGCTGCTCGATCTCGGACACATCGGCCGGCAGCGTGGCCGCGCTCGCGTTCATGACCTCCAGCAGCTCGCGATGCGCGATGTGGATGACGTAGTCGCCGCGCGCCTCGATGTTGGCGCGCGTGTCCTTCAGCGCCCCGTCCGGCTTGTGGCCGACCGAGATCAGCACCAGCGGCGGCTCGGCGCAGACGGCGGTGAAATAGGAGAAGGGCGCCAGATTCAGGCTGCCGTTCGCATGCTCGGACAGCACCCAGGCGATGGGGCGCGGCACCAGGGTCTGGATCATCTGGAAATAGGCCTGCGCCGGGCTCAGTTCGTCGAGATCGAGGATCATCTTCGCCTCCTGGGCATGGGGGGTGGAACGGCCATGATGCCGGATTATCGCCAACGCGCGACCCCCCGTTTATGTTAGGACTGCACATGGACGTGCCACGCTTCGCTGCTAGGCTTGCCATCCATGAAAATCATCCGCTCCTGGCAAGCCGCCGAGGCCGCAGAGCGCCTGCACGGCGGCGCCATCACCGTCGGCAACTTCGACGGCGTGCACATGGGGCACCGGCAGGTGCTGGCCGAGCTGCGCGGTCATGCCGAGGCCGTCCATGGCCCCGCCGTGGCCGTGACCTTCGAGCCGCACCCGCGCGCCGTGCTCTATCCCGAGGAAGCGCCGCGCCGGCTCTGCCACCTGCACGAGCGCCTGGAACGCCTGGGTGAGGCCGGCATGGACGCGGTGCTGCTGCTGCACTTCAACCGCGAGATCGCCGCCTGGCCGGCCGAGCGCTTCATCCGGAGCCTCCACGATGCCTTCCGCTTCAAGCACATCCACGTCGGCTACGATTTCGCCTTCGGCCACGACCGCAAGGGGCATGCGGACCTGATCCGCGGCCTCGGCCAGGATCTCGCCTTCACGGTCAGCGAGGCCGCCGCCTTCGAGATGCAGGGCGCCGTCGTCTCCTCCACGCGCATCCGCTCGGCCATCGAGGCCGCCGACTTCAAGCTCGCCAGCGAGCTGCTCGGCCGCCCGTATGCCATCTCCGGGCATGTCATCTCCGGCTGGCAGCGCGGCCGCACCATGGGCTTTCCCACCGCCAACCTCGACGTCTCGGATCTGGCGCATCCGCCGGCCGGCATCTACGCCGTGCGCGTGCGCTGCGCCGATTTCGACGGCGAGGAGAGGCTGTGGGACGCCGCCGCCTACCTCGGCTACCGCCCGACCTTCAACGGCCGCACCCTGATCCTCGAGGCGCACGTGTTCGACGATGCGCCGGACCTGTACCACAAGCGCATCGAGGTCGCCTTCGTCCGGCGCATCCGCGAGGACCGCGCCTTCAAGGGTGCCGACGAGCTGGCCAGACAGATCGCCGAGGACTGTATCGAGGCCAGGCGCATCCTCGGCGAGAGCTAGCCCACGGTGGGACAAGGCGCGCGCTTTTGCTTATGCTACGCGCTCGCCAGACGCTGCAGATAAAGGAATCCGGATAGACCGATGTCAGATCAGCCCAAATTCGACTACAAACCCACCGTCTTCCTGCCGACCACGGAGATGCCGATGCGCGGTAACCTGCCGCAGGCCGAGCCGGAGCAGCTGGCGCGCTGGCAGGAAGGGGGCTTGTACGCCCAGCTGCGCGCCAGGCGCCGCGGCGCACCGAAGTTCGTGCTGCACGATGGCCCCCCGTATGCCAATGGCCACATCCACATCGGCCATGCCGTCAACAAGGTACTCAAGGACATCGTCGTGCGCTCGCGCAGCATGATGGGCTTCGACGCCCCCTATGTGCCGGGCTGGGACTGCCACGGTCTGCCCATCGAGCTGCAGGTCGAGGAGCGCTTTGCCAAACAAAAGCGCGCCAAGGAGGACATCCCGGCCGGCGAGTTCCGGGCCGCCTGCCGCGAGTACGCCGCCGAATGGCTGGACGTACAGCGTGAGGAATTCAAGCGCCTCGGCGTCATGGGCGACTGGGAGCGCCCGTATGTGACCATGGACTTCGATTTCGAGGCGGACACGGTGCGCGAAATCGGCCGCTTCCTCGCCAACGGCGGCCTGTACAAGGGTGCCAAACCCGTGCACTGGTGCGTCAACGACCGCACGGCGCTGGCCGAGGCCGAGGTCGAGTACGAGGAACACACCTCGCACTCGATCTACGTGAAGTTCGCCGCCGGCCAAGATCTCACCGACATCGACCCGAAACTTAGCGGCAAGATCGCCGTCGTCATCTGGACCACGACCCCGTGGACGATCCCGGCCAACCTGGCGGTGGCGTTGGGCGGGGAGCTCGAGTACGCGGCCGTGCGCATTCTTGACGCCGGCGGCAACGAAAATCTGGAGGCCGGCGAAATCCTGATCCTGGCCGAGGACCTGCGCGCGGCGGTGATGGAGGCCATCGGCGCATCCGGTGAAGTGGTGGCGCGCTTCCGCGGTGCGGCCCTGGAGAACCGGCGCTTCCGCCATCCGTATCTGGACCAGGACGCGCCGATCCTGCTCGGTGAGCATGTGACGCTGGAGGCCGGCACCGGCTGCGTGCACACCGCCCCCGGCCACGGCCAGGAGGACTTCGAGGTCGGCCGCCGCTACGGCCTGGCTGCCTTCAACCCGGTCGACGACGGCGGCCTGTTCCGCGTCGATACCCCGGTGGTCGGCGGCCAGCACGTGTTCAAGGCCAACGCCCTGGTCATCGACGAGCTGCGCTATGACGGGGCACTACTGGCCGACGCCAAGATCCGCCACTCCTACCCGCATTGCTGGCGCTGCCACAAGCCGCTGATCTTCCGCGCCACGCCGCAGTGGTTCATCTCCATGGACACCAACGATCTGCGCGCCAAGGCGCTCGCGGCCATCGACGAGACGAGCTTCGTGCCCGAATGGGGTGCCAACCGCATCCGCTCCATGGTCGAGTCCCGCCCGGACTGGTGCGTATCGCGCCAGCGCAACTGGGGCGTGCCGATCACCGTCATCCGCTGCGCCCACTGCGACTCGCACGGCGTCACCACCCCCGAGGTCATCGAGAGCGTGGCAAGGGCGGTGGAACAGGGCGGCGCCGACGTCTGGTTCTCCCGTCCCCTGAGCGACTTCCTGCCCGAGGGGGCGAAGTGTCCCGACTGCGGCGACGACGAATTCATCAAGGAGACGGACATCCTCGACGTCTGGTTCGATTCCGGCTCCACCCACGCCTGCGTGCTGGATCGCCGCGACGAGCTGGCCCGCCCGGCCGATCTGTACCTGGAGGGCTCCGACCAGCACCGCGGCTGGTTCCAGTCATCGCTGCTGGAATCCATCGGCACGCGCGGTACCGCCCCCTTCAAGGCCATCCTGACGCACGGCTTCGTGTTCGACAGCTCGGGCAACAAGATGTCCAAGTCGCGCGGCAACGTCATCGCCCCGCAGACGATCATGGCGCAGATGGGCGCGGACATCCTGCGCCTGTGGGTCGCCTCCAGCGATTACTCGGCGGACATCAACATCTCCGACGACATCATGAAGCAGCTGGCGGAAAGCTACCGACGCATCCGCAACACCATCCGCTTCATCCTCGGCGCCGTGCACGACTTCGATCCGGCTGCCGACACCGTACCGGTCGACGCGCGCAGCGAGCTGGACCGCTGGGCCATGCATCGCCTGGGCGAGGTGGTGCGCGCCGTGCACCAGGGCTACGAGGGCTACCGCTTCCACCGCATCCACCAGGAGATTCACAACTTCTGCACTGTCGATCTCGGCGGCTTCTACCTCGACGTCGTCAAGGACCGGCTGTACTGCGACGCCGAGGGCTCCGCGCGCCGGCACTCGGTGCGCGCCACCCTGTATGACCTGGCGCATCAGCTGGTGCGCCTGATCGCACCCATCCTGCCGTTCACGGCCGAGGCCATCTGGAAACACCTGCCGGGCGCAGCCAGCGAGAGCGTGCACCTGCAGGCCTTCGCACCGGCCACCGAGGTTTCCATTCCGGCAGCCTGGGAGGACTTCTTCGCCTTGCGCGAGCGCGTCAACGCGGCCCTGGATGCGGCCAAGAAGGACGGCGTCATCGGCGCCTCCATCGCCGCCCATATCGAGGTGCCGGGGCTGGACGGCGCCATCGCCGAGGCGCTGGGCGAGCCGCTGGAGCAGTTGTTGATCGTCGCCCGCGTCGTGCCCGGAAGCGGCGATGGGGTACGCGTCGCGAAGGCTGCGGGCGTCAAGTGTCCGCGCTGCTGGATCGTCGGCGAACCGGCCGCCCCGAACGATCCCGTACATGGTGAGCTGTGCGGCCGCTGCCTGGCGGCCGTCACCGGAGCCCAATGAGCCGCACCGCCCGGCAATTACTGCTGTTCGCCTCGCTGGTCGGTCTCGACCAGTTGAGCAAGTGGTGGATCGAGCGGCCGGATTTCCATCCCTTCGTCGTCATCGACGGCTTCTTCAACATCATCCGCGCCCATAACACCGGCGTCGCCTTCTCGATGTTCGCCACCCTCGCCTACCCCTGGCGCACCTGGCTACTGCTCGGCATCACCATCGGCATCGCCTGCGGGGTGTTCCTGTGGTGGCTGAAGGAGCGCCATGCCGCCGGGCTCACCTCCTGGCTGTTGGTGCTGATCCTGGCAGGGGCGGCCGGCAATATCTGGGATCGCCTGCACCAGGGCTATGTCGTCGATTTCATCCAGTGGTACGTCACCATCGATGGGAAGGCCTATACTTGGCCGGCCTTCAATATCGCCGATTCCTGCATCACCGTCGGCGTCGTGGCGCTGCTCCTGGCCAACCTCAAACGCCGATGAGGCGGGTGGCCGGGTCATGGATCGCCATGGCTCTGCTCGCCGCCGCCCTGTTCGCCGGCATGGGTGCCTGCGTGCGCATGGCCGTGGTACACCTTCCGGAATCCGAGGTCGTGTTCTTCCGCAACTTCTTCTCGCTGTTGATGCTGCTGCCGCTGCTGATCGGCCGGGGAGTGCCGCTGTCTACACCCCGCTTTCCCCTGCACCTGTTCCGCGCCGCCACGGGCCTGGCCGCCATGTACCTGTACTTCCATGCCCTGGCCAGGCTGCCGCTGGCCGATGCGCTGCTGCTCAACTACACCTCGCCGCTGTTCGTGGCCCTGAGCGCCGTGATCTGGCTGAAGGAGCCGTCGACGGCCGCCCGGTTCTGGGCCCTGCTGCTGGGGCTTGCCGGCATCCTGCTGGTGTTCCATCCCTCATCGCATATCGCCTCGCTGGCGGGGCTGGCTGGGCTGGGTTCGGGCGTGCTGGCCGGCATCGCCCTGACCGCCGTCAAGCAGCTGTCCGACGACGAGCCCAGCATCCGCATCGTCGTCTGGTTCGCGCTGCTGGCCAGCATCATCTCGGCGGTGCCCATGGCCATGCAATTCGTACGTCCCGATGCCCGGCAATGGCTGTGGCTGCTGGCCACCGGGGCGCTGGGCAGCCTGGGCCAGCTCGGCATGACACGCGCCTATGCCCTGGCGCCCGCCTCCAAGGTATCGCCGCTGGGCTACACCAGCCTGATCTTCGCCGGCCTGCTCGGCTATGCCATCTGGGGCGAGCGGCCGGATGCCCTGGGCGTGGCCGGCGCCGTCGCCATCATCGCCGCCGGCGTGGTGGTGGTGCGCGAGCGCAGCGTACCGCTGCCGAACCCGCCATCGGCCGTGCCGCTGACCCCGGAGGAAGGGCAACGCCCGCCCGCCTGAGTGCAAAAACCCCTCGAAAAACGTGACCACTGCCCGCACCCGGGCTGCTATATTGGCAGGATCGAGCACCCTCCGTGCAAGCCCAGGACAAGGAGAACCGCGATGAAAGCCAATGCCTATGCCACCCATGCTGCCACCGACGCGCTGACACCCTTCAGCTTCGAGCGCCGCGAACCACGCCCCGAGGACGTGGTCATCGACATCCTGTATTGCGGTATCTGCCACTCGGATATACACATGGCCCGCAACGAATGGGGAGGCGGGACGCATTACCCCTTCGTGCCGGGTCACGAGATCATTGGGCGCGTCACGGCCGTGGGCAACAAGGTCAGCCAATACAAGGCCGGCGACCTGGTCGGTGTCGGCTGCCTTGTCGACAGCTGCCGACACTGTGCATCCTGCAACGACGGCCTGGAACAGTATTGCGAAAATGGCTGGACGGGCACCTATGGCAGCGAAGACAAGATCGGCGGCACGCCGCACGCCCACACCTTTGGCGGTTATTCGGACACCATCACCGTGGATGAGCGCTTCGTGCTGCGCATCCCGGACAACCTCGATGCCGCGGCGGCCGCACCCCTACTGTGCGCCGGCATCACCACCTACTCCCCGCTGAAGCACTGGAAGGTCGGAGTGGGCCAGAAGGTCGGCATCATCGGCCTCGGGGGCCTCGGGCATATGGGCGTGAAGTTCGCCCATGCCATGGGCGCACACGTGGTGATGATCACCACCTCACCCGAAAAAGCCGCGGATGCACAGAAGCTCGGGGCCAACGAGGTGCTGATTTCAAAGGATCAGGCGGCGATGGAGGCGGCTGTGAACAGCTTCGATTTCCTGCTCAATACCATCCCGGTCGGCCATGATGTCGATCCGTACATGAACCTGCTGAAGCGGGACGGGGCGATGGTGATCGTCGGCTCGGTCGAGCCGCTGACGCATGTCAATGGCGTTCCGTTCATCTTCAAGCGCCGCTCCCTGGCCGGCTCGCTGATCGGCGGCCTGCCCGAGACCGAGGAGATGCTCGATTTCTGCGGCGAGCACGACATCGCCTGCGACATCGAGATGATCGACATCAAAGACGTCAACACCGCCTATGACCGCACCGTTGCCGGCGACGTCAAGTACCGCTTCGTCATCGACATGACGAGCCTGAAGCACGCATAAGGAGCCCGCATGAACCCGTCATCCCTTGCCCGCATCGCCATCGTCACCGGCGCCTCCTCCGGCATCGGCGAGGCGACGGCCAGAAGGCTGGTCGCCGCCGGCTACGGCGTCGTCGGCAACGCCCGCCGCGAAGAGAAGCTGCAGGCGTTGGAGCAAGAGCTCGGCGACGCGTTCTGCGGCATCGCCGGCGATGCCGCAGACGATGCGTTGCTCGATCGCCTGTTCGCCGCCGCGGCCGAGCGCTTCGGCAAACCGGCGGACATCGTCGTCGCCAATGCCGGGCGCGGCCTGGGCGGCTCCGTCGTCGAGGCGGACCTGTCTCGCTTCGAGGAGATTCTGAGGCTGAACGTCACCGGCACCCTGGCACTGCTGCAGCGGGCGGCGCGCACCATGCTCGCGGCGCAGGCCACGGGATTCCCGGAGCAGGCCGCCGACATCGTCATCATCGGCTCGGTGGTGGGAAGGCATATCTCCCCGTTCAGCGCCGTCTACGGATCCACCAAGTTCGCCGTGCATGCTCTCGCCGAGGGCCTGCGCCGCGAGGTCGGGCCGAAGGGCATGCGCGTGTCCCTGGTGGAGCCCGGCATCGTCATCAGCGGCTTCCAGGAGGGGGCGGGCTACGACGCGGCCACGGTCGAGCGCTTCGAGGACGGCTTCGGGCCGCTGCTCTACGGCCCGGATGTGGCGGAGGCGATCCATTTCATCGTCAGCCAGCCGCCACATGTGCATATCAGCGACATCATGGTGCGCCCGACGCGCCAGGACTATCCGTAAACGATGCAAGGAGGATGCGATGCAACAGCGTGAACTGGGCCGTTCCGGCCTGACTGTCTCCGCCCTGGGCCTGGGCTGCATGGGTATGTCGGAGTTCTACGGAGGCCGGCGCGAGCCGGATGCCATCGCCACCATCCACCGCGCCCTCGATCTCGGCGTGAGCTTCCTCGATACCGCCGACATGTACGGCGTCGGGCGCAACGAACAGCTCGTCGGCAAGGCCATCAAGGGCCGGCGGCACGGCATCGTGCTGGCCACCAAGTTCGGCAATATGCGCGGTGCCGACGGCGCCTTCCTCGGCGTCAACGGCCGCCCCGAATATGTGCGCCAATGCTGCGAGGCCAGCCTGAAGCGGCTCGGCGTCGACGTCATCGACCTTTACTACCAACACCGCGTCGATCCCGAGGTGCCGATCGAGGATACCGTCGGCGCCATGTCCCGCCTGGTCGACGAGGGCAAGGTGCGCCACCTCGGGCTGTCCGAGGCGGCACCGCAGAGCATCCGCCGGGCACACGCCGTGCACCCGATCGCCGCGCTGCAGACGGAATATTCGCTGTGGAGCCGGGATCCGGAGGACGGGATCCTGGCCACCGTGCGCGATCTCGGCATCGGCTTTGTGCCCTACAGCCCGCTGGGGCGGGGTTTTCTGACCGGCCACATCAAATCCATCGACGATCTCGAGGCGGACGACTTCCGCCGCCATTCCCCACGCTTCCAGGGCGAGAACTTCGCCAAGAACCTGGAACTGGTGGAGCACATCGAGGCCCTGGCGAAGGACAAGGGCTGTACGGCCGCGCAATTGGCGCTGGCCTGGGTGCTGGCGCAGGGCGAGGACATCGTGCCCATCCCCGGCACCAAGCATGTGAGGCTTCTGGAAGAGAACGTTGGCGCCCTGGACGTGCGCCTATCGGCCGACGAGCTGGTGCAGATCGACCGGCTGCTTCCGAAGGGGGCGGCGGCAGGCGAGCGCTACGCGCCGGCGCAGATGCGAGCCGTGAATCGTTAGATCCAGCCGGAACTCAGTCCTTACCCTTGGCGGGGCGCATGCGGATGCCGAACATCAGCCGCGCCACGTCCTTGAAATGCGCGGCATAGTGCAGCACCAGCCCCTCGGGCACGGATGCCGGCAGTTCGCCGACATCGACCTCGTTGGCCTTCGGCAGAATCACCTCACCGATGCCCAGGCGTTTGGCGGCCAAGAGCTTCTCGCGCACGCCGCCGATCGGCAGCACCTCGCCGGTCAACGTCAGCTCCCCGGTCATGGCCATCGCCGCCGGTGCCCTGCCGAGTGCCAGCGACAGCAGCGCCGTGGCCATACTGATGCCGGCCGAGGGGCCGTCCTTGGGCACCGCCCCCTCCGGCACATGCAGGTGCACGAAGGCCTTGTCGAAGAAGGCTTCGTCGGCGCCGAAGCGCGCCAGGTTCGAGGTAATGTATGAATAGGCGATCTCCGCCGATTCCTGCATGACCTTGCCCAGCTGACCGGTGATCTTCAGGCCGCGGCTGTCGCGATGCGCCACCGTGGCCTCCAGCGTCAGCGTCGTGCCGCCCATCGCCGTCCACGCCAGGCCCGTGGCCAAGCCCACGCCGAGCTTGACGGCCTGCTCCCGGAAGCGCGGCTTGCCCACGTACGCCTCCAGATCGCGCACGCCGATGTGGATCGGCGCCGCTTCGGGGGATTCCGCCAACTTGCGCGCTACCTTGCGCAGGATCTTCTTCAATAGCTGCTCGAGCCCGCGCACGCCGGGATCGCGGGCGTAATCCTCGACCAGGTGCGCCAGCGCCGCGGAGGAAAGCACCACCTCCTTCCGGGTCAGCGCATGCGCCGTGAGCTGCGCCGGCCACAGGTGACGGCGGGCGATCTCGATCTTCTCCGAGGCCATATAGCCGGGCAGGCGGATGATCTCCGCCCGGTCCAAGAGCGGCGGCGGCACGGTATCGAGCTGGTTGGCGGTGAGCAGGAACAGGATGCGTGACAGGTCGAAGCGCACATCCAGGTAATGGTCCATGAAATCGCTGTTCTGCTCCGGATCCAGCACCTCCAGCAGTGCCGAGGCCGGATCGCCACGGAAGTCCGTTCCGATCTTGTCGACCTCGTCGATCATGATCACGGGGTTTGCCACCTCGACGCGCTTCAACGCCTGGATCAGCTTGCCCGGCATGGCGCCGATATAGGTGCGCCGGTGGCCCTTGATCTCCGCCTCGTCGCGCATGCCGCCGACCGAGAAGCGGTAGAACGGGCGGCCGATCGCCTCGGCGATGGCGTGGCCCAGCGAGGTCTTGCCCACGCCCGGAGGGCCGACGAACAGCACGATGGAGCCGCCGACCTGCTGCTTGCGGCCGCCGACGGCAATGAACTCGAGGATGCGGTCCTTGACGTCGTCCAGTCCCGAATGGCGTTTGTTCAGGGCCGTGGCCGCCGATTTCAGGCTGAAGCGGTCCTTGGCGTACTTGCCCCAGGGCAGGCTGACCAGCCAGTCGAGGTAGTTGCGCGTGACGCCGTATTCGGGCGAGCTCTGCTCGATGGTGGACAGCTTGGTGAGCTCCTCGTCGAAGGCCTTCTGCGCCTCCTCGGAGAATGCCAGGCCCGTAGCCCGCTTCTTGATGCGCGCCAACTCCTGCTCACGCGGGTCCTCGTCCATGCCCAGCTCACGGCGGATCTCCTGCAGCTGCTCGTGCAGGAAGAACTTGCGTTGCTGCGCTGAGACTCTCTCGTCGATCTTGTCGCGGATGCGGCGCTGCACCTTGCTGACGTTGAGCTCGCGGTTCAGCAGCGAGATCACCTTCTTCAGCCGCTCGAAAATCGGGTAGGTGGCCAGGATATCCTGCAGTTCCGTGCGGTCCGCCGTCGTCAGGCTGGCGGCGAAATCGGCGAGGCGATGCGGCTCGTCGACACCGACGCGGGAAGCGAACAGGCGCAGCTCCTCCTCGTACAGTGGATTGTGCTTCAACAGCTCCTTGATGGTGTTGATCACCGCCACCGTATAGGCGCGGATCTCCAGGTTGTCCTGGTAGGAGGTCTCGTGGTGGTAGTGCACGCGCGCGCGCAGCGGCTGGCCCTCCTGCTCGACGAAGGACTCGATGCGGAAACGGTTCAGGCACTCGACGACGAGGTGCAGGCTGTGCCCCTCGAGCTCCACCGCCTTGATCACCTTGGCCACGACGCCGACATCATACAGATTGGCCGACTCGAACGGCTTCGCCTCGTCGCGCAGCAGCACCAGCCCCACATGGTGCTCGTGGCGCTCGGCCAGCTGGCGTATGCTGTGCATGATCTCTTCGCCCTCGTAGACCAGCGGTACCACCAGCCCCGGGAACAGCGGCCGGTTGGATAGCGGCAGCAGCGTCAGGTAGGGCGGCAGCACCTCGCTGGCCACGGCGATGCGGTTCTCGTTGGAATTGGCCGCATGCGGATCGATGATCTCGGGATCGTGGGTGGCATCATTCATCCCTGCTATGTAAGGCTAAAGGGGCCCCACTTTCAAGGCTTGAATTTTCGCCGTGCAGCATCCACATTGGTGGGCGATGGGACTGCACACCGGCGGCCGGTTAG
>OFHG01000076.1_pt1 | contig 45881 bp, 44 predicted proteins | sample 1521931 | NCBI WGS metagenome assembly OFHG01 (sample SAMEA2468438, study PRJEB22500) | soil metagenome | biome: Glassland; feature: Farmland; material: Clay | place: Australia | collected 2013-01-31 | depth 0.55 m
TTTTGACCAACACAACAAGGACAGCGAGAAGCCCTTTTATCATGTAAAAACCGGAGCGGACGGCAGTTATCGAAGAGCGCCCGCCGGTGCGCTCGCGCATCATGACGGGGATTTCATTAATTCGAAAGTGTTTTTTGTGCACAAGCACGAGTGTCTCCACCTCGGGATAATCTTCCGGATAGTGTTGTGCAAAATATTCTATCACGCGTCGATTTGCCGCCCGAAAGCCTGATGTCGTATCGGTAACCCGCATACCGAGAATTCGCGATAACAGGAAGGAAAAAATCCACATGCCGATCTTCCGCGTGGCGGGAGTCTGATATCCTCCTTTTTTTTCAAGCAGAAGACGGCATACGATATCTGCGCTGCCCGACGTAATGCATTGCAGTAGCTTCCCGATCTCCGCAGCTATATGCTGGCCGTCTCCGTCAAACTGAACCGCAATATCGTAGCCTTGCCTGTCCGCGTAGAGATATCCCGCCTGCATGGCGCCGCCGATGCCGAGATTGAACGGCAACCTCAGTACGCTTACTCCAAGCTCCGTGGCAATACGAGCTGTCGCATCGCAAGACCCGTCGTCAACCACCAGCACATCCGCGTAAGCCGCGTGATTACGCAAGTCCTGGATCACGCCGGGAAGGCTCTTTTCCTCGTTATACGCCGGCACTATCATCAATATTTTCATTGTCTTTTTTTGCATCAGCCCCGGAGGCCCGCTGCCTCAACTCGATAATTTCATTTTCCAGCCCGGAGACGCAACCGACGTTAAAATGACGCTGCATCAATGTGCGCGAACATCTCAGGCTTTCGGTGCCTTACAATCGGCAGCGGAAGAAGAGATTCTCTTTTCCTGCTTCCTGAAGCGCGTAACCGCCCAATATATCACGCCATAAGAAACGAGCGAAGCGATAAGCCCCATGGCGATGGTCCCGGCCACGAAGGGCCGGAGATAAGGCGTCAGAACGGCGTAGGCGTTCGTGAAAGTCAGCTCGTTCCACGCGATATGCGGCATGGTCGCGCCGCTGCCCGTAATTTTCATGCCGAGCCACAGGCAGGACCCATACAGCGGGACAATGGTCCAGGGATTATTGATGAAGGCCGCCGTCAGCACCGCCAGCTTGCTCAAGCGAAAAACCCATGCCAGCAAAAGGCAGCTGATCGTATGGAGTCCGATAGTGGGGCTGAACGCGATGAAAACGCCGAGCGCAAAGGCCGATGCCAGCCTGTGCGGCGTGTCGTTCAACCGGAAGAGTGAGCGTATGCGGTCGGTTATGTATTTCATGTGCGCGACGGTACGGTTCCTTATGTGGTGCACCGGGTCTGTTTTCCGGCCTTGCGAAAATGGTCGTAGCCCGACGGGGAAAGCGGTATTTTTCGTCCCCGGTGGTCTACGAGCGAGGCCGTCTTTCCTGACGCGATCGTTCCGATCTCCGTTACGGGGAGCTCGAGCGAACGAAGTTTCTTCACCCTGCCCGGGGGCACGGTGAACAGGAGCTCGTAATCTTCACCGCCCGACAATGCATACTGCAGGAGGGGCCGCGCCAGCTCTCCGGACATTTTTCGCAATGCCGGAGACAGCGGTATCCGGTCGGCGAAGATCTGCGCGCCGACCCGGCTCTGTTCGCAGATATGAGCCACATCGGATGAGAGCCCATCGCTCAGATCGATCATTGCGCTGGCACATCGGGCGAGTGCGAGCTTTCGTCCCCATTCAACGCGAGGCACAGGGCGAAGATGTCTCTCTATAAGTCTTTTTGCTTCTGCCCCCCTGCCCTCTGCCCTCTGCCCTCCGGTTTTTAAGATCTCCAGCCCCGCGGCTGAATCTCCCAGCGCGCCGGTCACGTATATTCTGTCTCCCGGCTTCGCTCCTGCCCGGGTGACGAGCCGTGACGCCGCCGTCTCGCCGAGCGCGGTCACGCTGATGAACAGTCCCGTGCGGGAGGAGCAGGTGTCCCCGCCGACCAGTTCCGCGGCGTGACGTTTCAGAAGAGCGTTGAACCCGCGGTAGAACTCGGTTACCTGTTCCGCTGTGGTGCGCTGAGGAATGCCGAGCGCGGTCAGACAGTATCGGGGAACTCCTCCCATGGCGGCAATGTCGCTCAGATTTGCCGCCGCCGATTTCCATCCGAGCGAATAGAAGTCAGTGTACGCGAGATCAAAATGCACGCCTTCAAGCAGCAAATCGGTGGTGGCCAGCAGGGTATGCGAGGCAGATAGTTTCAACGCTGCGGCATCGTCGCCGATGCCGATCAGCGTTGAAGAAGATTTTCGCGGAGCCAGCTTTTGGATGCGACCTATCAGGCCGAATTCGCCCAGGTCTGATATTTTCATGGTTTACTGTTTAGCACGGCAGCGCAGAGAGAAACGGCAACCAGGGTTTCCCGCTCCGCGCTCCGACTATCAATGCGTTGCCCGCGACCTGCCGGGAAGTCTTTTGTGCGCTATGCGGCGCGGATTTTTCCGGCGAAGCGCCGTGGAAATAACGTCGTCCATGGTCTCGGCAAGTATGAATTTCATGTCTTTTCTCAGGTTCTTCGGAATGTCGTCAAGGTCTTTTTCGTTTTCCTTCGGAATGATCATGGTCATGATGCCCGCCCGCTTGGCGGCGAGCGTCTTCTCCTTGAGCCCGCCGATCGGAAGGACCCGTCCCCTGAGGGTGACCTCTCCGGTCATGGCGACATCTTTCCTGACCGGCACATTGCTGAAAACGGAAGCCAGGGCAGTGGTCATGGTAACCCCCGCCGAGGGGCCGTCCTTGGGGATAGCGCCGGCCGGCACGTGGACGTGGACGTCCGTCTTTCCGAACACGTCATCCTTGATGCCGAGGACCTTCGCCCGGGAGCGCACGTAGGTGAGCGCGGCGTGGGCCGACTCTTTCATCACGTCGCCGAGGTGTCCCGTGAGAGTAAGCGTGCCCTTGCCGCGCATCGTCGTGGCCTCTATATAGAGGATGTCGCCTCCGGTCTCGGTCACCGCCAGGCCGGTCACCACGCCGATCTCGTCCTTCTCCCGCTCGACCTCGGGCAGGAACTTCGGCACGCCCAGGTACGTGTGCAGGTTGGCCGGCGTGATCGTGAACAGCCCGGTCTCGCCCTCGGCGATTTTTCTCGCCACCTTGCGGCAGAGATGGGCGATCTCGCGCTCAAGATTCCTCACGCCTGCCTCGCGGGTATACTGCATGATGACCTGCAGAATGGTCTTGTCCGGGATGGCTATGTTCTTCTCCGTGATGCCGTGCTCCGTGAGCTGCCGGGGGACCAGATAGCTCTTCGCGATGCCGAGCTTCTCCTGCTCGGTGTAGCCCGTCAGGCGGATGATTTCCATCCGGTCCTTAAGCGGACCAGGAATGGGATCGGTCATATTCGCCGTGGTAATGAACATGACGCGCGACAGGTCGAAGGGCATTCCGATGTAGTGGTCGCTGAACGAGTTGTTCTGTTCCGGATCGAGCACTTCGAGCAGGGCCGCGGACGGGTCGCCCCGGAAATCTGCCCCGATCTTGTCGATCTCGTCGAGCATGAAGACGGGATTGTTGTTGCCGGCTGTCTTGATGCCCTGAATGATCCTGCCGGGGAGCGCTCCGACATAGGTGCGGCGGTGGCCGCGGATCTCAGCCTCGTCGCGCACGCCGCCGAGCGAGATGCGCACGAACTCGCGTCCGAGCGCCCGGGCGATCGATTTCCCGAGCGAGGTTTTGCCCACGCCGGGAGGCCCGACGAAACAGAGGATCGGGCCTTTCATTTTTTCTTTCAGCTTTCTCACCGAAAGGTATTCGAGGATGCGCTCCTTTACCTTTTCGAGATCGTAGTGGTCTTCTTCGAGCACCTTGTGCGCCGCCTTGAGGTCGAGGTTGTCCTTCGTGGCCTTGCTCCAGGGGAGGTCGGCAAGCCATTCGATATAGGTCCTGGTCATCGACGCCTCGGCCGCATCCGGGTGCATCCGCTCGAGCCTGCGCAGCTGCTTCTCGGCCTCTTTCCCCGCTTTGTCCGGGAGCTTGGCCTCTTTGATCTTTTCCCGAAGCTCGCGCATGTCCTCGGACCGGTCGTCGGTCTCGCCGAGTTCGCGCTGGATCGCCTTGAGCTGCTCGCGCAGGAAATACTCGCGCTGGGTCTTGTCGATCTCGCCCCGCACGTCGGCCTGGATCTTCTGCTGCATCGAGAGGAGCTCGATTTCCTTGCCGAGCGCCTCATTGATGCGCTTGATCCGCTGCACGGGATCGGTGATTTCGAGGATCTCCTGCGCCTGTTCCACCTTGAGCCCCATATTGGCGACGGCAAGGTCGGCGAGTTTTCCCGGATCGTCCACGTTCTCGATGACCACCATGATGTCCGGAAGTATGACCTTGCCGAAGGAAACAAGCTTCTCGATCTGCTCCTTCACGTTCCGCATGAGCGCCTCGTTCTCGAGGTTTGCCTGCGCCGGAACGTCGGTGAAGGTCTTGATCTCGACCTGGTAATAAGGCTCCTTTTGCAGAAACTTCATGGTCTTCGCCCGCGCCACCCCCTGGACCAGGATCTTGATGCGGCCGTCGGGGAGCTTCAGCATCCGCATGATCACGCCGACCGTGCCCACCGAATAGAGGTCCGACGGCGAAGGATTTTCCACATTGATATCCTTCTGGGAGGTAAGGAATATCATGCGGTTCCCTTCGAGCGCCACTTCGATCGCCTTGATGGACATCTCCCGGCCGACGAAGAGCGGCAACACCATGTAGGGGAATACCACAATGTCCCGGATCGGAAGCAAAGGCAGTTTTTTCGGTATCTCGATGGACTGCTGGAGATCTATGTTCTTCGTTTCCGTCTTGGCCAAACCAGCCTCCTCTTGAGAAATCTCAAATTCCAAATGACAAAAACAAACTCAAAGCTCAAAAAACCAAATTTTCAAGCGTTTGAAATTTCGTGCTTGAATATTGAAATTTATTTGGAGCTTTGCGCTTAAGATTTAGCGCTTATTCATTTTCACAGTTTCAGCTTCTGGAGATAGTTTCTGAACTCCGCTCCAAACTCATCATTTTTGAGCCCGAACTCGACCGTGGCCTTCAGGAACCCCAGCTTATCGCCCGCATCGTGCCGTTTACCCTCGAACTCAAAAGCATAGATGGGCTGCCGTTCCATCAGCAGCCGGAGTCCGTCCGTTAGCTGGATCTCGCCGCCCTTGCCGGGTTCCGTCTGTTCAAGAGCGGCAAAGATCTCGGGAGTCAGTATATAGCGGCCGATGATCGCCAGGTTCGACGGCGCCTCGTCCGGCTGGGGCTTCTCCACCAGGTCCTTCACCAGATAGACGCCGTTCTCTATTTTTTTCCCATCAATGATGCCGTAGTTCTGCGTCTGGGCTTTCGGCACTTTCTGGATGGCGAGGATCGTCGCCGGGTACCGCTTATACACGGCCATCATCTGCATCAGCGCCGGGACGTCCGCGTCGATGATGTCGTCTCCGAGCAGTACGGCAAAAGGATCTTCGCCGATCACGCGCTTTGCCGTCAGCACGGCATGACCGAGTCCCAGCGCCTTTTTCTGGCGTATGTAGCAGAACGTCACGAGATTTGCGATGCGCTGCACCTCGGAGAGCAGTTTGTGCTTGCCCTTTGCCTTTAGGTCCTCCTCCAGTTCGAACGCCACGTCGAAGTGGTCCTCGATCGCCCTCTTGCCCCTTCCCGTGATCACCACCACTTCCTCGATCCCGGACGCAACGGCCTCTTCGACAACGTATTGAATAAGGGGCTTGTCCACGAGCGGGAGCATCTCCTTGGGAGACGCCTTGGTAGCGGGAAGAAACCTGGTCCCCAGGCCCGCGGCCGGAAAAACCGCTTTTGTTATCTCCTTGTGCATTACGCTCTCCTTGCCGCCATTCTAAGTAACCGACCCTGAAAAGTCAAGGACATAGCCGGACAAACAAAAGATGACAACCGGTCACTTGGGTACGGGCACGCTCCCGAGCAGGTATTTCAGGTCCTCATCGTCGAATCGGATCCCCGCGCCCACGAAGGGCGACTTCCGGTCCGCGTTCAGGAAGTTGTCGTAGCCCGCATCAAAGAAAAACAGTTTGTTGGGGTAGTAGCTGATGGTCGTCTTCATATGCGCATTCAAGTTGCCCGGCTCCTTGCTTGAAAAGTTCCAGGCGTCGACGCTGAATTTTATCTTGTCGTCCAGCGTATAGTATTCCGCCCCGATCCCGCCGGTTGATTCCATGAGCCCCATACGGAGCGCGAGGTTCCCCCACCGCTTGACGAACAGCAGGCTGAAACGGAACCTGTCCTCATAGGTATCGGTCGTGACAGTGGTGCCGGGGGTCGGGGAAATGATGGTCCTCTTAAACTTGGCCCTGGGATCGGAAATGATCTCGAGCGTATAGTACTTGTCCTGCTTGGGCTTGAGATCGAGCGAGAAATAGCTTTTGGCGTCGGGGAACATATATTCCGACCTGAAGCTCACAATCGTCTGCATGCGCTCGACGCGCGAGGCATAGTCGCCGATCCCCTTGGCCGCGCTGTCGATGTTGTTGTACATGCTGTCGTCGGTCACCAGCTTGCCGAGCGTGCCTTCGCCGCGGTCGATCTTTTTGGCCGTGTTCTCGATCGAGGCCAGGGCCAGTTCCGCGTTCTTCGACGCCTCGCGGATATTTTCCATCGTCATTTTGAGATTGTCCCGGTTCTCACCCACCACGCCGTTCAGGCTGGCCGTGAGCTCGTTCAGCCTCATGACAAGCTCGCTCCCGTCGCTGTTGAGCGTGTGGGAAAATTCCCGGATGTTCTCCGTGGTCCTCCGCAGGTCGGCAAGAATATCTTCCATGGACTGGGTGCCGCGCTCGGTCCCGAAGACCTGCCGGAGCGACGCCGTCACCTGTTTGACATCGTCGGCGATGCCGCTTAACTGGCTGATGAGCTTGTCAACGTCGCTCGGGGACGCCGTTATGCGGATCTGCTCCCCCGGTTGGAGATACGCCGACTGTCCCGGCGGATCGGCTCCGGCCGCGTCGCCTTCCTCAGGCGGCATGATCTCGACGTACTTATCGCCCATGAGCCCCATGGTTTTGATCCCCGCACGGGAGCCCCGCTTGATCTTAACGTCGGGAAGAATTCTCATGACCACTTTGGCGCGGCTGTCGTTCAGCTCAATTTTTTCCACGGTCCCGATCTTCACGCCGGCCATCCTGACTGCGGCCTTTTCGTCGAGCCCGGCCACGGAATCGAACACGGCAGTGAGGGTGTAGCCCTTCTTGGCCCCGAAATCGAACTTCCCGACGACAAGGGTCATCCACAGGAGAATAACCGACCCTCCGAGAACGAGCAGTCCGACCTTCGCCTCTGTGCTCAGTTTTGCCATGTAAACCCCGCTCAATTTCGGATTGCAGATTTCGGATTGCGGAATAACATCAGGGCGCGGCCACTCGAGCCGTTCTTATTGCTTTTCCATTCCGCATTTCGAAATCCGCATTCCGCAATGGAATCACTCCGCCGTAATCGGCCCCACGGCGCTGCCGGTAATGAATTGTCGAACAATGGGGTTCGACGTGTTTTTGATTTCGTCCGGCGTGCCCGTTTCCAGAATCTCGCCCTTATACAGCATGGCGATCCGGTCGGAAATCTTATAGGCGCTTTGCATGTCGTGCGTGATCGCCACCGACGTTACTCCCAGCTTCTTCCTCAGGTCGATGATCAGATCATTGATGGCGTCGGCTGTGATCGGGTCCAGCCCTGTCGTCGGCTCATCGTAGAGGATGATTTGCGCGTCCATGCAGATCGCCCGGGCAAGCCCTACCCTTTTTTTCATGCCGCCGGAGAGCTCCGAGGGCATCTTGTCCTCGACATCCTTCAGTCCGACCAGGGCAAGCTTCTCGGTAGCGATCTTCCTGATTTCCCGGTCCGAAAGCTTTGTGTGCTGTTTAAGCGAGAACCCAACGTTCTCCCAGACCGTCAGGGAATCGAAGAGCGCGGCCATCTGGAACAGCATGCCGAACTTCTTCCGCGTTTCGTTCAACTCAAATTCGTCCAGGTCGTTGAGGACCCGGCCCTCGATGACGACCCTGCCCTTGTCCGGGAACAGAAGCCCGATGATGTGCTTCAGGATCACGCTCTTGCCGCTGCCGCTCCCGCCGATCACGGTCATGCTTTCGCCTTTTTCCACCGCGAGGTTCACGCCGCGAAGCACCTGGAGACTGCCGAAACTTTTATGCAGGTCGACGAGCTCAATCATCGCCATGGCGTCACCATAACAGCGCGGACAGGAAATAATCCAGGATCAGGATGAGCATGCAGGAAATGACAACCGCGCCGGTCGTGGCCTTGCCCACGCCTTCCGCGCCGCCCTCGGTCGTGAACCCTTTGTAGCTGCCGATCAGCCCGACGACCGCGCCGAAGACAAGCGCCTTGATCAACCCGTACCAGATATCGGTCACCTCGGTATTGTTGATGCTCTGGTTATAGTAGGTGACCGGATTGGTGCCGAGCACCTTGACGCCGACGAAATAGCCGCCGGCAACGCCGACCATCATGCCGAGAATCGTGAGAAAGAACATCATCACCGTACTCGCCACGAACCGGGGCACCACGAGGTACTTCATGGGGTTCGTGGCAAGGGTCGTGAGTGCGTCGATCTGCTCGGTCACCTTCATGGTCCCTAGCTCGGCGGCCATGGACGCCCCCGCGCGGCCGGCCACCATGAGGCCCGTAAGCACCGGGCCGAGCTCCCGCGTCATGGACAGGGAAACGACCGCCCCGATGAGCGACTCGGCGCCAAACCGCTTGAACCCCGTATAGCTCTGGAGCGCGAGCACCATTCCCGTCGAAATGGCCGTGGTCGCCACGACGGGTATGGAGTTGACGCCGATCATCTCCATTTGCTTCAGGACGTTCTTCACATAGAAGGGGCTGCTGAACGTCCAGCGGAGCGTCTGGCCGAGGAATATGAGCACTTTTCCCATCTCGGCCAGCAGCAGGAAAACCCTATCGCCCAGCTTCTCCAGCCAGTTATTCATAGGAGCCTTGCTCCAATTGATTTCCCGTTTTCGAACGGGAAGACCTTCAAATGTATACGCGCGGCACCCGGCTGCCGATGTCGCACAGGACTTCATAGGCGATCGTACCGGTTTTGACAGCGATATCGTCCGCCGTGATCCGCTCGTTTCCCTGCTTCCCGATCAACACGACTTCGTCGCCCTCGCAGACGCCCGGGACGTCGGTCACATCGAGCATGCACATGTCCATGCAAACCCTGCCCGCAACGCGCGCCCTGACGCCCCGCACCAGGGCCTCGGCTTTATTCGAGAGGCCGCGGCTGTAACCGTCGGCATACCCGATCGGGATAGTGGCGATTAGGCTCTCGCGCCTGGTGACGAAGGTCCGACCGTAGCTGATGGGGATGCCGGCTGGAACTTTTTTGAAGAACGCGATGCGCGTCACGAGGGAAAGCACGGGCCGCAGGTCCGCGCCCGCCGGCTTCCCTTCAAGCGGATTATACCCGTACAACATGAGCCCCGGCCTGACCATCGTAAAGAGCGCGTGCTGGTAATCGAGCAGGGCGGCGCTGTTGGCCGCGTGACGGAGCGGAATAGCGACCCCCTTGGCGTCGAGCTCCTTCAGCAGTGTTTCGAAGCGGTTCATCTGCTTGGACGCGAATTGTTTGTCCCGCAGGTCCGCATCGGCAAAGTGCGTCATCAGTCCCTGCACAATGATGCCTTCCCTATCCAGCAGCTCTTCGATAAAAGCGGGCGCGGCTTCGGGCGTTACGCCGACCCTGCCCATGCCGGTATCAATCTTTACGTGGACGGGAATTTGCGTCTTCAGCTCGCCGGCTGCATTGGACAGCGCACGGGCGACCGCCTGCGTATACACAGCCGGAGTCAGCCGCAAACCGACAAGCGCCTTCGCCTGGCTGGGGACGACTGCGCCCATCACGAGAATGGGAGCGTCAATGCCCGCCTCGCGGAGCTCCCTGCCTTCTTCGAGCAGCGCAACGCCGAGGGTGTCCGCGCCGAGTCCCAGGAGATGTTTTGCTGTCCTGACCGCGCCGTGTCCGTAAGCCTGCGCCTTGACCACGGCAAGGACCTTCCGCCCCTGTGCCCGGCGATGCACTTCCCGGAAATTATGGGTGAGGGCATCCAGATCGATGAGTGCCGCCGTCGGCCGGTCCGAAGCGGGCACGGTCAATAAAGACGATAATGAATGTTCACGCATTGTATCAATGGAAATCGGCATTTTCTATGAATTCAATGTCCATCCATCTTCCCTCATCCATCGTCCCTCGTCAATGTATGGTGCTTTCATTGATTTCCTCAAACGCATTGGATGCAGGCAGAATTTCTATCTTGTCGAACGACTGAGCGCAGTCCAGACACTCCCAGTGGTGGATGGTCCAGTATTCGAAATCCATCTCGATACTGTAATCGTCCTCCTGAAAAAGGTTCGTTCCCCCGCAAAAGGGACACATGATCGGTTCCATATGTTCTCCTCCGGTCTTCTTTACCGGAGAAATCTCCTATACCAACGGAATAGCATCGGTCTCTGCCCCGCGCAGGCCTGCTGTCGCGAGAGAGCGGATTCATGCTTTTTTAAGTGTATCACCTGCGTTACCCGATTTTCGAAAAATCAATTGAAATTTCAGGCTATTTCGGCAATACTTTATCACAGAGGAAGGCTTTTTGCAAAATAATTCTTGGCGGGACGATCATCCTGCAAGAAGCTCCCGGAGGGCATTGATGAGGCGTCGGTTCTGCCACCTGGTCCGTACGGAGATCCTGACAAAACCATTCTCGAGACCGGGAAACGAAGAGCAGTCTCGGACCAGGAGTCCCCTGCGGCCGAGCTTCTCGACGAGCAGGGGGTCCGCCGAAGCGATCTTAATGAGAATAAAGTTTGCCGCGCAGGGAAAAGGCTCCACTCCGGGCAGAAGCCTGAGGTCTGACAGGAGCCAGTCTCGCTCCTTTTCAACCATCTGGCGAGTCTTCTTGATATGCCGCCAGTCGTTCAACGCGGCAATGGCCGCATGCTCCGACGGTATGCTGACCGTCCAGGGCTCCTGGCCGCCCCTCAAGGCCTCTATCGTCGATTCATCGGATACGGCATAGCCAACCCTCAATCCCGGCATGCCGAAGAACTTGGCGAAGGACCTGAGGCAGATGAGATGACGGGCTTCCACGGCCTCCTTGACGATCGATTCGGACTCGATAAAATCCATGAACGCCTCGTCGACAACCAGCCTCACGCCGTGCTGGAGCGCCTGTCGCGTGATCTCGGCCATCTCCGCCCTGGTCATGAGCAGCCCCGTGGGATTGTTCGGGTTGCAGAGGAAGACCATGTCCACGCCCTTGATCGCGAAGGCCATTTCGAGGGGATCGACCCGGAACCCTTCGCGCTCGTCGAGCCGAAGCGGCACGACTTCTCCGCCCGCCTCCTCCACGGCCGCGGCATATTCAGCGAAGGTCGGCACGGGGATAAGGACTTTTTTCGGCCTGAGCACCCGCGGGATGAGATGAATGAGCTCGTTCGATCCGTTCCCGCAGATGACCTGCCCGGTCTTGATGCCGAAATACCGCGCGATCGCCTTCCGGAGATCGGTCATATCGGGATCGGGATAGCGATCGATAAGCGAAAGCGCCTTTTTTGCCGCTTGCCTTGCCGCCGATGATGGCCCGAAGGGGTTTACATTCGAGCTGAAATCGAGGACCTTATTTTCTTCGAGCCCGTATCGCTTTATCGCCTCATGGATGTTGCCGCCATGGACTCTCGCGGTCCTGCGCGCGTGCAAGTTTGTTTTTATATTATCATCGAGATCAAGTTCCGTCTTTTTCACGTTCTACTCCGTTTCCAGCGCGTAATGTTGATTGCGGACAGCGTACTCCGTGGCCATTGAGCATTGAAATTCAAAAATCTCTTGCTTCATATTCCGAAATTCGAAATCAGAAATTTCCTTACAGCTCCGCCCAGAGGTCCGGGAACCTCTCTGCCATGAAGTTCTCGGCAGCCTTGCGCGCAAGCGCGGCCGTGGACTGTTCCATCACAAGCGAGGCGAGTTCGACCGCGTCCTGCATACGAACGGACCTGACCACTTTCTTGACCCAGGGAATCGAAGCGACGTTCATGCTGAGGTGCTGGAACCCCATGCCGAGCAGGATCGCGGCATACAGCGGGTCACCGGCCATTTCGCCGCACATGGCAAGGGTAATCTTCGCGTCGTGCGCTGCTGCGGATACGCGTTGGAGCAAGCGGAGGACGGCCGGATCGAGCGGCTCGTACATATAAGCCACGTGTTCGTTCTGGCGGTCGATCGCGAGGGTATACTGGATGAGGTCGTTGGTGCCGACGCTGAAGAAGTCGACCTCCCGGGCCAAGAGGTCGGCTATCATTGCTGCCGAGGGGATTTCGATCATGACGCCGATTTCCGCCTGCTCGTTGAACTTAGTTCCTTCAGCTCTGAGCTCTGCCCGCACTTCTTCGAGGATCTTTTTGGTTTCATACAGCTCGGAGAGACCCGAAATCATGGGATAGAGTATCTTAATGTTTCCGTGTGCCGTTGCCCTAAGAATGCCGCGGAGCTGTGTCCGGAAAAGGTCCCGTTTCTGGAGGCAGAAACGGATCGCCCGCAGACCGAGAGCGGGATTCGCTTCCTTTTCAAATCCGCCGGGAATGCCGATCTTGTCGCCGCCCACATCGAGCGTGCGAATTACCACTTCATGAGGGTAAGCCTTCTCCGCCACGTGGCGGTAAGCGAGGTAATGTTCCTCCTCCGTCGGCAGGGTCTGCCTGTTGAGGAAGAGGAATTCGGTACGGTAGAGGCCGATGCCGGTGCCGCCGTGGTCCGCCGGGGATGTCGCCTCCTCGGGCAGCTCGATATTGCCCTGGAGCTGGACCACGTGGCCGTCAAGCGTCTCGGCCGGAAGCCTCTTGAGCTTTTCGAGTTCCTGCTCGAAGTATTTATAACGACGCTGCTTTTTGAGATAGTCGAGGAACGTCTCCTCGTCGGGATCGACGATGACCACGCCGTGGAGGCCGTCGAGGATGACCACGTCCCCGGTCTTGACCGCTGCGGTGATGTTCTCAAGGCCGACCGCCGCCGGAATGCCGAGCGAACGGGCGAAAATAGCCGTGTGAGAAGTCCGGCTCCCCGCATCCGTGGCGAAACCCAGGATCTTGTCCTTGCGCATCTGGAGCGTATCGGTGGGCGCGAGGTCGTGGGCGATGATTATCGCTTCGTCCTTGATATCGGCGAGGCTCTCCTGCCGATGGCCGACCAGATTACGAAGGACCCGCTCACCAACCTGTTCGACGTCGCGTTTGCGTTCGCGGAGGTATTCGTCCTCGATCATGTCGAACTTGAGCCCGATCAGGGAAATGGTTTCCGTGAGCGCGCCTTCGGCGTTAATGTGCGATTCCTTGATCCGCTTGACCGTGTCGTCGACCAGCATCTTGTCCCCGAGAAGCATGATATGCGTATCGAGGATATAAATATGGGATTTTCCGAGGCCCTTGCCGAACCGCTTCTTGAGGTCTTCAAGCTGGTTTTTCGAAAGCTCCACCGCCCGTTTGAAGCGCGCCACTTCGTCCTTGACGCTGACGTCCTCTATCCGCTGGCCGGCCACTAGGATCTTCCGGCGGTCGAGGAGGTAGGCCCTGCCGATCACGATGCCGGGCGACGCCACAATGCCTCTGTAGATTTTCTCGTGCATGAGTAATGTTCCTACTATCTTGAACTCTGAACCTTGTATTCCGTACTTATTCCTTCTCCCCGAACTTGTCCTTAAACAGCTGCTCGAGACCCGCCAATGCCGGTCCTTCATCCTCGCCGTGCACTTGAAGCACGATGCTGCTCCCTTTTGCCGCGGCAAGCATCATGATCCCCATGATGCTTTTTCCGTCCACTTCGAGGCCGTCCTTCATCAACGTGATTTTCGACGTATAGGCGCTCGCGGACTTTACGATCTGGGCCGCGGCCCGCGCGTGAAGGCCGAGTTTGTTTTCAATCACCAGCTCTTTTTTCTTCATCAACCGACTCCTAGGTACGCCAAGGCGAGGCAGACGCCGGCCAGCCCGAGCATGAGTTTCACCGGCGAGCCCCCTTTTCTGAGGACCGCGATCAGAACGAGCGTTATCGCGAGCCCGGCAACGGCGTTGACGAAACCCGGCAGGGATGCCGTCAGCTTGAGTTCCGGCCTCCAGACCGAAGCCATGGCGAGTGCCCCCCCGATCACGCCAAGGGAGACCGCTTTGAACAATTTCGCCATTTTCGTAAAACTATAACGAGCCATGAGCGCTACCGCGTCGCCGGCGCTCTGATAACCCCATGCAAAAACCGCGGCCCTGAGGCCGACATGCCAGACGTTGTACAAAAAAAGAAACAAAAGGGGCGCCCACCAGGAGCCGGTCATCAGCATCGCCGCGGCGATAACGGCTGCAAGGGGCGTAAGGGCCCCCCAGAAAAAACTGTCCCCGAGCGCGCCCAGCGGCGCCATCAGCGCGCTTTTAAGTCCCGATACGTCGGCGTCCCTGTTCCGGCCCGATGCCCGTTCCCCTTCCAGTCTCGCGGTCGCTCCGAGAATAAATGCCGCAAGATAGGGCTGGGTGTTGAAATACTCCATGTGGAGGTTCAGCCTCGACCGGTATTCTTCCCGGTCCGGATAGAGCCTCCTGAGCACCGGCTGGATGGCGTACGCAAAACCGAGCGACTGCATCCGGTCAAAGCTCCACGAAGCCTGGATCAGAAAAGACCGCAGAAAAACCCGGAGCAGATCGATTTTTGTTACTGTTCTCTCACATCTGTTCATCGTTTATTTCTGACCCGTACCTTCCCCCATCGGGCAAGCCGTCTTCATGACCGGCGTTCACTGTATCGAACCTCCGCGTAACCCGCTGCAGCAACGGAAAAAACGACGATCCATGCGTGGGCGTGAAGAACGAGCATCATGACCGCGGCAGCAACAAAACCGGCGAGGAAGAACCGGTCCAGATTTCTGATCGACAGTTTGCGCACGACCAGGGCCGCGCCAAGCAGCGGAAGCAGCTTGACAAACATGGCCAGGGCGCGGTGCACGGTCAAAGGAAGATGAACAAGCAGCGAAACCGCTATCAGTCCCGCCGGCACAAAAACCAGGTACAGTACAAACGATTTCAGAAAGAAGACCGCCAGTCCGCTCAGGTGGGCGCGGGAAAGCTTTCGGTCCGCGTCTTCTCCCGCCGCGGACGCAGCCCTGTCGGCGAGACGTGAATTGTACGTGCGAACCGCCCCCTCGACCTTCATGGTAATCGGCACCATCGCCGTCGTCAGAAGGATGCTGAATCCTATCAGGTCGGGCGTCGCGTTTCCCGCGCTCCCCAGGGCGGCAATGGCGGTTGCCGAAACCGCGCCGATAGTGGAATCGGCGGGTACAAAGGCGCCCACCGGCATGTCGAGCACCCAGATCAGCTCAAGTACGGCGCCGATCACCAGCCCCGCAGCCGTATCGCCAAGCAGCCACCCCGTGAGGGGACCGGCGACTATCGGCTGAGAGATCATGAACTGCCCCGCAGCCGTCCTGTCGAGTCCGAGAATACCTCCGACAAGAGCAACGCCGAAAATAACGGCAACCGCATGTAAATCGAAAATCGGCATAACAGAACTCGGCAGTTTTCAGCAAGAACGAGCCGAAGCTCCAAGCATCAAATCACAAACAAGCTTCAAGCCTCAATTATCAAATATTTGAAATTTCGTTATTGAAGTTTACTTGTCATTTGAAATTTGGATTATCCCCCCAGTCCTCTCCATACCCTCTCTGTTACTCTTTTTCGCCCACTCGGCAGACCTTGAACAGTTTTTCAAGAGTCAGGGGCTTCTGGGTCGGGACTGCCTGTACCTCGACCTTGATCCCCCGGGCGGCAATCGCCTTCAGCGCTTCCAGGTCCCTGTCGTCAACGGCCAGCACGTCAATGAGCTTGCGTTTGCCCGGTACGAAATGCATGCCGCCGATGTTGAGCGTCCTGCAATCCAGCCCGAGCTTAAGCGCCCGCACTACATCCGTGGGTGTCGAGAAGAGCAGAATTGCCCGCTCATTGCCGGACGCTGATGCACGCAGCCTGCTGCAGACATCCTCCACCGTGCCGATAAACACCCTGAGCCCTTGAGGCACAGCTATTTCCATGATGGATCGCTGAAGCGCGTTCGACGCCACCCGGTCGTCGGCGACCAGGATCGAAGTCGCTTTCAGGAAATTCACCCAGCCCTCCACTATCTGCCCGTGGATCAGCCGGTCGTCTATACGCGTAAAGATAAGCATAAACGGTTATTTTTTACCCTTGAGCATCTGGCTTGCGATCACAACGCTCTTCTGCGCCGCCTCCTGTACGACCTTTGCGAGTTCGGAGAGCGCCTTCTCGTCACGATGATTCGCGAATTTGATCATCATGGAGAGATTGACGCCGGTCACGACTTCCACGGTTTCCCCCAGGAAGGCGAGGGCGATATTAGAGGGGGTTCCGCCGAACATGTCGGTAAAGAGCATGACACCCTTCTTTCGATCGACCTTTTTGATGGCGGATTGAATCTCATTTCTGAGCATTTCCGGCGCGCTCTCCTGCTTCACGCTCACCGTTGCCACCCCTTCGATCTTGCCCACGATCATCTCGGCGGCTTTCAGCAGTTCCGCGCCCATGTCTTCATGGCATATAATCACTAATCCGACCATTGCCCCGATCTCCTTTCAAGCTCGGATTTCTGATTCAGAAATGAAGATCTTGAAATCCGCACTCCGCACTTCGCATACCGCAATTGATTCTGTTTATCCTCCGATGTCCCGATGCTTGACGTTAACCTCGTATCCCCGTTCCCTGAGCCGCTCGGCGACCGTGAGCGCCACTCCTACCGAACGGTGCCTGCCGCCGGTGCAGCCGAAGCCGATGGTGAGATAGCTCTTCCCCTCGCGACGGTAGCGCGGCAGAAGGTATGCAAGAAACTCCTCCAGTCTGGCAATGAACTCCGTCGCATCGCCCTGTGCATTAACATCCCCCCTCACCCGCCGGTCCTCGCCGGTGAGATCCCGGAGTTCCGGCACAAAATGCGGGTTCGGAAGGAACCGCAGATCGAACATCAGGTCCAGATCATAGGGCATTCCGTACTTGTACCCGAAGGTGACGAGGGTTATCACCATGGGCCTGCCGGCATCACCCTCGGCATAGAGGCGTTCTATCGCCTGGCGCAGGTCGTGGACCGTGTAATCCGAGGTATCGATGATGCGGTCGGCAAGTTTTTTGACCTCGCCGAGCGCAGTCCGCTCTGTCCTGATGCCGTCGAGAAGAGGCGTGGTCCCCCGGGCCAGAGGGTGCGGCCTCCTGGTCTCGCTGAAGCGGCGCACGAGCGTATGGTCCGATGCATCCAGAAACAGCAGTTCAACAACCCGGCCGCCGACTTTAAGGTCGCCGTAGAGGTGCGGGAACCGTTCGGGAAAACCCTTCTCCCGGACATCGATGCCGATTGCGGAGCGCGCCGCTTCCTCGGATCCCCGGGCAAACTCGGAGAACGCGGACAGAAGAACCAGCGGGAGGTTGTCGACACAGTAATACCCGAGGTCCTCGAACGCCTTTAACGCCGCGCTCCGGCCGGAACCCGAAAGCCCGGTAACGATTACCATGCGCGTCTGCTTCATCCGGCGAGCCTCTTGACAAGCTTGCGGTGCAGGTCCCGGGCGGTGTAAATACCGCGGTTCTTGAGCATCTGGTTCCTGGCGGCGACCTCGATGAGCGTCGCCATGTTTCGCCCTGTTTTCACCGGCAGTTTGAGGTACGGAAGGTTCATTCCGAACAGTTTATAGCGGCGTTCACGAAGCCCGACAAGGCTGTAGTGCTGCCCTTTTCTCCACTCTTCGAGTTCCACCACGAGGCCGATCTGGCAGGAACCGGCGGTTGCCGACTCGCCGTAAAGGGCCCGGATATTGATGATACCGAGCCCGCGGATCTGCAGCAGGTCGGCGCCCAGGTCCGTCGCGCCGCCGGTTATACCGCCGTCGCTTCTTTCAAGGACCACCACGTCATCGGCAACAAGCTTGTGTCCGCGCAGTATGAGATCGAGAGCCGCTTCGCTCTTACCGATGGCGCTCTCGCCGATAATGAGCGTGCCGAGACCGAAGATCTGCACCAGCACGCCGTGCAGGCTGATCCTCGGCGCCAAACGTTCGACAAGGAGTCTGGACAGTGCCGGCAGGCTTCTGCTCCGGAACAGGGGGACCTTCGCGGCCGCCGCCTTATCGATCAGTTCTGCGGGAACTTTCCCGCCGCTCACCACAATGCAGGCGGGCTTCCGCCGCAGGAGGGCGCGGACCGTTCGCGCCCGCAGGGCGGCCTGCAGCGACGCGAGGTACGCCAGCTGACCCGGCTTCAGATGCACGACACTCGAGGCGATCCCCTGCCAGGAGGCGGTGGAAGAGAGCTCGGGCGCGCTCACCTGCGGAGAGGCTATCACCCTGCCGAGTCCGGCGCCGCCTGCCAGCACCGTCGCCCTCTCCGTCAGATCTTCTACCGTGACCTTCATTTTTGCGGATACTTGCTGTCCTCTTCGCATATCAGCCGTTGCAGTTCGTCCCGGTGAGCAGCGTTTCTCAGGTTGTCCCGCAACACCGGGTTTTTAAGGATGCGGGAAATGCGGGCGAGCGTCTTCAAGTGGTCACCCGGCCTGTCAAGGGGCGTGACGAGCAGAAAAAAAAGGTAGGTCGGCTTACAGTCCACCGACTGGAAGTCCACGCCTGTTTTCGACCGGCCGAAGGCAACGACCATGTCGCGAACAACGCCCAGCTTCCCGTGCGGAATGGCAACGCCGTCGCCGATGCCCGTGCTGCCGAGTGACTCCCGCTCAGTGAGCACGCGTACCAGTTCCTCCGCGTCGGCAACCTTTCCCGCGAGTTTGAGATGCGCGGCGAATTCGCGGATCACCCCCATCTTGTCGGTTGCCTTGATCTCTTCGAGAACCAGATCATCCTGCAACAAGTCCTTAATCCTTGCCATAGTTCCTGCCCTTTATGCAGCCGGCTCAATCAAACCCACATTCCCGTCTTTCCTCTTATAAATCACATTCACGAGCCCACTGCCGACATTTGAAAAAATGAAGAAGTCCTTATCCAGCAGCTCCATCTGCATGACGGCTTCTTCGGGGTGCATCGGCTTGAGATCGAAACGCTTGGTTTTGATGATCTGCGGTATGCGGTCCTCGGATGGAGACGCAGTCGACTGCGCTACGTCCGTCTTGTTGCTCTGGTGTTTATGGTCGACGAGCTTCTCCTTGTACCGTCTCACCCTCCGTTCTATTTTTTCGACCAGCAAATCGATGGCCGAATACATCTCTTCGGTCTCCTCCGACGCCTGGATCAGCACGCCGTTGGATTTTATGGCCGCCTCCGCTTTATGGTGGACCTTTTTGACCACCGAAAGAGTAATAATCGCCTGGACGGCCTTCGGCAGATATTTGTCCAATCTCCCGAACTTATCCGTTGCATACTGTTTGAGCGAATCCGTGACCTCGATGTGCCTCCCGTTGACCGTAACCTGCATAGTAACCTCCTCAGTTGAAAAAAATTCACGTTCCAAATCCCAGATCACAAATAAGCTCCAAACTCCAAATCCGAAATTTCAAACCCTTGTAATTTGAACAGTATCTTTCTGGAATTTACTTGCGATGTGGCGCTTGTTTTATCCGACCCGCCTGCGGACACTCGTCGGCGGGATCCTCAGTTCCTCCCGGTATTTCGCCACGGTCCTCCTGGCGATTTCAATCCCCTTCGCTTTCAGAGCATCGACGATCTGCTGGTCCTTGAGCGGCGCCGCGGGGTCCTCTTCCTTGATCATCTTCTGAATGACGTCTTTGACCGTAAGGGAGGAAACCTCGGCGCCGGAGCCGGCCCCGACGGAGAAACCGGTGGTGAAGAAAAACTTCATCGGGAATATGCCCTGAGGCGTGTGCATGTACTTGTTCGTCGTTACGCGGCTGATGGTGGATTCGTGCATGCCGATGTCTTCCGCCACGTCTTTCAGCACCATGGGCTTGAGCTGCGAGATCCCCGAATCCAGAAATTCTCCCTGGAACTTGACGATGCTCTCGGCCACTTTATAGATGGTTTTGCTGCGCTGCTCCATGCCCTTGATCAGCCACTGTGCCGAGCGCATCCGCTCTTCGATGTATTCCTTCGTGACCTTGTCCACGCTGTCCTTGCGGGCCAGGAGCTTCCGGTAATAGGGATTGATGCGTACCCGGGGAAGGCCTTCATCGTTGAGTTGCACTACATAACGGTCTTCCACCTTGATCACATACACATCGGGCGTAACATAGTTCGTTTCCGACGTGAGATACGGCCGGCCCGGCTTGGGCTCCAACTCATGAATAATGACCTGAGACGCCTCCATGACTTCCTGGGGCGTCACATTGAGCGCCTTGGCGATCTGCGGGTATTTCCGCTTTTCGAGGTCGGGGAGATGGTTCAGGATGATCTTCTCCACGAGCGAGCCTCCGAGGTCGAGCTGTCTTGCCTGGATCAGCAGGCATTCCCTGAGGTCCCGCGCACCCACACCCAGGGGGTCAAAACCCTGGATAAGGTCAAGGGCGTGTTCCATGTCGGGGGCGGCCATTCCGGACTGCCGGCTCAATTCATCAAGCGTGGCCCGGAGATAACCGTCGTCGTCCAGATTGCCGATGATCCACTCCCCGCCCTTGACGAGGGCCGGGTCCGACGTGGAAAGATGGAGCTGCCACCGCAGGTGATCGCTGAGCGACGGGAGTCGCGTAAGCGTCTGATCATACGAAGGCATTTCCTTGTCGTCGGCTTCCGCGGAGCCGTAGTCACGGCCGTCTCCCATTTCATTTAAATATTCATCCCACTGCGGACCGAGTTCGAGATCGCTCTTGAGTTCCTGTGCGCCTTCCTGTTCGGGCGCGCTCTCGGGCGGCGCCTCAACGGCAGCCGGCGCTTCCGCTGAGGACTCACTCTCCCCTTCCGGGGTGTCCTCCGATAATTCCGGGGACAACTCCTCCAGTACGGGGTTCTCGGTAAGCTCCTGCGCCACTGACTGCACAAGTTCAAGGCGTGACAACTGCAGCAATTTGATGGCTTGCTGAAGCTGCGGCGTCATGATGAGCTTCTGTGAAAGTCTTAGTTCGAGTCTTGCTTCCATATTTTAGTTTATAATCGAAAGCCCTCGCCAAGATAAAATTCCCGCACGCGCGGACTCGAGGTGATTTCATCCGGCGTCCCGGCCGCGATAATCATCCCATCGCTGATGATATAGGCCCGGTCGGTAATAGCAAGGGTTTCCCTTACGTTATGATCAGTAATCAGGATGCCGATTCCTTTGCCTTTCAGAAGGGAGATGATCCCCTGGATGTCCTGCACAGCGAGAGGATCGATGCCGGCGAAGGGCTCATCGAGGAGAATGAATTTTGGAGAAAGCGTGAGGGCCCGCGCGATCTCGAGCCGCCGCCGCTCTCCTCCCGAAAGGGTATAGGCCTTGCTGTTCGCAAGATGCTCGATCCCCAGCTCCTTCAGCAGGACCTCCTGCCGCTCCTTGCGCTCGATCTTCGAAATATCCATGGTCTCAAGGATGGCCATGAGATTATCCGCAACACTCAGTTTCCTGAAGACCGACGGCTCCTGTGAAAGGTACCCGATACCGTGCCTTGCACGCTGGTACATCGGCATTTTGGTGATGTCCGTTCCGTCGAGGACCACTCTGCCCTGATCCGGCCTGATCAGGCCGACCACCATGTAGAAAGTCGTCGTCTTTCCCGCTCCGTTCGGTCCGAGCAGCCCCACCACTTCCCCGAACTTGACCTGGACGCTGACGCCGCGCACGATCTTTCTCCCGCGGTAGGACTTCTCCAGTTTTTTTGCCTCCAACGCCTGGGTCATAGCAATGATACTTACTTCCTCTTTCTGTTTTCAGATTGTTTGACCTTGTCCTGATAAAACAGCACCTTGCCGCCTTCCACGATGCTTCGGTCATCACGCATGAACAATGTGATACGCTCGCCGCCCAGCTGGTTCTCGTTTTCGATGATACGGGCGTCGCCGGTGAGGACGATCTTTTCTTCACGGCTGTAATATGACGCCTTGTTTGAGAGCGCCACCCTGCCTTCCTTGCGCACGACGACGTTGCCGGAGGCATCTATTTCCTTAATACCCTTTGTCGAGACATCGTACAGCACAATCATCGAATCCGAATAGAGCGTCATTCCTTCTTTTTTCAGGACCACGTCGCCCGTAAAGGTCACTTTATCACCGAGCTTGTCGGCCTCCATATGGTTCGAGGTTATTACCATGGGCTCGCGTTTCCCTTTTTCCAGCTTGTCAGTCTGGGTAGCCGCCGTAAGGAACAGAGCGGCGAGCATCAGCAGACTATTCCTGAAGCACCGCTTTAACATTGCTGTCCACCACGATCGTATGCATGTCAATATCCGCCGAAAGCCCCTTCCCTTCCAGATAAATCTCGCGGCCGAGCAGTTTGAAAGGGTCCGGCGTCCGGACAAGCCGTTTTCCCGCCTTCCAGAAAAGAGCGTTGGTCGTCAGAAGATACCCGTCGCTGGTCACGACCCGGACTTCACGGGAAACACGGCTGACTGAAGCATTGCCGGTAGCCGTATCCATGGTTCCCGTATCTCCAATCAGCGTACCTTCCCGTTTGTCGGGGGCAAAAAAAGTGATTTCGAGGTCTTTTAACCGGGCCTCTTTGCTCTCATAGAGATCTGCCTTCCGGGCATACATGCGCCAGGATATCCTGCCGTTCTCCGACTGAGCAAACCTGAAGCCTTCCATGCTCATGACCCGCCGCGCACCCGGTGCCGGTCGAAACAAGGACGGCATGGTCATATCCGTTCCGCGCAGCCAGCGGTAACCGCCGTAGAAAATTGCGAAAAGGACAAGAAATACGGAAAGTGCCTTGAGAATTTGCCAGTTTACCTTCATAAATTTAGTATGGCGGCCGTGCAGGGCCGCCATATGCATAATTTATACCACATGGTAAAAGATATGTAAAGCAAAAATTGGCAGACCACCCGCCATGTTCAGAAACAGCCTTTACAAGAGGCCTCGTTGCGACTTGAGGGCCGCAATTTCTCTCTCTTTTTCCTCAAGGAGCATTTCGAGACGTTTGCGGGAGGACATGTCGCTGACAACGGACTGGACAAAGTGTTTTCCCATGAGCGTCAGCCCTACAGCGCTGACGTCGACAGGAACCGTCGTGCCATCTCTCCGCCGGAGCTCGCCGTGCCGAAGGGCCTGGCGCCCCTGTGATATTTCCGACAGGACCCCTTTGGGCCGGACGGGATCGACAAAAAGCTCGAACAGGTTCTTGTGCAGGAGGTCATATTTTGCATGGCCGGTCAGGCGTGCAGCCTGTTCGTTCGCAAATACGATATCGCCGTTCTCGGAAAGCACAAAAATAGACTCGCTGGCGTTCTCCACCAGCGTTCGGTAGCGCTCTTCGGAGGCCCGGAGTTCTTCCGTCTTCTCCGCGACCCACTGTTCAAGCTCCATATTCATCTTGCGGAGCTCCACCTGCATCTGTTCGTTCTGGATGGTCGTGGAAATGATACCCGAGAGCGTAGTGAAAAAATTGATCTCTTCATCGGTAAAGCTCCGGGCTCTGGCGTAGAAAACCTCCATAACACCGACAAGCGCGCCGTTTGAATACACGTAAAGCGGAAGACAGTAGGCGGACGTATAGCGGGACAGCGCGAGATCGGGGTTGTCCTTGAACCGCGAGTCGCCCCGCACATCTTTCAGCATGACCGGCTCGAGTCTTCTCCCCACCCAGCCTTCAATGCCTTCGCCGAGCGGAATGCGGATTTTATTCACGTTTTCGACCTGCTCTTTATTGGTTGCCTCAAGCACGAGCTCATCTTTCGATTTATTATAAAGGAAGATGAAGCAGGCATCGGCCTCCATAACCCTGGCCGTTATGTCGGCGACGTCCTTCATCCGGTTTTTGAACAGACGGGGCGAATTGGCCGCATAGTTTACGTCGTAAACGCCGAGAAACTTTATGAAGAGGTCATCCTTGGTATCGAGCAACTCTTCCTGTTTGAGATGCAGTTCGAGATTCGCATCCTCAAGACGGTGATAATACGGGAATATCATTTTCCGGTACAGGGCGTAGGCAACGAGTGCACTCACGACCAGGCACACAAGGGAGAGAGACACCCCGGCGCTTCTTCCTCGTGCGATGAAGTACCCTGCGGACGCTCCGAAGGCGACGACGAGGGCCAGCGCGATACATAAAATCAGGACTCCTTTGCGGTGTTCAAAAGTACTATTCGGCATGCTTACCTCCCTGGCGCCGACATCCGGCGGATGTCGTATGATGCATTGTTACCTGAAAACGGTTATGAGAGCCGAAAGAACAAAAGAAATTGAAGCGCCCTGCGACGAAGCGAAGTGACCGACCTGAGCAGTCACCAAATCTCTTCATCTTTATTCTCCGGTCTTGATAATACGGAGCAAATCGCTGACGGCCTGATCGACGTGGGTCGGCACAGTGACAGCCACCCCGCGTTCCCGGAGCTTGAGAAAAAGCTCGGTAAGGAGCGGCGGGTCGATATTCGAGGCCCGCAGCGCGTCGGCCTGCATGAATATCTCCGCAGGCGTTCCGGCGGTAACCACGCCCTGTCCCTTGGCCAGCACGTAGACCCGGTCGGCGAAACTCGCCACCAGGTTGAGGTCGTGGGTGGACATGACGATGGTCATGCCTTCCCGGTTCTGCTTGTTCAGGAGCGTGACCAGCTCGGCCCGGGAGCGGGAGTCCAGCCCCTCGAACGGTTCGTCGAGTATCAACAGTTCGGGACGTAAAACGAGCGCGCCCGCGAGCGCTACTTTCCTTTTTTCGCCTCCGGAAAGATAGTGGCAAATCTTGTCGCGCAGGTGCAGGATGCCGAGCTCGGACATGACCTGCTCGACCATAACCTCGATTTCGTCTTTTTGATAGCCGTAATTACGCGGTGAAAAAGAGATATCGTCCCATACCGTGGGTGAAAGGATTTGCTCATCCACGCTTTGGAGAAGCACGCCGATCCGCTCCCGAATGGTATTATAGTGGGCAGAGGGATTGACGCCGAATACCGACACCCTGCCCTCGTCCGGCGCGAGCAGGCCGAGGACATGATACAGCAGCGTGGTCTTGCCCGATCCGTTTCCACCGAGCATCACCACGCGCTCACCACGGTTCACCACAAAGTCGAGACCGCACATATGGATCTCGGTCGTGTCGGGGTATGTGTGTTTAAGGCAGCTTACAGTAACGATGGATTCCATGAGATCCTTACCCGGACAAGCCGGGATCGAGTACGGGGTGTTGACGAAGTTTCTGTTTTTACTTCCAGAATAGTACGAGCAAAAGTATCACGCTGCCCGTGCCCAGCGGCAGCCAGTCTTCTCTATGCAGCCGCACGGGGCCCGTTTCAGCCATACTGCCGCTGTATCCGCGGACCACCATGACAGCATAGAGGCGCGAGGAACGCTCCACGGCCCGCACGAGCAGCATTCCGATGCCCTTTGAAATATTCGCGCCGTTTTTATACAAGCTGCCCGGCGAGAAACCGCCCCGCAGCCGTATGGCAGCGACAAAATTATCCATCATGCCGAGGAGTATAAAAAGGGTCCGGTATGTCATAAACAGTCCCGCTGACAGGACCTCGGGAAGGACCGCGCTGAGCAGAGAAAAAATCCGGGGATAGGGCGTACTCACGATGATCATCAATACGGCCAGGGCGGGGGTCACGGCCTTGGCGATAAGCACGCCGTGTGCCGTCGCGTTGCCGCGGAGACTGATGATGTATAAAACCGTAAATACCGCCGCATACAGTGAAAGCCCCATGATCCGGAGCCAGGGAAGCCGCGCTGCAGCGGCAACGAGAACGATGATCCCGTATCCGAACGCGAGCGGGAAGAAGCTCTTCGCTGAAAGGGCCGCGGCAAGCACAAGCAGCAGAAACCCGATCTTGGCAAGGATGGACGCCCGGTGAAAAGGACCGGACCCGCTCGCAGCCCAGTAGTCTATTTTCGCTACATCGATCAACGGTCCTTCCTCGCTTCCGTCCCCTGGTCCGCGCCTGCATGGAGCTTGTGACCGAGAAGGTCGGGCTTGACCTGCGAGATAAACTTCACGACAGAGCCCGTGATCGCGGCCTCGATGATCCAGCCCACCACGCCGAATGAAAGTACGAGTATTGCAAATCTCGAAACGGAAACCGGCCCCTCCCGCATGCTCAGAGCATGTTCGTCCGCGTGGAGGAACCGCCCCGGGTCCACGTTTGATGCCGCGACAATGGCGATCAGCAACATAGTTGTACAGAAGAGGGTCAGCACCGTGGCAACGGCCGCTCTCCAGAAAACGGGAGAAAATCTTTTGAAGAAAGAAAAGAGCGTGTGTCCGAGGACCGCCTCAAGACCGAGAAGGATCGTGTTGAGCCCGATGACCGAGACGCCGCCGTGTCCCAGCAGCGCAAGCATCAGGTTCACGATGAAGGCCGCAACGAACCCGAGGGCAGGGCCGAGGAGGATGCCCGCCACAACCGACAAGTTTATGTGATAGGCCAGGGGGAGGATCTCGAGGCTCATGGCCACGATCATCGCCGCGGAAATCGCTCCCAGGAGGGGGATTTCTCTCTTTTTGTCCATGGAGCGGAGCCGCCGCAGGCTGAACCAGAGGGCGGCTGTCATCACGACAAAGCCCGATACCCAGAGCCAGACGGGCAGGACAAAGTCGGGTATGTGCATGTGTGTCATGGATTGTCCTTTTTTAGCCCGCGGCCGGGCTCGCAGAGGAAAAATTCAATTCTTCAGCTCCCAATCCCCCGTAAGCTCCACATCAACGTTCCGGATTCCACGCGTCTGGATTTGAAAAGGCGGCGCTTGACACTTCTTCTGCGCCATCACCTGTCTTCGTTGTTTTTGCCGACCTTCTTAATGAAAACTACTTTTCCATCGCCGCCGATAAATATATTTAAAAGCCAGCTCGTGATGCTGATAATGAGCGCCCCGAAGATGGCAGCGCCGAAACTTTCAATGACCAGTCCCGGGACGACCGCGGAAACAAGCTTGAGCATGGCCGCGTTGATCACCAGCGTAAAAAGCCCGAGCGTCAAGAGGTTGATCGGAAGAGTCAAAATGAGCACGACCGGCCTGATGACGGCATTGACGACGCCGAGGATGCCCGCCGCCAGGATTCCCATCTCGATGCTCTGGATGCTGATTCCCTTTATCAGCGCCGCTGCAACTACGAGCGCGAGCAAATTTATTGACCAGCGCAGGAGAAATCCGATCATACGACCTCCGAACTTAAAAAGTTTAGCATACTTCCGCGGCATTTGCAATGCTGCGGTTCGTCACTGCGGTTCGTCACGCCATGAAATCTTCTTTGCAACGCATTCGGGTTTGTTCATGAAACATCCATGAACCGACATTCACCCCTCGCCCCGCTCCTCTCCCCTCCCGGAAGAGGAAGAAAAATATCTCCTCGCCCCTGTGAGAGGGTTAGTGAAGAGGAGATTTGACGAGCGACAGAAACGCCGGAACACAACATCAATAATTTAACAATACAGTAACGTGAGGAAGGGCGGTTGTCAGGCGCTATGACGTACTGGAAGGACAGGATGCCCGAGGGATGCGGGAAGGGCAAGCACGCAACAAATGCCAAAATCCCCGGCACAGGTACCGCCCCGTTTGTGCTCCGGTGCCTGGCGCCTTGAGATTTGATACTTACCTCATTGCGGAAGCGTTATCGTGAACGTAGTTCCCTGTCCAAGGGATGAGGAGGCACTTATCCGTCCATTATGGTTCGCGATGATCTTGCGGGCGATGGAAAGGCCGAGTCCCGCGCTCCCCCGATCCGACTTGGTGGTGAAAAAGGGATCGAAGATCCTGTCAATAATTTCCGGGGAGATCCCCTCGCCGGTGTCGCCGAGGCGGATGACCGCTCCACGGTCCCCCGTTTCTGCTTCGATCGTGAGCTTTCCCTTGTCGTGCATGGCGTCGAGGGCGTTGGTGATCACCGCCAGTAAAACCTGCCGAAATTCGTCTTCATTTCCGTGAATCATCGGCAGCGGTTCCTGATATTTTTTTACGACTTCGATATTTTTCATCCTGCCCTGGAAACCGATGATCTCCATGGTCTTATCAAGCGCCTCGGGCAGATTGATGCTTTTCTTTTCATCGGTCGCCTTCCTCACGAGGGAAAGCATCGCCGTGGTTATGCTCTTGCACCTGAACACCTCTTCCTGAATAATGTTCAGAGAGGATTCGAACAAGGGGAGCTCATACTGGCCTTTTCTCACCCGCGACAGGACCTCTTCCGAGCGGCCCGCGATGGAGGCAAGAGGATTGTTGATTTCATGAGCGATGGCGGAGGCCATCTGGCCCAGCGCGGCGAGCCGCTCGCTGGTGATGAGACGCATCTCCTGTTCCTTGTCATCCGTAATATCTCTCATGATATGGATCGATCCGAGGATCTCTCCGTCCGGTGAATTGTAGGGGAAGGTGAAGATGCTGAACGTCCTTTTGGTCCTCTTGTCGAAGAGCTCCCCACCCGACGCTTTCTTTTCAGCCATCGTCGTACGGTGAGAGCAGTCCGGGATCGGTGAATCGCCGTCGTGGATAAGCTCATAACACTTTTTATTGATCACGTCCGGCGGCCGGAGACCGTAATACGCTGAAAACGCCCTGTTGGCCTTCAGGATCGTGAAATTCTCATCCACGATGGAAATCATGTCCGTGATGCTGTCGAACGTGTCCTGCCATTCCTTGTGGGACCGGGAAATGACGTCAAAGGCACTGCGGAGGTCGCCGATCAGCTTTTCTCGATCGTTCTCGATGCGCTTGCGCTGAATGATCCCGGCGAGTGCGTCGGCGAGCGCGTTCAGAAACTCGATTTCTTTCTGGTCCCGCCTATGGCCCGTCTTCAGGTACAAGTTGATGACGCCGAGGACCCGTTTAGCATGTATGATCGGCACGCAGTAGTGACCGTGGGGGTCCATCCCTTCATAATGAATTTCGTGGCGCTCGTCGAGCGCGCCGGCAAACTGGACCTCTCCCCGGGCCGCGGCCCTGCCGCAGAGACATTTGCCGAACGGGACGACTTTGCACTCTTCCCTGAGATAGTCCGACAGGCCCCGCTGAGCCTTCATGACCAGCTTATCCGGATCGTTCTCAACCAGAAAAATGCTTCCCTGTGATTCTATCGAAAGCCAGGGGATGGAAAGGATAAGATCGAGCGCCTGCTTCAGGACTGAATCCAGCGGCATCTCTTTCAGGGAAATATGCAGTATCCAGTTGATCGCGGTCTGGGTGTCGTAATTTCTTCGGATCGCCTCTTCCGCCCGTTTCCGTTCGGTGATATCGGCAATCGCCGACATGATGCCGCTGATACGGTCGTTTGCGTCCCGAAGCGGCGCCGACGAGACACTGATGTCGATCAGCGAACCGTCCTTTCGTTGACGCCGCAGTTCCATGCCCGTGATCGATTCGCCCCGAAGCACCCGTTCCAGCAACATCAGGAATTCCCGTTTGTTCGCTTCCGTCACAAGAGGATTAAAGTGCCCGAGCACCTCTTGTTCACTCCACCCGAAAATGCGTTCCGCCGCGGAGTTCCATATGCCGACGTTCCCATGCCTGTCAAAGGACATGACGGCGAGAGGGGAAGCATGGATCACGGCCTGGAGCAATTCATTCGTTTCCCTGAGCGCCCCCTCGATCTGTTTGCGCTCCGTGATGTCGGGCATCACCCCGATCAGGCCGGCCACCTTACCCTCTGCGTCCGTATACGTCGCCTTGTTGAAAATGACGTGACGGACGGTGCCGTCCGCGTGCTTGACGGAGTACTCATATACCTGAACGCCGTGACGGTCGAACAGCTCCTTGTCCATCTCGTAATATTTGTCCGCAAGTTCCTTCGGGGCAACGTCGTACACGGTCTTGCCGACGATTTTGTCCTTTGTCAGGCCGGTATACTCCAGGAAGATCTTGTTGCAACCAAGGTATATGCCGTCTCTGTCCTTGTAGAAGACCGGCATCGGGATAGTATCGATCAGGAGCTGGAGGAATTGCAGTTGCTCCCGCTGCATCCGCTCCCACCGCATCCGATGGGCAATCTCGCGCTGCAGCTGGTCATTCGCGGCATTAAGCCTGGCCAGGAGCTCGTTCTTTTCCCGGTCCCGCGACGTGATCGCCAGCGCCAGCTGGTTGAAACCCGTTTCGAGCCGTGTAATCTCGTCGTGGCCCTCGACAGGCGCGAACGCGGACGGCCTGCCCTGCTGAAATTCCTTCATCGCTGCGCCCATGCGATCCAGCCTGCGGGTGACCAGCGCCCTGGACAATAAAACCATGATGGCGCCCATGAGTATTATGGAAGAACCGAAGATAGCTAACCCTTCAAGCAGTTCCTCCCGAACGTGCTGTTTGAATTCGGCAACGGAAAAATCAATGACGAGCACGCCGTTGTTCTTCACCGAGGGCTGGTGACAGGCATGGCATGCCGGTTTATTTTCGAGGTGAGATGCCCAGCGATAGACTTGCCCCCCGCTCAGGAGAAGACTCGTGCCGCCTTTTTCGTGACATCTCCGGCACCCGGCATCGTGCATCCCGAATTTTCTGTTGATCAGCTCTTTGTCCGTCGCGGCCTTGACAACGCCGTCCCTGTTCAGCAGCAGTATCCCGCTGATGGTCTCCGCGTTCTTTTTGACGTCACCCAGTTTTTTGCTGAGCCCGGGATTGTCCCGTCTCTGCATGAACGTTATGAGGCTCTCTTCGATGATGCGGCCCGCCATCCTCCCGAACAGGTCGAGCTTCGCCGACTCATCCCTGAGTTCGATGGTGTAGAAAACGTATACCGTCACCGCACTGACCGCCGTCAGGATGGATACGATCCAGATCGCGAACTTCCTGCCGATTGTCATTCTTTCACCCCGCAGCCCTGGAGTTTCCGGCAGAGGTCCCCGGGTCGATGCCCGGGATTTCCGGCTTTATCTGCGTTTTGAGAAGCAGGTTTTCGCTCAGGATTTTTTTCTTCTCGTACGTTTTTTCGACGATCGTCTTGAGCTCTTCCGTTTTGAAGGGTTTTGTGAGGCAGTCGTAGGCGCCGAGCTTCATGGCCTGGACCTCGGTGGGATCGGAAAGTTCCCTGTACAGGACCGTCCGCAGGTTTTTTTCATCGCCGGCTATCAGAACTCTTATGGTGAAAGCATTCAAGATTGGAAAGCCCTTGTGAAGGAATATTTTTTATGTGCCGATATGAACTGTCGCGCCTGCTCCCGATTTCCGTTACAGCGCGGCATAATACCCCATTGCTTTTTTTTTCGCCATAAAAAACTTCCCCTCCCTGCCGCCGGCTGCAGGACATTCAGAAAGGGACATTTCAAACCGAAAGTATCACTTTTGTCCTCCGAGAGCATGTCCTGCCGGCTGAAAGACAGGCCTTCTCACACCCCCGGCTTGAATCGTGAAACTGGTGAAATTGTCCTCATACAGTGTTACAATGAATTATCCGAAATGGCGAGGCAGGTACCTATGAAAGAAAACCTTAAGAATCGCTCTGGCCCATTTATGCGCACGCTGCTGCTTATAGCCCTTCTGGCCGGTTCCGCAGTGTACGCGCACGACGCCGTCAATGACCTTCGCGGTGAAACATTTACTGACCCGTCCAGGCATATCGCCATGCCCCGGGATTGGGCCGACAAGCCCATTGTCTACGACCGGGAAGCCGAGCGCGCGGATGCGGATCTGTCAATCGTCATGGACCAGGACATTTACTATACGCTCCTGCCGATCATCCGGAAATTCGGCAGGGACAACAACGTGAAAATTTTCGTGAAAGAAGGCACCTGCGGCATTGCCGCGGGAATGCTCGGGAAAAAATCCGTGGATATGGGCGGGTTCTGCTGCGCCCCGGGCGCCGGCGACCGGTTACCCGGCGTGCGGTTCCACACGATGGGCATCGTTGCCATAGCCTTTTTCGTTCATCCCGCCAATCCCATAGACAACGTGTCCTCTTCACAACTGCGCGACATATACCGAGGCAAGATATTTCGCTGGTCCGAGCTCAAGACTTCGCAGGGCGTTCCCGGGCCGGCCCGGGCGATCAGGGCCATCGGCAGGCTCCACTGCCCGCTGCGTCCGGGCCACTGGCGCCAGTTGCTCGATACCGGCAAGGAGTTCAGCCCCCGGCTCCACGAAATCGGCTCCATACCGGACATGATCACCCAAGTGGCGACGTCGCGGGACGCCATCGGTTGGGAAGTGCTGACCATGGCTGAAAAGTACAGGAACATGGGCACGGTGAAACCGCTCAGGATCGACGGATTTCTGCCGGGCGATTCAACCGCTCTTGCGTCCCTCAAGTACCCCTTTTACCGCACCTACAGCCTCACCACGTGGGTGGGGAAAAATGTTGAGAATAAACGCGCCGATCAACTCGTCGAGTATATGAAGAAAGAATTCGAGAAGCTCGATGCGAACAGGTTCGGGTTCGTTTCCCAGGACCGGCTGAGAAAAGCAGGCTGGAAATTCAAGGGCGACGAACTGATCGGGGAGCCATCGGCAAAGCGAAAATGAAGATAACCTCCAACATTCTCCGCCGCGTCCCTCTTGCCCCGAAACTGCTGGTCCTGACGTTCCTGGTGGGTGTTGCAGTGTGGGGGATACTGGATCAGTCCCAGACGAAAAAGCTGCAGGAGCTCTTCGAGGCCAACCTTGCCAGAAGACTGGCGGACCTCGCCCAGAGCAACAGACTGCGCTTTGACAACTATGTCGGGACGTATCAGCAGGCCGCAAAACTGATCACCTCGCAGAAGGGTATTCTAGATTATGTCCGGCGCAATATCGGATTCCTCAACAGCAGCGCGCCCGTTCAATGGCATTCTGAGGTGCCGCAGTGGCTGCCTGACGCTTCGGTCATGCGTAAATTCGCCGACATCCATTATGCGCTTCTGATAGACGCGGAAGGGAGAGTGCGTGAGGTCTATAAGGGGTGGCCCGAGCCGCCGCCGGCGTCCCTGCTCCGGCCTTCCACGCTCCTTCGGCAAATGAGCCACAACCAGAGCTTCATGACGACCCTGGACGGCCTGCCGTTCCTGCTCACCTCGGAACCGGTCATGGACGGGAAAGGGCATGCGCTCGCGACCCTGATGCTCGCGGTCAACCTTAATGATGACTTTCTCACCTCTTCACTCGGATTGAGCACGGAGGAGAACATCGTAGCGCTCGCCGCCGGCGACATTCCGCGCATCATCGCGAGCAACAGGCCCGACCAGATACCGCCGGGAACTCCGCTCGAAGCGTTGAAAAAAAACTACCTTGTCACCGGCAAGTCCTTTTTCGACTGGGGCGGATCGGACCTGACCGTCCAGCTGGTCTCGTTCATGTCCAGGGCCGAGGCAGCCCGGCTGAATGCCTCTATTCTCGCCGCCGAACGGCTCCAGCGCGCCATCGCGTCCTTATCGCTCATCCTGGCGTTCGCAATCATCATGTTCTGGATCACCCGGCACATCAAAAACCTGTCGCGAAACATGGCGCACTTTTCGCAGGAGGTGCTGGGGATCAGGCACCAGACGGTCCAGCGGGGAGACGAGCTGTATCTTATCGAGGCCCAGTTCGGCAATGTGACGGAAGAAATCGTCAACGCCCGCGACGCCCTGAAAAAAGAGGCCGAAGAAAAAGTCGTGCTCCTGAGAAAGGCGATGGAAGCGGAGCGACAGGAGCAGGAGCTCAAGCTCCTGCAGGCGCTGAAGCTCTCGGAGGAGAACTACCATGCCATATTCGATTCCGCGAACGACGCCATCTTCGTTCACGATATGCAGACAGGCGCGATCCTCGATGTAAACAGAAAGATGACGGAAATGTACGGATACACGGCGGAGGAAGCGAAAAAGCTCACTGTTGAAGCGCTCAGCTCCGGGGAACGTCCGTACAACCAGGACGGCGCGATGGAGCATATCGGCAAAGCGGTCAGCGGCGAGCCGCAGCTCTTCGAATGGCTCGCCAAAGACCGGTACGGACGCACCTTCTGGGTGGAAGTAAACTTGAAATGGGCGGCCATAGGCGGCAGAGACCGCCTCCTTGCCATTGTGCGGGACATCTCGGAGCGCAAACGGACGGAACAGCGCCTGGCGGTCCAGTACACGGTCACGCGCATCCTGGCCGAATCCGCAACTCTCGGCGACGCGACGCCGAAGATACTGCAGTCAATCTGCGAACACGTGAATTGGGAGCTCGGCGAGGTATGGCTCGTCGACGCCGGCGCCCCGGCCCTCCGCTTAGGCGGAGTCTGGCACGCCCCCTTCCTGGACTTCCGGGAATTCATTGCGTTCAGTCATGGGACCGCATTCGAGCGCGGCGTGGGTCTGCCCGGCCGCGTTTGGATGGACGGCAGCCCCGCATGGATTACCGACGTCACCGCGGACGATAATTTTCCGCGCACCGCCGCGGCGGTGAAAGCCGGCCTGCACGCGGGCTTCGCGTTCCCGATCAGGGGCGAGGGAGAGGTGGTCGGCGTCATGGCGTTTTTCAGCCGCGGCGTGCAGCCCCCGGATGACGACCTGCTCAGGATGTTCGTCGCGCTCGGAAGCCAGATCGGGGACTTTCTCACGAGAAAAAAAGCCGAGGAGGCCCTGGCCCGTTATTCCGGCGAACTGGAGCGGAGCAACAAAGAGCTGCAAATGTTCGCCTCCATTGCTTCCCACGATCTTCAGGAGCCGCTCCGCGTCGTGTCCGGATTTGCGCAGCTCCTCGAGCAGAGATACAAAGGCAGGCTGGACAAGAGCGCGGACGATTTCCTCGGCTACATCGTGGACGGCGCCGGCCGCATGCAGCAGCTCATCCGCGATCTTCTCGATTATTCCCGGGTCACGACCCGGGGAAACCCCTTCAAGCCGGCGAACTGCGACCTGGCGCTGGAGAAAGCGCTTACGAACCTGAAGACCGCCATCGAGGAGAGCAACGCGGTGATCACCGCCGACCCCCTCCCGGTCGTGACAGCGGACGAGTCGCAGCTCGTCCATCTGTTCCAAAACCTGCTTGGGAACGCGGTCAAGTACCGAAGAAAAGAGGAGCGGCCGACCATCCATGTTTCCGCAAAGAAGCTCGATGATCCCGCAGTTCATTCCGCATTCCGCACTCCGAACTCCGCACTGGAAAAGGGCTGGCTGTTTTCGGTGCAGGACAACGGTATCGGCATCGAGCCGCAGTATTTCGACCGGATCTTCGAGGTATTCCAGCGCCTCCACAAGCGCGAAGAGTACCCCGGCACGGGCATCGGCCTCGCCATCTGCAAAAAGATCGTGGAGCGCCACGGGGGCGGCATCTGGGTGAAATCGGAACCGGGAAAGGGCTCGAACTTTTTCTTTACCTTGCCTGAAGAGTCCGATAAGAACGGCGGATCAGGCCAGACCGTTAAAGACAGGAAGGCGGGCACATGAGGATCGCGCAGGGAGGCCGGCCCGTCGAAATCCTGCTGACAGTTCATCGGGATATTCCATTCAATCGAGGATTTCCGGCTCACGATCGTGAAGCTTCCGACGCGGTGATTGCCGGGCGAGCGCCCACTCAAGGTCCTGCTGACTGAAGACAACCCCTGCTGACGCGCGGATGATTTATGAGATGCTGAAAAGCTTGAAGAGCAATCACAGGAGCTTGTCCAGGAGGGTGAACAGAAAGACCGTCACGCTGATATAGCCGTTCATGTTGAAGAACGCAAGGTCCAGCTTCGACAGGTCGCTTTCCTTCACCAGCGTATGCTCGTAGACGATGAGGCACAAGGCGATAAAAACGCCGGTGAGATAGAGCCATCCGAGGGAGAGTGCGATCGAGAGCCAGAAGAGCGCCGCCATGGTCACGGCATGCGAGACGCGGGATATCCAGAGCGAGCGACGGATGCCGAACCGCTGCGGGATGGAGTGGAGGCCGGCTGTACGGTCGAACTCCATGTCCTGGAGCGCGTACAGAACGTCGAAGCCGAGCAGCCAGAAGAGCACCGCAACGCCGAGCACGAGCGCGGGCGGCTCCATCTTCCCGGTGACCGCGATCCAGGCGCCGATAGGGGCAAGGGAGATGCCCAACCCCAGGAACGCATGTGAAAGATACGTGAAGCGCTTGGTATAGGAATAGAAAAAGACGATTGCGAGCGCCAGGGGCGACAGGTAAAAGGAAAGCGGGTTCAGCATCCGGGCTGAGAAGAGAAGCAGCGCCGACGAGACCGCGGTAAAAACGATCACCTGCGCCGGGGTAACGAGCTTCAGGGGCAAGGCGCGGGTTTTCGTCCTCGGGTTCTCGGCGTCGATTTTCCGGTCCGCCCAGCGATTGAACCCCATGGCGGCCGAGCGCGCGCCGAACATGGCCACCGTGATCCAGAGGACCGTCCTCCAGGCCGGGATGCCGTCGGCCGCGAGCAGCGCGCCGGTAAAGGCGAACGGCAGGGCGAAAATGGTGTGTTCGAACTTGATCATCTCCAGGATGATCTTGATTTTTTTCAGCATGGGAAAAACCTCGAAGAATGCCACGGAGTCACGGAGATATGGAGGCTAAAACACAAGTCTTTTAATGCCGTCCTTAATAAAACGTGAATGAAAATTGATGACAAGTCCAACCTTCAAGCCTGACAGTTGCCGTCACTTCCCCGCCGGCTTCTTCCGCATCCACTCATCGATCTTCTTCTTGATCTCCGGCATGGCCTTTTGCGTCGCCTCGATGCCGGCCTGCATGCAGCGCTTTTTCTGGGTAAAGTCCAGCATGCCCACGTCCCCCACCGCCGGCGCGATGAGCACATCGGCGTCTTTTTTCTTGTTTTTGCAGTTTTCGTCGAACATGATGTTCACGGACTGAAGAACGACTTCAACGATGTTCGTGATGTTGAAGTTCACCACGTTCTCGCTGATGTCGACGGCAATCACGATGTCGGCGCCCTTTTCCCTGGCCACGGAGATCGGGATATTATCCATGAGGCCGCCGTCCACGAGAAGCCTGCCCTGAAACTCCACGGGATTGAACACGCCCGGTATGGCGCTGCTCGCGCGCACGGCCCTGGCAACGGAGCCCTTGTCGAGCACCACGCGGGTCCCGCGGTTCAGGTCGGTCGCGACCGCGGCAAAGGGGAGCTTCAGGTCCTCGATGTTTGCCGTGGAGACTTTCGTCCTGACAAACTCCTCCAGCTTGTCCCCCCTGGCCAGCCCCATGCCCGCGATAGCCGAGAAGATGCCGTAGTCGAAGAGGTCGTCCTTCCCGAGGGTGAATGCCGTCCATTCGAGTTCGAAGCTGTTCATGTCGTTGGCATAGATCGCGCCGATGAGACTGCCCACGCTCGTGCCGACGATCATGTCGATCGGAATTTTCTCCTGTTCAAGCGCGCGGATCACGCCCACGTGCGCGAAGCCCCGTGCCGCGCCTCCGCCCAGAACGAGCGCAATCTTCGGCCTCGGCATCTCCGTTACCGGAGGCGCCTGTGTGGACGCGCAGGAAACAAGGATTGTCATCGTGAACAGTATCAGGAACACTCTCAGGGTTTTCATAATTTCATTACCCCCCTATCTAAGGTTCTTCGATGCAGTATAGAGAAGTTCTCTCGTCTCTCGTCTCTCGTCTCTCGTCTCTCGTCTCTCATCCCGCTCCCAGCAATTTCACCACTTCCTCATACAGCTTCTTCACGATCCCTTCATAATCCAGGTCTCCGGGATAGATCGGCTTGCCGAATGAGACCGTGACCTTTACCGGACGGGGAAAACTTTTCCCGGATGCCATCATTTTGTACGTTCCCTGAATGGCAACCGGGACCACCGGAATGTTCAATTCACGGGCGATGATGCCCACGCCTTTCTTAAATTCCTTGATGCTGCCGTCGCGGGATCTGCCCCCTTCGGGAAAGACGCACAGGATCTTGCCCTTCCGAAGCACAAAGGCGGAAAGCTGGAGCGCGCCGTACAGCCTTGCGTCCATGTCAACGGGAATCACCTGGAGAAGTCTGGCAGCCCTGGACGTCACCGGCCCGCCGAAAAAGTCCGTGGTGCCGAGAAAGAACATCTGCGATCCGATGCCCCAAGTGACCGAAGCCATAACCGCAGGCGCATCGACAAGGCTCAAATGGTTCGGCGCAATGATATAGGGCCCTTTCTGCGGGAGGTTCCCGCTACCGCGCACCGAAAGGCGGCCGTAGACCTTGAACAATGCCTTCAGAAACCCCTGGAGAAAATACTTGCCGATGCCGCAGAGCGGTCCCGATTCAAGACTGAGCGTCTGCTTGACCTCGTCGGAAGGCTCCTGGGCGAGTATCTCTGCCCAGGTCAGCCGCACGCGTTCCCCCGCCTTCACCGGTCCCGCGGCGATCAGTTCGCGGATCTTGGTCACCGCGTCCTTTACGGTGAAGATCTCGGAACCGAACGACTCCGGAAGGCTGATGCCGTACGACTTCTCGATGCTCACCACCAGCTCCACGCGGGCAAGCGAGTCGAGCCCGAGGTCGAGTTCCAGATTGTCGTCGGGCGCGATCTTCTTTTTTGCGGCAAAAGGCTCGAGGCAAGCCAGGAACTTTTTCCCGACCGGCGTCGAAAGCAGGTCGCTGTCGATCTCCTGCGCCGCCTTCTCCGCGCGCTCGCCGCCTTTATCGTACAGGTCCTTCACCAGGCTCCGCCGGAGCTTGCCCAGCCGCGTGACCGGCAGGGGGTCTTTGAATATCTTGAGGCCCGAGATCCGCTTATACGGGGGCAAATCTTTTGCGAGGTCCTCGATCTCGAAAGAGATGGTCTCGCGCGAGTTCGAGAGGTTCATCCTCCGGAGGTAATCGAAGTCGGGAACAACGGCCGCCTCGAGGCCCCGCTCGCCCTGGATAAGGCAGATTTCCTTGATCGCGGGGATCTGTTTGTAGAACTTCTCAAGCTCTTCGGGAAATATCTTCTTCCCCGTCGGGAGCACGATCATCTCCTTGGACCTGCCGGTGATGAAAAAGTAGCCTTCCCTGTCGCGAAAGCCGAGGTCGCCGGTATAGAACCAGCCGTCCCTCAGCACTTCGGCCGTCTCCTGCGGTTTCCGGTAGTAGCCGAGCATTACGTTCGGACCGCGCACCGCGATCTCGCCCTGGCCGCTCTCGTCGGGATTTGCGATCCTGACCTCCACGCCGGGGATGGGGATGCCGATCGATCCGGGCTTCTGTTTCGAGACGGGATTGAAGGTGCAGACCGGCGAGGTCTCGGTGAGACCGTACCCTTCGACGATCGTAAAGCCGAGATCGGTCATGTCGACATACACGTCGGCCTCGAGCCTGGCCCCTCCGCTCACGAAGAGCCTGAGGGCCGGTCCGAACTTGGCGTGCACCGCGCCGAACAGGGCCTTGCCCATGTTTTTCTTCGTGATTGTTCTGAACAGACGGTTTGCAGCGAGAAGGAGTTTTACGATCAGCCGCACGACGGCCGGTTTTTTCCGTATTTCGTCAAAGATGGCGCGGCGCAGGCCGGCGAACAGCTGCGGCACGCCGAGCATGACGCTCACGTTCGTCTCCTTCATGCATGCGGTGATATCGGGTCCCTTCAGGCTGTTCAGGATCGTCACCGTCGCGCCGACGGCAAGAGCGTAGAAAATACATGCAATGGCGGGATAGGGATGATGCAGCGGGGGAAGACAGAGAAGATTGTCCCCGTAACCGATCAGGTTCAGCCGGATAACGCTCTCGCGGGTCGATACGAGGTTCCCGTGGGAAAGCATCACCCCCTTGGGGTCGCCGGTCGTGCCCGAGGTGTAGAGAAGCGCGGCCGGATCGCCGGGGGAAGGCGCGGGAGGGATTCCGGCGCCGGGATGGGCCGTGAGCATCTCATGAAAAGAAAGGCCGCCCCCCGGGTCGAAGGAAAACATCATGAGGGAGCGGTCGCGGGGAAGCTTCGGCCTGCACGCCGCGGACACGAAGACCGCCTTTGCCCCGGAGCTCGCGAGAAGCAGCGCGATCTCCCGCTCCGTGAGCTGCGCGTCGAACGGGACAATGACCGCTCCGAGCGAGACCGTCGAGAGGTAGGCGAAGATCCATTCGGGCCGGTTCTCGGAAAGAAGGGCCACGCGGTCGCCTTTCCCGATCCCCCGCTCCGAAAGAGAACGGGCAACGGACGCAACGCCCTTCACCAGCTCCCGGTAGGTGTACTGCCGGTACTCGCTGCCGATCTTCATCTGGACGGCCAGGGTGTCGGGATGTTGTGCAGCCGTTTCTTGGATTCCGGCCAGGATCATGCGATGCCTCTCGTTTGACCTATAAACCTTGAAAGAGCATTTGGCTGCGAAATGACGCCCTGACCACGAATTGTTCTCCCATGGTCAATGTCGCTGCAGGATGGAGGTATCAGACGACGGGAACAGAATATAATGGAGCGGCGGGAATGTCAATGGAGAATTCGGTAAAAAAAAGAAGCAAAGCAGTTGTTCCGTTCGAGCCCCTTGCCGTAATAAGCATCAGTCCTTTGCGCCTTCTTTGTTGTCCTTCTTGTCCTTGTTGGCCTTGTTGTTCTTCCCGGTCTTTTTGCTTTCCTTCCCGTCCTTCTTCAATATTTTATCGGCTGCCTTATTGACCTCCTCCGCGCCTTTGTTGACGGCCTTACCCGCCTCATGCACGACTTTATTGATGTCTTGATTAATCTCCGTGCGTCTATCCTTCGCGGACTTCCCGTCATCGGCAAAGACAGCTGCGGAAGAAAGCAGCATGAATATTGCCAGCAGAATTGTTATGATCCTCATCCCATCCTCCTTGTAACTGTCTCTTTTAAAATACACAGGAACCACGGAATTGTCAATTTTTTCGCCCGTAACTTTCCTCGTTTCCGTCACTCCCTCCCCATTCCTCCAACGCAGCCGCAAGCCCCTCAACCACCCTGGCCATGCGCTCGTAATCGAGCGTCTCGGGCAGGTCCGTGGGCGCGTGATAATGCGGGTTTCGATAGAAGGCGGTGTCCGTGACCATAAGCGCATTATACCCGAACTTGTTGAACGACCAGTGGTCGGAAAAATCTATGCCGATGACGATTGCAGGCGCGTTCAGGGTCACGAGGGGAAGGTCAGTCGCTCCGCGAAAACCCGCTGCCAGCCTCTTCGTAAATGCCCGGGACCGCAGGTTGCCGACCATGGAGATGAAGTTCCCCTTTGAGGGATATCGTAATTTAAAAAACGGGAGCGGATAATGTTGCGAGCCTTTCCGGTCGCAGAAGTAGCCGATCATCTCGAGACAGATCATGCCCTCTACCTGCTCTTTCTTCTCGTTCAGGCTTTGCGCGTAGTGATAGCTCCCCATGTTGCGGCTGCGGTAGACCGGCGACTCTTCAAGGGCAAAAGCGACGAACCGCACGGCCCCCTCGAGCTGCTTCCCGGCAAGCGCCCGCGCAATGCCCAGCACCCCCGCCACGCCGCTCGCGTTGTCGTCCGCCCCGGGCGTGGTGCGGACCGTGTCATAATGCGCCCCGACGACAAGGACTTTTCCCGGAGAGACCCGCCCCGTTAGTTCCGCGATAAGGTTATCGTAGATTTTTCCCTGATAGAGAAAAGGCTGCCTCGAAACCTCGTAGCCGAAGGACCTGAATTGTTCTGAAATATAGTCCGTTGTTCTCCGGAGCCGGTCCCGGTCCCGCCAGGTACGGACGCCGATCTCTTGCGAAAGCATGGTCACAACCTGACGGAGGTATTCTCTGCATAGCATGATAAAAACGTAGCATAGATTTCCCGGTGCGTCAAACTCCGCAGGCCCCTTGACTATTCCCCGCTTTTTGCATACACTTGAACAAGTTCGATACTTACTGCGAGGAGGACGTCATGCCCAAGCTGCCCACCCAGTACACCGGCATCCAGAAGCGCTACAAAAATTTCATGAAGGCGGTAGAGACCCTCGGCAAGACTGCCAGGGGAGCGGGACCGTTGAATAAAAAGACTTCGGAGCTGGTCCAGCTCGCCGCCGCTGCGACCATCCATTCCGAAGGCTCCGTGCACTCCCACACGCGCAGGGCCCTCGCGGCAGGCGCCAAGCCCGAGGAAATACGCCACACCGTCATTCTCCTCACGAGCACCATCGGCTTTCCCCAGGTCTCGGCCGCGCTCTCCTGGGTCGACGACGTCCTGGAGAAGAAGAGGCTCGTTTGACCCCGACCGCCGGACAGTCTTTATACTATCGCTGATTACGATTCCAAATTTCAACTGAGAGGTGCCCTTATGGCAACAACCAAAGTTACGATCACGAGAGAAGAATGCATCAGCTGCGAATCCTGCTGGACCGTATGCCCCGAGTTCTTCGAGCAGAACGCCGCGGACACCTGGAGCCAGGTCACGGCCAAATATCAGACCGGCGGCAACCCGGCCGAGGGCGAAGCCCCGGGCGAGCTTTTGGACAAGGTCCAGGAAGCTGCGGACTCCTGCCCGGTCCAGGTCATCCACGTCGGATAAGTCATAAAGCCACTGCGGTTTCTCGCAAAACTCGCCAAGAAAAGCTCTTGAAGATCGACCTCTACATGTCCGAGATCTGCGGGTCCTATTACCAGCTCCGCGAGAACATGGATACGGCGCTTGCGGAGCTGGCTGTCGAGGCAGAGGTGAACTACCGGACCGTCTATTACGACGATGCCGTGGCCCTCGGGATCAAAGGCTCTCCCTCCGTCTGGATAAACGGGAGGGACGCCTTCGAGGGCGGCAACTCGCCGGGCATCACCTGAAGAATGTACCAGGACGAGTCCGGGCGGCTCAAGAACGTGCCTTCGGTTGCCATGCTGAAACAGGCGATACTGCGGGAGATGACCGCGGCATAGATTATCAGACCATGCCTGTGCTCTTTGCTCCCTGCTCTCTTCTCTTACCATGCCCAGGCATCTCGTATTCATAGGCGACTCTCTGACCGAGTGGTTCGACTGGCAGAGACGCTTCCCGGATTACCGGGTAACGAACCTCGGCATCTCGGGAGAACCGATCGAAGGACTCCTTGCCCGGCGAAAGAGAATCCGCGCGCAGATCAACAATCCCGACTTCATCTTCCTCATGACCGGCATCAACAACATCACCATGGAGCAGTACGCTATCGACGGCCTTTTTCGCGAGATCGTGCGAAACTTTGCCACGTGGTACAAAAAAGCGACGCTGGTCGTCCAGAGCATCCTGCCGGTGATGCTCGTATGGGTCGGCAACAACGCCATCAAGGACACCAACCGCCTGCTCGCGGAGATCGCACGCGAGCACCATGCGGAATATCTCGACGTCTACAGCCTCTTTGTCGATCCGCAGGGAAATCCGAAAAGCGAGTATCTCCAGGACGACGGCATACACTTGAGCGGCAAGGGCTATGAGGTGTGGGCGGATGAGGTGGAGAGGTTTTTGAAGAAATAGTTCAGAAATCCAGCGGGCTCTTCGCTTCTTTAATCGTCCTGCTCGGAATGCAGTGCGTGTAGATCATGGTCGTCCTGATATCGGCGTGTCCTAAGAGTGTCTGGATCGTGCGGAGATCATAGCCCGCCTGCAAAAGGTGTGTGGCATAGCTGTGTCTAAAGATGTGAGAGGTGACACGCTTCGTAAGTCTGGCCTTCCGAACCGCGTTGAAAAGCGCCTCCTGAACGTCCTTTTCCTGAAGATGATAACGCCGGATTTCTTTTGCTTGGTCCAGGAAGGTCAACGTGCTCTGTGGAAAAAACCACTGCCAGATGAATTCCTCGGCAACGTTCCGGTATTTTTTATCGAGCGAATCGTCGAGAAACGCGCCCGCATATCCCATGGCGAGGTCCTGGTCATGGACCTTCTTCACCGTCTCGATCTGCGCTGACAGCTCCGGCATGATCGTCCGCGGCAGAGGGACAGTGCGGCTTACGTTCCCTTTCCCGCGTACCGTGAGGATTCCGGCTTCGAAATTGAAATCGAGGACCCGCAATTTTACGCCCTCGAAAAGCCGCAGCCCGCAGCCGTACAATAATTTGACCGCGAGGGCATAGGGATGCGATAGATGTTTCAAAACCGCCTCGATTTCCTTTCGCGACAAGACGATGGGAATATACCGCGACTTCTTCGCGCGCGGGATGTCCTTGTGGTGGCCGAAGTCTTGTTTGAGGATGTGCCGGTACAGAAACAACAAGGCGTTAAACGCCTGGTTCTGCGTTGACGAGGACACTTTGCAGTTGACCGCGAGGCAGGTGAGATAGTCCTTCACGTCCGTCGCCGACAACTCCTGTGGGGCTTTATCTTTCAAGTAGCTTTGATATTTCCGGCCCCAGTTGGCGTAGGCGATCAGTGTTTTCCTCGAATAGTGCCGCGCCGCGATCTCCGCCTCGAGTTTTTCGATGAGCGCATCCCATTCCGGAGATTGCGTCTTCTCACGAAAACGCATTTCATCGTACCGCCGCCCGGGTCGCTGAGCCCTTGCCGCTTCTTTCCATGACCCGGCCCCACCGTCGTTCCCTTCACTTGAATTGGAGGGACTGTCAACCTCCACCTTCAAGCCTGTCCTGAGCGTTGTCGGAGGTGCGGAGACCGAGAGGGGGACGGGTTCCGAAAGTACCCGCTCCCCTTCTTCCTTTCCCCCGTTCGCCCCGTCAGGCCTCTTCTCCAATTGCAACGTAAAATAAAGCGACAAGGCGGTCGCCGCCTGTTCCAGGCTGTCTTGCGGCTGGTTTTTTGATCTCAGCTTTTCGATAAACAGCCGCACATGCCCGGACGTTGAATTCGGCGGAGGATATTTAACGCGGAAGTCGAGATAGTACCTGAGCCATTTTCGATACTCGGATCGGAGAACGCGCGGAATGGTCTTTTCTTCCAAGATGGCGTCGAACGGTTTTAAAACTTCGTCAGGAATGGGGAGCATACGCCTCCGGGCTCAGCACATGTTTTAAATAATCTATACCAGCTGCTCGGATTAGTTAATTTTAAAAAGTATAATCCTTTTTCGCGGATAGTCAATTCATTTTTTGCATAACCCCTTGACTTTACGGGAATTCAATGATACTGTTCCGTTCATATAAACACTAGTTAGTCTTGCAATATGAAGAAAACAAAGCCAGAAAGATTTGAGACTCATAATCCAGCTCACAATATTTTGGACCTCACTCCAGCTGCCTCTAGTTTGCTTGCATTATTTATGGCTGAGGCGCCAATTCACAAATTAATCAGCAAGTACCACTATCCGGGAATTCTGAATGAATATCCCGAGTATAGAGAACAGCAAATAATCAAGTTGTTAATCGAAATTGCGACATCGTATCGCCTTACAAGCTGGCAACTCATAGGCAAAAGAAAAGAGAGAGAACGAAAAATCCAAGTGGGCATTCTATTCATAGGAGAAGATGACAGAGAATATCCCCTTAATATGCACGAGGCATGCAATAAAATAATTCATGCCGACGAAATTGTATTCGAAACCAAAAAGGTAAGGAAAGCACCTTTGCGTTATATCCGAGAACATATTCAGGCTTTCGGTACAAAGCAAGGCGAAGAATGGAATATCGCTTTGTGGATTCCTGATTTTTGCGAGGCGGCAATCACTATGCCACTTCTCGATGATCCATTCGATGAAGACTAATCAAGATAAATGCACAGGACATTTGCCTTGCAGTGCTTTTGATCCGAGATAAGCCACATGATCACAAAACGTCGCATATTCTACGCATCGATGGTATCAGCGGCCGCTTTCTTTGTGGTCCCTGCTTTAGGCTCTATCATTATTGCGCAGACGCCGTCCCTAAATCCTGATGGTACGCCTGACAACGCTCCCATCCGAGCTGTCGGCGTCTTCATGGTTCTCTCACCCCTTTTATATGTTGTGGTGGCTGGCGTCACCTTTGCAACTGCTGTTCTGCTTCAGCATTTCCGGAAATTGAATCCTGCTGTCCTTGTGTGCATCGTCGCGGTCATAAGCATTGGCCTCGGTTTTGTCATGGTGCTTGACCGACCTTTTGGCTGGCGTGATGCTCTCTACTACTTCGTTGGAT
>OFHG01000077.1_pt1 | contig 45517 bp, 37 predicted proteins | sample 1521931 | NCBI WGS metagenome assembly OFHG01 (sample SAMEA2468438, study PRJEB22500) | soil metagenome | biome: Glassland; feature: Farmland; material: Clay | place: Australia | collected 2013-01-31 | depth 0.55 m
AGATTTCGCAGCCAACACTATCGTAGGTCATATCAAGCTGCTCCGGCAACTATTCTTATAGACGGCGAGTTCGGTATTGAGGACACAACTGCTATTGAGTACTTCCTTGATCGATCAAATGAAATTATCGATTTTGACAATAGAGACCTTACTATTGATTTAAAGAACTGTACTCGTGTGTGGCCAAGCGCCATTACACTATTGTGTTCCCTGATGCAATGGGTCGAGCTCTCAGCACCTGAATCCCAAAGACCCAGGTTGTCATCTATACGTCCTAGCAGTAGTAAGGTAAATTCATATCTTGGACATTGTGGTTTCTATGACTACGTTCATGCCAAAGACCCCGTGGAAAAAGAAGAAAATTATTACCCTGAAAAAGAAATAGTTAAAATTGAACGGGAAAAGAAACTGTCAAATATCGAACCAAGAGAAGATAAGATCATATCACTACTGAATCAATTCAGTATATTCGACTTACCGCAGATTGAACTTTTTAACTCAATCGTTTTAACTGAAGCGTTCAATAACGTGACAGAACATGGTGTATCGCATCGCGATAAAGGATGGTGGTTGCTAGCACAATATCATCGACAACATAAAATTATTTCATTGTCTATCGCCGATAATGGGATAGGAATAAGAAATACTTTAATGACAGGGCCTCAAGCAGCCGACATTGAAAAGCAACTAGCAAATCATCCTGAAAATGATGGAAAGTTTATAAAAATGGCTATAGAAGAAACTGTGTCTGGTGCTCTTGCTGCGCCATTAAAGATCGCCGGAGGATATTTTGCTTCTAAGAAGTATGCTAAAGGTGCACATCGTGGGAACGGCTTAAAAAGAATTACTGTGGCATGTAAAAAGCTTAAAATACCTTTTACAATATTATCGCATCACGGTTATGCTTTTCTAGATGCTGACGGTAATATTATAAAAAATGGTTCTATGCAAAGACGCGTTTTTGCGGGAACTCTTTATCATTTGTCTATACCAGCAAAGGGGGAGGATCATAATGCCAACAATTGATGTCGGTATTACATTTTATCATCGACTTGCCAATAGAGATAGGAACCAAGGTGACGGTAAGTATAACGCTGTCGAGTTTAGAACTCGATTTCTGTCTTCACTTGATAATGCGGAAGTATGGCGTAAAACTACTGAGCCTATTATTCTTGACTTTAAAAATGTTAAGAAAATAGGTCCTTCATTTGCTAACGAAGCATTTGGTTACTTCACTAAATATGTTAAACCCAAAGAGTTTTTCAAAAAAGTGGAGTTTGTTAATATCACGGCTGTGCAAAAAATGATAATCGATGAAGAACTTGAATCGGGGTATGCTGGTCGATGAAGAACTCCAAAATAACTGCGGGATATGTTCTTTTGGCGCTTGCAATCTTGATCTTACTCCCTTTTGGCTATTTATATTTAGCTCCCATAATCATTAAAGGGCCTGACGTCCTTCGTGCGCGTAGATTAAATCTCTCTAACGCTAAAGATTATTATGCTATTTTGTCATCCTGGATAACATTTTTTGTCGGTTTTATGGGCCTTGCACTCGGATATGTATATTACAGGCATAAATTAGGTGTCGATACTGAGAATGCAGCTAATGAGAAAAAAAGAAAACGTCTCGATGATTTAATATCAAAACTCAATGCCTACGATGCTCTTGTTGATGATATTCTTCATCGCCGTTTTGAAAATGCTGTGGCGCTCAGACAACTTAGGAGTAAAATATCACGGAGCTTTGAAGAGATCGTGATTATGCTAGAACTCAGTCAAAAACTCCTAGGCCTCAATGATAGCGATGTGCGTGTTATTCTAAGAGTGAACTCATTCGTTGATAAGGATCGAACTATAATGCAAGATGAAATTAATGCTTTGAGTGATGATGTGCTGTCATTGGTTAAGGAAACTTATATCGACTTAATTCAAGACGCCAGGCGGGTATGTTTTAATAACGTATGTTAATGAGTATAACGATTAACATTCCACGCCGTTCGCTACGTGGCGTGTGAACTCATCGCTCTATATTACAAACGGTAATTCACAGAAATTACGACGATCCGTTTTATCACTTTGTAGGTGTTATTTGCATCGGTTGGGTTGATTCAGGCTGCGGGAGGAAAAACAACAGGCTGATCAGAGTGTCCGGTCAGCCTGATTTGTATTCTGCTATATTCCTTATTATTCTCTTTGCCGAATTTCGCAGGCCGAAGCCTGCGCCTACAACTTCCACCTACTGTTTCCGCTTCTCCAGCTTCTGCTTCACGGTCGGGAACGCTTCCATGTTTGTATGAGGCAGGAAGAGCGCCGAGAGGTACTCGTCCATGAAGCTGCGGGACACGGACAACTCCATATAGGTCATCCGGTGAGCAATCTCTTCTGCCTCGTGCCGCAGGCGGTCGCAGAGGAGCGCGTAGTAGGCCCCTATGATGGATGTGTTGCCGAGGAACTGGAACTTGTCCACCGGGAGGTCGGGCAGCATGCCGATGGTGATGGCGCGCTCGACGTCGATGTAGCGCCCAAACCCGCCGGCGATGTAAAGCTTATCGATGTTCGCGAACGTCATCCCCATCTGCGCGAGCAGGGTCGCGAAACCGGCGTAGATCGCGGCCTTGGCGCGGATCAGGTTGTCCAGGTCCGCCTCGGTCAGCACGATTTCCTTGTTGATCGCGCTCTCGACACGCCACGCGAGCACGTATTCCCGGCCGCTCTCTCCTGTGCGGATCCGCTTGGAGCCGAGTTCCTCGCGTATCTTTCCCTTCTGATCGATGACGCCGTTCAGGTACATCTCCGCCAGGGCGTCTATCATGCCCGAGCCGCAGATGCCGATGGGCTTCACGTCGCCGATGACCCGGTAGTTCACCTCGTGCGTCACGGGGTCGATCTCCACCTCTTCGATGGCCCCCTCCATGGCGCGCATGCCGAACTTGATGCCGCTCCCCTCGAAGGCGGGGCCCGCGGAGCAGGCCGCGGTCACGAGCCAGTCCTTGTTCCCGAGCACGATCTCGCCATTGGTGCCGATGTCGATGAAGAGCGAAATCTCGTCCTTCCGGTGGATCTGGGACACCAGAACGCCCGCCGTGATGTCGCCTCCCACGTAGCTTGCCACGTTCGGCATGGTGTAGACGATGGCTTGGGGGTCGAACCGGAAGCCCACGCTCTTGCCGCGGATCAGCGGAAAAAAGGTCGCGACCGGGATGTAGGGCTCTTCCCGGATGAACTGGGGATTGATGCCGTAGAACAGGTGCTCCATAGTCGTGTTGCCGGCCGCCACGATGTAGTCGATCATCCCGGGCGGCACGTTGTTCTTCTCGGCCAGCTCCGCAAGCAAGGTGTTGATGTTTCCCACCGCGAGCTCCTGCAGTTCCTGCAGCCCGTTCCGCTCGGCGGCGTAGACGATGCGCGTTATCACGTCGTCCCCGCACTTCCCCTGGCTGTTGTAGGTAGAGGCCTGACCGATGACGTTCCCGTTCGTCATGTCCACGAGGTAGACGACCACCGTGGTGGTGCCGATGTCGATTGCGGCGCCGTAGCGCGTGCGCGCCGCGTTGCCCGGGAATATGTCCAGCACCTCCAATACGGAGCCCACGCCGAACATCGAGACCGTCACATTCCACCCCCCCTCCCTCAAGACATGCGGCAGTTTCTTGAGAACGAGGAAATTCATATGGAGGTGGGAGGCATCGAACCCCCGTTGGTCCAGGGCCCTGCGTACCCGTTCGAAATCCGGGATGTTGTCGTCGAGGGTCGGTGCGGAGAGCTCGAGATACACGCGGCTGATGCGGGATTCGAGACACCCGCCCGCCTCTTTCATGAGCCGGAGCAGTTCTTCCGCTTTAGCGCCCGTCGCGATCTTGTGTTTCGCCTGCATGCGCGACTCGGGCGGGATCTCGACCACGAGATCGCTCTTGATCCGCGAAAGACAGGCAAGCGTATAGCCCCGGCCGGCCTCTTCGGCGCTCAAAAAAGACCGTGATTTGCCGCCCTCGACCGTTCCCTCCTTGATAATGACCTTGCACTTGCCGCAGTTTCCCTTGCCGCCGCAGGAGGAAAGCACGTACAGGCCGGCGGACTTTACGGCCCTGAAGAGATTTGTATTGTCGACAACATCGATGGTGACGTTGTCCGGCATGAAGGTAATCTTGTGTTTCATGGGCTGAATATATCAGGGAGGTAATGGGGCGTCAAGAAATTTCTCGGCAGATCTGATGGCGCAAAATGCGTTCACGCCGCTTTCCATGCCTGGAAATATTTTCAAGAATACGAAATAATTGACTTTGTTTTCGCGATTGATATAGAATGCGGGGGCAAGGATCGGGAGGCTCGATGCAATCGTTTGCCATACGCCTGGGAGCGCTTACCTGCGCCGCGCTGATGTTCTCCGGCTGTGTTGCCGCACCGCCGGCGAGGCACCTCGACGCATACTCGTTCTCCGTCGCCGACAAGGCCGCGGAGACGGCGCTTACCATGGTCGGAAGGCCGTACAAGTCCAAGGGCGACAGCCCTTCGGGCTTCGACTGCAGCGGCCTCGTCCGCTACAGCTATCTTGCCGCGGGCAAAGATGTGCCTCACGGCACCGATGCGCTGAGACAGCGCACCCGGCCGGTCCTCGTGCATAATATGCGCAAGGGCGACCTCCTGTTTTTTAATGAACTGGGGAAGAAATATTCCCATGTCGGCATTTACGTGGGCGACGATTGTTTTGTCCATGCCCCGAGCACGGGCGGGCGCGTGCGCACCGACAGCCTTCAGGACCCCTACTGGAAAAAGCACTTCCTCGGCGCAAGAAGGTTTGATTAAATTCAGGATAAACTGACGAGAAAAGGTCCGCAACAAAGACGCCGGTCAAAGCCAATTCCCAGAGCGAATTACAAAATCCTGAACAATTTTCAAATTCGAACATTTGAGATTTTGAATCTTTGATTATTCGATATTATTTCGAGTTTCGAATTTAGAACTTACCCCAGCGTGCTGGTCGGAAGGATTTAGGATTGGCTTGTGCGGCGGTTACTTCCTTGTTTTCTTCACCGACTTACTGATCGCTGCACGGAGCTCGCGCTCCATCTTCGCCTTCTGCGCAATGCCGCTCCAGAGCCCGTAGAGCAGGACCTGAAGGGTGAGCACGGTCACGAACCCGATGCGCACACCATAGCCGAGGGAGGCCGCCATCTGGTCCGCCATCTCCTCGATCTTGCGGTAGAGGATGAGCATGTTCGTCATGGCCGTGATCATGGTGACTGCGGCGCCGGCCATGACCCCTTCGAGGACGGCCTTGCCTTTGGTCGTGTAGCCGATCCACAGGCCCGTGCCGAAGCTTGAAATGACGGCCAGGAGCGCGAGGAGGGAGAGGCCTTCGTTGCCGGAAAGCCAGGGGTGCTCGCCCCGCAGGAAGGTGCCCACGGTCTCGATGCCGAAGGTCCCGTAGATGATGCTGAAGGTCTGGCCGCTGAAGTGAATGAAAAGGGCTACGAGAAAAATTTCGAGTGCAAACTTGATGGCGAAGCTCACTGCAACGTCGGTAATGATCCGGCCCGCGGTGATGTTCTGGAAAAGAACCTTCGCGCCGGCTCTCATCTCCTCTTTGGCTTTGGACGGCGGGATTGACCTCGCTTTGCCGGTTTTCCGGCGTTCGAGGACTTCGTAGATGACGGCGTAGAGGATAGGGATAAGCGGGAATACGCGGCTCGTGTAGGTATCAAGGTCGAAGACCTTGCTCACGGTGACCAGACCGATGGCGCTGCCGATCGCTATGGTAAAGCTGAGAAAAAGGTTTCCCATGGTTTGCTATTATATCACCGATGACCGCGGCGAATCCATCCGGCAGCGCAGGAGGCCAAAGGCGGCGTGCTGCTACTTGGTCGTCTTCTTTTCGGCGTAGTCGGCCAGCTTTTTGTAAAAATCCTTGCTCAGGAACGTTTCAATCGTTTTTTTAAGGCTTTTGTACATAGGCTCCCCTTTCGGCGTCTTCATGCACGGGATGTGGTCGAGGTAGGGTGTGTCCTGGATGGAAAGCACCTGTTTGTTGTCCCCGGTCGTGTAAAAAGCAAGCGGATACTGGACGCAGTCCGCGAATTTGAACTCTTCCCAGACCATGCCCTTGTCCATGGCATGGGTATGGACCGCGCAGTAACGGAGGCCGTCCTTGTTCGTATAGAGCAGGGAGCAGGTGTTCTTAAGGATCAAAACGCAACGAAAGTCCTTGCCCCCGAAGGTCCGCCGTATGGCCCGGGCCTCGTCCTCGTGTATCTCGCAGCCCTTGGGGCACTGTTTCGAGCAGTCGGCGAGTATGGTGCCGTTCTTTTTGAGCGCTTCCCGTTTTTCCGCCGAAAGGTAGGAAAGGATGTCGTCGAAGTGCGCCTCGATCTTCTCCGCTTCGTGCCCTGGAACGATGCAGGCACGGTAGCAGCACTGGGATTTGCAGCCGTAGCCGACCACGTCGCAGACGTAGGGGCGGCTGAAGATCTCGGGATTGACGAGCACCGAGTCGATCTCGATGAAATTTTTTTCTCCAGACATGGTGAAACCTCCACACGCGCGGAAGATTTAAGAAGCCTGAAGCTTGCTTCCTGCGTGATTTGCCACTCCCCGGCTGCTTCTTCCCGGAATTGCAGAGCCCAATATTAAAACTATCCGTCCTTGAAGTAAAGACTTTTTTGACGGCCGCGTTTCTTTACGGCAATCTCTCCCGTGCGCGGCCGGCGAAGACTGAAAAGAGAACTGTCAACGGGCCCTTTGGCGGCATACCATCTCCTTCCGCGGGGTGGCGTTGCCCCCTGAATCGTCCCTCCGCACCCCTCCCGCGGACAGGATCACCCCCTCCCCAGCCCCATTTTTTACCCGTCGGCCCGAGGCAAGGAAAAATTTTTCTAAAATGCGCCGAACATGGGACGGTCCGTAGGTGAAAACCGACACCTTTCCCCCTTGAAGAAAGCCCGGGGAAGGGCAGTGACAAGCTTCGCAAGGCCGAAGAAAAAGAGAAGCGAAAAAAATGAAGCGCTGTCCACTTTATTCTTGACAAAGAGTGCTAATTTTGATAAATCACAATTAACTTTTATGTGTGGTGGGCGCCGTCGGCAGCAAGAGACGGATTGGATTTGGGTGCTAGCCCTTCCGTGGGAACGGAAGGTGGTGCTTGCGGAGATCCCGACTCTGTCGGGAAGCTTGTGAAGCAGGCGGAGAAGGAGGTAAACAGGTTGCACGCGTTAGGAACCCACCTGTTGCTGGAATTGCGGGATTGCAACCGCAGAACCCTTGGTAATCTGGATTTTGTACAGGAAACACTAAAAAATGCCGCACTTGAGGCAAAGGCGACGATTGTCGAAGTCGCTTTCCACGAGTTCAGCCCCTTTGGCATAAGCGGGATGGTGGTCATTGCCGAATCCCACCTTGCCATCCACACCTGGCCGGAATACGGCTACGCCGCAGTCGATGTCTTCACCTGCGGGGACCTGATCGATCCCAGGGTCGCCGCAAATTACCTTATTGAAAAGTTCAAGTCCAAAGACCCCTCGATCATTGAGATCAAGAGGGGAATCCTCGGCAACAAAAAGCTTCCCCACAAGGCCTTACCAGGAGAATCGCTCCAGCATGATAGAGCCCAAGAGTTACAAGTGGTTCATTGAGTATACGAGCCCCGAGGAAGGGCATTTGCACGGCATCCGCATGATCCACTACGTGAGCCAGACCAAGTACCAGCGGATGGAGATCATGGACAGCGGGAGCTACGGCCGGTGCCTCGTGCTGGACGGCAAGATGCAGTCTTCCATCACCGACGAGTTCATCTACCACGAGGCGCTGGTGCACCCTGCGCTCCTTACCCACCCGGACCCGAAACGGGTCTTTATCGTGGGTGGCGGGGAGGGCGCCACGCTCCGCGAGGTGCTCCGGCACAAGAGCGTGGAGTATTGCATGATGGTGGACATCGACCAGGAAGTGGTCGAAAAATGCAAAGAGCTCCTGCCCGAATGGCACCAGGGGGCTTTCGACGACCCGCGGACCGACCTGCGGTTCATGGACGCACGCAAGTATCTCGAAGAGACTTCCGACACCTACGACGCCATCATCATCGACATCTCCGAACCCGTGGAAGAGGGGCCGGCATACCTCCTGTTCACCCGCGAGTTCTATGAGATCGTCAAAGAACGCCTGAGCCCGGATGGGGTCATCTCTCTCCAGGCCGGGACCACGGCCCTGCATTCGCTCTTGAATTTTACGGCCGTGGACAAGACCTTGAACGCGGTTTTCCCGGTGGTCGCCCCCTATGCCGTGTCCATTCCGTCCTTCGGCCTTCCCTGGGGCTTTACCCTGGCCTCGAAGAACCTCGACCCGAGGAAGTTCGCGCCCAAGGACCTGGACGCCATGATCAAGAAGAGGATCAAGGGCGAGAACCGCTATTACGACGGGATCACGAACCAGGGTATGTACCTGCTGCCCAAACACATACGCAAGGCCCTGGCGGAAGAGACCAAGATCATTGAAGACAATGCGCCTCTCTTCACCTATCATTAACGGCCGGGGCAAAAGTCCCTCGGCGGCTTTTCCCGATGCCGATGCTGATAGGATAATAAAAAAACAATGAATCCTCCTCCCAACCGAATAGAGGACGAGCAGTTCCGCACCCCCCTGTTCGATGCGATGGTCAACCTTGCCGAAAGCCGCAAGGTTTCCTTTCATACCCCCGGACATAAAAGCGGCAAAGGCATTTCAACCCGGTTCCGCAAATTCGTGGGACCGCGCATCTTCTCGATCGATCTTACCACGCTGGATGAGGTCGACTCGCTCCAGAACCCCACCGGAGTCATCAAAGAAGCGCAGGAGCTCGCAGCAAAGTCCGCGGGCGCGGACCGGTCCTATTTTCTCGTGAACGGCACCACCGTGGGAAACCACGCCATGGTTGCGTCCACGACCGGGCCCGGCGACAAGGTCCTGATCGCCCGGAACTGCCATCGGTCGGTGCTTACGGGTCTCATCATGAGCGGCGCCCAGCCGATCTTCTTTCAGCCGGCCTTTGACCGGAACTTGAAGCTCACCCTGAACGTCAAATTCGAGACCGTGAAGCAGGCCATCGACGCCAATCCCGATGCCAGGGCGCTCCTCATCACGAGCCCGAACTACTACGGTCTCTGCGCCGACATCGAGAAGATCATTCCCTATGCCCATGAGAAAGGCCTCATCGTGTTCGTGGACGAGGCGCACGGGCCCCACCTCAAGTTCAACCCCAAGCTTCCCCCGTGCGCCCTCGAAGCAGGGGCCGACCTCTGCGTCCAGTCCACGCATAAGATCGTGGGCGGCATGACCCAGGCCTCCATGCTCCATGCAAGGGCGGAAAGAATAAACATCGACGACGTTACGAACACCCTGAAGCTCCTCCAGACCACGAGCCCGTCCTATATCCTGATGGCGTCCCTTGACCTCGCGCGCATGCAGATGGCCACGGAAGGCAAGAAGCTCCTGAACCGGACCATCAAGCTGGCCGAAGAGGCACGTGCGGAGATCAACAATATCCCCGGCATTACCTGTTTCGGCAAAGAGCAGGCCAGGGCCGCGGGCATGGCGGACATGGACGTGACCAAGCTCACCATCACGGTCTCGGACATGGGGCTTTCGGGCTACCACGTGTCCCATGTGCTGAATAACCGCTTCGGCATCCAGGTCGAGATGGCCGATCCGTTCCACGTGCTGGTGATTGTATCAATCGGAGACCGCCTGGACGACCTGAACCGGCTTGTCGAGGCGCTCCGTGTGATCTCCGCGGAGACCGGACTCCAGGGCGCGCTCCTTCCCCTGGACAAGGTCCATCCGCCGATGCTCCAGAACCGTTTTGCCATGACGCCCCGAGAGGCCTTTTATTCCGACAGCGAGCTCGTGAACGTGAATGATGCCGCGGGCAGGGTCTCGACAGAGATCGTGACCGTTTATCCTCCCGGCATCCCGCTTCTCGTTCCCGGAGAAGAGATCTCCCAGGACGCCATCGACTACCTCCAGAACATGGCCGGTCTCGGCGCGATCATCGACGGTATGAACGAGAACAACACCCTCGTGCGCGTGGCGAAGGCGTAATCCTTAAATCCCTGTGGCACGGACTACGGGGAGTGTCCGAGGCCAGTTGCCGGTTTAAAGCCTTGTACGAGCAGCCTCAATCAACTGTTGGTGTTGTTTTTTTTCCTGCCGATCCAGCGTACTCTGCCGATCAACTGATGCCGCAAGGAGCTCTTTATGCGTATTCAAGCGCTGCTCGGTCTAATCGCATTCACCGGGATCGCCTGGCTCCTGAGCGAGAACAGAAGGCGAGTCAGGTATACCATCGTTCTGAGCGGTGTCACGATCCAGCTCTGCATCGCGGGCATTCTCCTTTATGTCCCGTTCTTCAAAAAGTTCTTTCTGCTGCTGAACAACGTGGTGCTCTCCCTGGAGGCGGCGACCAGGGCCGGCACCTCCTTCGTGTTCGGGTACGTTGGCGGCGGGACGCCGCCCTTCCTGCTCCAGGACACGGGCTCGAACTTCATCCTCGCTTTCCAGGCGCTCCCTCTCGTGCTTGTGATCGGCGCGCTCTCCGCGCTTCTCTTCTACTGGCGGATTTTGCCGTACATCGTCAGGGCTTTTTCCCTGCTCCTCCAGAAGACCATGAACATCGGCGGCGCCCTGGGCCTCGGTGCCTCAACGACGATCTTCCTCGGCATGGTGGAGGCGCCGCTGGTGATCAAGCCCTATCTCAAGAACATGACCAGGAGCGAGCTCTTCTCGCTCATGACCGTGGGTATGGCTTGTATCGCCGGGACAGTGATGGTCCTCTACGCGACGATCCTGAAAGGCGTTATCCCCGACCCGCTCGGCCACATTCTCGTCGCGTCTTTCATCCATGTGGCTGCGGCCATCACGATAGCGCGCATCATGGTCCCTGAGTCCGGGGAGGAGACCTCCGGCAGCTTCATTCCCCGGAGAACGGCCACAAGCTCCATGGATGCCGTGGTCAAGGGAACCATGGATGGTCTCCATCTTCTTCTGAACATCATCGCCATGCTCGTGGTCATGGTCGCTCTCGTGCATCTGGCGAACCTCCTGACCGGCCTGCTGCCTGACGTGGGGGGGCGGCCGCTTACGCTCCAGCGCATATTGGGGATCGTCATGGCCCCCGTTGTCTGGCTTTTCGGCATTCCCTGGGCGGAGGCGCAGACGGCGGGTTATCTTATGGGCACTAAGACGATCCTGAACGAGCTGCTCGCGTTCCTCGAAATGGCTAAGCTTCCGGAAGGCGCGCTCGATCCCCGAAGCCGCCTCATTATGACCTATGCCCTCGCGAGTTTCGCCAACTTCGGAAGCCTGGGGATACTCATCGGCGGCCTCGGGAGCCTTGCGCCGGAGCGACGGGACGAGGTTGTAGGGCTCGGCATGAAAGCGCTCGTCGCGGGCACCCTCGCGACCTGCATGACCGGTGCAGTGATAGGGATATTCTCATAAAAATCCAAAATCCCAAATTACAAATCTCAAATAAATTTCAAATGTCAAATTCCGGACGTTGGTCATTTGCATTTTTGTGGTTGGATATTGTTTGAAATTTGGTGCTGGTTGTAGAGATACCCTTCCTCTTCCTAATCTGATATAATCCAGACATGCGCTTCTTTCGCTACCGCGGCAGGTTTTTTCAGGGCATGAGCCTCTTTCTCCGGGTGCTCCTGAGCTACAAGCTCCTGGGTCTCAGGAACTCCTTTACATCAACCGCGGTCAGGCAGGAGCGGCTGAAGCGGTTGCACGCCAAAACAGCGCGCCTGCTCCGGGAGCACATGATCGAAATGCGGGGCGTCCTCATCAAAATAGGACAGTTCATGTCCTCCCGCGTCGACATCCTCCCCGAGGAATACACCGACGAGCTCTCGAAGCTCCAGGACCAGGTCCCGCCCGCCCCGTTTGCCGACATCGCGCAGCGTGTCACGGAGGAGCTTGGGCCCATGGACGAGGTTTTCTCGTCGTTCGACGAGGTCCCGATTGCCTCGGCCTCGCTCGGCCAGGTCCACAAGGCGTGCCTCAGGGACGGGGACTGCATCGTGGTCAAGGTCCAGTACCCGGGCATTGAAGAGGTGATCGCCGCGGACATGAAGACGCTCAAGTTCGTGATCCGCATCCTGCGCCTCCTTTTCCGGCATATAAACCTCGATGTCATCTATTCCGAATTTTCCCGCATCGTCATGGAGGAGCTGAACTATCTGCAGGAGGGAAAGAACGCCGAGACATTTGCCCGCAACTTCGCCGACAACAAGAGGATAGCGATCCCGCTGGTCTACTGGCCGTTTACGACGTCGAAGGTGCTCACGCTCGAATACCTCGAAGGCACCAAGATAACCGACTTCGACTTGATTGATAAGCAAGGGATCGACCGCAAAGATGTCGCGCGCATCCTCGCCGAGGCATACGCCCAGATGTTCTTTGTCGACGGCCTGTTCCACGGAGACCCGCATCCCGGCAACATCTTCGTCCGGCCCGGCCCCGAGGTCATCCTCGTGGACTTCGGCATGGTGGACCGCATCTCGGCGCCCCGGCGCGAGGCGCTCCGCCGCGCCTTTACCGCGATCGTGGACCGCGACGGTCTTGGGTTCGTCCGGGCGCTCGTGGACATGGGGTTCATACCGCTCACGAAGGACATTCAGCCACTCGTGCAGTTCGTCGAGAGGATCCTGCTCAAATACCGCGACATGTCGGCTTCGGAGTTCAAGGCCATGGACATCGAGGAGATCGGCCGCGATATTATGGAGGCGCTCCAGATCAGCCCGTCGATCCAGATCCCGAACGACTTCATCCTTTTCGGGAGGGTCATCGGCATGCTGAACGGCCTCGGGTCGAGGCTCGACCCGGAAACCAATATCATCGAGATCGCGGCGCCCTTCGCGAAACGCTTCATCAGGGAGGAGAAACTGACGGTCTCCGGCATCCTCCAGGAGGCGGCTCTGACCGGCCGAGCTGTCGCGAACCTGCCGAGGCTTCTGACCGAGTTTTTCGTGACCACGAGCAGGGGAGAGACGCGCGTGGAGATCACCTCGAAAGGCATTGTCGAGGAGCTCAGGAATATCTCGCGTATCGGCAGGGGGTTCATTCTTGCCGTCCTCATAGTTGGACTCGGCATGGCGTCGCTGTTCCTTCGTATTAATCACTTTGACACGGAAAGTTTCTGGACATTGGCCGGAGCGGGGATATTATTTCTCTGGCTGGTCGCGGGCCTCAGGAAGACCTGAGACCCCGAGAAGCGGCGGTAACGTAAGAGGGAGGGAGGTCAACAATGATATGGTTGAGACGGGAGCTCGCTTTTAGTCTTTTTCTCATGATGATCGCTGCAATTCCGGCGATCTCGTTCGCCCATGGGGTCGCGGGACAGAGGTTTTTCCCGACAACCTTTGCCGTGGACGATCCCTTTATTTCCGATGAGTTTTCAGTGCTCTACAATTCCATTAAGATGAACGACGAGGCAGGGGGGCCGCAGGTACAGGCTTCGTCGCTTGAGGCGGGGTATTCGAAACGCATCTTCCCGAACTTCGGCATAGAGCTCGACGAGTCGTACCAGCGCCTCCGTACCGACGGAGACGGCACGGTTAACGGCTTCGGCAACCTCGGGGTGAATGTGAAATACCAATTCTATACGAGCGCCGAGCATGAAACTATCCTGTCCGTCGGCGTGTCGGACGAGATCGGCAGCACCGGGAACCGTAATGTGGGCTCAGATTCCTTTTCAACGATATCCCCGGCCTTTTATTTCGGCAAAGGCTTCGGCGACCTGCCGGATTCAGCGGGACTTTTAAGGCCCCTGGCTGTCACGGGGGTGCTCGGCCTGAACTTTCCCTCCCAAAAGAGCACGGACGATGTCCGGAACCCCACGACGCTGACCTGGGCGTTCACGCTTCAGTACAGCCTGATGTATCTTCAGTCCGCGGTAAAAGATGTAGGGCTTGGGCAACCGTTCAACCGGATGGTCGCTGTGGTCGAATTTCCCCTGGAGACCTGCCTCAACGGGGACTGTAAAAATCAGACGACCGGGACCGTAAACCCCGGGATCGCCTGGATCGGAAAATACACGGAACTGGGCGTTGCCGCGGAGGTCCCCATGAACCCGCGCTCGGGAGCGCATACCGGGTTCTTCGTCCTTTTTCATCTCTTTATCGACGACCTGTTCCCCAGGAGCCTGGGGAGGCCGATTTTTCCGTGAAAAAAGTCAAGCGATTTTCCGATCTCAAGGCAGCGACGGCGTTCCTGTGCATGGCGTTCATCGCCATTCTGCCTGACCTTGTCTGGGCTCATGCTTATCCCGACCACGCCGACCCGAAAGTGGGATCGACCGTCTCGGCAGCCCCGGCCAAGGTCCGGATCTGGTTCGACAGCGAGCTGGAGCCGGCCTTTTCCACGATTATGGTCCATAGCGCAAACAACGAGATGGTGGACAAGGGAGACGGGCGCGTGGATCCAAACGACCCCACGCTGCTCGAAGTAAGCCTGCCTCAGCTGCCCCCGGGGACCTACCGCGTGATCTGGAGCGTCGTGGCCAGGGACACGCATCGGACCTCGGGAAGCTTTACCTTCACGATCAAATAAGGAGATGAACGGCCGATGACCGAATTTCTCCACGTCATTCCAGCGTGGCTCGAACTTATCTTCCTGACTTTCTGCATCGGGTCACTTGTCTGCCGTCTCTGGGTCCTCGATGGTCCGGCAGCTGCCGCTTCCTCTCAGGATAAAATTCCGGAACGTTTGCGGCGGCTGTTTCGCATCGGCATTGCGGCAATCATCGCCTGCGCGATCGCCGATCTTCTGATAGGCGCCGTGGAAATGGGCGGAGGCCCCATCCCGGCGGTTTTTCCCCTGCTCCCCACTGTGATATTGAAGACCCACTTCGGCAGGGTCTGGATCATCCGCATCGCGGCTCTTCTTCTGTTGACGGTCACGATGCAGGCAGGTCGTAGATACCGTGAATCACGCGGCGTTCTGCTTTTCATGTTCGCTCTCGGGCTCGTTATCGCCATGACCGAGAGCGCGTCGGGACATGCCTCGGATGCGGGGGATTTCAGTGTGGCAGAAATCGTGGACTGGCTGCATATTCTCGGCGCCTCACTGTGGGGCGGCGGCCTTTTTGCGCTCGCGGTCGTAATTCTTCCGATGCTCATAAAACAGGACGATCAGACATCAATCGCCCGGGTCGCCGGCAGGTTTTCACGCCTTGCCGGCTATGCCGTCGGCGTTATCGCGATCACTTCGCTCTACAATGCATGGTCATATGTCGGCAGTTTCACAGCGCTCTTGAAATCAGCCTATGGCCTGACGGTGCTCGCAAAGGTTATATTGCTTTTCACCCTCATTCAGCTCGGCGCCTTCAATCGTTACGTCAGCGTTCCTCTTTTGCGGGAAAGGGCGGGCGCGTCCCCGGCCCGCAGCGTGATGATCGATCGTTTTGCGGCTAAACTTTTTTCCCGCATTCGACACAGGCAAGACAGGCAGGATATTGCAGCGTTATTTTTGCGGATCGTGAGAATAGAGGCGGCCCTCATGGCGGGGGTGCTGCTCTGCGCGGCCCTGCTCCGGCACGAGGTCCCGGCTCGTCACTTTTCACACCTTGAACACGCTCAAGCTGCTGGCGATCATGCGGGGCACGAGCATGAAATGAACATGCAATATGCGGCTAAGCCAGAGTCCACCGTAGTGCGGCTCGAAACAAATCCGAAACACATCTCCGCCGGCGAGCCTGTTTCGATCACGATCCATCTGGAAGACAGGAACGGCAGGCCGCTTCAGGGGTTGCGGGCGCACCATGAGCGAATACTTCACACCGTAATTATCGGGCAAGACCTGAACGTCTTCGCCCACATCCATCCCGAGGACCTGGGGATGCTCACCGGTGTAATGCTGGATACGGCGACCTTCCCGTTGCGTTACACGTTTCCAAAGTCGGGCGCCTATATCGTCGGCATCGACTTCGCGACGGCAGACGGGATGTACAGCAAAATGGCGAACCTTACCGTTTTCGGCCGGCCGCTCATGGGAGAGGCGAAGATCGATTTCTCAAAAACGAAGAATTTCGGGCCGTACCGGGTTTTGCTCAAGACCTCCCCGGAGGAGATTAGAGCCGGTGAGAAAACAACGCTCGAATATTTTATCCAAAAGGATGGAAAGCCGGTGACGGACCTCGAACCCTACCTGGGCGCCGCCATGCACCTTGCCATCGTCCGCGCAGACCTCACGCAGTTTATACACAGGCACGGGGTTCCGCCGGGAGGGCCTCAACATCAGAACGACCATGCTCACGCCCTGCTTCCCGAAAAGTTCGGCCCGAAGATAGATTCCGCCATCGTCTTTCCGGTCAAAGGCATCTATAAGATATTCAGCCAGGTACAGCACCACGGAAAGGTCCTTCTCTTCGATTTCATGGTGGAGGTCCAGTAGTTGTTTCTTTTCATATTATGTTCGAGAGCGATTCATGATTGCCGGTCAATTTTTCAGGGAGAACTTAGTGCATTATGCTCCGTGGAAAGTCAGGCTAGTTGAGGTAGCGAACCGGATTAACAGGCAGGTCGTTGACCCGGACCTCATAATGCACATGAGGCCCGGTGCTCGACCCGGTATCCCCGGAATACGAGATTATATCGCCGCGCTTCACGTGCTGTCCCGGTTTGACGTTTAACCGGGAATTGTGGCCGAAAACCGTCTTTAGACCGTATCCATGGCTGAGCTCGACCATGTTGCCGTAGCCGGATTCGAAACCCGCCTTGATAACCACCCCGTCGGCGGGTGCGACTACCGGGGTGCCGGTCTGGACCGCAATGTCCATGCCTTCGTGAAATTGTATCCTGCCGGTGAACGGCGAGATTCTGTTGCCGAACGGGGAAGTGACCCATCCGCGGACCGGCCAGACCGAGGGAGTCGAGGCATAGAGCGAACGCCTGTCCTCAAAGTATTCAATCAGGGACTGCAGGCTCGTCTCCTGCTTCGTAGCCACCCCCTGGAGCTGGGTCAATTCCTGATGCATTTCTTTGAGCGCTTCGTCCTGTTTCTTTTCACCGATTGTGGTAAGGTTCTGAAGCCCGAGTTCATCCCTGCCCCCGATCCCGAGGAGCTGCTGCGTCTTATCGCGGGGGCCGAGACCCACGGCCCGCCGCAGCTTTGTATCCAGGTTGCGGATCAGGTACATCTGGCGTTTATAATCGATCAGGTTGAGGGCGAAGTTCTGGACCTGGACTTTCTGCTGCATAAGTTCCTCGCGCATGGACTGCAGTTCCGAGACTTTCCCTTGGACGTCATTATATTCATAAATAAGATAGACTGAAAGGACAAGCATTCCGGCAAGCGAGAGAAGAACCGACTTGATCACTGATTTGGAAATGTTCAGAGTCCTGACGCGCGCATTGGGACCGGGCAGGAACATAAAAGTAACATATTCTTTATTCTTGGTATTTCTTGAATTCTTACCCCGCATGCTTCCTCCAAAGGCAAACAACGTCTAAAACGTAGCACAGCGTATCAGAAAGTGTCAAGTTGATATTACTGTTTCCCCTCCCCGGATGTTCGGCCCGGTGATAGAATCAACCATCGTCTTTCCGGCAAAAGGCATCTACAAGGTCTTCAGCCAGGTGGAGCGCAAAGGGAAGGTCCTTCTCTTCGATTTCATGGTGGAGGTACAGTAGTTCTTTCCTGATTATTTTCGCCCGATAATCTGTCCATTCAGTAGTGTTTCATAGCTGTCGATTCCCCGTAGGAAAGTGGGAATACGGGTCGGCATGGTTTTGTAACGGTAGAGCGGTTTAAACTCCAGCACAGCAGTCTCGCCTTCCTTAAGCGTTATCTTGACTTCAGTGTAATAGAGTTCGCCGGGGAGTCCAAAGAATATTTTATGCTGTCCGTCGGCGAGCCTGATTTTTTTCTCGAGATTATATTTCATCCCCACTCCTGCATCGGGGTCATGGCTCGTTTTCCCTTTCTCGTCATAGCGAGGAATCGTCTCCTTTTGGCCGTCCACCTTCCACAGAACGGCCTGGCCGTCTATATTTACCAGGAAGGGATAGCCGGGTTTACCGTGCATGGACTTTTTGGATTCAAGAACATAATACCCTTCGAGGGGAGTCTTTATGGACGCCTTCATGACCAGATCCGCAAATCCAGCCGGAACGACTCCCTCCGCCGGGGCCTCGGTGAAGGCGTCCGTTCTCTCGCTTTGGCTCATCCGCGCTATCTCCTTCGTTGTGGCACCGCAGCTTGCAAGGGTGATACTGATTGTTATAATGGCCATCAATTTCGCAAGGATATTCATCGCAGCTCCTTGGGGACGCAATGACAAAGGAGAAAATAAAAAACATTGATCAAAGTCTTTTGTAGATCAAAGAACACGCAAAGAGAACGGCATTTATCATCACAATCGTCGCGCCAGCCGGCAAATTCAATGAGAATGACGCGGTAATCCCGATGAGAACCGAAGCGACAGCGACCATGATAGAGATGAGCATGGCCACCTTAAAACTCGTGGCCACTTGCAGGGCCGTAACCGCGGGCAGGATCAACAGCGCGGAAACCAGCATGACGCCGACCACTTTGATGGCCAGCACGACCGTCAGCGCGGTCAAAAGCGTGAGCGCGACATTGATCCGGGCTGTTTTGACACCCGTTATTTTAGCGTATTCGCCGTCAAAGGTCACCGACAGCAGGTCGTTATAGAGCAGCACGATGACCAGCAGCACGACCAGCGACAGTCCGAGCGACAGGTATACCTCCCGGTTGCTGATGGTCAAAATATTTCCGAACAAGTAACTGAACAGATCGACGTTGAAGCCCTTTGACAGGCCGGCAAGGATGACGCCTCCGGCAATACCGACCGCGGAAACGATGCCGATGGCGGCGTCGCCGTAGATCCTCGCTTTTTCCGTGAGCTTCAGGATGAAGTAGGAAGCGACCAGGACAACGGGAATTGCCACGGTGAACGGATAGAAACCGAGAAAGAGCCCCAAGGCGATCGCGCCGAAGCTGACGTGGGCCAGACCGTCCCCGATGAGGGACAATTTCCGGAGCACGAGGAAAAGCCCGAGCATGGCGCAGAGCAGGGCGATAAAGGCGCCGGCGAGATAGGCCCGCTGAATAAAGTCATATTGTAAGAAATGAAACAGCTCCATAAGATTCAGTCGTGTTGGTGGCAAATGAGGTGCTGGGAAAAATGGCCGAAGTACTTCGTCATTTCCCCCGATCTGCAAAAATCGTCGAAGCGGCCGTAGAAAACGAGTTTCTTGTCCAGGTACAGCAGCTTGTCGGCGTACTTTCCGGTCTGTGCCGTGTCGTGCGTGTTGAGCAGTATGGTTATTCCCCGGTCTTTATTAAGCGTCCTGATGAACTGATAAAAATTCTCCCGCGACTGGGGATCGAGCGAGGTTGCCGGCTCGTCGAGAATCAGCAATTCCGGATCGGCTACCAGCGCCCGCGCAAGGAACATCCGTTGCTGCTGCCCCCCGGAAAGCTCGCTTGCCGGCCGGTCCCCGAGGTCCGAGATTCCCATCACGTCCAGGACCCGGAGAATCTTTTCAAAGTCGCCGGCAACGAATATTTTCGGGAACCGTTTCCGGGACAGCAGACCCAGGCCGACCACTTCCCTGACCGTGGCGGGAAAGAGCGGATTGAATGATCCGACATTCTGCGGCAGGTAACCTACGCGGTCCCACCGGTCGAACCGTTTTATATTCCGGCCGAACAGCTCCACCGTTCCGCTGGACCCGACAGCCAAACCGAGCATGTTTTTGATGAGCGTGGTTTTGCCCGCGCCGTTCGGTCCCGCCACGGCGACATAGTCGCCCTTCTCCACGTCAAAGCTTACGTCGTGGAGCGCCTCGACCGGTCCGTAGCCGAAACAAAGATTTTTTATTGACACGATGGCGTTCATCATTGGCATTCGAGCCCGGTCTTCAGATTCTCAAGATCAGCCTTCAGGATGCCGAAGAACGTAACGCCCTGTTCAAGCTGGTTCCTGGTCACGTTCGCGGCCGGATTGAGGAGCAGCATTTGTGCCTTGGTTTCGCCGGCAATGGTCTCCGCGATCTTGGGGCTCGTCAATTCCTCGTAAAAGACGTATCGAATCTTGTCCTTCTTTATCTGGTCCACCAGCCGGGCAAGGTCTTTTGCCGTCGGTTCAGCGTTCGGAGACACTCCTTGTGCAGCCAGGTACTTCAGGCCGTAACGCTTGGCCAGATACCCGAACGCATAGTGGCCGCCATAGACGATTTCCCTGTCCCTGCAATGAGCGAGCGTATTCTTAAAAGACTGATCTATCTCCGTCAGGCCTTTGCTGTAAGCTTCGGCATTCCTTTGGGAAAAGCCGCTGTCCGCAGGGTCCTTGGCTTCAAGCGCCTTCTCAATGTTCTGTACCATTATCCTGGCATTGTCAAAGTCGAGCCAGATGTGCGGATCGAGAGCTCCCGCCGGCTCGTCGATGTCGTGAAATACCGCCGGGATCATCCTGGTTCCCTGGCTCGCATCAACGACAATAAGGTTCTTGTTTGTTATGCTCTTGATGATCTTGTCGGCCCACGGCTCCATGAATTTGCCGGCATACACGAAAACATCGGCTTCGTTGATTCTGACGACATCGCCCGGCGTGGGATCGAACGAATGGGGCTCCACTCCCGGCGGGAGCAGGAGGGAGACGTCCGCCTTGTCCGCGCCGATGTGTTTGGCCATGTCGTACAACGGGAACAGTGTGGTTACTACGACGATCTTATGACCACTGGCGCCCGTCCTCCTAGCTTGTTGGCGAGCAGTGTATGCCATGAAAGCAACGGTGGCGGCAATAACTGCAATGACAATGGCCGTAAGCAAGTTGTTCTTCATGTTCATCCTACGGAGTACCTGTTGTCGCTTCTTAGCAAAGTGTATCCCTTTTAATAGAAAATATCAAAGGCAGTATCGGGCGGACGTTTAAGTGCGGTTTTCCGATTGTGCTTTCTCCGCCACTTCAACCCCGTTCTGTTTCTAGCTGATTCAGCTTCTGTGGTTGCGGTACGGCAGGATGAAGCCATGAACTATAACTTAAGCCGTATGAGAGTGTCGTAAGCCTCCGTGCACAATCCGGGCGACAATCCAGGCTATCGCGTAAAGCACGCCGAGGAGGACGACGTCCGTCGGGCCGACCGGCACATCCCAGTTGTACGCTATGTAAAATCCAAGGAACGCGGTCGCGCCGCCGATCAAAGACGCAATTGTCGCGAACTGGCGCATGTTGCGCGCAAACAAATGGGCGATCAGGGCAGGGATCAGCAGAAACCCGAACGATATCAGCGGACCAACGCTGAGAACCGCCATCGAGACGGTGAGACCAATAAGAATATAGAGCACCGCGTCCCAAAAAACGACGTTTTTGCGAAGGATCAATGCCATGTCTCGGTCAAACGAGACCAGGATCAACTCCTTCTGAAACATCCCCAGCACCGCGAGAACAAGCGCAAGCGTTGCCGCCGTCAGCACAAGGTCGAAATTCGAGATGGTGATAACCTCACCTTTCAGCATGTCGAGCCAGCCGATCTCGCCGTACGGGTTTTTTGCCAGCAGAAGAATTCCCAGTGCGGCAGCCACGACGTATGCAGTGCCGAGACGGCCCTCGGGCTGTCCGCGGCCTCGTCGCTCCAAAAACGCCAGCGTCAGAATCGAAGCCAGCGAGAAGGTGATCGAGCCCGCAAAAGCAAGCGCGTGAGCGCTCCGCGAGCCGTGATCAGCCAGATTGAATCCGAACCACAGAGGAAGCGACAGAGCGATAGCGACCCCCGTCGAGGATATCTGAGGCAGCGCAACGCCCATGAACACGAGCCTGCGCATAACGAGAAACACGCCGACCAGCGGGCAGGCGAAGCCGATAAGCACGCTGGTATAGATGGAATTGCGCAGAAGAAAATCGGGCGAGAGGATCTGACGAAGCGTTTCCATATCAGTCTATCCCTTCTTCAAACATTTCCGTAATGCGTGCGGGCGTAAGCAGTTCCTGCGCCGGCCCGTGGAAGACCTTCCCCTCATGAAGCCAGACAACGTGCTCCGCGTGGCGTCGTACCGCCGCAAAGTCGTGAGTGACGAGCAGGACCGCAATCTTCCTTTCCCTGCGGACCCGTGAGATGAATTCCATCACGGCATGCGTCGCAGCGTGGTCCACACCGGCGGTGGGCTCGTCCAGCACCAGGACATCCGGACGGGTAGCAAGGGCGCGGGCGATGAGTACACGCTGTTTCTGGCCCCCGGAGAGTGCCGCAAAACGCTTTCGCGCAAATTCCCCGGCACCGGCCGCGCGCAGGCATTCGCGCGTGAAGGTGCGTTCCTCGGGTGGGATAAAACGACCCGGCCGCACGCGGTCATATGCGCCCATCAGGGCAACCTCGAATGCCGACAGCAAATAGATCGGGTCGAACTGAATTGCCTGAGGGACGTACCCGAATATGAACGGTTCGCCCGCCTCTGCCGTTTCAATGCGGCCCGCGACCGGCGGGATCAGGCCAAGCACCGTCTTGAGAAGCGTCGATTTGCCCGAACCGTTGGCGCCCAGAATGGCGGTGAAACCGGCGCGGGCAATAGAGAGCGTTATGCCGGACAGCACAGGCTGGTTGTTGTAGCCGATGCTCAGGTTGTCCAATGTAATGAGCGGTTCATTCATTGCGTAATTTATGTCCGCCCGGTTTTCCGGGCGGACATACTCTCCTGTCTTTACTTTCTCGCTTGAACGGCCGCGACCATCGTATGAACAGTGTAGTCCATCATCTTGATGTAAGTCTCCGTCCGCGGCACGCCACCCGGCATGATAGGCAAGGTGATCATAGTTGCGCCGGTCTGTTCGGCGATGAGTTTCGGCACCTTTTCAGGAAACTGCGGCTCCCGCACGACGACGGGAACATGCTCGGTCTTCATCGAGGAGATCAACTGCTCGATGTGACGGGGCGTCGGGTCGATGCCGGGCTTCAGTTCGACCGTGCCGAAGAAGTCCATGCCGAAGCGCTTTGCGAAGTAGTTCCACTCTTCATGATAGGCTATGAACTTTACGCCCTTGAGAGGCTTGGCATCTTTCTCCCATTCGGCGATCTTGGCGTTGAGCCTGGCGAGATACGCATCGCGGTTTTTGGTGAATTCCGCTTGATACTGAGGGGCAAAATCTACCAGCGCTTTATAGATGTTGCCGATTGCGGTCTTCGCTAATACCGGATCGAGCATGTAATGCGGGTTGCCGTAGGGATGAACGTCGCCGGCGTAGTGCTCCGTGGTTTTCGGCACATCGAGCGGCACGATGCCCACTGAGCAGTCCACGTAGCCGGGCTGGCCCACCTGGATGCGGGGATTTTTGCTGGCCTCGATGAGCGCGGGCAGGAAGGCGTGCTCCATATCGAATCCCACTTCAAGCAGAAGGTCTGCCCGGTTCATCATGGGCACGAAGCTCGGTTTCATAGGTACGCCGTGCGTGTCTTCGACGCCTGTGGCCAGGCTGTGGACCTCTACCAGGTCGCCGCCGAGTTCACGAGCAAAGTCGGCGAGGTCGGTAAGCGTCGTAACAATCTTGATTTTGGCAGCAGCATGAGCCGGCATAGCCCATCCGCACAACGCCGCTGTGAGAGCGATTATCATAAACAAAGTTAATAATTTGGATTTCATGTTTGTATTCCTCCTGTCCAGGGTTAGCGCTGCTGCCAGCCGTGCGAGTGCGAGCCGATGATCCACGCCCATTGCAGATAAACGGCGCTGTCCGGGCGCAGGCCGGTCTCGTCGTTCGGCTTGGTGTACGTATATTGAAGGCGCAGCTGGTTCCAGTGGCTGAGCGCCCAGGTGATATTAGCGGAGTACGCGGAGGTTTTGGCTTGCTTGTCCACCATGTCCTCCAGCCATTCATATTGGACTACGCCCGACCACTGCCGATGCCACTTGTACATGAGATACGAGTACAGTCCATAGGAGCTGACGGACCGGCCGGGCAGGGCATTGCCCAACGGATCGGTAACGTCATAGCGGTTGTCGCTATGGAGCACCTCGGTGCCCCACGTGAGGGTCTGGAACTGGTTGTTCCGGAGCGGCTTCCAGCTCAGCACCAGGTCCGCTCCCACGAGGCGGCGCTCCCGCTCGGTAAGCGTGTTGCCTCCCACTATTGGGAGCGGCGGATTGGCCGGATCCGGCGCCCATTGGGCGACAGTGCTCGGATTCACCAGGCCCGAAATGCCGGGTTCGAGCGAGATGTCCGGCGTTAGTTCGAAATACGTGGACAACCGGCCCCAATAGTTCAATCCGCTCCCCTTGCGAAAATCGCCGGCAAAGTTCGGCGGGTTATCGCCGCCGAACTGATCGCCGACGCCGAGCGTCAAGCTGATGTAGTGCTCGGTCGGCACGAGCCAGTTGACCTGCAACCCGTCCGTACGAGACTCGCCGCCGATGTACTGGTCGAGTACGAGCGGACGGTTCACGACCGGCAGTTCATGGTCGTGAATATAGGCAAGGCGGCCGAATTCGCCAAAGAACCGGCCCGCCTTCACCTCCAGATTTCCGGGCAGCGACGTGGTCTGGAGCGCGGCCTCTTCTATCCCCCAGCTCGACTCGCCGGTGACCGGGTCGGCTGATCCGTTGACCACCACATAGGCTTTTGCGAACGGATCCACGGATCCGGCAGCATTCAGTTCCACCGAACGTTGATTTATGTCATACCCGCCGGGCCGGTCGCTGCCCGTCTCCGCCGAGCCCCTGCTGCGGTAAGAGAAGATGGTCTCACCCACGAGCCCAAAGGATGGGTTGAATTCACTAGGCAGAATCTTCTTTTGCGCTTCAACCAGCTGGTCCACTTTCTGATTCAATTCCTCGATCTCCTGCTGCAGTTCCTGGTTCGTTTGCCGCGATGTCTGGTTCTTTGCCGGATTTTCCGCTGTGCTCGAACTTTCATCAGACTCAGCTGCGACGGCAATTCCGGCAAGAAGAGCGAACGCGAGCACAATTATGCTATAAAAAGAAAAAATTCTTTTCATAATTCCTCCGAAGTATCGAATATGTATGGGCTGAGGCGTGTAGGCGAAGGTTGAACGCGTAATGCAGCTCGCTGCAAAAACGATTAGTTACGAGCGTTATCCTCTAACCTGTGCTGAGATACGTGTCAAGAGGAGAATGCCGGCGGTGCGCGGCTGTTGCGGGAAGAGAAGAAGAAAATATCAGTGAAAACGTAAGATGCAGGGACAAAGGTCGTTTCAGTAAAATGGGGAACAGTATCGGAAGCAACCAGCGGCTGGCTTGCAGCTGGTACATGATGGCCTGCAACACAAATGGGGCAGTCATGGTCGTCCGCGGTGTTCTCATGGTGATGGAATACCGCCACGAATGTCGAAAGAAGGAGAAGCAGTATGAGGAATATTATGGTAAATTGATTGCGTCTGTTCATGTTCCCACCGTGCATAAGCGAAAGATTAGTCCAAGCAATCGTGATTGTCAAGAAATTGTTTAAAACGGGACAAGTAAGGACCAAACCTGCTACTTTCGGTCACTCTGTCACTTTGGCAGACTCTTGAGAAAGTCCATTTTGCCGTCATTGCGAGGAGAGCTAGCGACGAAGCAATCTCGAAGTGCCTGATTTTTCTAAAACCGAGATTTCTTCGCGGCTCGCAAAGACATGAAACGTTTTTCAACAACCTGTTAGAGACGTTAACCACGATGTGGGAGCGCAGGCGGATACAATCAGCACCGGCGGACAATTGTTGTATTTGAGCCCCGACATTTCCGCAAGGGTCAGCGCGAACGTTTCCGCGTATGGCTTCGTTCAATTGCCCATCTATCAAGATGTTCATGGAGTTCAACTTGCGCCGCGTTATACCGCGTCTTTAGGCGTACGTTATTCGTTCTGAAGGTGAGCGCCGTAGGCGATGCATTCTGTTAAATATTTTTTTTCAACTAAAACACGAATGCGCACGGAAAAGGCTGCTGAGGTGACTCAGCAGCCTTTTCTTGTGAAATCAGAATAAACGATGGAAGCCCTACTCCGCCCTCACCAGGTCCTCGAACCGGATATCGACGCCGAACACGCCGGCGAGGTCCCCGCCCTCGTTGCTGATTGGCGCCGAAACGGTGATACAGAGCGCGCCGGTGATCTTGGACGTGTAGAAGTCTGAGACAAAGCTCTTGCCGGCCTTCATGGGATTGATGAACCAGGGGCGGTCCGAGAAGTTGTCGCCGAGGCCGGCGTGTTCGTACCTGGCCTTGTTCTCGATATCGGTCACGTTCTTCGTAATTTTCCTGCCGTCCCGGTTCACGACATAGGCGAACTGGATGTACGGGTCTTCGCGCTGGAGCTTCTCCATGACCGGTTCCTGCCTGGCCGGGTCCATGGACCGGATTTCGGGCCGCTCAACGAAGTCCTCGACAATATGGCGGGCGACCTCCGAAGCCTTTTTCTTGAGGCGGTCGAGGTCGGAGACAAAATATTCGGGCAGATATTTCTTCGCGCGGTCGAGCAGTTCGTCGTGAGAAATGCTCGTGGTCCTTCCCTGTTCGTACTGTTCCATCACCCATTTATTAATTTTGGCCAGGCCGGGATGGCGCTTGTCGATCTTCTTGTCCGCGTCGAGATGCAGGTGGCTGTTTACCCAGTGGGCGATGCCCGCGATGCCGGACTTGTCGGTGATGATCACGCCCATGGGCCGCTTCAGGATCTTCGACGTGTTGAAGATGTTGTAGATTTCCTCGTTTTTCATCATGCCGTCGGCATGGATGCCCGCGCTGGTGGAGTTAAATTCGGAGCCCACGAAAGGATAATTGGCCGGGATCGGGAAGCCCATCTCCCTGCGGAAGTACTCTGCCATTTCGGTGATGGCGGTCGTGTCGATGCCTGCGTCTTCCCCCGTCAGGCTGATGTAATCGATCAGCATGGCCTCGACCGGCGTGTTTCCCGTGCGCTCGCCGAACCCCAGGAGCGCGCCGTTCACCGAGGAGCAGCCGTACATCCAGGCCGCGACGCCGTTGACGAGCCCTTTATGGAAATCGTTGTGCCCGTGCCACTCGAGCTGCTCCGAGGGGACGCCGCCGTCGTGAATGAGAGCGTAGAAGATCTCCGGCACGCCGCGCGGCAGCGCGGTACCGGGAAACGGAAAGCCGTAGCCCATGGTATCGCAGGCCCTGATCTTGATCGGGACCTTCGCCTTTTCCGAGAGCCTCATCAGCTCCTGGGCAAAGGGAATGACGAACCCGTAGAAGTCGGCCCGGGTGATGTCCTCCAGATGGCAGCGCGGCACGATTCCCTGATCGAGGGCCGTGGTCACGATGTCGAGATAGGCCTTGAGCGCGTCTTTCCGCGACATATTCAGTTTCAGGAAAATATGATAGTCCGAACAGGAAGTGAGAATGCCGGTCTCCTTGAGCCCCATCTCCTTCACGAGCTTGAAGTCGTTCTTGTTCGCACGGATCCAGCCGGTTACCTCGGGATACCGGTAGCCCTTCTCCAGACAGAGCCGCACCGCTTCACGGTCCTTTTCCGAATAGAGAAAAAACTCGGTCTGGCGGACCACGCCGTTCGGGCCGCTCATGCGGTGCAGGAAGTCGAAAATGTCGGCGATCTGCCCGGGCGTATAGGGCGGACGGGACTGCTGCCCGTCGCGGAAGGTGGTGTCCGTGATCCAGATGTCCTTCGGGATATTGGTCTGGATAAGCCGCTCTTCGAGCACCACGCGCGGGACGCTCGTATAGGGGAACATGTCCCGGTACAGGACCGGCTCCTTCACGTCCTTGAGCTCGAAGGGTGTTTTGGTTGTCTGTTTTTTGATGGTCAACGAAAGCCTCCTGATTTCACAAATTCAAGATTCAATATTCAAGATGCTACAGCGGAACTTTCTAAAGTTGAATATTTCATTTTGAACATTGAATCGTTAATTTCCCCGGATCCCCCTGATCGCCGCGGCATAGTCTTTGGCGCCGAAGACAGCCGAGCCCGCAACGAGGATATCGGCGCCGGCCTTGGCGATTTCGGCGGCGTTTGCCGGCTTGACCCCGCCGTCGACCTCGATCTCGGTCTTCAGCCCCAGTTCTTCGATACGTTTTCGGAGCTTGGCAATCTTTTCCAGCGCAGAGGGGATAAAGGCCTGGCCGCCGAAGCCGGGGTTCACGGACATGATGAGCACCATGTCCACATCGGCCAGGACGTAATCCAGGCTCGTAAGCGGCGTTGCCGGGTTGAGCGCCACCGCAGCCTTGACGCCTTTATGCTCCTTGATCGACTGGACGAGCCGGTTCAAGTGGAAGGCGGTCTCCGTATGCACCGTGATATAGTCCGCGCCCGCTTTTGCGAAGTCGGCAATGTACAACTCGGGGTTGGTTATCATCAAGTGTACGTCGAGCGGCAGCTTCGTGGTTTTGCGCGCGGCCTCGACGATCAACGGCCCAATGGTGATGTTCGGCACGAAATGGCCGTCCATCACGTCGACGTGGACGATATCGGCCCCCGCGGCCTCGACGGCCTGGATTTCTTCTCCGAGCCGGGAAAAGTCAGCCGAAAGGATCGAGGGAGCTACCTTGATTTTTTTCAACATAAGCCTCCTCGCTTGCCGGTGCAAAACTAGATTAACCGCAGAGACACGCCCTGCACACGCGTTACTCGCTCACTATAATGTCGACTGTCGCGTCTGCGGCAACCGGCGAACCTGCCCCAGGATTTTGGCTGATTACGGCGTGTTCTATTGTTGCTGCTGCTTTGTCGCCAGTCGCTTTATAGCTGGTCCGGTGCTGCAATCCCATGCGGTCGATGATTCTTACGGCCTCTTCCGCTCTTTTTCCCGTCAGCGCAGGCATGACGAATGTTTTGGTCTTCCTGCCGGAGCTGACCAGCAGGCTGATTGTGCCGCCCTTATCGAACGGACTGCCGGCCGCGGGATCCTGTGCAATCACGGTATCCCGCTCCACGCTCACGGAGGAGACACGCGACAGTGTGCCGGGGACAAACCCCGCCTGCCGGATCATGATATCGGCCTTGCGATACGGTTCGCCCACGAGCTTCGGCGTCTGCGTGTCGCTCGGCCCCGTGCTCACGACCACGTGGACCTGTCGCCCCTTCTTGATGCTGCTTCCTGCGGCAGGTGTCTGCGATATTACGGCGTCACGCGGCAGCGTCGGATGCGGCTCCCGCCGATCGACCTTGAGCTGCAGGCCCTGCTGGCTCACCGTCTCGATCACGGTCACGATGTCCTGGCCGGCAAGGTCGGGAACGCGCACCTCTTCCTGTTGCAGAAGCAATGCAACGACGGCGAAGGCGCTTACGATGCCAACTCCTACCAGCGCGAGAAATATGCCGAATCCTTTCAAAAGCTTTTTCATGAATTAAGCCTCTATTTTACCCAGAATTAATCCAAGAAGCAAGATGTTTGGCCGCAATGAGAAACGAATTTTCATGAATAAAACTTTCACCCGGAAAGCGTTTAAGCGCCGATAAGCCGTATTTACGCGGATTTAATCTTGAAATCAACTGCTGGACGCGGATTGACGCAGAAAAAACGGATATAATATCAGGGTAACATTCGGCGGTCCCGGATTTATTAAATTCCGCGTGAATCCGCGGTTAGGAAGGTTTTTTTACCAGTCTCACGCCAAAGAAGCCGTCCATAGCCGGTTCGCGTGGGAAAGTACGGAAAAATCCATGTTCATCCACAAGCGGAGCCGCCTGTTTGGCAAGGTAAGGCCGAGGATCATCAATCGCAAAAGTGTTGCCGGTGCCGTCAAGAAAGTAGTTGATCACCTCTTCGTTCTCTTCCGGCTCCGTGGTGCAGGTGGCGTAGACGAGCGCCCCGCCGGGTTTCAGAAGCTTCGAACAATTCTCCAGGATCCGGCGCTGCACCGCGGCCCGCTCCAAGATGACCCGCTCGTTTTTGCTCCAGCGGCCGTCGGGATGTCTCCTGAGCACGCCGAGGCCGGAGCACGGGGCGTCGATCAGTATCTTGTCGAATCGGCCCTCCTTATATTTCATAGCATCACCTCGGACCGGGGCGATGATCGTTATGCCGAGCCGTTCGCTGTTCTCGCGGACCTTCCTGATACGGCCGGGGTCGGTTTCAAGCGCCACGAGCATGCCTCTGTTTTCCATGAGTTCGGCAAGGTGCGTTGCTTTCCCGCCGGGAGCAGCGCAGGCGTCGAGCACCGTCTCGCCGGGCCGCGGAGAAACAAGCAATCCAATCAGCTGGGCCGCCTCGTCCTGCACCATGAACCAGCCTTTCTCGTATGCTGTGAGCGAACGCAGGCCGGGCGACGAGAGGATTTCGAGACCCACAGTCGAAATGGCTGTCTCGGCAACTTCGGCGCCTTCGGCTTCGAGCGAGGCCTTGAGCTGGTCTCGCGTCGTCTTGAGGATGTTGGTCCTGATCGTAAGAGGCGCTGGACGGTTATTCTCGCGTAAAAGGGCTGTCGCTCTTTCTTCGCCGAAACGCTGCAACCAGCGCTTTACGAGCCATCCAGGATGTGAATAAACAATGGAGAGCCTTTTTGCGGGATCAACGAGGCCGGGTTCGGCGATGGAATTCCGCCTGCGGTCAAGGTTTCGGAGCAGGCCATTTACATAGCTGCTTTTTCCCCCATAGGTCTTGGCCAGTTCTGTTGCCGTATTGACGGCTGCGCTCACCGGAATTTTGTCGAGAAAGAGCATTTGATAGGCGCCCAGGCGAAGAATATTTCTGGTCCATACGTCGGTCTTTGCAAGGGGTTGCATGGAAAATTGATCCAGGATCCAGTCCAGGCGCGTCCGGTTCCTGAGCGTCCCGTTGACGAGTTCGAGGATGAAGGCGTTGTCGCGCGCGTCGAAGGCCTGCCGTGCCTGGTCCAAAAGCGCGTCCGCAAAAGCCTTCTTCTCGACGCGGTGGAGGATCTCAAGGGCTTTTTCGCGGGGTCTATCCCTTTGCGCCACTGGCTTTACCATGGCCGCCTGCCAGGTATTCCAGCGCCTCGGCAACTTTGCCGATGTCCACGCTGGTATTAAAGCACGGCCCGAAGGGGCGTTCGTTCAGGATGCCGATCACCGGCAAAGGGTAGGCGTCCTGAATGCCGCTCGTCAGGTCCCGCTCGCAGGCCACGGCGATGATCGCCTGCGGCTTCGCTTCCGCCACACGCCGGCGCGCGAGCGTACCGCCGGTCGCGACCGAGAGGTATACGTCATGTTTCTTCGCGAGCGTCACCAGGTCTTTTATCCTGCACTTGCCGCAGGCCTGGCACTTGTACGCATCGGTCGTGATTTTGATGGCGCAGTCGTTGAACTGGAGGCAGTGCGGCATGAGAAGCAGGATGCGCCTGGGCTTTGCGTCGCGGCACTTGGCGCGAACGAGGAGGTTGTTCACTTCCACAAAGGACTGCTGGATCTTTTCTTTGGAAATGCCGAGGAGCTTGCCCACGCCGATCATGATGGGGAAGAGCACTTCGATTACGACCCCCCGGAGCCGCGAGGCCATAAAAATTTCTTTGCCGCGTATGAGAGTGAGGATGAGCAATCCCACGCCGAGGCTCAGAATGCTGAGCACCGCACCCATGCTGATGCAGACGATCATGGGAGCCAGGGGATGGATGTTTTTCAGCCCGATGTAGGGTATCAGATAAAGCCCCACGGTTATCGCGGTGATGAGAAACACCGTAAAGACGATGAGGCCGATGAATATGCGTTTTTTGGGTTCAGACATTGTTTTAAAGGATCAGTGCAAAAGTCAAAGTTTAAATGCAAATTTTAAAAATTGTTGTAAGTAGCTGCCGTATTTATATTTTGCACTTTATCGTTTTGAATTTGCAATCGCCAAAACGTTCAGTTTTTGTCGAATTTTTTCCCCACAACATCCCGGTGTCCGCGCAGAAAATCGGCAGCGAACATGGGTTTTTTGCCTGCCGGCTGGAGAAGGACGATGCGGAGCCGCCCTCTTCCCGTGCCCACCTCGAGCGTATTATCAGCTCCCTGGTACAGGCGGGCGGGTTCTCCCTCCCCGTCAAGGACCTCGGTCCCGAGTATCTTGATCATACCGCCGTTGAAAAACGTATACGCTCCCGGCCAGGGCGTAAACCCTCGCACCCGGTTGTGGATGTCCGCCGCGGAAAGAGTCCAGTTAACAAGTCCATCTTCTTTTTTAAGAAGCGGCGCGAGCGTTGCTTTCGACCCGTCCTGGACCGCCGGTTTGAGCATTCCCGACTCAAGGAGTGACAGCGCCTTTGTAATGAGCCTTGCGCCGAGCGCTGAGAGCTTTTCCGTCAGCGTGCCCGACGTGTCCGCGGGGTCTATCGGGAGGCATTCCTGCATCAGGACCGCTCCGGTGTCCATGCCTTCGTCCATCTGCATGATGGTAATGCCGGTTTCCGTATCGCCGCTGATGATCGCCCAATTGATGGGCGCGGCGCCCCGGTACGCGGGGAGGAGCGAGGCGTGAATATTGAGACAGCCGTATTTCGGCAGGGTCAGGACCTCTTTCGGCAGGATCTGGCCGTAGGCAGCCACAATGATGACCTCGGCGTTGAGCCCGCGGAGCGTATCAATGAACATCGGCTCCCGCACGCGTTTGGGCTGATAGAGCGGAAGGGCCAAGTGCTGTGCAGCGGTCTTGACCGCAGGCGCTGCAACGCTTCGGCCCCTGCCCGCCGGCTTGTCGATACGTGTGACTACGCCGACGATTTCATGGCCCGCCTTCGCCAGAGCCTGCAGGGGCGGCACGGCAAACTGCGGAGTGCCCATGTATACAAGTCTCATAGAAAACTCCAAATCTCAAATGACAAATTTCAAATAAATATCAATGATCAATTTTAAAACTGTTTGACTGCTCCAATTTGGTTATTGGAACTTATTTGTTATTTGGGATTTGTGATTTGGATCTTCCACGAACTATTCCTTTTCAAGCGCCATTTTTTTTAGTCTTCGTTTGAAAATGCTTTTTTTAAGCGTGCTCAGCCTGTCTATGAACAGCAGTCCGTTGAGATGGTCGATTTCGTGCTGGAGGGCCTTGGCCAGGAGCCCCCCGGCCTCGAGCTCGAATAATTTCCCCGTTCGGTCCTGGGCGCGCACCTTGACCCTGGCGGCGCGCTTTACCTTTTCCGCATACTCAGGAATGCTGAGGCAACCTTCTTCCTCGACGAGCGACCCTTCCATGGAGAGGATCTCAGGATTGATGAGCACCAGCAGCGGATGACGCTTTTCCCTCTCCTCCCGCGTGCTCAGATCAATGACCGCAACCTGGAGGGAGACGCCTACCTGATTGGCTGCGAGTCCCACACCCGGGGCGGCGTGCATGGTTTCCACCATATCGTCGATCAGGCGTTCGATCGTGCCGTTGATTTTTGTGACCCGCTCGGTTTTTTGTCGAAGCACGGGGTCCGGGAATTTTCGAATCTCTCGAAGTGCCATGCGATCATATGTAACATGATTTATTTTTAAAATCAAGGTCTAAGATAGAACGACAGTTGTTGACACCCTGCCGGACTTTATGGTATTTTTAACCCATGGCCATTGATAAGAACATGGTATCGAATGAAGCCCAGAAATTTGCCGCTAAAGGCCAGTTCGACAAAGCCGTCCTTGAATGGCGTAAGCTGTTGAAGGACTTTCCGAGCGACTCTTCCATCTACAACACCATCGGGGATTTGAGCCTCAAGAAGGGCGGTGCGAAGGGCAAGGCCGAGGCGGTGGACGCGTACTACCGCGCCGGAACGATCCTGGCCGCCGAAGGCTTCACTTCGAAGGCGATTGCCGTCTTCAGGAAAGTCCTCAATATCGACCCCAAAAAAGTGGAAGTCCACCTTGCTCTTGGCGACATGAATGCCGACAAGGGCCTTACCAGCAACGCGCTTGAAAGCTATAAGCTCGCCGCCGACCATTATAAGCAAAATAAGGAAATGCGCAAAGCACTCGACATCTACCAGAAGATGGCCGACCTCAACCCTTCGAACGGCGCATTCAGGCTCAAGCTCGCGGACATGTATGCCAAAGAAGGAATGAATGACGCCGCCATCAAGTCGTATCTTGAAACTGCCGATGTGCATCTGTCCAACGGGGCCTTTAACGATGCCCGGCAGATCTTTGAGAAAGCCCTGACTCTGGATCCTAACAACATGCAGGTCTATTACAAGGCCGGCATCGTCTACTATAAGGAAGGCAAATATGTAGAGGCCTGCAAGGCGCTCAAGCCTGCTTTTGAGAGCGATCCGACAAACCGAGAGCTTGTCGACTTGTATCTTGACGCGCTCGCAAAAACAGGCCGCGATACCGAGGCCGAAGAAATATATAAAAAGCTCCTGTCCCAGGACGAAACCAGGATCGACCTCCGCGAAAAACTCTTCCGTCTCTACCTGGCGAGAAAGGAGCATGATAAGGCGCTCGCCGAAGCAAGGATCATAGCCGAAGCGCGGCTCAAAGACAGGGATGTTTCCGGTGAGAAGGGCAACAAACTGCTGCCTGGGACAGGTGAGGCAGTGTTGGATGAGGGCGCGAACGCCGCCCTGGATACCCTCAAGGGCCTTGTTGCCGAAAACCCCGACTTTGTCGAGGGGCGCCGGACATTGAGTGATTTCTATGCCAAGGTAGGCCGCGGAGAGGACGCAGCCCGGGAACTCGTTCAGGCGGCGGAGATCCTTATCGGTGAGGGCGACAAAGACGGCGCCAAGGGCGCCCTCGCCCGAGCAATCGAGCTCGCGCCGGATATGACTGAAGCCAGGCAGCGACTCGAAAGCTTGTTGCCTTCCCCGGCAGCGCCTGAGCCCGTGATTGCCGAGACGGCCGCGCGGCAACCGGCGCCGCCGCAGTCAGCCATGATGCCGCCTCTCGTGCCGGCAACTGCGTCGTCAGCGCCGCCTGCGGCGGAAGAAGACCCCGCTGTTGCCGGAGCCATCACGGAAGCCGATGTACTCGTCAAGTACGGACTTTCGGCCAAGGCCCTGGAACAACTCGAAGGTTTGGCGAAGAAGTTCCCTCAAAGCATACAGGTCCGCACCAAACTGCGCGACCTCTACGGAGACCAGGGAAATGTAAGCAAAGCTGTGGTTCATATGCTTGTCCTTGCCGATCTCTATGCCAAGAGAGGCGCGCAGGATCAGGCCCGGTCTGTTTTGCAGACTGCGCTCGAACTCGACCCCGGCAATGCGGAGGTCAAGTTGCGGCTCGGCATTGCGCCGTCTGCGCACGCGCAGGCGCTCACTGCGCCCGGGGACCTGACGTTCGAGGAACCGCCGGGAGGAACGCCTCCGGAGCTTGGCGAGGAACCCGTCGCACCCGGTTTTGGCGCACGTGGCGAGTTTGCGCTCGATGAGCCGGCCAAGGAAGCGCACGCGCCCGGAGAGTTCTCGTTCGAAGAATCGTTGACGGTTCCCGAAATTCCGGCAGAGGAGCCGCTGCCATTTCTGGAAGAAACGACCCCCGCGGAATTTTCGCAGCCGGTTCCTGAAGAACCTGCGGAACGGCCGGCCCACCCGGTATCGGAAGGGGAAGCGTCCGCCCCCGGAGAGATTTCGTTCGAAGAACTGTTGACGGTTCCCGAAATTCCGGCAGAGGAGCCGCTGCCATCTCTGGAAGAAACGACCCCCGCGGAATGTTTGCAGCCGGTTCCTGAAGAACCTGCGGAACGGCCGGCCCACCCGGCATCGGAAACGAAAGCGCCCGAGCAGAAACCGCCGGCGAAAGAACCGGACCTCAAAGAGATATGGGCTGAAGCCGAGTTCTACTACCAGCAGGGCCTGCTCGACGAGGCGAAGAAGCACTATGCAAAGATCATCCAGCACGATCCGAGCGACACGCGGGCGATAGAGCGTCTCACCGAGATCTCGCAGGATGCGAAGGAGACGCGGGAGTTTTCAAAATTCGCCGAGACGGTCGATGGACTGGAAGAGTATGCCCCCGCAAGCGGGGCAAGCGAGTCCGGAGAAGTAACGGCCGCGAGTGAATCCGACGAGGAAGCGGTCCGCACGCTGATGCAGGAAATAGCTCAGCTTAAGCAGAAACAGCAACCTGTGCCTTCGCCGAGCGAAGATATTGCTGCTCCCGTGCCCCCGAAAGTTCCGTCAGGCGAGGGGGTGGCCGAGAGCGCGTCCAATGATAAAACAGTTCGTTTGCTGATGCAGGAAATAGCGCAGCTTAAGCGGCAAATGCAGGAAATAGGGCAGCTTAAGCAGAAGCAGCAACCTGTGCCTTCGCCGAGCGAGGATATTGCTGCTGCGGTGCCGCCGAAAGTTCCGTCCGGTGAGGGGGTGGCCGTGAGCGCGTCCGATGATGAAGCGGTCCGCACGCTGATGCAGGAAATGGCTCAGCTTAAGCAGCGAACCGGAGCTTTGTCAGGTGAAACCTCGAGTGTTCCGCCATCTCCGGCGTCCCCGTCGAAACGAAAAGAACAAGCGGTAAACCAGCCCGATAATTTTTTCGATCTCGCTTCGGAACTCCGGGACGAGCTGAACAGCCTTGCCGTTCCGCCGCCTTCATCCGCGTCGGCCGAAGTGCAGGGCTTGGACGATATATTCGATGAATTCAAAAAAGGAGTTGAGCAGCAGGCAGTGAAAGAAGACGTTGATACCCACTATAACCTCGGCGTTGCCTATAAAGAGATGGGCCTCCTGGATGACGCGATCGCCGAGTTTGTGCTGACACCGGAAAAGGAGCCCAAGTTCGTTCAGAGCCGCTACATGCTCGGCTTGTGCTACATGGATAAGGGCGAGCATCAAAAAGCCATTGCCGAGATTCAGGGCGCATTGAATTTTTCTGAAAGTCAGGGCGTAGCGTTGAAAGACCTCGTCGGTTTGCGCTATGACCTCGGGCTCGCGTACCAACTCGCGGGAAACGCGGGCGGCGCATTGAACGAGTTCCAGAAAGTTTATGATGCCGACCCCGGGTACCGGGATACGGCCTCGAAGATAAAAGAGCTTCAGAAGGGAGACTTTATATCTCTTGAGCAGCTGAAGGACGATATCGAAAAGGAAATTTCCGTTAAGTTCCTTGAGGAAGGCGAGAGAATAGAACGCGAAGAGAAGATCCGGAAGAACGAAAAAGTCAGAAGCTGACCAGCCCCGAAAAGGATATTTGTTTTTTTAGGATACTGCCGCTCATCTTTTTCAATCCGTGCTTACCTGCGTGATCCGAGGATCAACTGTGCACCATTACTTGTCGGTTCGTGCCTAATTTTTAGGCTCCTGATTAAATATCGGGCAATGACATCTCTGCTTCACATCACTAATCCACTGAAAATTAATATTTTTGCTTCTAGCATTAAATTTGCTTCTAAAATAGACAGGAGGTTGACATCATGAAAAAGATCGAGGCTGTTATCAAGCCCTTTAAACTCGATGAGGTAAAGGATGCCCTTAATGCCATCGGGGTGCAGGGGATTACGGTCACCGAAGTGAAGGGTTTCGGCAGGCAAAAGGGGCACACCGAACTTTACCGTGGCGCAGAATATGTTGTTGATTTTCTTCCGAAAGTGAAGATCGAAGTAATTGCCGCTGACAACATCGTTCCTAAAATAATCGAGACCATAGAAACGACAGCGAAGACCGGACGTATCGGCGATGGCAAGATATTCGTTACCCCCGTGGAAGAAGTGATCAGAATCAGGACCGGAGAGCGGGGAGAAGCGGCCGTTTAAGAACAAATTCGGAAAAATCCGAAGCTCTATACAATTTTCGAAATTAGAATTTAGGATTTGACATTAAATTGAGGAGGAACAAATGACACCGAAAGACGCTCTTACGCTGGCTAAAGAAAACAAGGCAATGATGGTAGACATGAAGTTCATGGACTACCCGGGGCTGTGGCAGCACTTCTCCATCCCGATTGACGAATTGACCGAGGGGGTGTTTGAAGAGGGACTCGGCTTCGACGGATCGAGCATTCGCGGCTGGCAGTCCATCCACACGAGCGACATGCTCGTGGTCCCCGACGCGGAGACGGCAGTGATGGACCCCTTCACCAGGTATCCGACGCTCTCGCTTATCTGCAATATCGTTGACCCGATCACCAAGGAGCGCTACAGCCGCGACCCGCGCTACATCGCCCAGAAGTCCGAAGCGTACCTCAAATCCTCAGGCATCGGCGATACTGCCTTCTTCGGGCCCGAGGCTGAGTTCTTCATTTTCGACGACATCCGTTTCGACGAGAACTCCCACTCCGGCTACTATTTCCTCGACAGCGCGGAAGGCATCTGGAACAGCGGCAGGCACGAGAAGCCGAACCTGGGCTACAAGCCGCGCCACAAGGAAGGCTATTTCCCGGTGCCGCCCATTGACAGCCAGGAGGACATCCGCACCGAGATGGTGGAGGAGATGCAGAAAATCGGCATCTACGTCGAGCGTCAGCACCACGAGGTTGCGACCGCCGGCCAAGCGGAGATCGACATCCGGTTCAATCCTCTCGTGAAGTGCGCCGACCAGCTCATGTATTTCAAGTACATAATCAAAAACGTTGCCAAACGGCACAACAAGACCGTGACCTTCATGCCCAAGCCCCTTTTTGGCGACAATGGTTCGGGCATGCACACCCACCAGTCCATCTGGAAGGGAGGCAAGCCCCTGTTCGCGGGCGATAAATACGCGGGCCTGTCCCAGATGGCGCTCAATTATATCGGCGGCATCCTGAAGCACGCAAAGGTGATCGCGGCTTTCACCAACCCGACCACAAACTCCTACAAGAGACTGACACCGGGCTTTGAAGCGCCGGTCAACCTGGCTTACTCCAGCCGCAACCGCTCTGCGTCCATCCGCATCCCGATGTACAGCGCGAACCCCAAGGCCAAGCGCGCCGAAGTGCGGTTCCCCGATCCGTCCTGCAACCCGTACCTTGCCTTCGCAGCAATGCTCATGGCGGGCTTGGACGGCATCGAGAACAAGATCGATCCGGGCCAGCCTCTCGACAAGGACATTTACGATATGGCGCCCGAGGAACTGGCCTCCGTGCCTACCATGCCGGGCTCTCTGGACGAGGCCCTCAACAATCTCGAGGCGGACCATGCATTCCTCCTGAAGGGTGATGTGTTCACCAAGGACGCGATCGAGATGTGGATCAGCTACAAGAGGAGCAAGGAAGTGGACGCTCTCAGGCTCCGCCCCCATCCCTACGAGTTTTTCCTGTACTACGACATCTAAGAAGTACTGTCGCACACGCAAATCAAAACCGGAACCTCATCCTTGAGGTTCCGGTTTTTTTGTGGTGACAACGTTTTCTTCTGAAAACATAAAGCGCACTCGCGACAGCTTCAATCTCAGGCTATAATATCCCTATGAAGCTCTCCGATCTTCTTGATACTCGGGTCATAGCGGTCAACCTCAGGGCTCGGGATAAAAAGTCCGCGCTGGAGGAGATGGCCGGCATCCTCCGGAGAGCCGGCAGAATAGAGGACTCCCGGGAGGTCATCAAGGCCCTTCTGGACAGGGAAACGGCCGGCAGCACGGCCTTTGGCAGGGGGGTCGCATTCCCTCACGCGAGGGTAGACGGCTTGAGGGCCCCTGTTGCTCTTCTCGCCCTGTCAAAAAAGGGCGTGCATTTCGGGTCCACTGACATCCACCCCGTTCATGTATTCTTCCTCTTTCTTACTCCGACGGAAGCGACGGATCTCCATCTCCAGATTCTTTCCAAGTCATCGGCGACCTTTTCTGATGCGAAGCTCTATCACACGTTGAGAAGGGCCAGGACCCCTCGTTCCGCCCTGAGTCTCCTGCTGTACCATGAAAAAAAACCGAAGGAAGCGTTCTTTCCGCTCGCCATCGAGGACATCTACAAAGAACTCGGAACGGACGGCCGGGGACTCGCGGAAAGCGAAGCAGCGAAAAGGCTGGAACGTTACGGTCCCAATGTCCTCAAAGAAGTGAGAGGAAAGCCGCTCCTTCTGCGGTTTATCGAGAACCTTACGAGCTTTTTCGCCGTCTTGCTTTGGATAGGAGGGATCCTTTCCTTTCTTGCCCATATGCCGGAACTCGGATGGGCCATCTTCAGCGTAATCATCATCAACGCCGTCTTCAGCTTCTGGCAGGAGTACAAGGCAGAGCGGGCGCTTGAAGCGCTCAAGAAACTTCTTCCCCAAAAGGCAAGGGTCGTCCGGGACGGGACGAAAAAGGATACGCCCGCAACAGACCTTGTCCCCGGAGACATCATCCTCCTGGAAGAGGGGGACGCGGTATCGGCCGATGCCCGGCTCATTGAAGCCTTCGACATGCGTGTCGACAACTCCGCCTTGACCGGCGAGTCGAGGCCGATCCACAAGGCTGCCGAGGCCGTTGCCGACGGCAAGGAATTTCTCTGGACGGAGATTCCGAACCTGGTCTTTGCCGGGACCTCGGTCTCTTCGGGCACAGGAAAAGCCGCAGTCATTGCAACGGGAATGCATACGGAGATCGGCAGGATCGCTTCCCTTACCCAGGAGCTTCCGGTCGAGAAAAGTCCCCTCCAGCTCGAGATAGAAAAAGTGACCAGGATCGTGACCCTGCTTGCCGTATCAATGGGCGTCCTCTTCTTCTTTATCGGCACTTCCCTCGGCAGGCTGAGCCTCGCCGCGGCCTTCCTCTTTGCCATCGGGATCATCGTGGCCAATGTGCCGGAAGGTCTCCTTCCCACGGTTTCGTTGTCTTTGGCCATGGCGGTCCAGAGGATGGTCAAAAGGAACGTGCTCATAAAAAGGCTCTCCTCCGTCGAGACCCTCGGATGCACGACCGTCATCTGCACGGACAAGACCGGCACGCTCACAACCAACAAGATGACGGCGACCAAGATATGGGTCAACGGGAAAGTAATCGAGATAAGCGGGGCGCACTACGAGCCCGCGGGCAGCTTCTACTATCAGGGTATCTCCCTTTCCCGGGAGGAGATGAGGAAGAACGGTCTCTACCGGCTCTTTGACGCCTCCCTGCTCTGCAACAATTCATCGCTCCTCGCCCCCCGGAAACCGGGGGAAGAGTGGACGATTGCGGGCGACCCCACCGAGGCGGCGCTCCTGGTCATGGCGGCAAAGGGAGGAATTGACGTTGCTGCACGAACGAACGCCCTCCCCCGGATCGGCCATCTTCCCTTCGAGTCCGTGAGAAAGCGGATGACCTCCGTCAACCTTGTCGAGGGCAGGCCTGCGGCCCACGTCAAAGGTGCGCCCGCCGAGACTCTGGAACTCTGTACCGGTATTCTTCTGAACGGCGCGAGCGAGCCTCTGACGGATGAGCTTCGCCGGAACGTCCTGGCGGAGAACGATGCCCTGGCAAATGAGGGCCTGCGGGTAATTGGGGTTGCGACAAGGCCCCTGGATTTTGACAGCGGATTCAGCGTGGAGAACACCGAGAGGGACTTAATCTTCCTGGGGCTCGTCGGGATGATGGACCCGCCGCGGCCGGAGGTGCCGGAAGCCATGGAACTCTGCCGCAGGGCAGGGATACGGGCAATCATGATCACCGGCGACTATGGCCTCACGGCCATCGCCATAGCAAGAAAAATCGGCCTCGCGCAAACGAAGAACCCGAGGGTCGTGACCGGTCATGAGCTGAACGAGATCGATGAGGACGGTCTCTCCCGGATCCTTAAGGAAGAGGTGATATTCGCGCGCGTCACGCCGGAGCACAAGATGAGAATCGTTTCGAGCCTGAAGCAGTCGGGCGAAGTCGTTGCCGTGACCGGCGACGGCGTGAACGACGCGCCTGCCTTGAAGAAGGCGGACATCGGAGTTGCCATGGGCATGCGGGGCTCCGACGTGGCCAAGGAAGCTGCAGCGATGATCCTCACCGACGACAACTTCGCCTCCATCGTGTCGGCGATCGAAGAAGGCCGGGCCGTATACTCCAACATCAAGAAGTTCGTGACCTATATATTCGCCAGCAACATTCCCGAGATCGTTCCCTTCATCGTCTTTGTGCTGTTCAAAATACCACTCCCGCTTACGGTGATGCAGATACTGGCCGTGGATTTGGGCACAGACCTCGTGCCGGCCTTAGGTCTCGGAACTGAGCCGCCCGAGCCCGGGACCATGGACCAGCCCCCGAGGCCGCGGAACAAGAGGCTCCTCGACCTCCCCCTTCTTCTTCGCGCCTACTGTTTCCTGGGGCCGATCGAGGCAGTCGCAAGCATGGCAGGTTTTTTCTTTATCTATTTTGAGCATGGCTGGAGGCCGGGGATGGAAATGGCGAATGCAGGACCGGTATACGTCGCAGCCACCACCATGTCCCTTGCCGGCATCGTGACCTCTCAAATAGGAAACGTATTTGCCTGCAGGACCGAGCGGGAATCGGTATTCCGGGCCGGGCTTTTTGCCAACAAGCTCGTCCTGTGGGGAATTGCCACGGAGCTCGCTATCATAATGGTACTCATCTATACGCCCGCCCTGCAAAAGGTCTTCGGTCTTGCCCCTTTTGCCTTCAAGGAATGGGCCTTTCTTCTTGTCTTCGCCCCCCTGCTGCTGTTGATGGAGGAAACGAGGAAGCGCATCGCAAGACGATCTGTGTAACCTGTCGGCCCTCCACCTTCCCCCTAAGCCCTTAAATACGTCTTAATGGAATTTTAATGTTTTGACTTCTATTCTTAGCAGCAATTTAATCCCGAATATGCTTATATTTACTCATTCAAAGGAGGAGATAATGGACATTCTCTTTATCGGTATCGCGACCGTGCTCTTTGTTGCAACTTGGCTATTCGTAAAACTCGTGGAGCGCGTGTAATTGATCTTCGGAGGCACATGATGGAACTATTTTATTGGATAGGCGGAACTCTTGCCGCGGGATTGCTGGTGTATCTCGTCATAGCACTTCTCAAACCGGAGGCTTTCTCATGACCGGCAACGATATTTTGCAATTAGTCCTGTATATAGGCGTCTTGCTGCTTCTTGCAAAACCGCTCGGGATCTACATGGCGCGGGTCTACGAAGGGCAACCATCGGGCCTGGACCGCGTGCTCGGACCTGTCGAGCGTCTCTTCTATCGGATATGCGGCATCAAGCCGGACGAGGAAATGAATTGGAAAAAATATACCCTGGCCGTGCTCGTGTTCAGCGCTTGCGGCTTGTTGTCACTCTATGTCCTCCAGCGCGTACAGGGGGGACTTCTGCTTAATCCTCAGAAGTTCTCCGCGGTCTCCCCGGACCTCTCGTTCAATACCGCTGTGAGTTTCGTAACCAACACGAATTGGCAAAACTACGGCGGCGAAACGACCATGAGCTACCTCACGCAGATGGCGGGGCTCGCGGTCCAGAACTTCGTTTCTGCGGCGGCCGGCATGGCAGTGCTTGTTGCCCTGGTCCGGGGTTTCAAGAGGCATTCTGCCGAGACCATCGGCAACTTCTGGGTCGATCTCACCCGTTCCACGCTCTACATCCTGATGCCGCTCGCACTTATCTGGTCCCTGCTTCTCGTCTCTCAAGGAGTGGTCCAGACCTTCAGCGAATACAAGACCATTTCGCTCACCCAGTCGGTCACCTACGACACCCCGAAACTCGATGCTCAAGGCAATCCGATGAAGGACGAAAAGGGCAATCCCGCGACCGAAAAGGCGGAGATGAGGGAGCAGGTCATACCGCTCGGCCCGGCTGCGTCTCAGATTGCGATCAAGGAGCTCGGCACGAACGGCGGCGGGTTCTTTAACGTCAATTCTGCTCACCCATTCGAGAACCCGACGGCATTCTCAAATTTTCTGGAACTTCTCGCTATTCTCCTGATCCCGGCTGCGCTCTGCATTACCTTCGGTAAGATGGTCGGAGATACGCGTCAGGGCTGGGCGCTGCTTGCGGCCATGACGATCGTGCTCGTGACTCTTACCGTACTGTGCGTTTGGAGTGAGCAAAAGGGCAATCCGCGGTTTGCGACCATGGGTGTCGATCAGGCCGCGAGCGACCTGCAGCCGGGCGGCAACATGGAGGGAAAGGAAGCACGCTTCGGGATCGTGAATTCCGCGCTCTGGGCCACGGAAACGACTGCGGCCTCGAACGGTTCGGTCAACTCTATGCACGACTCCTATACGCCCCTCGGTGGTCTTGTCCCGATGGTGCTGATCCAGCTGGGAGAGGTGATTTTCGGCGGTGTGGGCTCAGGCCTCTACGGCATGTTGGTCATGGCGATTATAACGGTTTTCATAGCCGGCCTCATGGTCGGCCGCACGCCCGAGTATCTGGGCAAGAAGATCGAAATGTTCGAGATGAAAATGGCCACGCTCGTGATTCTGATAGTGAACGGCCTGGTAAAGATCGGGACGGCAATCAGCGTCTCGACAAAGGTGGGAGTCGCCGGGGCCGCCAATCCCGGTCCTCACGGGTTCTCCGAGATCCTCTACGCCTTCTCGTCGGCAGCAAACAACAACGGGAGCGCCTTTGCCGGCCTCTCCGGCAACACGATTTTCTATAATACAGCTCTCGGCATAGCCATGTTCCTCGGCAGATTCTGGGTAATCATCCCGGTGCTGGCCATCGCAGGATCGCTGGCGAAGAAGAAGCAGGTGCCGGCGAGCCTGGGGACGCTCCCGACCCATACGCCGCTGTTTGTGGCGCTTTTGATAGGCGTCATCGTGATCGTGGGGGCGTTATCGTTCATGCCGGCCTGGGCCTTGGGACCGATTGCCGAACAGTTGATGGCGGGGAGATAAATGCAAAATACTTTTTCTCGCAAAGGCGCAAAGGTCGCAAAGGAAGTCCAGGTCTTAAGCTCTGGGTTTAAAACAGAAGACTCGCCTTGCTTTTCTTGGCGCACTTTGCGAGCTTTGCGAGAAACCGTTTTTGTCTTTGCTTTCTAAATAATAAGGAGAAAACATGTCAACGAAAACAAAAAAACGATCGCTCTTTGAACCAACGATCGTAAAAAAAGCATTGCGGGATTCAATCAGGAAACTTAATCCCGTTTACCAGATAAAAAATCCGGTCATGTTTGTCGTTGAAGTCGGGAGCGTGCTTACGACTCTCCTGGTTTTTCATGCTCTTTTCACCGGAAAAGGTGAAGCATCGCCTTCTTTCATCCTGCAGATTTCAATCTGGCTCTGGATTACGGTGCTTTTTGCCAACTTCGCCGAATCCATGGCCGAAGGCCGCGGCAAAGCCCAGGCTGAATCACTTCGTAATACACGGCGCGACGTCATGGCTAAACGCCTGTCAGCGCCAAAACCGGACGCGGATGTGACCCAGGTCGTTTCTTCTCAGCTTAAAAAAGACGATGTTGTGCTCGTGGAGGCAGGCGATATCATCCCCATGGACGGCGAGATCATCGAAGGTGTGGCCTCGGTCAACGAAAGCGCCGTGACAGGCGAAAGCGCACCGGTGATCCGCGAGAGCGGCGGGGACCGGAGCGCGGTCACCGGCGGAACCACGGTCCTGTCCGACTGGTTGATAATCCGGATCACCACAAACCCCGGGGAGACCTTCCTCGACCGGATGATCAGCATGGTGGAAGGGGCAAAGCGCCGGAAGACGCCGAACGAGATCGCCCTGGATATCCTGCTTGCCGGCATGACGATTATTTTTCTGCTTGTCTGTGTAACGCTCCTTCCTTATTCGATCTTCAGCGTGAAAGCCGCCGGTCAGGGATCGCCTATCACTATTACCGTGCTCGTTGCATTACTGGTCTGCCTCATCCCGACCACGATCGGCGGCCTGCTCTCGGCCATCGG